>LXOW01205671.1_pt1 | contig 26316 bp, 28 predicted proteins | sample 1368591 | NCBI WGS metagenome assembly LXOW01 (sample SAMN04884650, study PRJNA319009) | bovine gut metagenome | isolation source: Cow rumen | host: Bos taurus | place: Italy: Legnaro (PD) | collected 2014-07-09
ACTGCCCCTACATGGCCCCCGTGCCCTTCCGGGGGCAGCGGAACGATCCCGCCAAGACTCTGTACGTGCTGCGGAAGCTCTGCGAGATACGGGCCATGGACGAGGAGGAACTGGCCCCCGTCCTGTTCGGGAACGGGAAGCGGCTCTTCGCCATCCCGTAAAAAGCCGCGGAACACCTTGCGCCGGGCGTCGTTTTCGTGGTATACTTTTCATAACAACTGAGGGAGGAATCGACTGTGGAACTGTTGACCGACATCACCCACGCCATCGCCCACCTGGGCATCGACATTTTGGAGATCGCCGCCATGGGGATACTGCTCTACGGCAGCGGCAAGACCATCTGGATGCTGATCCGCCACAAGCCCCACATCACCCTGTCCATCACCCGCTATATGAACATCGCCCTCATCGTCATGCTCTGCGCCGAGATCATCCGGCTGGTCACCGTCCGCACGCCCCTGGAGCTGGGCATCGTGGCGGGCCTGGTGGTGCTCCACGGGGGCATCTCCTACCTCATCGCCTGGGAGGTGAACCGGGAGGAGCGCCACGACAAGGAGTGGGGCAAGACCGAGCAGATCGACCAGGAGGACGTGCTCCTCTGAGGGCGGCCGCCACCTCTGTTATCCTATCTTACAACAGCATATAAAGGAGATCTGACCATGGCAACGCATCGCACGTACACGGAAAACGACCTGCGCTATCTTCGCACGCTGGCCCGCATGTTCCCCACGGTCCGCTCTGCAGCCACGGAGATCATCAACCTGAACGCCATCATGAACCTGCCCAAGGGCTGCGAGCACTTCATCTCGGACCTCCACGGGGAGCACGAGGCCTTTCTGCACATCCTGAACTCCTGCTCCGGCGTGATCCGGGAGCGGCTGGATGAGCTGTTCGTCAACACCGTCCCCCGGGAGGAGCTGAACCAGCTGGCCACCCTCATCTACTATCCCAAGGAGAAGCTGGAGCAGCTGACTCCCCAGATCAGGGACCTGGAGGAGTGGTACAGGATCACCATCCACCGGCTCATCCAGGTGGCCCGGGCCACCAGCGAGCGGTACACCCGCTCCAAGGTCCGCAAGAACCTGCCCCCGGACTACGCCTATATTTTGGAGGAGCTCCTCTACACCCACGGGGAGGATCTGGACAAGCGGGACTACTTCGAGAACATCATCTCCACCGTCATCCAGGTGGGCCAGGCCCCCGGCCTCATCGCGGACCTCTGCGCCCTCATCAAGTGGGCCGCCGTGGATCGGCTCCACCTGGTGGGCGACATCTTCGATAGGGGACCCCGGGCGGACATCATCCTCGATTCCCTGCTGAAGCATCACAGCGTGGACATCCAGTGGGGCAACCACGACATCCTGTGGATGGGCGCCGCCTCCGGCAGCCGGACCCTGGTGGCCACCGTGGTCTCTAACTCCATCCACTACAACAACCTGGAAGTGGTGGAGACCGGCTACGGCATCTCCCTCCGGCCCCTCTCCGTGTTCGCCAACGAGGCCTACAAGAACGCCGACGTCAGCAGGTTCGCCGTGAAGCTGGTGGGGGACGACGCCTTGGGCGTGTCCGAGAAGGACAAGCTCCTCTCCGCCCGGATGCACAAGGCCATCACCGTCATCCTCTTCAAGCTGGAGGGGCAGAAGATCCTGCGGCATCCGGAGTACGGCATGGAGGATCGGCTGCTTCTCGACAAGATCGACTACGAGAACAAGTGCGTCACCATCAACGGCGTCACCTGGCCCCTGGAGGACGTGGACTTCCCCACCGTGGACCCCAAGGACCCCTACGCCCTGACCCCGGAGGAGAGCTCCGTCATCGACCAGCTCACCGCCTCCTTCCTCAACAGCGAGAAGCTGCAGCGGCATATCCGGTTCCTGTATTCGAAGGGCAGCATCTTCAAGATCTACAACGGGAACCTGCTCTTCCACGGCTGCATCCCCATGGACAAGGAGGGGAACTTCCTCTCCTTCAACCTGGACGGGGAGGAACGGAGCGGCAAGGACTTTCTGGAGTATTCCGACGCCGCCGCCCGCCGGGCCTACTACTACAAGATGGGCACCAAGGAGCGGGAGCTGGGCATGGACTTCCTCTGGTTCCTGTGGGCCGGCCGCAACAGCCCCATCTTCGGCAAGGATAGGATGACCACCTTCGAGCGTCGGCTCATCAGGGACGAGGCGGCCTGGTCCGAGCCCAAGAACCCCTACTACACCCTCTATGAGCGGCCCGAGATCTGCGACAAGATCCTGAAGGAGTTTGGCCTGGAGGGGAACCACTGCCATATCATCAACGGTCACGTGCCCGTGAAAGCCAGAAAGGGCGAGAGCCCGCTAAAGGCCGGGGGCAAGCTCATCGTCATCGACGGCGGCTTCTGCCGGGCCTATCAGCCCACCTCCGGCATCGCGGGGTACACCCTGATCTACACCTCCTACAGCTTTAGGATCGTGGCGCACCAGCCCTTCGTGGGCCATGCCCGGGCGGTGTCGGAGAACTTCGACATCTCCTCATCCACGGACGTGTTCGAGCCCCTGGAGACCCGGCAGAAGATTCGGGAGACCGACACGGGCCGGGAGCTCCAGAAGCAGATCGACGACCTGCTGCTCCTTCTCGACGCCTACCACGACGGCGCCGTGGCCGAGGACCACAAGAGCAAGTAAACGGGAAAGTTTTGTTCTGTGCCGCTTTTTTCTCTTCAGTGAAGAGAAAAAAGCGGCGTAAAAAAGAAAAGCTTAAGAAGGGAATATGGTCTTCGCGAAGAAGATCATTCCCTTCTTAAAGTTCTTTTTGGCCCTTTTTCAAGAAAAAGGATCGGGCTTTCAATAGGTTCCTATAAAAACCAAAATCAGCCCATAGATCACGCTGGACCCGATGCCGTACACCAGCACCGGCCCGGCGATCTGGAAGAGCTTGGCGGCGGTGCCGGTGATAAGGCCCTCGGACCTGAACTCCATGGCCGGGGAGACGATGGAGTTGGCGAACCCCGTGATGGGCACCACGGTCCCGGCCCCGGCGAAGCTGGCGATCCGGTCGAAGACGCCGAGGGCCGTGAGGAGCCCCGCCAGGAAGATGAGGCTGAGGGAGCACAGCGCCCCCGCCTGATCCCTGTCGAGGCCGAGATACATCCGCCCCAGGTCCTGTATGAGTTGGCCCAGGCAGCAGATGAGCCCGCCCACCAGGAACGCCTTCAAACACATGAGCCCTGTCTTCGACCGGGGCAGCAGCTCGTTGACCCGCTTCTGATACTCCGTGCTGGTCATGCTCGCTCCTCCTTCCGGAGGGTCTCCCGCCGCCGGATCTCCCGGTCGGCGGGGCGCTCATGGGCGATGCCCGCCGGGTCCGTGGGGTAGAACCGGGTGCGGGCGGGTCCGTCCCCGGAAGGGGACGCAAAATAGTTGGTCCTGTCCACGCTGTAGAGGCCAGATCCCGCGGGCGCCTTCTCCCGCCGGAGAAGCGGCAGCGCCACCGCCAGGGCGACGCCCAGCAGGAGCAGCCCCAGCAGCAGGTAGAGACAGGTGGAACGGGTCATGGCCCTTCGCCTCCTTTTCGTTTTCTCATAGGAACAGCATGGGCCGGTCCGCCCGGAAATATACAGAAAAAATCGCCCAAAACTAAGAAATTTCCGCTTGACATCAGGGGGCGGTTTTGTTAATATATGCAAGTGCCTATTGGGTGAAGTGCGGCACAAGCCCCGCCAGCGCTTGATCTACAGGGCAGCAAGTATCAATCATTCATTGGAGGAATCGCCATGAAGACCTATATGGCAAAGGGCGAAACCGTTGAGCGTAAGTGGTACGTGGTGGACGCGACGGACATGGTGCTTGGCCGTCTCTCCTCTCAGGTAGCCGCCATTCTCAGAGGTAAGAACAAGCCCATCTTCACCCCCCACGTGGACACCGGCGACTGCGTCATCATCGTCAACGCCGCCAAGGTCCGCCTGACCGGGAACAAGCTGGCCGAGAAGACCCACATCCATCACACCGGTTACCCCGGCGGCATCAAGGAAGTCACCTACGGTGAGCTCCTTTCGAAGAAGCCTGAGTTCGCGGTGTATGAGTCCATCCGCCGCATGATGCCCAAGGGACCCCTGGGCCGCAAGATGCTCAAGAAGCTGCGCGTCTACGCCGGGCCCACCCACAATCACGAGGCCCAGCAGCCTGAAGTGCTTGTGCTCAAATAAGGAGGAGAAACGACTATGGCAAAAACCGCTTTCATCGCCACCGGGCGTCGTAAGAAGTCCGTTGCCCGCGTCCGTTTGGTCCCCGGCACCGGCACCATCACCATCAACCGCCGCGACGTGGAGGAGTACTTCGGTCTCGAGACCCTGAAGATGATCGTCCGCGCCCCCATGGCCCTCACGAACACTCTCGAGAAGTACGACGTGCTCGTGAACGTCTACGGCGGCGGCACCACCGGCCAGGCCGGCGCCATCCGTCACGGCATCGCCCGCGCCCTGTGCGTGGCCCAGCCGGACCTTCGGCCCGAGCTCAAGAAGGCCGGGTTCCTGACCCGCGACCCCAGAATGAAGGAGCGCAAAAAGTACGGTCTGCATGCAGCCCGCCGCGCCCCCCAGTTCAGCAAGCGTTAACCAGGACCACATGCAAGCACTCACCTTGGTGGGTGCTTGTTTTTTACCTATGGGAGGGACCATGAAACGAACAGGCATCCTCAGGGCCATGCTCCTGTGCAAGCGGTATGAGAAGGCTGACGGGTCGAAAAGAGCGGCCATCCGGGACCGGCGGCTCCGGGAGCTGGTGGACCACGCCCGAAAGAACAGCCCCTACTATCGGGAACTGTATCGGGACGTGCCGGAGGAGTTCAAGCTCTCCGACCTGCCCCCCACGGACAAGAGGACGCTGATGGCCCATTGGGACGACTGGGTCACAGACCGGGGGCTGAAGCTTTCTGACGTGGAGCGGTTCATGGCGGACAAGGCCAACATCGGCGCGAAGCTGAACGGCAAATACCTGGTGTTCACCACCTCCGGCTCCACCGGCAACCCTCTGGTGGCGGTATGCGATCCCACGGCCAACAGCGTCATGGGCGCCGTCAGCGCCGTGCGGAGCTTCGCTCGGAAGGAGGATCTGACGGCCTTCGTGAAGCGGGGCGGGAAGAGCATGGGCATCTTCGCTGACGAGGGCTTCTACCTGGGCAACAGCAGCATCCGTTCCCGGCTTCGGGCCATGCCCTGGAAGCGGAAGCAGCTGGCGGTGTCCAGCGCCCTCTATCCTGTTTCCACCATCGTGGAGCAACTGAACCGGTTCCAGCCGGCCATGGTGGGGGGCTACCCCTCCAACCTGGAGCTGCTGATGGACGAGGCGAAAGCGGGACGGCTGAACATATCCCCGGTGCTCATCATGACCGGCGGCGAATACCTGTCCGACGGCTTGCGCCAAAGGCTGTCCGACACCTTCCACTGCTACGTGCAGACCTCCTACTCCTGTACCGAGGGCGGCACGGTGGCCTGCGAGTGCCCCCACAAACACTTCCATATCAACGACGACTGGCTCCTGGTGGAGCCCGTGGACGCCGCGGGCGACCCCGTGCCCGACGGGGTCCGGTCCCACAAACTATTGCTGACCAACCTCTACAACTACACCCAGCCCTTCATCCGCTACGAGGTCACGGACCGGGTGATCCTCCACCGCGAGCCCTGCCCCTGCGGGAACCCGTCCCCCTGGCTGGAGCTGGAGGGCCGCACTGACGACGTGACCGCCTTCGCGGAGGACGGGCAGATGATCCGCATCGCGCCCCTGCCCCTCTACGCCACCTTGAAGGAGGTCCATGAGCTCCGGCGGTTCCAGGCCCTGGTCTATCCGGGGAACCGGATCGAGCTTCACATGGAGGAACAGCCGGGGGCCGACCGCACCGAGACCTTCGAAAAGGCCAGGACGGCCCTGGAAGGGTATCTGGCCGCCCAGGGCGTCCGCCACGTGACCGTGACCCTGTCCGAGGACCCGCCCCGGCAGCACCCCAGAAGCGGCAAGTTCAAGCACGTCGTCAACATGGCGAACGAGACCGCCGCCCCTTGACGTCGCTATACAGTTGCACATGGAATAGAGGAGGAATATGGAAATGGATAAGTATATCGCCTATTGCGGCCTGGATTGTGAGCAGTGCGAGGCCCGCCTGGCCACCGTGAACCACGACGAGGCCCTGCGGGCCAGGGTGGCCCGGCAGTGGTCGGAATGGAACCACGCCGACATCACCCCCGACATGATCTACTGCGACGGCTGCCGCCTGGACGGGGTGAAGACCCCCTACTGCGACGCCCTCTGCCCCATCCGCCAGTGCGCCCTGAAAAAGGACCTGGAGACCTGCGGCGACTGCCCCGAAAAGGCGGTCTGCAAGGACCTCTCCATGATCGCCGGGAACAACGCCGCCGCCCGGGCCCGCCTGGGCATGGCGTGAAGGAACATAAAAAAACGACGCCGCGGCGTCGTTTTTTTGCGCTTACCGCTCCGCCAATATCTTGTCGTAGAAGCTGAGGACGGCCTCCATGGTGGGGAAGCGGCCCAGGAACATGTAGTCCCCCATGTCCGGGGCCAGGGCCGGGTCCACCCGGCCCTCCTCCACGATGTTGGGGCCGTAGGCACGGAGCACGTCCTCCCGGCTCATGACGTAGTCGCGGGCGTACCGGCGGCCGGCGAAGGCGCAGAACCGGCGGGCGCCCACGGCCTTTCGGCTCTCGTCGAAGACGATCATGTCCGCCCAGATCTGGTATACGTCGGTGCTGTTGGCGTAGTTCATCATGGAGGGGGAGATGCCGCCGCTGGGCCGCATGTTCACCTCCAGCGCCACGAAGTCCCCTTCCTTGCCGATGCGCTGGTCCCGGCTCAGGTGGAAGAACTCGAAGTGGATGAACCGCTTCTTCACGCCGAAGGCCTTCACCGCCGCCCGGCCCATGTCCCGGAGGGCGTCGGGCAGGGGGTTGCGGATCATGAAGGGGCAGCTCTTGGCGTAGTTCACGATGTCCACGATGCTCCCCAGAGTGATGTTGCCCGTCTCGAAGATGGGCTCCCCCTTGCCGTTGATGATGGCGTCGTAGGAGACCACGTCCCCGTCGATGAACTCCTCCATGATATACTGGACCCGGATGCGGCGGCGGAAGAAGTCGTCCAGCTGCGCCTCGTTCTCGATGCGGAAGGTGTCGTTGGCCCCCACGCCGTTATCGGGCTTGGCGATGACGGGATACCCCACCTGGTCGATGAATTTGAGGCAGCCCGCCTTGTCGTCCACCATGTGATAGAGGGCCACGGGGATCCCGGCGAGCCGATATCGCTCCTTCATGAGGGACTTGCATTTTACGTGGGGCATGTCCTCCGGCTGGAAGCCCGAGGTGATGTGGAAGTCCTGCCGGAGGGCGGCGTCCTTCTCCAGCCAGTACTCGTTGTTGGACTCCAGATAGTCGATGCGGCCGTACTTGTGGATGAAATAGGCCACGGCCCGGTAGACCTCGTCGTACCGTTCCAGGGAGGAGACCTTGTAGTATTCGTTCAGGGACCCCTTCAGATCCGGGCTCAGCTCATCGTAGGGGCAGTCGCCCACGCCCAGGACCGTGACGCCGTTGTCCTTCAAACGGCGGCAGAAGTTCCAGTGGTTGTCGGGGAAGTTGGGGGAGATGTAGACGAAATTCATATGGGCTCCTTTCCGGGGGTCACAGGTCGTAGAGGATGGCGGCGAGGAAGAAGGGGATCTGCCGTTCCCAGCTCTCCTCGGAGTGATTGCCGCCGGGCACCACCCGGCAGTCGAGGTGCACGCCCTTGGCGATGAGCCGGGCCGCCATGTCGCCGAAGAGCTGCTTGGTCTTGATGCGGCGCATCTCCCGGGAGCCGTAGTCCATGTAGAGCACCGTCTTCCCGATCCGGGCCTCGTCGATGAGGGCTTCGAGGTCATGTCGGCAGAATCCCAACGAGGGGGACAGGGCCCCACCCCGGGAGAAGTAGTGGTTGTAGGCCATGAGGGCGTAGATGGTCATGAGCCCGCCCATGGAGGAGCCGCCGATGAAGGTGAACTCCCGCTGGGGCAGGGTGGGGAAGTTATCGTCGATGTAGGGCTTGAACTGGTGGACGATATAGTCCATGGTGATCTCCCCCCGGCCCCTGATCTTGCCCCACTGGGAGTTGTCGAAATCAAAGGGGGAGTATTCGGAAAGCCGCCCGCCGCATTCCTCCTGCTCGTCGTGATGGCTGCACTCGATGGCCGCCACGATCAGGGGGATATTGTTGGCCGTCAGGTATTCGAGGAGGCCCCAGCTTTTGCCGAAGGAGGCGTCCGCGTCCCGGAACAGGTTCTGCCCGTCGAACATATAGAGGACCGGGTAGCGGCGCTCGTCGTCCACCACCGCGGCGTCGGGCACGTAGACGTAGGCGTTCCGGGGCTCGTCCCCCGTCAGCTCCGGTATGGTGATCTCCCACTGCTGATACATATAGGATCCTTTCTCAGGTCGGCTGCAAAAATATTGTATATTATAGCACAGGAATCAGGATAATCAACAGTTTTTCCTGTTCCTGCGGGAAAAGCTGTGGTATGATACATAGAACGACCTGACAGGGAGGTACACATGCAGCTGACCTACGAGACCGCCCGGCCCGAGGACGCGCCGATCATCTGCGCCTTTGCGGAGGAGCTCATAAAGACCTACGAGACCGACCCGGATCTGGACCTCGAGATGGCCCTCGCCTGGACCCGCCGGAAGATCGAGAAGCGGATCGACGAATACACCCGGGTCCTCTGCGACGGGGAAACGGCGGGCTTCTTCCGCTTCGTATCCGACGGCGATCGGATGGAGCTGGACGATCTCTACGTGCTGCCCGCCTTCCGAAACAGGGGCGTGGGCACGGCGGTCCTCCGTCGGTGCCTCGCGCAGGGCAGGCCTGTCTACTTCTACGTCTTCACCGGCAACACCCGGGCCATCGCCCTCTATGAGCGGGAAGGGTTCCGCGTGACGGAGACCGTCAGCCCCAGCCGCTCGATCATGGCCAGATAAAGGCTTGTGTTTTTTGCCGAAAGAGTATAGTATAAGGGAACGGCATAGAATGAAACGGCGCGTAAGGCGCTTTGGGAGGAAAGAATGAAGAAAAAGTGTATCACCGCGGCCGCCTGCTTCGGCCTGTTTTTGCTGCTCATCCTGCTGGTGAAGGTGGTGGACGTGGCCGCCGTGGGCCCCGAGGGGACCAAGATCGGCCTTTCCAAGCTGAACGTGGCCATCCACAATATGTTCGGCGAGCACCTGGGCTGGTACAAGGTCACCAACGTTTTGGGCTATATCGCCATCCTGGTGGCCCTCTGCTTCGCGGCCATCGGGGGATTGCAGCTCATCTACCGCCGGAGCGTCCTGAAGGTGGACAAGGAGATCCTGCTGCTGGGGGCCCTCTACGTGGTCACGATCCTCTTCTACGTCTTCTTCGAGAAGGTGGTGGTCAACTACCGGCCCATCCTCATGCCCGATGGCGAAGGGATCGAGGCCTCCTTCCCCAGCTCCCACACGGTCCTCTCCTGCGTCATTCTGGGCAGCGGCCTTGACCTCCTCCAGAAGTACGCGAAGAAGAACAAGACCGTCCAGCTGGTGCTGACCGTCCTCTTCGCCGTGATGATGGCCCTGATCGTAGCTGGCCGGCTCCTCTCCGGCGTCCACTGGTTCACGGACATCCTGGGCGGGCTCCTCCTCAGCGCCGCCCTCCTCAACGCCTACCACGGCCTTCTGATGCTGTGGAAACAGAGCGCCAGGAAAAAGCAGTAAACGCACATCTTTTGAAACGGGGTCCGGCCATGGAATTCGGGATGCCCACCCTCATAGAGAATCGAACGCTGGAGGACAACGTGGCGCTGTGCCGCCGCCTTGGCCTCCGCTTCGTTGAACTGAACATGAACTTCCCCGAGTATCAGCTGGACCGGCTGGAGCAGACGGACGCGCTGCTGCGGGCGGGGGAGAGGGCCGGGGTATACTTCACCGTCCACTTGGACGAGAACCTGAACGTGGCCGATTTCAATCCCCTGGTCTCCGAGGCCTATTTGGAGACCGTCCGCCGGACCGTCCTGGTCGCAAAGAAGCTGCTGCCCCTGCGGGACCGCTTCGGGGACGGCAGAAAGCCCCTGACCGTCAACATGCACATGCATCACGGCATCCACATCACCCTGCCGGATCGGAAGGTGCAGATGTACGACCGGGATTTCGACACCTACATGGACGCATTTGCCCGGTTCCGCGCCCTATGCGAGAAATGGATCGGGGACAGCGATGTGCGGATCGCCGTGGAGAACACGGACGGCTTCCGCTCCTACGAGCAGAAGGCCGTCGAATACTTGCTGGAAAGCCCGGTTTTCGGCCTCACCTGGGATATCGGTCATTCGAAAGCCACCCGCGAGCAGGACGTGCCCTTCCTCCTCTCCCACGAGGATCGGCTGATCCACTTCCATATCCACGACGGCACGGATACGCCGCCCCGGAACCACCTCGCTTTGGGCGACGGGGAGATCGACCTCATGGACCGTCTCCGGCTGGCCCAGGCTCATAACGCCCGCTGCGTCCTGGAGACCAAGACCATCGACGCCCTGGAGCGCTCCGCCCGTTGGCTCCGCCGGGAGGGCCTGCTGGCCTGAACCGAATACACCCCTTCGCCATAGGAAATACGGGCAAGCCTATGGCTTTTTTTCTGCATATCTGATATACTTATTCTATCTATACGGACAGGAGGGGCGACATGAGCGCATCCAAGGGTCAGAAGAAGATACGGACCATCGTCATCACCGGCGGTCCCTGCGGCGGCAAGACCACGGCCATGAGCTGGCTGCAGAACGCCCTGACCAGCGCGGGCTACGCCGTCATCTTCTTGACGGAGACCTTCACCGAGCTGGCCAACAGCGGCGTATCGAGCTACAACTGCAAGGACAATTTCGCCTTCCAGCGGATCCAGGTCCGCTACCAGCTGGAGCGGGAGCGACTCTACCGCCGGGCGGCGGAAGCCCTATCGAACGACAACGTGGTCATCGTCCACGACAGGGGGTCCATGGACGACAAGCCCTACATGGAGCCGGAGGAGTTCGCCAGCATCCTGAAGGAGCTGGACCAGGACGAGGTCAGCTTCCGGGACAAGTACGACGCGGTCTTCCACCTGGTCACGGCGGCCAACGGGGCCCTGCCCTTCTACACCACCGCCAACAACACCGCTCGCACCGAGACCCCGGAGGAGGCCATCGAGCTGGACGAGAAGACCCTGGCGGCCTGGGCGGGCCATCCGCACCTTCGGATCATCGACAACTCCACCGACTTCAACGGGAAGATGCTGCGCCTCCTGAAGGAGGTCATGGCGGCCCTGGGCGAGCCGGAGCCCATGGAGCATTCCCGCCGGTTCCTCATCAAGTACCCGGACCTGGATTGGCTCAACCACAACCCCAACTGCCAGCGGGTGGAGATCATCCAGACCTATCTGGTCCCATACCGGGACGAGGAGCGCCGCATCTGCATGCGGGGCACCGGCGGCAGCTACATCTACTACAAGACCACCCAGCGGGACGCCCCCGACGGCGGCCGCATGGAGGTGGAGGAGCGGCTCAGTCAGGAGGAGTATTTCACCCTGCTCATGGAGGCGGACCCCGCCTGTCGGCCCATCCGCAAGACCCGGTACTGCCTGGTGGACGACATGCAGTCCTTTGAGGTGGACCTGTACCCCAACTGGAAGGACGTGGCCCTGCTGCAGATCGAGCTCTCCGACCCTGACGCTGAGGTCCGCATACCCGAGGGGCTCACCGTGGTCCGGGAGGTCACCGACAACCCGGCCTACGACAATCACGAGATGGCGCGCTTATGATTCAGTCTGCCGAATCCTGCGGATTCGCCAGACTGAGGCTCCGCCTTCGCTACGCTTCCAGGCCCCGCCTATACGCTGCGCGTACCGGGCGGCGGGACCTGTAGGGAGTCAAATCCACCGCACATGTCGCTGGATTTGACATATTTGAAGCCGCGTGTTCTTTTCAGTTAGTTGAGTGCGCGCGGCTACACCGCGCTTTGCGATACCCCATGTAGGGGACGGGCTTGCCCGTCCCGGTATCAACATAAGGAGGAGTATATGGCTAAGATCCTGAACATCGGTTCCCTGAACCTGGATTATGTGTACGCGGTGCCCCACTTCGTGGAGGCGGGGGAGACCCTGCTGGCGGGCCGCCGGGACGTGTTCGCCGGCGGCAAGGGCCTCAACCAGACCGTGGCCGCGGCCCGAGCGGGGGCGGAGGTCTATCACGGCGGCGCCGTGGGGGCGGACGGGGGCATGCTCCTCGATCTTATCACGGACGCCGGGGCGGACGTGTCCGCCGTGGCCCGGGTGGACGTGCCCACGGGCCACGCCATCATCCAGGTGTCGCCCCAGGGGGAGAACGCCATCGTCATCCTGGGCGGGGCCAACCGGGCCGTCAGCGAGGAGACGGTGACCGCGGCCCTCGACAAGGTGTCCGCCGGGGACATCCTGCTGCTGCAGAACGAGATCAACGGCCTGGGCGACATCATCCGCCGGGCGGCGGAAAAGGGGCTGCGGATCCTCTTCAACCCCGCGCCTATGGAGGCGGCGGTGAAGGCGCTGCCTTTGGCGCTCCTCGACACCCTGATCGTCAACGAGGGCGAGGGCAAGGCCCTGGCCGGTGACATGGACGCTCTGCGGGCCGCGTACCCGGAGCAGAAGATCCTGTTGACCCAGGGCAGTCGGGGCGCTGCGCTCTGGACCGGGTCGGAGCTCATCTTCCAGCCCGCTTTCCGGGTGAAGGCCGTGGACACCACCGCCGCCGGGGACTGCTTCCTGGGCTATTACGCCGCGGCCCTGGCGGAGGGGCTGCCCTACGCCCGTTCCCTGCAGCTCGCCACCGCCGCCTCGGCCCTGGCCGTCCAGAAGCAGGGCGCCGCGCCATCGATACCGGTTCGGAGCGAAGTCGAGGCGTTTTTGAAAGGAACTCATTGAAAGCTTCGCACCTTTTTCTTCCGCAAGAAAAAGGTGCCAAAAAGAACTTAAATGGGAGGTATGGCTTGCGCTGTACTTCCCATTCTCGTTTTTAAGGTATTCCGTTACTTCCCGCTGATGGTCAGCCGGATGTCCCCCGTGCTGGTGCGGGCTTCGCACCGACCGCCGGTGGTGCCGGTGGGCACCTTCACATCCCCGGTGGAGGTGCTGGCGCTGAAGACCTTCGGCGTGCGGATGGTGCCCAGGATGTCGCCGGTGGACGCCTTCAGGTAGATGTTCGCCCCGTCCACGTCCGTGAGCCGGATGTCGCCGGTGGAGCTCTCGCACCGGAGGTCGCCGGAGCAGACCACGTTGAACGCGTCGATCTTGCCCGTGTCCACGGTCAGCGTCGCGGTCTCAGGGGCCACGTCCCCCAGGCGGATGTCCCCGGTGTCGCTGTGGACGCTGATCCGGCGGGCCCGGACCCCGCTGAGGGTCAGATCCCCGGTGTCGAGGTGCACCTCCACGTCCTCGAAGGAGAGGGCGTTGTCGGCGGTGATGTCCCCGGTGTCCAGCTCAGCCTTCAGCAGGTCGTACTCCCCGGCGGGCAGATACACGCTGATCTTGGGGCTCTTGAAGGGGAAGGAGAACAGGCTGAAGCCGCCCTTCTGGCTGACGGGGCGAATGACCAGGCGACCGTTGTTCTCGGACACGTCGTACTTCTCCCGGTCGTTCTCCTGGCAGACCACCCGGCTGACGCCGTCTTCCGCCGCCAGCAGCTCCACGTCCGCGGTCTCGCCCTCCACGTCGATCTCCCGGATCGAGCCGGAAAGGGTGTAGGTGTTGGTGATATACTCCGTCCGATCCAGCTTGTCGAACTTGAAGTTGATGGCGCTGAGCCCCGCGAAGACCAGCCCTCCGCCGATGGCCACCACCAGCACGGCGATCAGAATAGCGATAACAGTCTTTTTCATTTGTCCTTACCTCTCTTTCCCACAAACAAAGATTTGGTGCCGGTCCAGACCCACTTGCACAGCTTCACCGTGCCCACGGTGACCAGCTTCATGAGCAGATACAGCAGCGCACAGAGACCCAGGCACACGAGCCCGCCGCCCAGCAGCACCAGCCCCTGGGGAAGGTGCAGCCGACAGAGCTCCACCACGCCCGCCACGATGGCCACGAACCCGGCCAGGATCACCGCGGCCACGGCCGCCCACAGGCTGATGACCACGGCCCACAGGGCCACGAACAGGGAGAAGACCACGGCCAGCACCGCGATCAGCACCGGCAGCCACACCGGCGCGCCCAGGATCAGCAGGGCGACGATCCAGCCGGAGCCGCCCTTCTTCCTGCTCTCCTGGACCCGGTTCTGGATGATCTGGGGCAGCGGGGTGTCCTTCACCACGTTGGCCACGATCTCGTCCATGGACCCCAGGCGGGATACCGCCTCCTCCTCGCTGAGACCGTCCTCCATGGAATCGGCGATCAGCTCGCTGTAGTACTCCACCGTGCGATCCACGGCCTCCTGGGGAAGCCCCACCATCCGATGACGAAGCTCTCCGATAAACGCATCCCTGCTCATATTAATTCCCATTCCTTTCGTGGTAGTTTTGCCGGTTTCGCTTGCGAAATTGCTGCGCCGGTCCGCAGCAAAGGCACAAACTACAGGTGTGAAAAACACGGTTTTTCACACTTGCCCTCCCTTTGTGATGAACCGGTAGATGGATTCCATCTCCTTCCAGTCCTGCTTGAAATCTTCGATCCTTGCCTTGCCGGCGTCGGTGATGTGGTAGTACTTCCTGAGCCGTCCGTTGTGCTCCATGGAGCGCACCGTCAGCAGCCGCCCCTCCTCCAACCGCCTCAATATGGGGTAGAGGGTGGATTCGGAGACGTCCACATAGGGCTTGATATCCTTGATGATCTGGTACCCGTAGGAATCCTCCGACTGGATGGCGGCCAGGACGCACACGTCCAACAATCCGCGTTTCATTTGAACATCCATACGCCATGCCTCCTTTCGTGTGATACTATACAGCGCATAGTATAATATGTCAAGGGGCATTTTGATATTTTTTTCCACTTTTTTTCGCGCAGAAAACGCGGCCCCGCAGGGCCGCGCCGTGATGACTGCAGTTGGCTTACTTCTCCGGGTTCAGCAAGAAGTCGTCGAAGGTGCCCCAGCCTCCGGCCCGGCAGCGGACGTAGACGCCCACGGTGATGGTGCCCGAGGCGCAGGGGACGTGCTCGATGAGGGCCTCCTGCCAGTTGACCCAGCCTTTCAGGGTCACCGGCGCGGTGTAGGTCTGGCCGTCCGAGATCACGTAGAGGTGGATGTCGGCGTCGTCGCCGGTGTCATCCCCCTGGGCCTGGACGCTGACACGCCAGGTCCCCGCGGGCAGGTCCGTGACGGTCTGCTCGCACTGGAAGTGGACGGGCACGGAATCCCAGAAGTGGAGGGCCACCTCCCCGGAGTAGGCGTCCAGGGCCTTCACCTGGAAGTCCCCCTGGTCCCGGTCAGTGAGGGGCGTGATGGCCCACATGGACCGATCCTCGTCCTCGAAGCCGCTGTTTTTCAGATAGTTTACCGCCTCCGGCCCCGTGGTCCTGGGGTCCGGCTCCTGGGCCGGCTCCTCCGGCGGCGGGGTGCCGTTCCCGGTGCGAAGCAGGGCGAAGGTCTTCAGGGATTCGAGGGGGTTCCCCTCGAAATCGAACAGGGCCATGTTGTCGCAGGCGCAGCCGCCGTAGTACCGGCCCGCGTCCTGGGGGTCGTACTCCCCGGCGTAGCTGCTGGCCCAGCCGCTGCCGTACTGCTCCCAAAGGAGGCTGCGGCTCTGGCGGTCCTGGCCCGGCACGGGGATCCAGCCCGCCTCCCAGTAGAACACGCCGATGCCCTGGGGGATGGCCGCCACCGCGGCCGCCACGTCCCGGATCTCCATGCTCTGGCCCTGGACGGTGAAGGGGTAGGCCCCCCGGCCGCTCATGCTGTCGCTGGTGTTGCCGCTGTCGTCCCCGTCCTCGTCGGTGTAGGGCCACTGGGTCTCGGCCACCATGACCTGTTTGCCGTACCGCTCCGCCACCTGGGACAGCTGCCCCTGGAGGTTTTCCAGGCTCCCGTGCCAGAAGGGATAGTAGGAGGCGGCGAACACGTCGTAGTCCACGCCCCCCTCAGAGAGCGTCTGGGCCAGCCAGTCGAAGCCCCCGTTCTGGGGGTCCGTGAAGTGGATGACCACGAGGACGTTGGGGTCGAAGGCCCGGACCGCCTGGGCCCCCGCCCGGAACAGGGCGCATATCTTCGTCCAGTCGGTCTCGCCGCAGATGCCCGTGGTGGTCTCGTTGCCCACCTGGACCATGCCCACGTCCGCCCCGGCGGCCCGGATGGTCTCCAAGCTTTCGGCGGTGTAAGCCCGGATCCGCTCCGCCTTCTCGTCGATGGAGAGGCCCGCCCAGGCCTTGGGGGCCTGCTGCTTGCCGGGGTCCGCCCAGAAGTCGGAGTAGTGGAAGTCCACCAGCAGCTTCATGCCGTACTGGGCCGCCCGGGCGCCGATCTTGGCCGCCGTCTCGGCGGTGCAGTTGCCGCCGCCGTAGCCCCGGCCCTGGCTGTCGAAGGGGTCCACCCACACCCGGACCCGGACGTAGTTGACGCCCCCCTGGGCCAGGGTCAACAGCATATCCTGTTCCTGGCCGTCGAAGTCCCGGTAGACGACGCCGCTCGCTTCCTCAGCAAGGAGGCTGGACACGTCCGCCCCCAGGATGAACCCGTCGGGCAGGTCCACGGCTTCCACGTACAGGCTGTCAGAGGCCATGGCCTCGGGCTCCTCCGCGGGCTCCTCCACCGGAGCCGCCGTTGCTTCCGTCGCTGATCCTGGTTCGGTCATGCTTACCTCCGTTTGGACCCCGCCCCCGGCGCAGCCCGTCAACATCAACATCGCCAGCATCATGGCCCCCAATCGCTTCATGGCCTGTCTCCTTTTATAAGGAACTATTTAAAGCACGCACCCTTTCTTGAAAGAAAGGGTGCACCCCAAAGAACTTTTATTGGGATAATTGGCTTGCGTACCTGTCCCCATTATCCCAATAGGTTTCTCTTTTTCGCGCACCTTTTTCTCTTTTTCGAAAGAGAAAAAGGCGCGAAAATAAGAGGATCACATCTCCAAAACAGCCTTATGGAACACCTTCTTGCCCTTCTTGATCTTGGCCCCGGCGCAGAGCTGGTCCCGGCTGACGACGGCGTAGGTATCGGTGACCTTCTCCCCGTCCACGCTGACGCCGCCCTGCTCGATGAGCCGGCGCGCTTCGCCCCGGGACTTGGCGAGCCCGCAGCAGACCAGCAGGTCCACGATGTTCACGCCCGCTTCCGGCACCTCGCTGCAGCAGAGGCACGTGGTGGGCATGGTGGACTCGTCCCCCTCCCCGGAGAACAGGGCCCGGGCGGCGGACTGGGCCTTTTCGGCCTCCTCTTTGCCGTGGACCAGGCTGGTGAGCTCGAAGGCCAGGATCTCCTTCTTCTCGTTGATCCGGCTGTCGGGCCACTGGTCCATCTCCCGGATGGTTTCGAGGGGCAGGAAGGTCAGCATCCGGATGCACTTCATCACGTCCGCGTCGTCCACGTTCCGCCAGTACTGGTAGAAGTCGAAGGGGCTGGTCTTGTTGGGGTCCAGCCACACGGCGTTGCCTGCGGTCTTGCCCATCTTGTGCCCCTGGGAGTCGGTGAGGAGCGTGATGGTCATGGCGTGGGCGTCCTTGCCCAGCTTCTTGCGGATGAGCTCGGTGCCGCCCAGCATGTTGGACCACTGGTCGTCGCCGCCGAACTGCATGTTGCAGCCGTAGTGCTGGAACAGGTAGTAGAAGTCGTAGCTCTGCATGATCATGTAGTTGAACTCCAGGAAGGAGAGCCCCTTCTCCATGCGCTGCTTGTAGCACTCCGCCCGGAGCATGTTGTTCACGGAGAAGCAGGCGCCCACCTCCCGGAGCATGTCGATGTAGTTGAGGTTCATGAGCCAGTCGGCGTTGTTGACCATCATGGCCTTGCCCTCGCCGAACTCGATGAACCGCTCCATCTGCCGCTTGAAGCAGGCGGCGTTGTGGTCGATGTCCTCCCGGGTCAGCATCTTGCGCATGTCGGTGCGGCCGGAGGGGTCGCCGATCATGGTGGTGCCGCCGCCGATGAGGGCGATGGGCTTGTTGCCCGCCATCTGCAGCCGCTTCATCAGCGTCAGCGCCATGAAGTGGCCCGCGGTCAGGCTGTCCGCCGTGCAGTCGAAGCCGATGTAGAAGGTGGCCTTGCCGGCGTTCACCATCTCGCGGATCTCCTCCTCGTTGGTCACCTGGGCCAGCAGCCCCCGTTCCTGCAGTTCTTCATAGATTCCCATAGTCTTTTCCTCCTGTCATACTAAAAAACGTCCCCCGCAACCGCAGAGGACGACAAAGCCGTGGTACCACCTCAATTCAAGGGACGCCCCGCAGGCGGACCCTTCTCCTTGGACGCTGTATCGGGCGCACCCGTCGTTCCCTACTTGCTTTCAGGAACGCGGCTCCGGAATGTACTTCACCAGCGTTCGCCGCACCCTTCCACCAGCCGGGTGCTCTCTTGAGGCCTCGCGCCGCCTACTCTTTCCTTCACAGCTTTCGTATCGATTGCCACCATTATACCAGCTGTTTTCAAATATGCAAGCCCTTTTTTGCGCCGCCCCGTCCCTCGCCTGCGGAGGAAAAGCTATTGCCTGCCGGCCCGTTCCGTGGTATAAATCTTCCATAGGGTCCAAGGAGGCGGAACAAGCCATGATCATCCACGATTACGATCCTCATACGGAGCCGGCCATCCGGCTGGAGCCCTTCTACGGGGAGAAACAGCACCTGCTGGACAAGTGCCTCATCGTCTTCTCCAAAAAGATCCACGACTATCTGCTGGATCAGTACGACTGCACCGCTATCAGCCATATCGGCGCCTGCAACGGGAACACCCCCATCTACCGCTTTCTGCTGGACGGGGAGCCTGTGGCCTTCTATTTGAGCGCCATCGGCTCCGCCATCGCCTCCGGCTCCTGCTACGAGGTCCACTGGCAGACGGGCGCCACCAAATTCGTCATGTTCGGCTCCTGCGGGAGCCTGGACGGGGAGAAGACCAGGGGAAGGTACATCGTCCCCACAGAAGCCTACCGGGGGGAGGGCGCTTCCTATTATTACGCCCCGGCGACGGACTACATCGAGGTCAGAAACGCCTCCAGGGTGGCCGCCGTCTTCGAGGAACTGGGGGTCCCCCACGTGGCGGGCCGGGTCTGGACCACCGATTCCATGCTCCGGGAGACCGTGGGCCTGGTGCGGCGGCGCAGGGACGAGGGCTGCATCGCCGTGGAGATGGAGCTGGCCGGCGTGGAGGCCGTCTGCGATTTCTACGGGTTAGAGCTCTACGACTTCCTGGAGGCGGGGGACGTGCTCGAAGAAAGCGGCTACGACGCCTCGGGCCTCCATAGCGCCAACCATGACCTATACAAATTACACCTGGCTTTAGAGATAGCCAAACGGATATAAGGAGGTACACCGTGAAATCTACCTGGACCCTGCCCGAAGGATACGCGCAGAAGTATCTCATCGACCTGAAGGACGATAAGAAGCAATTCTGGATCGTCAACGGCCTCAGCATCGCCATCATGGTCCTGATGCTGGCGGTGTTCTGGCAGTTCCTGTGGTTCGGCTTTCTGGAGCTGCACTTCGAGGGCCTGCCCCGGCAGATCCTGGTCATGGCCCTGGGCATGGTGGCCTACATCCCCCTCCACGAGCTGGTCCACGGGGTCTTCATGCGCCGCTTCTCCGGCAAAAGGGCCAACTACGGCTTCACCCTGGTCTACGCCTACGCCGGGAGCGAGTGCTATTTCACCAGGCGCCATCATCGCATCATCTCCCTGGCTCCGGTGACGTTCTGGGGCCTGGTATTCCTCCTTCTCATGTTCCTGCTGCCCGTGAACTGGCGGTGGGTGCCCTGCGTGTGGCAGCTCTTCAACCTGTCCGGGGCGGCGGGGGACTTCTACGTGTTCCACCGCCTGGGCAGGGAGCCGGACACCATCCTCTGCCAGGACACCGGCGTGAAGATGGCCGTCTTCGACAAGGCCTGAATTCCTCTGTCACCATATCTGAACACGACCACAGTAGGGGAGGGGCTTGCCCCTCCCGTCGTCGTTTCGTCATACTCCGCCTATATCCCGCGTATTTTGAAACAAAACGCGACAAGGAGGCGGGTATGGATCTTGGGAAAATACAGGTCACGGAGCAGCGGCAGAACGCGGGGCCCTGCGGCCGGTTCACGGTGCGGGAGCCGGAGGCGAAGGTGCAGGTCCGCGCGGGCAGCATGATGGCGAAGCTGAGCTTGTGTCTCGGCGTGCTCCTCATCGCCCTGGTGCTGGAGCTGGGCAGCACGGCGGGGGACGGGCAGCGGGCGGTGTTCGCGGCGGAGGCGGCGAAGGCACCGGAAGCTACGCCCCGGGAGGAGAGCCTGGGGGCCATCTACTACGTGGAGGCGGGCAAATCGGGCGCCGCCGCCACGGAGGGGGCCGTCGTCCAGCGGGTGAAGTGGGCGCCGCCGGTCCTATCGGGCGAGGTGACCCTGCTCCGGGAGGACAGCGTGGTGGGCTTCTCGGCCCTCGATACGGAGGTGTCCTGCTGCTGCGGCGGCCAGGTCTTCGCGGTGGGCGAGGACGAGGACTGGGGGAAATACGTCCGGGTCCGGTCCGCCGGGGACGTGGACGCGGTGTATTACGGCCTCGAAGAGGTAGCGGTCCGGGCGGGTCAATCTGTGACCGCGGGCCAGCTGCTGGGCACGGTGCCCGTGGGGCGGCGGGTGTATCTCTCCGTTTCCGAGAAGGGCGCGCCCCAGGACCCTCGGGCCTACGTAGCCCTGACGGTCCAGAAGCAGGCATGAAGCGGCTCCTTCGCCTGGGCGAAACGGAGGTGTGGGCCCATTGGACGGCGCTGCCAGCCGTCCTTTTTTTGACGGTGATCGAGGGCCCCGGTCGGGTGGGCCTGGGGCTGCTGACCCTTGGCCTCCATGAGCTCAGCCACCTTCTGACCGCCCGAGGCCTGGGCTATCGGGTCCGGTCGTTGGAGCTGTGGCCCTTCGGGGCGGCCCTCGCCATGGACGGAGGCGCGGGGAGTTTGCCCGTGGCGTTGGCGGGGCCCCTGGGGAGCCTGGTGGCGGCGGGCATGAGCCTCCTTTCCCTGCGGCTCCTGCCCCCGGCGGAGGGGGTCATGGAGCCCTTCTTCCTGCTGAATCTGACCGTCGGCGCGGCGAACCTGCTGCCGGCGGAGCCGCTGGACGGGGGGCGAGCCCTGGCGGCGCTCCTTTCCCGGCCCCTGGGGATCCGGCGGGCCCATCGCTTCACGGCCTGGACGGGCCTTTTGCTGGGCGGGGGCCTCCTGGGCCTGGGGGTCTACGGGGCGTTCCTGGGCGTGGGCAGCGAGACCGCCCTGCTGTTCGCCGCCTTTCTGCTGTTCTCGGGCCTCAGGACCCTCCTCGGGGAGGACAAGGCCCTGGAGGGGCTGCTGGATCGGCAGACCGATCTTAGGGCGGGGCGGCCCGTGGAGGTCCGGGAGGCGGCCCTCTACGCCGATCGGACGGCGGGGGAGGCCCTCCGGTCCCTGCGCCGGGGCCGGTACACCCTCATCCGGGTCGTCGGCCCGGGGGATCGGCTCCTGGGCACCCTGGACGAGGGGGCGCTGCTGGAAGGGCTTTTGAAACGGGGGGAGGGGGTCACCCTCCGGGAGCTGGTTTTTCTGTTTGACCGGTGAAAGGTTATGTGGTATAGTATGGGCGTTGTAAACTGAGTTTTTATGTGCACAGGGCTAAAAACACAGTTGTTTGGGCAAAAATACAGGCAGGAAGGCGACAGTGACAGAGGAAGTTTTGCAAAAGCTCCTGTCCCGGGTGGAGAAGCCCGCCCGGTACATCGGCGGCGAATACAACATGCAGGTGAAGGACCGGGCGGACCTTCGCTTTGCCCTGTGCTTCCCCGACGTGTACGAGATCGGCATGTCCCACCTGGGGTCCCGGATCCTCTACAACGTGCTGAACCAGATGGACGGCGTCAGCTGCGAGCGGTGCTTCGCCCCCTGGACGGACATGGAACAGGCCTTGCAGGAGACGGGGGAGGAGTTGTTCACGCTGGAGACCCGGCGGCCCCTCAAAAGCGCCCACATCGTGGGCTTTTCCCTCCTCTATGAGATGTGCTACAGCAACGTGCTCACCATGCTGGAGCTTTCCCACATCCCCTTCCTGAGCCGGGATCGGGGGGAGGACATGCCCCTGGTCGTGGCCGGCGGCCCCTGCGCCGTGAACCCGGAGCCCATCGCCCCCTTCTTCGACGTGGTCATGATCGGCGACGGGGAGGAGATGGTCCCGGAGCTGGTGAACGCCTGTCGGGCGTCCCGGGCCGCGGGCGAGACCAAACAGCAGCTTTTGGAGCGCATCGCCGCCATCCCCGGGGCCTACGTGCCCTCCTTCTACGAGGCGGAGTACGATGAGACCGGCTTTCGGGCCATCCGCTGCCTCACCGACAGGGCCCCCGAAACGGTGATCCGCCGCATCCTCAAGGACCTGGACGCCGCGCCCTTCGTGGGGGCGCAGCTGGTGCCCCACATGCAGATCGTCCACGACCGGGTGGCGTTGGAGGTCATGCGGGGCTGCACCCGGGGCTGTCGGTTCTGCCAGGCGGGGTACATCTACCGGCCCGTCCGGGAGCGGTCGGAGAAGACCCTTTTGGCGCAGGCGGAGCAGCTGGTCAGCTGCACGGGCTACGACGAGGTGTCCCTGCTGTCTCTCTCCACCGGGGACTATTCGAAGCTCCACGACCTTCTCCCCGAGGTCATGGACCGGATGGAGAAGAAGCGGGTGTCCGTGGCCCTGCCGAGCCTGCGCATCGACTCCCTGTTGAAAGAGGAGTTGGAGAAGATGCAGTCTGTCCGCAAGGCGGGCCTGACCTTCGCCCCCGAGGCGGGGACCCAGCGCATGCGGGACGTGATCAACAAGAACGTCACCGAGGAGGACCTCCTTCGGGCCTGCTCCGACGCCTTCCAGGCCGGCTGGACCGGGGTGAAGCTGTACTTCATGATCGGCCTCCCCACGGAAACGGACGAGGACGTGCTGGGCATCGCGGAGCTGGCGAAAAAGGTGTCCCGCCTGTTCTACTCCATGCCCAAGGAGAAGCGGGGCAAGGGCCTCCGGCTCACGGTCAGCGTCAGCACCTTCGTGCCGAAGCCCCACACTGCCTTCCAGTGGTGCGCCCAGAACGACCCCGAGGAGATCCGCCGGAAGCAGCGGCTTCTCGTCGGCGCCATGAAGGGCGTCCGGGGCGGGGAGCTCCACTACCACCCCAGCTTCCTCTCGGTGCTGGAAGCCGCCTTCTCCCGGGGGGACCGGCGGCTGGCGGACGTTTTGATCAAGGCCCACGAGAAGGGCTGCCGCTTCGACTCCTGGAGCGAGCATTTCAAGCCCGACGCCTGGAACGAAGCGTTCCACGCGTGCGGCCTCACGGTGGAGGAATACGCCCACCGGCAGCGGGCTTTGGACGAGCCTTTGCCTTGGGGCCACGTGGACGTGGTGGTCACCGAGGACTATTTGAAGCGGGAGTATGGGAAGGCCATGGCAGCGGTCACCACGAAGGACTGCCGCCAGGGCTGCAACGGTTGTTTCGGGAGGGCCTATGCGAATTATTGCGGCCTTGCATGAGAGCGGTCGGGCGGCGTATCTAAGCCACCTGGACATGCAGCGGACGCTGCAGCGGGCGCTTCGCCGGGCGGACGTGCCCCTTATGTACTCCCAGGGCTTCAACCCTCACCCCCTCATGGCCTTCGCGGGGGCCCTCGCCACGGGGGCGGAGAGCCAGCGGGAGTGGTTCGACGTGCGGATCGACGGGGACATGGCCCCCGCCGACTTCGAGGCCTGTTTGAACGCCGTGCTCCCCGAGGGCATGGCCGTGTCCCATGCCATGGAGGCCCCGGAGGGCCTCGGCACCCTGACCGGGCATCTTGCCGCCGCCCGGTACACCCTGTGGGTCCGGCCCGAGAGGGCCATCCCGGCGGCAGAGGTGAACAGCGCCCTCAACCAACTGCTGGAAAAAGAGGAAATACTGGTGCAGAAGCGGACGAAGAGCGGGGCCATGGTGCCCCAGAACATCCGCCCGCAGCTGTACGAAGCAAGGCTCACGGGAAGGGACGGCGGATCCTTCACGCTGGATGTTTTGGGAGAGCTGACCGCCGGTGGCGGGTTGCGCACGGAAGCGTTCGTCAACGTGCTGCTCGATTTTCTGGGGTCAGCGGGCTCTTTCAGATGCCGGCGGGAGGAGATGTACTTCGACGGCGTGCCGGGGCTTCCCCGCCTTGGGAAAGGAAAAGATGAATAAAGAGATTTTGGTAGACGCCAACAAATTCGCCATCCGCGTGGCGGTGGTGGAGGACGGCACCCCCGTGGAGCTCTACGTGGAGCAGAACGGGACGGAACGGCTGGTCGGGAACATTTACTTAGGCAAGGTCCAGAACGTGCTGCCGGGCATGCAGGCGGCCTTCGTGGACATCGGCCTCGAAAAGAACGCTTTTTTGTACGCCGGGGACGTGTTCTTCCCCGGGGATCAGTACGACGAGCTGGAGCAGCTCCCCGAGACCAGGAAGATCGGGGATCTCTTGAAGCCCGGTCAGAACGTGCTGGTCCAGGTGGCCAAGGACCCCATGGGCACCAAGGGCGCCCGGGTCACCACCCACATCACCCTGGCGGGCCGGTCCCTGGTTTTGATGCCCACGGTGGACTACGTGGGCGTATCCCGCCGCATCGAGAAGGAGGACGAGCGGGGGAGGCTCCGCAAGATCCTCAACGAGATCAAGCCCAAGAACAAGGGCGTCATCGTGCGCACCGCCTCCGCGGGGAAGACCAAGGAGGCCTTCCAGGAGGACCTGGAGAGCCTCTTGACCCTCTACGAGGACATCGAGAAGAGGTCCAAGAAGACCAAGGCCCCCGCCCTCATGCATGCGGAGCAGAGCCTTCTGTTCCGGACGGTCCGGGACCTTTTGATGAAGGACGTGGACCGGGTCTTCGTCAACGACCAGGAGGCCTTCGAAAAGCTGAAGGAGATCGCGGACGTCATGGCCCCCAAGCTGAAGCCCCGGATCCTCTTTAAGGACAGCGAAGCCCTCTTCGAGCGCTACGACACCGAGGCGAAGATCGAGAACGCCCTCTCCCGCCAGGTGTGGCTCAAGTCCGGCGGGTATCTGGTCATCGACCGGGCCGAGGCCCTGACCGTCATCGACGTGAACACGGGCAAGTACGTGGGCAAGGACAACCTGGAGAAGACCATCACCAACACCAACTGCGAGGCGGCCCGGGAGATCGCCGTGCAGCTTCGGCTTAGGGACATCGGCGGCATCGTCATCATCGACTTCATCGACATGGACAAGGAGAGCGACCGGCAGAAGGTCCTCGCCACCCTGAAGGACGCCATGAAGGACGACCACACCCGGTCCCACGTGTTCGGCTTCACCCACCTGGGGCTCGTGGAGCTGACCCGGAAGAAGACCGGCCGGAGCATCGGCGACACGCTAAAGATCACCTGCCCCTACTGCCAGGGGGAAGCGAAGGTCCTTTCGCCCTACACCGTCTTCAACCGGCTCCGCAAGCAGACGCTGCAGGTCTTGAAGGGCTGCAAGCTCAAGCGCATCTACATGGAGGTGAACCCGGACGTGGCCGCCGCCATGGAGGAGCTCATGAAGAAGGACGGGGAGCTGTTCCCCGAAGCAAAGGACGCCGACTTCTACGTGAAGGCCAACCCGGCTTTGCATCTGGAGAAGTACACCGTGAAGCCCCTGCCGGACAAAAGGGTGGCGGAGGCGAAGAAGAGCTGCCGGATCATGCACTGACGCTCGGGAGGGAGGAAGACCATGTTTCGGGAAATGCTCCGCTCTCAGCAGCAGCTGACAGAGGCGGAATGTATCGACATCTTGAAGCGGGAGCCCCGGGGCGTCCTCTCCGTTCTGGGGGACGAAGGCTATCCCTACGGGATGCCCATGAACCATTACTATTGTGAGGCGGACGGAAAGCTCTACTTCCACGGCGGAAAGAACGGCCACAAGATCGATGCCCTCAGGCGCTGCGACAAGGCTTCCTTCTGCGTGTACGATCAGGGGGTCCGCCGGGAGGGAGAATGGTTCCTTCGCTTCAAAAGCGTCATCGTCTTCGGCCGGGTGGCCTTCATCGAGGATGAAGCGCGGATATACGAGATATCCCGTCAGCTCAGCTATAAGTTCACCTCTGACGAAGCCTATATCGCCGACGAGATCCGCCGTGCAGGCCCGCGGACCCTCCTGTTCGCCCTTACCCCGGAGCATATCTGCGGCAAGCAGGTGAAGGAATCCTGAGAAGGTC
>LXOW01406337.1_pt2 | contig 26316 bp, 19 predicted proteins | sample 1368591 | NCBI WGS metagenome assembly LXOW01 (sample SAMN04884650, study PRJNA319009) | bovine gut metagenome | isolation source: Cow rumen | host: Bos taurus | place: Italy: Legnaro (PD) | collected 2014-07-09
TTGTCATGGCGGGTCTCCCCAAAGGTCTTGATGACTTCCTGGCTGCTAACCCTGCTGCTCAGAACAGATTTAAATACACATTCCGATTGCCTGTTCCTGGTTTTCAGGAACTCTGCGAAATCTGTAAACTTGAATTGCGCACAAAATATGGAATTTCAGCCTATACTCCTGAAGCTGAACGGCGTTTGCAACGTCTCTTCCAATATCAACTGAAAACCAAGGACGAAACGTTTGGATATGCTCATGTGGCGGTCAAGACAGCAGAAGATATCTTTACCTCTTTCATCAGTCGGGGAACAGCTGCCTCTATGGTTGAGGAAAAGGATATCCGTGGCTATGTACCAGAGGAGCGTTCTCTAGAGGATATCCTTAGCGATCTCGACCATTACATTGGTATGGATGAGGTTAAACAGGCCGTTCGAGAGATTGCCCTTACTGTTCACAACAATATAGAACGTGCCCAACGCGGATTAGGTGAGCAACAGAAAATGGGTATTCACATTGTTCTCACTGGTAATCCTGGTACAGGCAAGACNNNGCTTACACGTTAGCACCTCTTAGTCAGAGTGGTGAGCGTGATAATCAGGGTGCTCAGGCTTTGGAGCAATTGATGAAACGTATGGAAGACGACCGTGGAAAATTTGTGGTAATAGCCGCAGGTTATCGAACGGAGATGGAGAATCTCTTCCGTATTAATGTTGGCTTCCGCAGTCGCTTTAGTTATTTCCTAAATATCGACGACTATACACCTGATCAGCTATATCAGATTATGGAAGTCTTTGCTCAAGAGAAAAAGTACCGTTTTGCACCCGATGCTAAGGACGTGACGCTCAAGATGATTACTGAGATATACAATGCTCGAGAGAAAGACTTTGCCAATGGGCGTACCATGCGTCAGCTCTTTGATAAGATTGTGGCCAAACAGGCAGAGCGCTTGCAGAAGGTAGATATTTCTACGCTTTCTGACGAGCAGCTGATGACCATAACCGTTGACGATATTCCTTATGAGGCTCCTAAAGCAGTCAACTATAATGACTGTTTGGCAAAACTCGATGGTATGGTGGGATTGGCTTCTGTCAAGAAAGAGATATCCAATCTTGCTGCCTTCCTCAATTTGCAAATTCGTCGTGGTGAGACTAATACTTTCCAAGGGAAGCATTATGTCTTTACGGGCAATCCTGGTACAGGTAAAACCACTGTAGCCCGCATCATGGCTGATGTATTCCGTAGTCTTGGTATTCTTTCTCGTGGTCAGTTGGTTGAGGCAGATCGTTCAAAACTTGTTGCCGGGTATTCTGGTCAGACTGCCATTAAGACTAATCAGCTCATTGACTCGGCAATGGGTGGTGTCCTCTTTATAGATGAGGCCTATACCTTGAAATCGAATGATCAAGATAGTTTTGGTTCGGAGGCCATTGATACTTTGTTGAAACGTTTGGAAGATGATCGTGGGAAGTTTATTTGTATTGTAGCAGGTTATACTGACCAGATGCATGATTTCATTGATACGAATCCTGGATTAAAGAGTCGTTTCACACAGACAATTCATTTCGAGGATTATACGCCAGACGAGTTGACACAAATATTCATTAATCTCGCCAAAGACAAGAACTTTACTGTTGATGACGAAACTCGTGGAGCTATTCATCGCCAGTTTGAACAACTCTACCTGCGTCGTGACAAAAACTTTGGAAATGCTCGTGAGGCACGTCGCATTTTTGATCAGGCTGTTGAGAAACAGAGTCAACGCTTAATTGCGGAGATGAACAACCCAACTTTCAACAGCGCGGACATGTATCGCATTACCGTTGCCGATTTGGCTGTGGGGCAGAGCGAAAAAATTCGTCCTCTTGACGAGGTTCTTAACGAACTCGATGAATTTATCGGTATGCTTTCTGTGAAGAATCTGATTCGTCGCCTTGCCGTTCAGAGCATGTTTATGAAACAACGTGCTGCATTAGGAGCTGGTAAGGTTCAGCAGATGGCCATGAACTTTATCCTTACGGGTAATCCTGGAACGGGTAAGACTTCTATTGCTCGTAAAATGGGTGAGATACTTCAGTCTATGGAGATTTTGCCTACCAGCCGCGTTATAGAAGCCAGTCGTGCAACCCTTGTTGGCAAATATATGGGTGAAACACCCAAGATAGTCAATAACATGTGTGATAAGGCTATGGGTGGCATCCTGTTTATTGACGAAGCATATACACTTTCTGCGGAGAACGATCCTTATGGTAAGGAGGCCATAGATACGCTGATGAAGCGTATGGAAGACGATCGTGGTAAGTTCGTTGTTATAGCAGCAGGGTATCGTGATGAGATGGAGACCTTCCTCTCTGTCAATCCAGGATTGGCCAGTCGCTTCTCTCACAAGATGCACATCGATGACTATACGGCTGACGAACTGGGCGAAATATTCATAAAGATGGCTGCAAAAGACAACTACAAACTGTCGCCAGAAGCAGAATCCAGACTTATGGATGTCATTGCTCACATGGTTTATAATAAGACTAAGAACTTTGGCAATGCTCGTGAGATGCGCAACCTGCTGGATGAAACGATTCAACAACTCTCATTGCGTGTCAGTCTGATGTCGCCGTCGGAAGTAACACAAGAGACTTATCAACTGATTTTGCCAGAAGATATTAAAGAATAACTATGATTATATGCCCAAGTTGTAAAGAAGAGATAGAGGACGATTCACGCTATTGTGATCAGTGTGGTCAGGAACTCGTTTACTGCTGTAATTGCGGACGTGTGGGTATGGGGCGTCGCTGTACTCATTGTGGTGGCCTTATGGTCAGCTACAATGAATTGGAGCAACAGCGCAATCAGCGCCAGCAACAGGTGTCCCAGTCCTATGTTGGTATGGCAACCAGCCATAGAGAGCCTTTTGTTGCGACTTCTCATCGAGTTGCTGATGGCTCCCAGTTACCTGCCCAGTCTGGTATTCCTACTCTTACCCTCTATAATCCTACGCTCGACATCCGTATGGTAGGTGTTAATGGCGCTATTATCGGACGTCGTCAAGGACCCTACCAGCAATTGTTTGAAGGCAATATGTACATCTCTGGTGTACATGCCCAACTGATTTATAAGCCGGATACAGGATGGTGTGTGATTGATAAGCATTCATCCAATGGTACAAAGCTTAACCAACGGGAGGTTCAGCCAGACGTTCCAATGTCCCTCAAGAGTGGTGATATCGTCACTCTTGCTAATATTAATTTGCAAGTAAGTATAAATTAAATAAATGAGTAGAATAGTATTAACAGCAGCCAGCCGTATAGGTTGTGTCAGGAGTAATAACGAAGACATGGTGCTGGCTTATGACAAATTGTTGCGAAGTGACGCGTATAAGACCGAGTTCATGACGGAGAATACCGACCGTTTTATCATTGCTCTGGCAGATGGAATGGGAGGTCATAATGCCGGTGAGGTTGCAAGTGAGGAAACTCTTTCTAATCTCAAGTATTTTATCCATGACTTGCCTCGTGGGCTGACGCCTGGTGAAATGAATGAAATGATGGTCGAGTGGCTTAATTCCATTAATAAGATGATAAATTCCCGTGGGTTGATGGATAGTTCCAAACTTGATATGGGTACTACGCTGGTGGGGGTTCTTTATTATGGTGAACACTATTATTGGTTGAACTGTGGTGATAGCCGTCTTTATCGTCTTCGTGACGGACAACTGACACAGTTGTCAGAAGACCATTCGTTGACAAAAAATGATGGTTCACAACGTCATTCCAATGTGATTACCAACTGTATTGGTGCAGGCTTCAAAGATTCCTATCTTGATTTCTATGAGTTTACTGACGATGTGCTTCCTGGGGACACATATCTCCTTTGTTCAGATGGCCTGAACGATATGATTACTGATTTAGAGATACAGGAATTAATGGTAGCCAACAAGACGGCTAATCAGCTTTGTGAGGCAGCTATTGAGGCAGGAGGCTTTGACAACGTTTCTACCTGCGTTTTTCATATTGACTAGTACACATCAAAATTTATGCCTTTAAGATTACCCGATAAATTACCAGCCATAGAGCTGTTGAAACATGAGAATATCTTCGTGATGGATGATACCCGTGCTCATATGCAGGATATCCGTCCTCTAAAGATAGTCATTCTGAACCTCATGCCACTGAAGATTACAACAGAGACAGACCTGATTCGTCTGCTTTCGAATACCCCTCTTCAGTTGGAAATCAGTTTCATGAAACTGGAGAGTCATACTCCTAAGAATACTCCCATCGAACACATGATGATGTTTTATCGCGATTTTGCCGAGATGCGCAAAGAGAAGTTTGATGGTATGATTATTACGGGTGCCCCAGTGGAACAATTAGAATTTGAAGATGTTACCTATTGGAATGAGATGACAGAAATTTTCTCATGGGCTCGAACGCACGTTACTAGTACTTTATATATATGTTGGGCTGCACAGGCAGGACTCTATTATCATTATGGTATACCCAAGTATCCGTTACAGAAGAAGATGTTTGGTATTTTCCCTCAACGGACCTTAGAACCACAGTTGCCTATTTTCCGTGGCTTCGACGATGTATTCCAGATGCCTCATAGTCGGCATACTGAGATTCATCGTGATGACATTCTTCGTAACCCCGATCTGACCCTCATTGCTGAGAGTCCTGAGTGTGGTGTCAGTATGGTGATGGCACGCAACGGACGTGAATTTTTCATAACAGGCCATTTGGAATATGCTCCAGATACGCTTGATCGAGAGTATCGTCGTGATCGTGACGTGCGTGATGATGTGGAATTGCCTCGCCATTATTATTTCCATGATGACCCAGACCAACATCCGATGGTTACATGGCGTGCCCATGCAAATCTGCTTTATAATAACTGGATCAATTATTACGTCTATCAAGAGACACCTTACGATATCAATCAGATTGAGTGATGACGAGTCTTGAGCTATTGGCACCTGCCAAGAATCTTGAGTGTGGAATAGCTGCAATCGACCATGGCGCCGATGCTGTCTATATTGGGGCTCCCCGTTTTGGAGCTCGTGCTGCTGTTGGCAATAGTGTCGATGACATTCGTCAGTTGTGCCAATATGCTCATCAATATGGTGTCCGCATTTATGTTACTGTCAATACCATCATTTATGATTCTGAGATGGAAGCAACTGGTGCGCTCATACGTGAGTTGGCAGAGGCTAGGGTAGATGCTATCCTCATTCAAGACATGGGTATTCTCTCCTTTACGTCTTCTATTCCAGAACTTTCTTCCTCTCTTTCTCTTCATGCCTCCACTCAGACAGATAACCGGACTCCAGAGAAAGTTCGATGGTTACGCTCTTTGGGCTTCCGTCGTGTTGTTTTAGCACGTGAGTTATCGATAGAGGACATTGCAGAGATACATCGTGAGGTACCCGATGTCGAGTTAGAGGTGTTTGTACATGGTGCCTTGTGTGTCAGTTATAGTGGTCTTTGCTATGCTTCTCAGCATTGTTTCTCACGTTCAGCCAATCGTGGAGCATGTGCCCAGTTTTGTCGAATGAAGTTTGATTTGCTGGATGCTAATGGTCAGGAGTTGGAACATCAGCGCCACTTGTTGTCATTGAAGGATTTGAACCAGTTGGACCATGTTGATGAGCTCATTCTTGCTGGTGCTACTTCCTTCAAAATAGAAGGCAGGTTGAAGGATGTGAACTATGTCAAGAATGTGGTGGCAGCTTATAGTCAGCAACTAGACGCTTTTATTGCGAAGCATCCTGAGACCTATCAACGAGCCTCCAAGGGTCATTGCACTTATAGTTTTACTCCCAATTTGCGAAAGACGTTCAATCGTGGCTTTACAACCTATTTCCTGCATGGTCGTCAGCCTGATATTTTCTCACCAGATACACCCAAGGCTATGGGCGAATTTGTAGGAACGGTAAAGGAAATACGCCGTGACTCCTTTAATGTGGCAGGAACAGCCTCTTTTGCTAATGGAGATGGATTGTGTTATATTGATGCGAATCGAGAGTTGCAGGGGTTCCGTGTTAACAGAGCACAAGGTAACCGACTTTTCCCTCAGCAGATGCCACGCACTTTGCAACGAGGCATGGCATTATATCGAAATAACGATCAAGAGTTTGAACGTTTGCTCTCTCGCTCTAGCAGTTCACGTAAGATTCCTGTCAATTTCTCTCTCATGATTATTCCTGACGGCTTTGCTCTGAGTGCAGAAGGTTGTCAGGTCAGCATTGCTTGCGAACACCAGGTAGCAGAAAAACCACAGCAGGAGAATATTCTGCGCCAATTGTCGCGTTTAGGTGGAACACCTTTCGAATGCAGTGGGGTTGACCTTCCTGCTGGCTTTAACTATTTTATTCCCAGTAGCTTGTTGACCGATCTTCGTCATCAGTGGGTAGAGGCAGTCCTTAGTGTTAGTGCAGATACCAGTTCTTCTGGTGTTTCTAGTTCTTCTAGTGTTTCTAGTTCTATCAGTTTTCCTACTTATGCTTATGGTTATTTATACAACATAGCCAATCGGGAGGCACGTACTTTCTATGAAGTTCATGGATTGAAACAGATAGAGCCCGCTTTTGAATTGCAGCCACCGCGTCGTGGATTGCTTATGCAATGCCGTCATTGTTTGCGATATGCATTGGGCTATTGTGTCAAACATGGAGGGCGTACTCCCCAGTGGTCAGAACCGCTCTATTTGCGTTTAGGAGATGGACGTCGTTTCCGTTTGGAATTTGATTGTCGTCATTGTCAAATGAATGTCTATGCAGAGTAGGAATTATTATAATAGCTTTATTCGGATTGTCAGCTTCTTATGGCTGTCGCTTCTTTTTGTTTCCTGCTATAATCATGGTCAGCAGACTCCTGATGCATGGGACTTGACAAAGCAGCAGATAGACTCCATTTCTTTCTCTACCACTCACCATTATTCGCAAAACTACAATTTTGTTGTCAATGCTTCTCAGCTTCCTTTGGCTGATGCTTTGCCCGATATGGCTTTCGATACCCTATATGTAGTTCGTGGTGAGCGAATTGTTGTTGCGGACATTGAAACGGTACCTACTGATACGATAGATTCCGTTTGGGTTAAGGTGGCCCGTGACCAAATAACGCAGGGATGGATTCGCGAGAGTGAATTGTTGGAAGGCGTCTCTCCTGATGATCCTATCTCCCAGTTTATCGACTTGTTCACCAATAACCATCTTTTGGTTTTCATGGGACTCTGTGTCGTAGCAGCTAGTCTTTACGCCATGCGTCGTTTGCTTCGTCGCAATGCTTATATTGTACATTTTCACGATATAGATACTCCTTATCCTACACTTCTTTGTCTGTTGATTGCTTTTTCTGCTACTCTTTATGCAAGTATTCAGATGTTTGGAGCAGAGTCATGGCGGCATTTCTACTATCATCCTTCGCTCAATCCCTTTGCCCTTCCGTGGCATCTTGGTATTTTTATAGCCTCCGTGTGGACTATGATTATTGTCGGTATTGCTGCCTTTGATGAGACGGTACGTCGTTTGCCTACTGCCGATGCCCTTTTTTATCTCATTGGTCTTGTCGCTGTTTGTGCTGTCAATTATGTTGTATTCAGTATTACCACCCTATATTATATAGGCTATCTCCTGCTTATAGCCTATGTCTATTTTGCGCTTCACGTCTATTTCCACATTACTCATTTCCCATACCATTGTGGACATTGTGGAAAGCCTCTTCGCTACAAAGGGACTTGTCCTCATTGTGGTACAGTGAATGAATAGAATACTTTCTTTTTAGAACGACAGTTTATTTGGTGTACCACTTGGCAACCAATGCACCACTGATGTTATGCCATACGCTGAAGATGGCTCCTGGAATGGTGGCAAGAGGAAAGGCTGCGAAGTGTAACACGGCCAAACTAGAGGCTAATCCTGAGTTTTGCATACCCACCTCAATGCTGACAGCAATACACTTCTCACGTGAGAGGTGAAGCAGTTTGCCTAATGTATAGCCAAAAGCTAAACCACTGAGATTGTGGAGCATGACCGCAAGAATCACGATGAATCCACCAGCTAACAGTTTGTCGGAGGTATGTGAGACAACGATACCCACCGTAAGGGTAATCATGATGGAGGAAAAAGCAGGCAGATAGGGAACCATTCGACGGGTGAGTGTGGGAAGATAGCGCTGGCAAAGAAGTCCAATAATAATGGGGGCAATAACCACATAGACTATACTAAGAAGCATACCTACAGTGTTAACGTTGACCATTGTGCCGGCAAGCAACCAGACCAGCAGAGGTGTAAGAAAAGGTGCAAGAATTGTAGAGGTGGCTGTCATGCCTACACTAAGGGCAAGGTCACCACGTGCCAGAAAGGTAATGACATTAGAGGCAGTTCCACCAGGACAACAGCCTACGAGAATCATACCTAAAGTTAAATCATTGGGGAGTGAGAAAATCTGTGATAGCAGCCATGCCATGAGAGGCATGATGGTAAACTGGGCTAGACACCCCATAAGTACATCCTTAGGACGACTGAAGACCACGCTGAAATCTTTTACAGAAAGCGTCAATCCCATGCCGAACATAATAAGTCCAAGCATGGGATTGATATACCAAGTGTCAACAGCTTTCATAGGTGCAGGAAACAGGAAAGCTACAAGAGCCATCACCAGTACCAATACCCCTATCCAACGAGCTATGAAATCACAGACTTTCCTCATAGTGTGATGTTACGACAGGAAGCCAAGGAGAGCACCTGCTGCCACAGCAGAACCGATGACACCGGCCACATTGGGACCCATGGCGTGCATGAGTAGGAAGTTGTGGCGATCGTATTCCAGTCCTAAGTTGTTAGAGATTCTCGCTGCCATGGGAACAGCACTTACTCCCGCATTACCAATTAACGGATTCAGTTTCTTGTCTTTAGGCAGGAACAGGTTCATCAACTTGACAAAGCATACACCACTCATGGTAGCGATAATAAAGGCACCTGCACCAATGGCAAAGATATAGATGGTGTTCATGGTTAGGAACTCTGAGGCTTGTGTAGAGCAACCTACTGTCAAGCCCAGCAGCATGACTACGATGTCGTTCAGCGCAGCACCGGCAGTCTTGGCCAGACGTGTGGTTTTACCACTTTCCTTCAACAGGTTTCCGAAAAACAGCATACCCAGCAAGGGAAGGCCTGACGGCACGATAAATGTTGTGAGCAGTAATCCTACAATGGGGAAGAGGATACGCTCCGTCTGGCTAACTTCACGGGCAGGCTTCATCTTAATGAGACGCTCCTTTTTGGTAGTCAGCAGTCGCATCAATGGTGGTTGAATAAGCGGTACCAGTGCCATGTATGAGTAGGCACATACTGCGATAGCACCCATCAGGTTGGGTGACAGCTTGGAACTGAGGAAGATGGCCGTAGGACCATCGGCACCGCCAATGATGGCGATACCGGCAGCCTGATTGGGCTCAAAGCCCAAGGCCAGCGCAAACATATAGGCACCAAAGATACCAAACTGGGCAGCTGCACCAATCAACATCAATTTCGGATTAGCCAGTAGGGCTGAGAAGTCTGTCATGGCACCAATGCCCAAGAAGATAAGGGGCGGATACCAACCTTGTCTCACACCTTGATAGAAGATGTTCAGCACAGAATTGTCCTCATAGAGACCAATTTCCAGTCCTGCGTCAGCACGGAAGGGAATGTTACCTAAAATAATGCCCAATCCAATGGGAATGAGCAGCAGGGGCTCAAAGTCTTTCTTGATGGCTAGCCATATAAAGAAAGCACCCACAACTATCATGATGAGGTTACCTGCTGATACGTTGGCAAAGCCTGTGTACGTCAGGAACTCATTGAAGTTTTCTACGATAAATTGCCACATAACTTTTTACGATGTTTCTATATTATCCAATAGTCAGCATCACAGCACCCTCCATGACAGAGTCGCCTTGTTGAACAAGGATAGAGGTAACAGTACCGGCATTCTCTGCCTCAATGTTGTTCTGCATCTTCATGGCCTCCAATACAATAACAACGTCACCTACAGCAACGGTATCGCCCACCTTCACGTTGATGGCATTGATCGTGCCAGGCAGTGGTGCCTTGACGGGAGTGCCAGCCCCAGCTGCTGCGGCAGGTTGTGTGGGTTTCGACTGAACGGCAGTAGACTGAACAGCAGCAGTGGGCGCAACAGGTGTTACGGGTGCAGCTGCCACAGGTGCTGTTCTTTTCGTAGCAGCCAGTACGGGGTGCTTGGCAGCATTAATGGGTTTCTGCATCTCAATCTCAAATGGGATGCCGTTTACGTTTACTCTGGCGATTTTTCCTTCAACTTCTACGATTTCTACTTCGTAGTCTACGCCTTGTACTTTATATTGATATGTTTTCATTGTTTCTTTCTGTTTTTGGTGATTCGACTGTTTAGTGCAGTTCTGGTGTTTTGGGAATGTTGGGAGTAGTAGGCTTTGTAGGGATGAATGCCTCATGCAGATGAGTCATCTGGCTGTACTCGTCATCCCAGCCCGTATCCTTCGGTTTGATGGTGATGATACCACTCTCCACGTCGTGAATATCATCTTCATATTGGCGCAGAGCCAGACCGATAACAGCCATGTAAACTTCGCGATCAATACCTTTCGTGTTAAGACCTTCTTTCAGGATGACACCCGTCTTATGGCCAACCTCCATCGTCTTCTCCACAGTTTTAGTGATAGGCTTGATAGGTTGTTTGTTAGCCACCATCTTGGCTGTGTCCATGTGTCGCATCAGCATGCCGAACAAAGTAAAGGTAATCCACAGCAATGCCAGACAGAAAAATACGATACCCATAGCCATCAGAGCCATGCCGAATCCATAGGGGTCTTCGCGCTTGAACTTGTCCACCTTTGACTCGCTTACGGTGGTCACATTGGCAATGCCAGGAGTCACACGGTCTGCCGACTTAACCTCCCAATCCTTTGCTGTTCCGTTGTTAGCTATTCGGGCAAACGACTGGTCTTGTCCCAGTACGGGCACCGTGATGGAGTCTATCAACTGAGTGGCATTTCCATTGTAGAGTGCTATCCAAATGGGTTGGGTGGCATCAACTTTGGCTGTGAGATGCAGGGAGCCCAGATGGGGCTGACTATTAAGGAAAAGAACCAGGTGCTGTTGTCCGCTCAGGCTGGTGCGCTCATCGCCATTAGGGATGATGCTCATTCGCTTGATACGCTCAGGCACACTCATGTTGCGGTCTAATACGGAACGGTCTGTGGTAATATACATTCCACGGATGTTGTAGGTAGAGTATGAGTTGTTCTCAATCTCCAACCATGCTTCGTGCTTTCCGTATTCGTCCTGAAGACTGGTAACATTGTTGGTCATGACCTCGTTCAGCTTGATGCTTCTGTCCATTTGGGCAAACATCTTCGGGGTCGCTCCCATCAGCATGATACCAATCAGTAATCCGAATTTGTTCATTGCGTTGCTATTGTGTATTATTATATTCTTTAAATTATAAGCCTTATCCGCAGAAGAAGAGTACCACAATCTGAGCTGTGAAAATGCGCAGGAACATGGAGAGCGGATAGACCGTTGAATATCCCAAAGCAGGAGCCTCTTTCGAACAGATGCTGTTGGCATAGGCCAGAGCAGGGGGGTCTGTATAGGTACCAGCTATCATACCTGCGATAGTGAAGTAGTTGAACTTAAACTTCAGGCGTGCTATCGGACCAACGATGAGGATGGGGATGATAGTGATGAAGAAACCTGTCAGTACATAGAGCAGTCCATTGCCCTCAACAACCGTAGAGAAGAACGAAGAACCAGCTTTGATACCTACGGAAGCAAGGAATAGCACTAGTCCTATCTCGCGCAGCATCATGTTGGCAGAGGTCGTTGTATAGGTTACCAGGTGAATCTTATAACCATAGCGGCCAATCAGGATGGCAATAATCAACGGACCACCAGCCAAACCTAATTTCACAGGAACAGGCATGCCAGGAATGGCAATAGGCAGTGAACCGAAGATCAGTCCCAGGAAGATTCCCACGAAGATAGTGGCAATGTTGGGTGTGTTTAGTTTGCGCGAAGAGTTACCCATCAGGTTGGTCACACGGTTGACAGCATCCTCAGGACCTACCACTCGAATCTTATCGCCCACCTGCAGAGGAAGACTGGCAGAGGCAAAGAGGTCGATGCCATGACGGGTGACACGAGTCACGTTGACACCATGAACGCTTGAGAAATGCATCGAGGCCAGCGTTTTTCCATTGATTTTCGGATTGGTAATTAGGATACCCTTGGAAATCATAGGTTGGTCTTGCTGTTCAAAATCAACATCAATCTTAGGTCCGATGAAGGCTGTAATAGCTTCATGGTCGGCCTCGGCACAAACAATTAACATCTGGTCACCCACATGGAACAAAGTATTACGGTTAGGGATGCATACCTCGCCCTCATGAACCAGTCGTGATACTACGAAGTCGCGATTCAGGAAGTCGTGCACCTGCAACAAGGTCTTGCCCTCCAAGTATTGGTTGGTCACCTCCAAGTGCATCTTATAAGGTTTTTGGTTGGCCTTCACACCCTCTTGGGCTTTCAATCGCTCCTCTTCATTCTCCAGCTTTACGTTGCATATATACCTTATTAATATAGTAGCACCGATAATACCTAACACACCTAACGGATAGGCACAGGCGTAGGCTGATGCAATCTGTGGGGCGTTGCTGCCGAATACGGAGCCTAATGCTTCGTTGGCAGCACCAAGTCCTGGCGTATTGGTGACGGCACCATAGAGCGTACCCACCATCATGGGCAGGTTGGTTACGTTACTAGTGTCGAAGAAGATATAGTAACAGGCAAACATCACGAGGATGTTCAGCAGGATGGCACTGGCAGCCAACCCATTGAGCTTGATGCCCTGGGTGCCGAAGCTTTCAAAGAAACCAGGACCTACCTGCATACCAATCATGAAGACGAAGAGAATCAGTCCGAAATCCTGTACGAAAGTTAGGATAGGGGTGGGGGCCGTAAAACCGATGTGTCCTGCTACGATTCCTGCAAACAAGACAAAAGTGACACCTAATGAGATACCTCCAATCTTAATTTTTCCCAAATACACACCCACAGCAATCACCATAGCATAAAGCAATGTTATGTGTGCTACCGAGTCGGTAGTTGTAAATAAATTAGTCAACCATTGAAACGTTTCCATAATATACTATGTAGAAAATTTGTGCAAAGTTACTAAAAAACCGCACAATACAAGCATTTTTGTGCAACTATTTTTCGTAAAAATGAAATATTTATTAAATCCTTCGTCATTTCAGAAATATTGCTTATCTTTGCAAATCGTTAATTCGTAACTTAAAACACTTATTATAATAATACTGATTTAAATTTATGGCAAACAAAGAAAAACTCTTCAGCGAGTTCCAAGCCCCCACCAAGCAGGAGTGGCTTGACAAGATTGAGGTGGACCTGAAAGGTGCCGACTTCCAGAAACGACTCGTATGGAGAACCAATGAGGGCTTTAATGTACAGCCCTTCTATCGCCGTGAAGACTTGGCGAATTTGAAAACACCTGATGCCCTTCCGGGCGAGTTCCCGTTTGTACGAGGCAACAAAAAAGACTCAAACGAGTGGTATGTGCGGCAGAACATCGTCGTTGACGATCCCAAGGCTGCCAATGCGAAGGCACTCGACATCCTGAATAAGGGCATCGACTCGCTGGGCTTCAAGATTCCAGGAAAACTGGTATCAAAGGATACTATTGAGGCTTTGCTCGATGGCATCTTCTGCGACATCATCGAAGTTAACTTTGCTACGTGTCCTAAGCATGCTGCTGAACTAGCTGAGGTCCTGGTTAATTTCTTCCAGAAGAAAGGTTACGACAAGGAGAAGGTAGTAGGTTCTATCGAGTTCGACCCCATGGCCAAGATGGTGATGAAGGGCAAGGATGTAACTCCGATACTGGAGTTTGGTCCTAAGCTCGTAGAAACTTTGAAGGAGTATCCCAACTTCCGTTGTATCGCTGTAAGCACTGATGCGCTCAACAATGCTGGTGCTTATATCGTTCAGGAGCTTGGTTATGCTTTGGCTTGGGGTAACGAGTATCTGCAGCAACTCGTTGATGCAGGTGTTGATGTTGATACAGCAGCTAAGAGCATTAAGTTCAACATGGGCGTTAGCGAGAACTACTTTATGGAGATTGCCAAGTTCCGTGCTGCCCGCCTGTTGTGGGCTCAGATTGTGAAGCAGTATGAGCCAAAGTGCGATTGTGCTTGCAAGATGATAATCAACGCTACCACCTCTACTTATAATCAGACGCTGTTCGACAGCTATGTCAATCTGCTCCGTTCGCAGACCGAGGCTATGAGTGCTGCTTTGGGTAGTGTTCACTCGATGGTGGTTACTCCATTTGATGCACCTTACGAGGAGGCTACTGATTTCTCTGAGCGTATCGCCCGCAACCAGCAGCTGATTATCAAGGAAGAGAGCCATTTCGACCGCATTGTTGACCCAGGTGCAGGTTCTTATTATATCGAGCATCTCACTGATGCGCTGGCTACTGAAGCTTGGAAGATTTTCCTGAAGGTAGAAGAGGAGGGAGGTTTCCTCGCTGCAGTAAAGGCGGGCACTATTCAGGACGACATCAATGCTACCAACGTGAAGCGTCATGGCGATGCAGCCAAGCGTAAGGAGTTCTTGTTGGGTACTAACCAATTCCCCAACTTCACAGAGAAGAGCGAGGGCAAACGTCCTCAGGGCTGTGGTTGCTGCTGTGGTGGAGATCAGCATCATGATTGTGAGCATCCTTTCAAGGCTATTGAGAGTACCCGTCTGGCTGCCGACTTTGAGGATCTGCGCATCCATACTGAGGAGACCAAGGTGCCTACTGCATTCATGCTTACCATTGGTAATCTGGCCATGCGTCAGGCTCGTGCACAGTTCTCGTGCAACTTCCTGGCTTGCGCTGGTTACAAGGTGATTGATAACCTCGGATTCAAGACCGTTGAAGAGGGTGTTGATGCCGCTCTTGAGGCTAAGGCCGATATCGTAGTTATCTGCTCGAGCGACGATGAGTATGCTGAGTACGCTATCCCTGCATTTAAGTACTTGAACGGTCGCGCCATGTTCGTTGTAGCTGGTGCTCCTGCCTGCATGGAGGACTTGAAGGCTGCTGGCATCGAGAACTACATCCATGTGAAGTGCAATGTGCTCGAGACTTTGAAAGAATATAATCAGAAACTTGGTATTTAAAGAATAGGAGACTTGAATTATGCGTAAACAGTTTAAAGATATTGATATCTATGCAGGCATCAAGGCTCAAGATGGTGCCAAGTGGATTAAAGACAATGGAATCGTAGAAAACTGGAAGACCCCAGAGCACATCGAGGTTCGCCCAGTTTATACAAAGGAAGACCTCGAAGGTATGGAGCACCTCGACTTTACAGCCGGTATTCCTCCTTATCTCCGTGGTCCGTACTCTATGATGTACCCCTTCCGTCCGTGGACTATCCGTCAGTATGCCGGATTCTCTACCGCTGAAGAGTCAAATGCTTTCTATCGCCGTAACCTGGCTTCTGGTCAGAAGGGACTTTCTGTAGCCTTCGACCTGCCTACACACCGTGGTTACGACCCTGATAACGCTCGTGTAGTGGGCGATGTGGGTAAGGCTGGTGTAAGTATCTGTAACGAGGAGAACATGAAGGTGCTCTTCAGCGGTATCCCCTTGAACAAGATGTCTGTTTCTATGACCATGAACGGTGCCGTACTGCCTATCCTGGCATTCTACATCGTAGCAGGTCTGGAGCAGGGCGCTCAGCTCGAGGAGATGGCAGGAACCATCCAGAACGATATCCTGAAGGAGTTCATGGTGCGTAACACCTATATCTATCCACCTGCATTCTCGATGAAGATTATCGCTGATATCTTCGAGTACACCTCGCAGAAGATGCCTAAGTTCAACAGCATCTCTATCTCAGGTTATCACATGCAGGAGGCTGGTGCTACCGCTGATATCGAGTTGGCTTACACCTTGGCCGATGGTATGGACTATCTGCGTACTGGTGTGAATGCCGGTATCGATGTGGATGCTTTTGCACCTCGTCTGTCATTCTTCTGGGCTATCGGTATGAACCACTTCATGGAGATTGCCAAGATGCGTGCAGGTCGTCTGCTGTGGGCTAAGATTGTGAAGAGCTTCGGTGCCAAGAACCCGAAGTCGCTCGCTCTGCGTACCCACTCTCAGACCTCTGGTTGGTCGCTCACCGAGCAGGACCCATTCAACAACGTAGGTCGTACCTGTATCGAGGCTATGGCAGCTGTGTTGGGTCACACCCAGTCGCTGCACACCAACGCCCTTGATGAGGCTATCGCCCTGCCTACCGACTTCTCGGCTCGTATCGCTCGTAACACCCAGATCTACATTCAGAATGAGACTAAGGTGTGCAAGCAGATTGACCCATGGGCAGGTTCTTACTATGTGGAGACACTGACCAACGAGCTGGTTCACAAGGCTTGGGAGCACATTCAGGAGATTGAGAAGCTGGGCGGTATGGCTAAGGCCATCGAGACTGGTCTGCCAAAGATGCGTATCGAGGAGGCTGCAGCCCGCACTCAGGCTCGTATCGACTCTGGCTCACAGACCATCGTCGGCATCAACAAGTATCGTTTGGAGCATGAGGATCCTATCGATATCCTCGAAGTTGACAATACCGCTGTGCGCAAGCAGCAGGAGGAGAGTCTTAAAGAGGTACGCGCGAGTCGTGACGAGGCTGCTTGTCAGGCTGCCCTCAAGGCTATCACCGATTGTGTGCGTGACTTCAAGGAAGGCCGCAAGAGCGAGAACAACCTGCTCGACCTGGCTGTAAAGGCAGCTCAGCTGCGTTGTACTCTTGGTGAGATTTCAGATGCCTGCGAGGAAATCGTAGGTCGTTATAAAGCAGTAATCAGAACAATTTCAGGCGTGTATAGTTCAGAATCAAAGAACGACAAAGACTTCGAGGAGGCCAAGCGCCTTACCGACGAGTTTGCTCAGAAGGAGGGTCGTCGTCCGCGTATCTTCGTTGCCAAGATGGGTCAGGATGGTCACGACCGTGGTGCAAAGGTAGTGGCAACAGGTTATGCCGACTGTGGCTTCGACGTGGATATGGGACCATTGTTCCAGACACCTGCCGAGGCTGCTCGTGAGGCTGTCGAGAATGATGTACACATCGTTGGTGCGTCTTCTCTGGCTGCTGGTCATAAGACACTCATTCCACAACTTATCGAGGAGTTGAAGAAGCTCGGTCGTCCTGACATCATGGTCACCGCTGGTGGTGTGATTCCTGCTCAGGACTACGACTTCCTCTACAAGGCTGGTGTGGCTTGCATCTTTGGCCCAGGAACCCCGATTCCCTATTCAGCCATTGAGATGATGAAGCTGTTGCTTGACAAAGAGTAATTAAACCAAGAAACCCCGCTTTTTCTGGCGGGGCTTCTTTTTCTTTAAGAAAATCAGAGAAGAATAGGCTTGATGAAAAGACTGATTATTTTTTTGTTTACCTGCATAGCCCTTTTGGGCTGTAAAGGCAGTCATGAGGACGATACAGCTCTCCGCATACAGATGGAGGTTCTCTATGGTGAGAACAAAGAGTTGCAGGCAGTACCCGAAGGCCAGCCTGTGGCCATTGTTGAAAATGGCGTGTTCGTAGGTCAGTGCCATGAAGGAGTACGCTCCTTCAAAGGCATTCCCTATGCCAAACCGCCTGTGGGCGAACTACGCTGGCATGCACCTCAGCGTGCCGACTCGTCCGACGTCATTCGTGAGGCCTATTATTTTGGCAAGTCGGGTATTCAGACGCTCTCATCGAGCGTTCGGGCTTCTTATTACAAGCAAGGTGAGGACTGTCTCACGCTCAATGTGTGGACGGCGAGTGATACCACAAGGCATCGTCCTGTAATGGTGTGGATTCATGGTGGAAGCTATGGTTGGGGTGGCACGTCCGACCCGCTCTTCGAGGGTCACAATTTCGTGAAGGCTCATCCAGAGGTGATTCTTGTCACCATTAACTACCGCTTGGGTCTTCTCGGTTTCCTCGACCTGACGCAGATGGAGGGTGGGGAAGACTATGCGGAGAGTGGCAATTTGGGCCTTCTCGACCAAGTCGCTGCTTTGGAGTGGATACAGCGCAACATTGCGGCCTTTGGAGGCGATGCCTCGCAGGTCACCATTTTTGGTGAATCTGCAGGTGGTGGCAGCGTGTCGTTGCTTACCGTGATGCCCAGAGCTCGTGGACTTTTCCAACGTGCCATTGTTGAGAGTGGTTCTGTGGCTCTTTCCTGCACTCGTGAGGATCATAAATTGCTCATTGGGCGTCTGCAGAAAGCAACGGGTGCCCAGTGTGTCAATGACCTCATGAAACTGAGCGAGTCGGAGCTGATGACCATCAACGAGGGGCTGAACCAATATAACTGCTTTCCTCTTCGCGACGGCACAATCCTCCCCCTTGACCCCTATGCTGCCTATGCCAGTGGTGCAGCTAAGGATGTTGATATGCTGATGGGTACCAATGGAGACGAGGCACGCTTTTGGATGAAGTCGATGGGTGGTCTTGATATGTACAAGCTGATGTTGTCCGTGTGGTTCGACAACGTCTTGATGGGCCTTGACAACGAGAATCGCCACCGTGTGGAGCAATTTGTGGATAATCGTGACGACGAGCGCGTATGGAATCTCTCTGAGTTCATGACCGAACTGATGTTCCGTGGTCCCATGCTGACTATGGCCGATGGCCATTCTTCCTCAGGAGGCAATACCTTCGTCTATTACTGGTCATATCCATCAGCACGTCCCTTGTGCGGTGCTTGTCATGCAGTCGAAGTGTCTTATGTGCTGAACAATCCGCAGGACACCATCTATACGGGTGGCAATGTCTACCTCCCCCTTGCCGCAGAGGTTCAGAAGATGTGGGTCAACTTCGCTGTGACGGGCAATCCCTCAACTACGCTCCACGATTTCCCCTGTTACGATACCAGTACACGCCAATGTATGCGACTTGATACCACCATTTGTGTTGAGAAGGATTTGCTGAGCGAGCAACGCCGGGTGGTATCTCCTCTTGTTCCTCTTTATATCAGCCCGCTCTACTGCAATATGAGCCTCAATGTCCCCACCATTTGGTACTGTGCAGCTTGGGTACTCATTCCTTTGCTCCTTTTTATCGTACTCATCGTCTGGGGAATCAGCCAATGGAGAAAAAGAAAACAGGGTGCCTGAGCACCCTGTTTTTTATCTCATGTTGTAGAGAATGAACGAGTAGATGTCGGCCTGCTCTTCCAGGACTTTGGCAAGGGGCTTGCCGCTTCCGTGTCCCGCCTTGGTGTCGATGCGAATCAGAACGGGATTATTGCCCTCGTGACACTCCTGCAGGGTGGCTGCAAACTTGAAGGAGTGTGCAGGAACCACACGGTCGTCGTGGTCAGCTGTTGTCACGAGGGTGGCAGGGTAGGCGACACCCTTCTTCAGATTGTGCAGAGGAGAATAGCCCTTCAGGTACTCGAACATCTCCTTCGAATCCTCGCTGGTACCATAGTCGCTTGCCCAGTTCCATCCAATGGTGAACTTATGATAGCGCAACATATCCATCACGCCCACCTGAGGAATGGCTACACGGAACAAGTCAGGACGCTGTGTCATACAAGCGCCTACGAGCAGTCCGCCATTCGAACCACCCACAATGGCCAGTTTGTCGCTGGAGGTGTATTTCTCACGAATCAGGTATTCGGCAGCGCTGATGAAGTCGTCGAACACGTTCTGCTTCTGCATCTTCGTACCTGCCAGGTGCCATGCCTCGCCATACTCGCTACCACCACGCAGGTTCACCTGTGCATAGATGCCTCCCTGTTCGAGGAAGGGGATGCGCATAGCGGAGAAACCAGGTCCCAGCGAGATGTTGAAGCCGCCATAGCCGTAGAGATAGACGGGATTCTTGCCGTTGCGCTTCAGCCCTTTCTTATATGTTATAAACATAGGTACGCGCGTGCCGTCCTTGCTGTTAAAGAATATTTGCTTGCTCTCGTAGTCCTGCATGCGGAATTTTACGTTAGACTGGGCATAGAGGGTACTCTCGTTCTTTGCCATATCGTAGCGATAGATGGTGCCAGGCATGGTGAACGAGGTGAAGGAGTAGAAGCACTCGGGTTGCTTCTCGTCGCCCGTAAAGCTCACGCTACCCACCATAGGCAGTTTTACCTCGTGGTGCTTCTTGCCATCCAAGCCATAGACGAAGGCGTGGTCGGAAGCATCCTGATTATAGGTAAGGATGAACAAGTGGTTGATGACGTCAACTCCACTCAACATGTTCTGCTGTTCTGGTATCAGCTCCTGCCAGTCGTTGATGCCGGGCTTGCGGATGTCAGCCACCATGATGCGACCCTTGGGAGCTCCGTAGTTGGTGTAGATGTATAGCTTGCCATTCTCGTCGTAGATGGGCGAGTACTGGAAGTCCATATTGTCCGTCAACTGCATGAACTGCGAGTCCTTCTGCTTTAGATTACGCACAAACAGGTTGTTACCAGCACCGGCACCCGCCTCAAACAGATACATCAGCGTCTCCTCCTCGTTGACGCTTACCTCGTAGAAGCGTTTGGGCTGTGTGGGATTCTGATAGAACAGCACATCTTCCGACTGTGGTGTGCCCATCTTGTGATAATAGATTTTCATGCCCTCGTTGACGTTCGAGAACTCCTTACCCTCCGTAGGACGGTCGTAGGATGAGTAGTAAAAACCATCGCCACACCATGCAGCCCCAGAGAACTTTGCCCATTCAATGTGGTCGTTGGTCAACTGTCCCGTCTTCAGGTCAATGACGTAGAACTCCTGCCAGTCAGAGCCTGAGCGTGAGATGCTGTAGGCTGCCCATCGTCCGTTGTTCGAGAAATAGACACCCTTCAAGGCTACTGTTCCGTCTGTGCTCAGCGTATTGGGGTCGAGAAACACGCGAGGCTCGCCACCCAACTTGTCCATCTGGTACATCACATACTGGTTCTGCAGTCCGTTGTTCTTGTAGAAATACCACTTGCCGTGACGCTTGCGAGGAGCCCCGATTTTCTCGTAGTTCGAAAGTTCTGTCAGTCGTTTCAGCAATTTCTGGCGGAAGGGAATCTTGCTCAGATAGCTGTTCGTCACTTTGTTCTCAGCCTCCACCCAGGCAGCCGTCTGCTGCGAGGTGTCGTTCTCCAGCCAGCGGTAAGGGTCAGCCACCTTCACGCCGAAGTATTCATCTACTGTACCGTCTTTCTCAGCCTTNNTGTTGAGCCGTAGCCACCGTAGTAGCTATCGTTGCCATAGTCATGATAAATATCCTTTTCATCTTTTTAAAGTGTTATTTTCGTGCAAAGATACGAATAAGTGAGCGAAATGCCAAATTTATTTGAGCATTTCCGAACGTGAGTAACTTCTTGCGTCCCCTGGTAGCAAGCGTCACCTTCGGGATGCCGAGCGCGGTCTAAGGACAGAGTATGAAAAAGCGAGTTTTATGATTCCCTAAGCTCAACGACATCATGAAGATAGTAAGTGGCCAGTAAGTTGAGGTGAAGAAGAGAGTCGGAGAAATAAAACACTTTCTCCGACCCTTTGATTCAAAGCGCTGCAAAAGCAAGTGGCTTTTATTTATTTTCCTCCACCAATCTTAGAGGTGAAGATATCAGTCTTTGCCTCCCATTTCTCGATAGAATACTTCACATCGCCATAGCGTGAAGAGTAGTTCACAACAATCTTGTCATCATAGCCATTGCCATTGTAGTTTTGTACGGCATAGAACTCGGTCAGATACACCTCACCATCTTCAAACTCATAGACGGCATAGACGCGGATATAGCGGTCTAATATTCTTCCGAAGCTGTTGCGAGAGTAAAGCCAAGCCTCGTCTCTTGTACCAATCTCAGCCAGTTTCGCTTTCAACTGTCCCTTTCTGGCATTATCCGGTGTGGGATATTTCTTCTCGATGGCAGCCTTGGCACGATCCATAAAGTCTTTGTCATCCCAAGCCTGACCTTCGAAAGCCTCGTACGATTTCACAGTATAGCTGGCAGGTACGATGGCCATCACCTTTTTGTCTGTCCCTGGCATGGTAAAGGTTAGCATGGTTTCTTTTTTACCTAATTGATAATTCTCGTCGTAGGCTATCACCTGCACTGTCTTTTTCTTTTCAGGTACAACTCCCTTAACAGCCTTTTTTAAGAGTCCGAACTGTGCATTTGCAACTGTGGTGAATGCGAACATGGCTGCGATAGCCATTACCGAAATTTTGATTGATTGTTTCATAATAATTTAAATTAAATGGTGAATAAATTTTGTTTTCTATTTGTTGTACATTTCCATTTGTCGTGCAACCTCTTTTCTCACTTCATTCTTCACCATATCGCGCAGACTGAGTAGTAAGAGCATCTGCTCTTGAGTATAGCGTTCAGCTGCGCGCTGCTTATTGGTAAGTTTGTTGTTGAGAGGTTCCATACCATAACTTTGTTTTCGGCTGCAAAGTTACGGCAAAAACCTCTTTCAGTGTTGTGCAGATTCTGCCAAAACTTGTGCAGAATCTGCCAAAATGCCTTATTTTACTGTGTTTTCGCTAAATAGTCGCTTGGGGTGATACCAAAGAAACGTTTAAAAGCTCTTGTAAAGCTCGACTGATCATCATAACCACACCGCAAGGCCACTTCGAATATCGATAGTTCGGATTGTGTGTCGAGCAGATAACGGGCTTTCTGCATACGGATGTTGGTGATGTAGTTCTGAGGAGTCTCACCAGTGATGGCTGACAATCGTCTGCGGAATTGCGATGTACTCATAGCTAAGGCCGATGCCAACTCATCTACATTTACGCGGTTTTCCTCCATCTGTTCGGTAACGATGTTCATCGTCTTTGTCAAGAAATCTTTATCCTGTTCAGTCAACTCGTCTTGATCCTGTTCGTCCTTGTCGTTAGCTATTGCATGCTCATAGCGCTGTCGCAGTTCGTCGAGTGTCATCGTTACCTCACTCAGGCGCTTGCGTTGCAGGGCAGCCAGTTTGCGTTGGCGCCCTATCATCACAGCAGCCAACAGCAGCAGAACCACACCTATGATAATAATATAGGTACGCGAGCGGCGAACTGATGTGTTCTGTTCTTGCAATTCGTCAACACCAAACTCAGCATTATAGCGTGCCAAAGTCTCGGCCGAAGCCTGATTGTAGAGCGAATCCTTCAGCTGGTTAAATGCCTCAAGCTCTATGCGAGCACTATCAGGGTTTAGCGTCCATAGAGCCTGATAGAGTCCGCGACGGGCTTGCATCTCGTTGTAGGGATTATCCATTTCGCGACACAGACGGGCTGATTCGCGAAAATATGCTACGGCTTGTCGCTGCTTTGCTTCATTGGTGTTACCCATTTCGAGCAACGCCTGACCAGCCTTGTTCAGCGATATGGCCAACGACTGATGATTGCCTGTAGTACGGAAATAGGGAATGATGCTATCGAATATTTCTACAGCCTCCTGCCTTTTACCACTGCCGGCAAGGATTGTTGCCTTTTGTGCCAATCTGACGCGCAATTTGGCTTCACGCCCTTCTTCACGTTCCAGTTGGATAGCCCTATCGATGTAGCTTATTGCCTCCTCATAGTGGTTTAAGGCAAACTCCGTCTCCGACAACGAGCCGCAAGTAAGAGCGATACGTGGCTTGAGTCCCGTCTTTTCAGCATATTGCAATGCTTGTAGCAGGTATTTCAGAGCCTCTTGTGGCTGTTTGGCCGCCACGTAGATACTGCCGATAGTGTTGAGCGACGAACTGATACGTTCATTATCACCACTCTCGTGGTCCAGTTTGTTGCATGCTTTGGCATATTGCAGCGCCTTGTCGTATTCCGACTGTCGCATGCAGCATACCGATAGAATGCTCAGCTCTTCGGCCTCTTCATCCTTCATTCCATTCTGTCGCAACAGCGGTAGTGCCTTTTCGCCAACAATCACGGCACTATCATATTTCTGATTATCATAATACTGTCCACTTGCCTCGTACAGTTTCTTGGCCTCATAATGTTCGCGGTTAGCCGCTTTCGCATTACGGGACTTTTCTGTCTGCGCCATACCGGCCATAACCAGCAAAACAAGGACAGATAGTAGTAATATACGCTGTTTCATGGGTGCAAAGTTAGCAAATAATTTACTAAAATAGCATCATCATATAAATATTTTTATGAATTTGCAGGCAGAATGACAAACCATTACTAATTATTGATAATATGAATAGAATCATTAATTTGTCAGCTTTCACACTTCGTGTGATTCTTTGTATGTCATTTACACAGGTGCCATCAACACCCGAATTATCTCTGAAATAAAATCATGGGTACAGATTTTTGATTTCTGAGGCAATAAACGGTTCTTCTGCAATTTAGTTGAAAGTGTCAAGATTTCAGAGGGACAGCATTCATGTACTCCAAGGTCCTCAAAAAAATGACTCGAGTCAAATCATGAGAAACGCTGGGACNNTTGGTCATGGAGGCAGGAAGATAGTTATCTAAATAAGACTTCAAAATTTCTCCGAAAGTATTTTCAATTTCTCCGAATAGAAATTTAAATACTCCAAAAGTAATTTTTGTTACTCCGAAAGAAATAAGGAACGCTTAGGTCACCATAAGGGTTCCTTATTGACAGATAAGGTACCCTTATTGGAAAATAACCCTGGGTTATGATGAAACAACCTTGGATATTAATGAAAATAAATGGTGTTTTGCTTTGCCATTCTCTCGAATTGTAGTAATTTTGCAAGCAAGAAATAAAATCCCGATGAACAACATTAAACGAATCGTATTGACAGGTGGCCCTTGCGCTGGTAAGACTACAGCCTTGGTGCGCATCATTGAGCATTTTTCCAACCTGGGTTTCAAGGTGTTTACCGTCCCAGAGGTTCCCACCATGTACAGTCAGGGAGGCTGGAGCTATCTGACGCCTAATCCTAAGCTCTACTACGAGGGCGAGTTGGCCATCCTGCAGACTCAGCTGGCGCTGGAGGATTCGTTTATGCGACTGGCAGAGACCTGTACGAAGCCTACCTTCGTGGTGTGCGACCGTGGTACGATGGACATCTCGGCTTATATCTCGCCAGAGATGTGGCAGGACATCACCGCCAAGTGCGGCACGTGCAGCAATCAGTTGCGTGAGCGTTACGACGCCGTGCTCCATCTGGTGTCAGCTGCTGATGGCGCCGAGCAGTATTATACGGTGGCTAACAATGCGAATCGCTATGAGCAGGCTAACGAGGAAGGTCTGAAATTGGCTCGTGACTTGGACAAGAAGGTGAATCGTGCGTGGGTGGGGCATCCCCATCTTCGTGTTATCAACAACCACGATGATTTCGACACCAAGCTGCATCGCGTGCTGAAGGAAATATCCAATGTGCTGGAGATTCCGCAGCCCATTGAGGAGGTTCGTACTTATATTGTGGAAATAACGGGCGAATTGCCGGAATGTGTGGAGAGCGAGATTACCCAGACTTACCTGGTGGCTGATCCTGATTGTGAAGTGCGCCTGCGTCGCCGTGACTGGGGTGGGGAGGTGGTCAATGTCCACAAGACCAAGAAGCGCATCTCTTCAACAGAGGTACTGGAGACGGAGCGCCAGGTGAGCAATGCNNATCTGGAAAGGCCAGTATTTCGAGATAGACTCCTTCCACGAGCCTATCGACAACTTGGTGCTGCTGGAGACCAAAGGCGTAGCCCAACAGGAGTGTGTTAACTTCCCGCCGTTCCTGAAGGTGATTAAGGACGTGACGGGCAATCCGCAATATTATAACTACAATATCGCTTTGAATCGTTGAGACAGAGTCGGCGAACAGGCTAGGGGTGCTATAGGAAGTTGTAGAGCTTTCTGAAGTCCGATTCCTTGCCGTAGCATACCAGTTCGTCGTTGGCCTCCAAAGGTTCGTTCTCTTTGGTGATGTTGACCACTTCGGAATCGTTATATTCGATGCCGATGAAGTTCTGTACCTTCTTTGCCTTCTTGATGGCGATAACCTTCAGCTGAAACTGCTCATTGAGATGCAGCTCGTTGGGCAATACCCCAATGAATTGTTCGGGTATCTGGAACTTATATATGCAATACTTGTCGTCCACACGGAAGAGGTCGGCCTTTGAACCCAGCTCCATCTCGCGAACCAGCGCACGAGCTGCACGCTCCTCGGGAATGAGTATCTTGTCGATGCTGAATGCTTGCAGGATATTTTTGTGGACATAGTCCATGGCTCGGGCATAGATGTGCTCTACGCCCAGCTTCTTCAGCAGGGCAACCACTCGTACCGAGGCACCCAGGTTCTGACCGATGGCAACTATCACGATATCCACCTT
>LXOW01076786.1_pt1 | contig 26304 bp, 18 predicted proteins | sample 1368591 | NCBI WGS metagenome assembly LXOW01 (sample SAMN04884650, study PRJNA319009) | bovine gut metagenome | isolation source: Cow rumen | host: Bos taurus | place: Italy: Legnaro (PD) | collected 2014-07-09
GTACTCGGCGTGCTGGTCTTCATTTTGTTGCAGTTCGTCACCCCTGCCTACGGCATGACCTTCAACAACCGCTGGGGAGTGTCGGTGCGCAGCAATTTGGGTTGGTTCATCATGGAATGTCCCGTCTTTTTCACGATGTTGGTGCTCTATTTCATTTCGTTAGCCAATAATGTGAAGCCTTTCAACATTGTGACATGTGTGATGTTCATCTTCTTTGAGTTCCATTATTTTCAGCGATCGTTCATTTTTCCGCTGCTGATGAGGGGACAGAGCAAGATGCCGTTGTCGATTATCATTTCAGGGGCGGTGTTCAACACCTTCAATGCCATCATGCAGGGTGGCTGGCTCTTTTTCTTTTCACCTGCCGACGCTTATCCGATCTCCTGGTTCTGGTCGCCGCAATTTATCTTCGGCACCGCGCTCTTCCTATTTGGAATGGTCGTTAACTTGTATTCCGATCGTGTCATACGCAATTTGCGTATGGATGTGATGGACAACAACTACTACATTCCGCATGGTTGGATGTTCCGTAAAATCAGCTCCGCCAACTATTTCGGTGAGATTTTGGAGTGGGCCGGATTCGCCATCCTCACTTGGTCGGTGCCGGGCGCTGTCTTCTTGCTGTGGAGCTTGGCCAATATCGTGCCGCGTTCCAAAGCGGTCTATGAGAGATACACACAGTTCTTCGGTGAGGAGTTTACATCATTGAAGCGTTATAAGATTTTTCCATTCATATATTAGTGCTATCCCCACACTGCGCTTCGCTTGTATGGGGTTAATTGCACGCTGTGCGTTTTGTCTCTTCGAGACTGCTCAAGGAAGACTTTAGTATTAAAAATAGACTGTTTATAAGTAATTTTTACCACAATAAAAGACGACTTTGAAAGTTGTATCTTTGTTCGTTTGTAAAATAGGTTATAATCAGTGAACTATATGAAGATAATCAAGACGACCCTGTTACTGTTGATAACAGGTTTTTTCACCATTCAATTTGCTTCCGCGCAGCGCACGGAGAACTTTAAATCACCGCAGTATGAGTACCAGACTGCGGTGGATTTGTTCAACAAGGAGAAGTATGGTTCGGCGCAGCAATATTTCAAGTACGTGTATGAAAGTACCGAAGACAAACAGCACGACTTGAAGACCAATTCGCTTTTCTATCAGGGAGTTTGCGCTGCCAAGCTCGACAATCAGGATGCCGGCTATCTGCTGCAGACCTTCATCGACCGCTATCCGGTGCACACCTCCGTGCCCGAGGCGCGTTACTATTTGGGTCGTTTCTATTTCTCCCGCAGGAATTACAAGAAGGCCATTGCGCAGTTTGACGAAATTTACGAATCGGAGATCCAGCCTGAAAATGTGCAGGAGTATCATTTCAAAAAAGGTTACTGCTACTTCATGACAGAGGATTACGACAATGCCAAGATGATGTTCCGCAAGGCGCGCGAGGAGGAAGGTCCCTACAAAGAACGCAGCGCCTATTTCCTCGCATATATGGCCTATCAGGCTGAGCAATACGATGTAGCACTTGAGGATTTCCTGACATTGAACAAGAATCCCGAGTTCAAAGACGAGGTTCCCTACTTCCTGACGCAGATCTATTTCAAGGAGGAGCAGTATGAAAAAGTGTTGGAGGTTGCGCCCGAAATCAATATGCCGAAGGACAAAAACCAGGCGCAAGTGGTGCGTTGCCTCGCCCTTTCCTACTACAATCTGAACCGATATGATGAGGCGGCTGAACAGTTTGCCAAATTGCAGAATACCAATTTGATAACCTTAGACCGCAACGATTGGTTCGCGATGGGCTTCACCGATTATCGCGTGAAGAAATTCAATGAGGCTATCACCGATTTTTCCCGCGCAGCCAACGACAATAAACCTGATGCGATGACCCAGCAGTGTTACTTCCTCATTGCCGACTGCTACATGAAGACCAACCAGCGCACTCTTGCGGCGCAGAGTTTCAAAGAGGCTTCCAAATACGACTTCGATCCTACTATTAAGGAGGAGTCGCTCTTCAACTACGCTAAATTGCAGTGCGAAACCTCCACTAGTCCGTTCAACAACGGCATCGAAGCGTTGCAGGACTACCTCAATCAGTACCCGCATGCACAGCACAGCGAGGAGGCCGCCGACTATCTGTCGAGAATATACCTCTCTACCAAGAACTACCAGGCGGCTATCAGCTCTATCGAGAAGTTGAAAACGAAGAGCCCCGCTATCTTGAAGGCGTATCAACGCTGTACCTACAACCGCGCATTGGAATTGATTAACAACAAGAACTATAAAGATGCTATCACTTTGTTAGGCAAGACGTTGTCGGCACCTTCCGATAAGAAAACCCATCTTGATGCGCTCTATTGGAAGGCCGAAGCACAGTATCGCAACGAACAATTCAAGGATTCCTACTACTCTTTCCAAACCTACCAAAATGCAGACAGGGCTTCTGCCAATGAATATTACGTAAACTCCTATTATTCACTTGGTTATGCTGCTTTGAAGCTCAAACGTTATAGAGATGCCGCTAATCATTTCAAAACCTACTTGAATAAGACTAAAAATTCAGAAGATCTTGAAATTCAAGCAGATGCTTCTGCACGTCTGGCAGACTGCTATTTTATGCAACTTGATTTGCCTAATGCCATCAGATATTACGATCAATGTGAACGTTTGGGACAATCAAACGCGGACTATGCGGTCTATCAATTGGCGAAATGTTATGGCTACCAAAAGAACAACAATAAGAAAATCCAAACTTTGGAACGATTGTTAAATTCTTATCCTTCATCCAGTTACAAGGATGATGCGGAATTTGACCTGGCGGTTACATATCATACGCAAAACGATTACACCAGTGCTATTTCCGCTTATAAGTCCTTCATTAAGAGCCATCCGAAGAGCCAGTATATCCGTCAAGCGCACACGCGTTTGGCTCAGGCTTACCTGAACAGCGACAATCCGCAGATGGCCATTTCGACTTACAAGTACGTGGTGGAGACCTACCCGGGTTCGCAAGAGGCCAAGGATGCGCTCGCCAACTTGGAGACCATCTACACGGAAAACGGCAATACGAGCGAGTTCTTCGATTATGTGCGTTCCAAGAACATGAACATCTCCGCCGACCGCAAAGACTCCATCGCTTTCAAGGCTGCTGAAACCAAATACAACCGTGGCGATTGCGAATCCTCTATCGCTGCTTGTCAAGATTACTTGCGCCAGTTCCCGAATGGTTCATTTGTGGCCAAGGCTCATTTCTACAAGGGCGAGTGTGAGTATGGCATGAGACGTTATGATGACGCACTGGCTGATTATGAGGCGATTATCAAGAATTTCAAAACGGAATTCAATGTGACCGCGTTGCATAAGGCGGCTTCTATATTATATAATGACAAAAAATATGCGAAGGCGTTGACCTATTTCAACAAGCTGATGGAGAACACCACGGCGGAGGAAGAGGTGATTTACGCCAATAACGGTGCTATGCGTTGCGCTTACTTCCTGAAAGAGTACCGTTCGGCGTTGACAAGTGCGGAAAACATCATCCGTTCCAATCAGCCCGACCAGGATTTGCTTTCCGAGGCGTTGTTGATTGCCGGCAATTCCGCAATGGCACTCAACGAGGTGGCTTCTGCCAAGAACTATTACAGTCAGCTGATGCCGAAAGGCAGCAACGACCTTTGCGCCGAAGCTGCTTACCATTTGGCTGACATTGCACTCAACTACGACAAGAACCTGAACGATTGTGAGTCGCAAATCAAGGCCATCCTCGGCAGCGACTACTCTTCTGAATATTGGTACGCCCGCACGTTCATCCTCTACGGCGACCTCTACAAGGCCAAAGGCAACTACTTCCAAGCACGCCACACCTACCAGAGTATTGTGGACAACTATGACGGCGAGGATTTGGTTAAGTTGGCGAAACAGAAAATCGCGGAAGTCGATGCGCTTGATAATGAGTAATTGTTAATTGATAATGGATAATTGATAATTGGAGAGATGAAAAAGATAACAATATTGGTTTTTATGGTGTTTTGCGCTAGTTTGTTGCAGGCGCAGGTGGTGGACTCGGCACAATTGCTGATTAAGTATGTGCCGAAGTTAACCAATTCCAACAAAATCAACCAGCAGGCAGTGTTGAGAGACACGGTGGTGGGCGAAGAGGTAGAGTTCAACTACGTCATTGCACCGAACAAGCCGGATCTGAATTTCGAACCGGGCGATATGCAAGTAGGCAAGCTCAATCCCGAGGTCAAGGAGCGCTACTACCGTAACTACATCAAGCTCGGATTCGGCTACCCGATCACTCCGCTGGCAGAACTGTCGATGCACAACTGCCAGAACCAAAAGTACTCCTACGGATTGAACTTCCACCACTTCTCATCGTGGGCTCCCCCGATTGGCAAGGAGCAGAAGAAGTACGCTTACGCACCTACCAGCGATACGCGCGTGAACCTCTTCTTCAACCGGATTTTCAAGAATCACACTTTGTATTCCTCTGTCGGTTACAATCATGAGTTGGCTAACCTTTACGGATATTCTACTGATTGGGTTCGTTCTGAATTGTATGCCAATCCTGATTATTATTACAGCAAAGAGTATCGTGACAGCATCAAAAACAATTTCAACCATGTACACGCTGAGGTCGGTTTCCGTTCCAACTATTCGGAAGAGGAGAAACGATTGAAAGAAGATGTACGGGTCAATTATGATTTTCTGCGTACATATTGGCGAAATGTTGAACATGGAGTGGGCTTGCACGGCATGTTGGCGTATGATGCAAAATTTATGAAAATTTCTGGTTATCAGCATTATCAGTTGGATATTGGGTTGGATTACTTCAACAACATTTGGAGCGACAGCATTCCGATGGGAACCGATGGCTCTCTGCTGAAACGTCGTTCCAATAACAGCGTTATGTTCGAGCTTAAGCCGACTGTGCGTTTCAGCATCCGTGAATATCACCTCGTGGTTGGACTGGGAGTTCCGATTCTCAACCAATACAATAAGACTCAGTGTCCTATCTATCCCGTGGCAGAACTGCAGATGGGTCTCATCCGTAATGTGCTGAACCTCTATGTGGGTGTGGATGGCAAGAGCGAGTACACCTCTTTGAAGAATCTGTTGTATGAGAACCCTTACGTGAAACCGGATCTCGACACTTTGCGTTTCACTAAGTGCCAGCTCAGTATTTACGGAGGCGTCAAAGGCAAGATTACCCAGAAACTTAACTACCATATCGCGGCCCGTTACTCCTACCGTCGCGACTTGCCCTTCTACTTGCTTGATACGACCAGTCTGCTGAAGAACCAATTCGATGTGGTGTATGCAAAGAAGGGTACCGAGTTGGATGTGACCGCCAATCTGAGTTGGGAGGCCATCAACCACCTCTACTTGACATTGACGGGACGTTACCACGACTTTTTCTTCCTCGAAGGGTACGATTGGTTTAATTCCGATAATATCACTGGCGGAAAACCACTCTACATTCCGCGTTGGGAGATCGGTTTCGAGGGTAAGTACATACTGAACAACAAGTTCATCTTCACAGCAAATGCGAAGGTGGGTCTCGATCGTTGGGTGGTGGTACCGACATATAAACAAAACGTAGACGCATACGGTAATCCCGTAGGCCCTGCGACACTGGTTTATAATGTCGAAAATGATATCAAGAGAAATGAGGGAGATAGCAAAACCGTGAAGCCGGTGCTGAACTTCGGTCTCGGTTTTGAATACCTGATTTCCAAGCAGTTCACAGCATTTGCCAATATCAACAACATCGGTTGTCAGTATGCTACGAACTATTACGGTTTCAACAACTTCGGTATCAACGCGATTGTGGGTATAACCTATTCGTTTGGTAATGAAGCGATTAAACCTATAAAGAGCAAGACTGTCAAGACCGTCACCAAAGCTTACTAATCTTATGAAAAAGATTGTTTTCGCCATCTTGTTGATGTCGGTGGTTTTGTTCTCTTGCGATACTACCTATCACGAGACTATCCCTTATAAGAAGGTTGATTTCACAATCTATCCTAACGAGGCGATGTATTGGCGTCTTAACACTTACGGCGGGTACGAGTATTTCACCGGCGGAGTGGCTGGTATCGTGGTGTTTCGTCTCGACGAGTGGAGCTTTTACGCCTACGACCGCGCCTGTTCTCTCGATTGGGAAAATCCCGAATCGTGGATTTGGATGCATCCGAACGGCATCATGCTGATAGACTCGTTGTGCGGGTCCACGTTCAACATCTTGGACGGTTCGGTGATTACAGGTCCGGCGCGGTGGCCGTTGCGCCAATACTACACCCGCTATGACGGCTACAAGTTGCGAGTGTTTAGTTAATAGCCGGTTTACACCAGGTTTCTCATGCAGAGGTACGACAGTATTTCTGCATTTTTTTTGTGTTTAGGGTAATTTTATTTTAGCCAGAGATAAATATAAAATATTGTATATATAATATATGATAGTATAATATATTGGTGTTGATTTTTTTTTGAATAAATCCAAATTGAGCGTTATCCGTATTGATAAATTTTATATTTTTGCAAGCTTGTTATAGAGTGGATAATAGTTTAATGTTTAATATAAATTAGTGGCTATGATTAAAAAATTACTCGCAACTTTAGGGGTAATCCTCCTTTTCACAGGTGCGGCATTTTCACAGAGCAGCCGAATTCAAGGTAAAGTAGTGGACCAAACGGGTGCCGGATTGGCCTTCACTAAGGTTTTCTTGAAGGTGGGTGACCGCGTGGTGAACTACGCAAATGCTGACCAGAATGGTGATTACCAGATGTTCAACGTCGAAGCCGGAAAATACGATCTGGTGGCGGATGCACAGATGACTTGTAAAAGGTCACAAAGAAAGACGGATGTCGAAGTGCCTTCAGGCCAGGTCTTGTTTATCGATTTCGAAATCGACTGCACATCAGATGTGGGAGAGGTCGTGATTATTTACGAACCTCCTGTGTTCTCTCAGGATAACACGTCATCAGCCAACCGTTTGTCAGGTGATAACGTCCGTACAACTCCCGGTCGTTCTGTGACGAGCGCTTTGGCTAACTTGGAAGGTGTCTCTTCCGTGGACGGTGCCATGACCAGTGTCCGTGGTAACCGTTCCGACGGTCAGCAGACCATCGTCGATGGTATGCGTGTCCGTGGCGGTACAGGCGTCTCCATGTCCTCCATCGAGGAGGTCCAATTGATTCAAGGTGGTGTGCCTGCCGAATATGGTGACGGTACCTCTTTCACGGTCATTACTACCAAACAGGCTCCTAAGGAATTTAACGGATCTGTCGAGCTTCGTGGTTCGATCGATGGTTACAACAACTTCCTCGCAGCTGTTTCTTTGACCGGTCCCCTGTTGAAAGGAAAGACAAGAAATGATCCGACCCGTATCGGTTTCCTGTTTAGCGGTGAGGTTTCCTACACCCACGACGGTTCTCCTGCACGTGGCGGTACATGGGTAGCCAACGATGAGACTCTTGATGCCATCATCGCCAACCCGCTCCGTTACAGCGCAAGCGAATTCGGTGTCTTCTATCAGGAGGCAGCTTATCTCACCAGCGAATCTTTCCACAAAGAGCGCGTGAGAAAGAATGCCGGTTCTTGGGATTACCTTGGACAGCTCAAACTCGACTTCATCTTGGGTAAAAGCCACAATATGAAGTTGACTCTTAGCGGATCATACGAATATGGTATTGGAAAATCTTGGGGTTCCACCTACGCTTTGTTCGATGGTGCTAACAACCCGATCTCTTCTTCCAGCAATTCTCGTGTGAATGCTCGTTTTACTCACCGCGTGGTGACGAACGATACCGCTACCCTCAAGAACTTGACTTATGAACTCAATGCTTCTTACATCCATGTTGGAAGTGAGTCATACGCAGCTCAACACAAAGATCGTATTTTCGAATATGGTTATGTGGGTCAGTTCACTACTTATAAGCAAAAGAGTTATGAATATCAGTCAGAACTTACCCTGAAAGACTCTATTACGGGTGAAGAATTCACTATTTATGGTGCTAATGAGTTCCAAGGTTGGTATGACTCTTTGGTTACTTTCCAAATTAACCCCAAACACAATGTCAACCCGATTCTTGCTCAATACACTTTGAACTTCTTGGAAGAGTTCCCGGTGGAAAGAATCAATGACTATCTGGGTCTTCCTTACGACCTTGACATTTATCAACGTTTCGGTGCTTTGAGAAACGGTGACTCCCCTGACATGATTTACTCCATGTACTATTCTCCTGGTACTGTGCTGGGTGGTTACAACAAATCCACTATGGATCAGATCGGATTGAAGGCCAGCGTCTCCATGAACATCGAAAAGCACGAGCTGAAGTTCGGTTATGACTTCGAGAAACTGAAATACCGTGGCTACGGTTTGGCTCCTATCACTTTGTGGACCCTTATGCGTAACGAGGCTAACTCCCACATTACTGAGTTGGACAAAGATCACTGGATCCTTACTGATGATGGTGAAAACATTTGGGTTGACTACAACCGTTTGATCAGCCTTGACGACCAATCTGTTTTCGACAGAAACCTGCGTGAGCACCTCGGTCTCGATCCTAATGGCGATGACTGGTTGGATATCGACAACATGTCACCTAACACTTTCGACATCAGCATGTTCTCTGCAGAGGAACTCTTGTTGGGTACCTCTTCCGGTACTAACCCCTTGGTTAGCTACTATGGTTATGACTACACTGGTAAGAAATACAACAAGAAAACCACGATTGAAGACTTCTTCAACAATGTCGAGAATGGTCAAAAGACCTATAACATCGGTGCTTATGAGCCCATTTACATGGCTTTCTACATTCAAGATAAATTCGCCATCAACACCTTGTTGTTCAACGTTGGTTTGCGTGTCGACCGTTTCGACGCTAACCAATCTGTGTTGAAAGACCCGTATTTGTTCCGTGAAGCATACACCGTTGGTGATTTGAAGAAAATCAACAGCAGCCTTAGCGACAAATTCGTGAGCAACGCCGCTGATAACTGGGTGGTTTACTATCAAGGTAATGATACCTATTTGAGCGAGGCTGACATTGCTGGTGACAACCAAATGTATACCTCCATCGTAGGTTACCGTAATGGTGACACTTGGTACAATGCTAATGGTGAAGAGGTTACCAACCCTGAGGATGCACTTTCACTCAGCGTGAACGGACCTATTCTCAAGAACGAGATCGACCAGCTGAACTCCATCACAAAGGTGGAGGCCGGCGCTTTCACAGACTATAAAGCTCAATGGTCTGTGATGCCTCGTATCTCCTTCTCTTTCCCGGTGAACGACAACTCTTTGTTCTACGCTCACTATAACATCATCACTTCACGTCCTACCAACTTGCAGATTTCTCCGGTGGACTATCTGTTCATCTCCAAGCGCAATTCTGCTAACGACATTATCAACAACCCCAACATGAGACCGCAACAGAGTATCGACTACGAAATCGGTTTCCGTCAGAAAGTGGGTGCTAAGTCCGCTATCAGTATCAGTGCTTACTATTCAGAGAAACGTAACCAAATCCAAGCTTACCGCTTCTCTGGTGCATATCCGAACACTTATTATTCTTATCAGAACATCGACTTCGGTACTGTTCAAGGTTTCACCTTCTCTTACAGAATGAACAGAACCAAGAACGTTACCCTGTCTGCTAACTACACCTTGCAGTTCGCAAAAGGTACTGGTTCCAGCAGCCAATCACAGTTGGCTATCATTCAAGCTGGTCAACCTAACTTGAGAACTCTGACTAACCTGAGCTTCGACCAACGTCACAGAATCGGTGTCAACTTCGACTATCGTTTCACGAGCGGTCAAGACTACAAAGACAACAATGGTCCTGTTTCCACGAAAGTTGTTCTTGACGAACAGGGTAATGAGACTGTTAAGGAGATTGAATGGTTGGCCAACACTGGTTTCTCCCTCTTGTTCTCCGCTGCTTCCGGTACTCCTTACACTCGTTCCAGCACTCCTTACTCCACTATCGTGGCTGGTACGAACTCTACGCTTGCTGGTACGATCAACGGTTCTAACATGCCGTGGCAGTATCAAGCTGACTTGCGTATCGACAAGACCTTCATGTTCAACTTCAACAAGAACAAGAAGGATGAGAATGGCAAGACCAAAGCTGCTAAGATCGGTTATCTGACCGTCTATTTGGATATCCAGAACCTCTTCAACTTCAAGAACATTATTTCAGTGTATGACTATACTGGCAACCCTGATGATGATGGTTATCTGTCAGCCGCTGCTTATCAACAGCAGATCAACTCTCAAATCTATGTGCCTTCTTACATTAACTACTATGAGATGAGAGTCCAGAACCCGTATAACTACAGTCGTCCGTTCCGCGCTAGTTTAGGTATTCAATTCGGCTTTTAATCAATAGAAAAAAATAATAAGATATATGAAAAATATTAAACAAATTTTCTGCTTGACACTTCTTATGGTGTTCGTGATGACCGGGTCATTGCGCGCCGAAAAAGTTAAAGGAGTGGTTAGAAGTTCTTCCTCACCGAAGGCGGAATCTGCTACCTGTCTTCCTGCAAGTAGCTCCAATGAGTTGACGGTGAACAATGTACGCGCCTATATCGAAACGGGTGGTACAATGTGGTTCAAGGAGGTTGCCGAATATGAAGTACCGAAAGGCTCTGGCAAAACTTCCATGTTCTGCGCCGCATTGTGGATCGGTGGTCGTGACTCCAACGGTCAGTTGAAGTTGGCTGCTGTTCGTTTCAGACAAGTCGGTGATGACTACTGGACTGGTCCTCTGAAACTTACGGGTGCCAGTACCACACAGTCCATGTGTATTAAATTCGATAAACACTTCAAAATCACGCGTGCTGAGGTTGACCAGCATATCTCTGGTCGAGGCACCTCTGGTTATGTGATGCCCGCAAGCATCGCCAACTGGCCTGCTCATGGTGACGAAGGTTACTCCTACTACCTCGCTCCTTTTAAGGATGTGAACGAAAACGGTGTCTATGATCCTGAAAACGGTGACTATCCTTACTATGATGTCAATAATGACCTCTGTCCTTGGACGGAAGACAATATTGCTTTGGCAGCTCAACACGCTTTGCCTAGAACTCCTGAAGATTTGCTCTATTACGGTCCGGATTGGCATAATTCCAATGGTATGATTTATGCTGACCATGTGTTAAAGGGCGATGAGACTTTGTTCTGGATTTTCAACGATAACGCTGGTGCTCACACCGAGTCTCAAGGTCAGCCTATTGGTCTTGAAATTCGTGGACAGTGCTTTGGTTTTGCTACCAATGATGAGTTGAACAACATGACGTTCTACTCATATGAGATTATCAACCGTTCTACTTATACTTTAACTAACACCTACTTCTCTCAGTGGGTTGACCCCGATTTGGGTTATGCATACGACGACTATGTGGGTTGTGATGTGGCCCGTGGTTTGGGTTACTGCTACAACGGTTCTAACGTCGATGGTTCTGGTCAAAACTGGGCATACGGTGATCAACCGCCTGCGGTAGGTGTTGACTTCTTCCAAGGACCTTATATGGATGCCGATGGTCGTGACAACCCGAAATTCTATGCTGACAGTGCTTCTGAGATTGGATACTGCGACAAATTCCTCAACAGCGCATACGAACTCGACCAAATGGCTATCAACGGTGTGAACTTCGGTGATAGCATTACCGATAACGAGCGTTTCGGTATGAGAAGATTTGTCTATCACAACAATGATAACAGTGTCACGGGTGACCCGCGTATCGCTTTCGAGTACTACAACATGTTGCAAGGTATTTGGAGAGATAACTCAAAGATGCGTTATGGTGCCAATGCACACACTTCCAACGGTGCTAATGGTCCTGAGTGTGACTTCATGTTCCCCGCTTTGACCGATGTTTGTAACTGGGGTACCAAGGGTATTGATCCTATCGCTTCACAATATGGTGCTGATGGTTGGACTGAAGCCAATGTAGGTAACGCTCCTTACGACCGTCGTTTCATGCAGTCTGCAGGTCCCTTCACCTTGAAACCGGGTTCTGTGAACTACATCACCGTCGGTATTCCTTGGGCACGTGCTGCTCAAGGTGGTGCTCAAGCTTCTGTGGAATTGTTGAAACGTGCTGATGATAAGTGTCAGTCTCTGTTCGAAAACTGTTTCAAGACTCTGGATGGTCCTGACGCTCCCGATGTCACTATCCGTGAGTTGGAGAACGAGCTGATTCTTTATCTCTCTAACAATAATCCTAATGCTAACAACTATCACGAGACTTATACGGAAATTGATCCTCAGATCCCGAGAACTTTGGAAACCACAATTTATGTGAATCAAACCGATTCGATTTTCACGTATACTGCTGATGGTCAACCTGACACGATTATCAATGTTTCCACTGTTCCTCAAGTTGTTATTGATACACTGGATGTCGAGGATCGTTCTTACAAGTTCGAAGGTTATCAGATTTATCAATTGGCAAACGCTTCCGTCAGTGTTACCGACCTTGGTGATGCTAACAAAGCTCTCTTGGTTGCACAATGCGATATTCAAAACGGTGTTGGCCAAATTGTAAACTGGATTTACAACGATGCTATCGGTACCTCTGTTGCTACTGAAATGGTTAACGGCAGTGACATTGGCATTTTCCACTCTTTAAGAATAACGGAAGATAAATTCGCTACCGGTACCAATAAGAAACTGGTCAATCATAAGGAGTACTACTTCCTCGTGCTTGCATACGGTTACAATGATTACAAACATTTCAGCCTTGACGCTGACAATCTCGATGGTCAACAAGCTGCTTATCTGGCAGGTCGTAGAAACATCAAGGTTACGGTCGGTATCCCGCACAAACCGGTTGAGGCAATCCAAAATGCACAATATGGCGATGTGCCTATGATTACCCGTATCGAAGGTCAAGGTAATGGTGGCAGCTATCTGGATATGACTGACGAATCCCGTGAGTTGGTTTTGGCTAACAATGTTTATAATAACATTCAATACAAAAACAACTATGGTCCTCTGAATATTCAGGTTATTGACCCGTTAAAGGTGAAACCTTGGGATTACACCATCAAATTTATGGAGAACAGCGTCAGCAATGATGTGAATGATAGCACATTGTGGCAACTTGTTATCTCTGATGAAGTTTCTGACAGAGAATTGATAGACAATGGTATCTTCACTATCGTTNNTGGTATTTCCGTTTCCATTAATAATGTTAAGTATAAAACTTATGTCCAATCTTTGGAATCCTACATTAATGATAATGGCGGCTATACTTATCAAAATTATACCAGATATGGACAGCCCGATGCAGTGGGTTCCAACATCACTTATTCAGGAGACATTCCTTGGCTGGGTGGTCTTACAGATTTGGAAGGTGATTATCCTGCTAACTGGATTCGTTCCGGTCAACAGACAGCAGCTAACAAGTGGGAATGTAACTCTGTTCAGGAAGGTTCTGAGTGCGACTATATGAAGTGGCGTGCAGAGGACTGCTTTAACCTCTTTAATTCTCCCGATGGTAACGGCAACACTGAACCGGTTCGTGGTTTCATGGATCCTAACCAACAGTATGAAGACATGATCAATGGTACTTGGGCTCCTTACGTGCTGTCATCTCCTTACGATGGTGGTCCTAAGGCTTGCTTCCTCGTACAAGATGTTGTAAGTGGTACTGCATCTCCTGCTACCCGTTATTATGACTTTACCGCTCTTGCTGCTATTCCGAACATGGCTAGTTACAACCAAACGATGACTAACCTTTACTCTGTCGATATCGTCCTTACACCTGACAAGAGCCTCTGGACACGTGCAGTTGTCTTGGAAGCTGGTTCTGGTGCAGTAGGTAGCGACATGCTTATCGACCAAGAGTTCAATGGTACTGTTTATCACAACTATCGTCACGAACCCAAGAATTGTCCTTCAGTGGATAAGGATGGTAATCCTGACAATTCCGGTACCACTGGTATGGGTTGGTTCCCGGGTTATGCTATCAACGTTGAAACTGGTGAGCGCTTGAACATCATGTTTGCTGAAAATTCAGAAGATACTTTGAATAATGGTAATGACATGTTGTTCAACCCCACGAATGTTTATGCTTACTTGAAGGATTATCAGGCTGACACCCTCGTGTTACAAGATGGTGAGCCTGTGGCCATCAATTACGCTACTTTCAACGGTCTCCGCGATTATTACGGTTTGGAAATGGGCGAGCCTTTGAACGGCGGTCGTCACTACGTCTATGTGGTGGGTAGCTCCGGTAATACGGCTAACACCTATTATCGTCTCAATAGACAGAGAAACTACAACGACTCTTATCAAACAGTGTCTGCTGGTGGTGTTACCCATGGTAATGTGTTTACCGGCAGCGATGGCGCAAGCTATCCGTATTATGAATGCGGTCCTTACGACCAAGGCAAGTGGCTGAGAGAGAAATTCAGAACTGTTGCTGCAGAAAGCAACTTGAACTCTACTCCTCGTAAGGCAAGAAAGATGGAAATCTTCAACAATGTGATGTGGACCAGCATTCCGATGCCGACTGCAATGTATGAAAAAGATTGGTTGTCTTCTGAGGCTACCATCCAATTGCGTGTTGCTCGTCCGTATATGAGATATTCATCTCGTTGGTACGATGATCCTTCTCAGTCTGCTAATGCAAGCCAGAACAACGGTTATCCGATGTATCAGTTCACGACTAAGAACATTGCTCCTGAAAAGGTTGAGCAAGTGGCCGACATTGATAACATGCTTCAGGATATCAACATCGTTCCCAATCCGTATTATGGATTCTCTAATTATGAGAATGGTGCTTTGGAAACCTACGTACGTATCGTGAACCTCCCGGCTAGTTGTAAAATCTCCATCTATACTGTGAACGGCACGTTAATCAGAACCCTTACACACGGTACAGATGCTACCTCCTTCGTGGAATGGGATTTGAAGAACCATGCCAATATTCCGATCGCCAGCGGTGTCTATATCATCCATGTGGATGCTCCTGGTTATGGTGAGCGTACTTTGAAATTCTTCTGTAATATGCGTCCTACTGACTTGAATGGTTTCTAAAATTATTAATCTAAAAATTCAGAGAATATGAAAAATCTATATAAATCATTAATAATTTGTACAATTATCGCTCTCGTATCTGCAAGTACTTCTACAGTATTTGCAGGTAACAGAGACCGTTCCGGTCAAGCTGGTGCATCTCATCTTTTGATAGATCCATGGGCGCGTACTACAGGTTTGGCCGGTGCCGGCGTTGCTGAAGTGCGTGGTTTGGAGTCAGTCTTCACGAATGTGGCTGGACTTACTGGTGTTCGTAACATGGAGCTGAGCTTCAACAGAACGCAGTACCTCGTTGGTTCCAATGCTAATATTGCACTGAACGCTTTTGGTGTTGCTAAGAAACTTGGTAAGAACAAAGATTTTGGTGTACTTGCCGTTTCTTTCTTCTCTCAGAGCTTCGGTGATGTCATGGTTACTACCACTGAACAACCCGAAGGCGGTCTGGGTACTTTCAGCCCCTCATTGACCTATATCGGCTTGCACTATGCGAAGTCTTTCAACAACTTCATCAAGGGTGGTGTGAGTATCAAGATTATCAACGAACGTATTTCCGACTCCAAAGCCACTGGTTTTGCCATTGATGCTGGTGTCCAATACGTGACTGGTAAGTTTGAAAACTTCAAAATCGGTGTCACTTTGAAGAACATTGGTCTGCCGATGAGCTATAAGGGCGACGGTCTTTCTATCCGTGCTCAAATCCCCAGCCAGCAGTTCGAGCAAACTCTCGAAATGCGTTCCGCTGAGTTTGAGATGCCGTCCTTGCTCTCTATCGGTGTTTCTTACGACCTTCTCTTCTTCGGTGGTGAGTATGCTGAAATGAGCCGCGATGAGCTTTCTGGCGAAGGTCTTACCCGCGATGATGCTGAGCACAGAATCACTTTCGCAGGTGCTTTCACCGCTAACTCCTACACCCGTGACGTTTTCTCACTTGGTTTGGAGTACGGTTTCAGAAACATCTTCATGGTTCGTGCCGGTTATGCTCTTGAGAACATCTCTAAGGGTGCTCAATCCGACATCAATGAAACTGCCGCTATTCTTTTCAATAGCGAAACCTTCTTCTCTGGTCCTTCCGTTGGTGCTTCAGTCGTGATTCCACTCACCGCTGAGCGTAAAAAACACACCATCGGTCCCAGAATTTATCTCGACTATGGTTATAGATTCACCAACAAGTGGAGAGGTAATCATTACATGGGCGTGAAGGTCACTTTGTAGTAGTATAATTATTTATTGTATAACTGAAATAGAAGAGACTGCATAAGTCTCTTCTATTTTATGTAAAATTAGTACCAAATTATGGAAGATGTTAAGTATTATTCCCAAGAGGGATTGGATGCTCTTAAGCGTGAATTAAACCAGTTGGAAGCTGTTGAACGTCCTAAGATTTCACAGGCAATCGCGGNNTTCCCAAGAGGGATTGGATGCTCTCAAGCGTGAATTAAACCAATTGGAAGCTGTTGAACGTCCTAAGATTTCCCAAGCTATTGCCGAGGCACGTGACAAGGGCGACCTTTCGGAGAATGCCGAATATGATGCCGCCAAGGAAGCGCAAGGGCTCCTCGAACTGAAAATCGCCAAACTTAAAAACCTGATTGCCAAAGCTCGCGTTCTGGATGAGTCAAAAATCGATGTCTCCAAAGTGTTGATCTATTCCATCGTTAAGATTAAGAATATGAAAAACAATGCAGAGATGACTTATACCATTGTTCCTGAGTCAGAATCCGATTTGAAGAGCGGTAAGATATCTGTTTCCAGCCCTATCGCCAAAGCGCTTATCGGCAATTCCAAAGGCGATGTGGTCACGGTTCAAGCGCCCGCAGGCACGATGGATTTCCAAATTTTAGACGTTTCCCGTTAAAATCTATACATTATGGAAGAGACCATTTTCACTAAAATCGTAAAAGGGGAGATTCCCTGCTATAAAATCGCCGAGGACGACCGTTTCTTCGCTTTTTTGGACATATCTCCGTTGGCAAAAGGCCATACCCTAGTAATCACAAAATTGCAGAATGATTACATTTTTGATTTGGATGATAAAATGCTGGGCGATATGATGGTGTTTGCCAAGAAAGTGGCAACAGCCATGAAGAAGGTGCTGCCTTGTCAGCGCATAGGCGTGGCGGCATCGATGTGCCACATAACCACATTCACCTTGTTCCCATCAATGGAGTGGGAGATTTGGATTTCAAGGCGCCGCGCGTGAAACTCACCCCAGAGGAGTTTGCCGATGTCGCCGCTAAAATCTCAGCTGCAATGTAATAACCCTTTAATAATCAGGTGGCGCAGCAGTGTGCCACCTTTTTTTTCTTAATTATGTCATCATGAAAATCATAGGTATAACAGGCACTTTAGGCGCAGGAAAAGGCACGATCGTGGATTATCTGAGAGAACATTACGGATACAAGCATTACTCTGTTCGCGGTTATCTTATCGAAGAGGCCAATCGAAGAGGCATGGAGCTCAATCGTGATACGTTCGTCGTTGTGGCTAACGATCTACGTGCCAAGCATTCGCCCTCTTATATTACCGATCAGCTCTATCTGCAGGCTGCGGAAAACGGAGAAAATGCCATTATAGAGAGCGTTCGCACACCAGGAGAGGTGGAATCATTGCGCCAGCACGACCATTTCCTGCTCTTTGGCGTGGATGCCGATCCGAAAGTCCGTTACGAGCGGATTGTGGGGCGCGGTTCCGAAACCGACCATATCTCTTACGAGACCTTTATCGAAAACGAGGAGCGTGAAATGTCCTCCACAGATCCGAATCATCAGAACATCGGACGATGCATGCAGATGGCCGACTACGTCTTCAAGAACAACGGTGATTTTGAAGATCTGTATCGTCAGGTGGAGGAAGTTATCCAACATCTAGAAGCTTAAGCTAAACGTTAAGGATGAAAAATGGGCAGCTGGATTTTTAATGAGTAATTGCCAAATAAACTTATAGGTGGGACTATAATGATAATGTGTAAAAAATAGGTGGGACTTACCAGCTGCCCATTCGTCAATACTTTCGACGTGCAAATATACAAAAATTATCATTCAAAAATTATGTTAACAATAATTTTTTAGTAATCAAAAATTAACAATTAAATCTTAAAAACCGACCATTTAACTAATTAAGACAATATGACGCAAGAAGAAAGGATCTTATCGGAGCTTAACGAGCAACAACAGGTGGCTGTTTCCCAGACGGATGGCCCTGTTATGGTGTTGGCTGGTGCCGGTTCAGGCAAGACTCGGGTGCTCACCTACCGAATTGCCTATATGTTGGCGGTGAAAAACATCAGTCCATATCGCATTTTGGCGCTTACTTTTACCAATAAAGCCGCTGCAGAGATGCGTGAACGTATCATTCAGCTGGTTGGAGGGGAATTGGCCAAAGCGGTCACCATGGGTACTTTTCACTCTGTTTTCTACAGAATTCTTCGTGCAGAGGCCGAAAGAATAGGTTTTAACAACAATATTACGATATATGATACCGACGATGCCAAATCGTTGATCAAGAGCATTGTGAAAGAGATGGGACTCGATCCGAAGCAATATACGCCCGGTTTTATCCTGAGCCGCATCTCCATGGCGAAATCGAGTCTGCTTTCGGCGCAGGAATATGCCGACAACCCCGACATTCAGGCGGCAGATCGTATGTCTAATAAGCCGATGATCTCGCAGATTTTCGTCAAATACAACGATCGTCTGCACAAGGCCAACGCCATGGATTTCGACGATCTGCTCTACTTTATGAACGTGCTTTTGCGCGATTCGCCCGAGGCGCTTTTCAAATACCAGAACCGTTTCAACTATATCCTGATTGACGAGTATCAGGACACGAACTACGCGCAGTATCTGATTATCAAACGTTTGGCGGCTTTGAATCAGAATATTTGCGTGGTCGGCGATGATGCGCAGAGTATTTACGGATTCCGTGGTGCCGACATCCAAAACATCCTCAATTTCAAGAGAGATTATCCCGCTACCCGCATTTTCAAGCTGGAACAGAACTATCGTTCCACGCAGAATATCGTCAATGCGGCCAATGCGGTCATCAGTCACAACAAAGACCGGATGCCCAAGGAGGTGTGGACAGATAACGCTGAAGGGCAGAAGATTGAGGTGATTCGTGCTTCTTCCGATTTAGAAGAGGCCAACGAAATTGCCAACAAGATTTTCGAGACGCAGATGCGGGAGCATGTCGAGAACCGTCAGTTTGCCATTTTGTATCGTACCAACACGCAGTCGCGTGCGTTGGAGGAGGCGATGGTGAAGCGACACATCCCGTACAAGATTTTCGGTAGTATTTCCTTCTATAACCGTAAGGAAATCAAGACTTTGCTGGCTTATTTCCGTTTGGTAATCAACCATTACGATGAGGAGTCGCTGCGGCGGGTCATCAACTTCCCGATGCGTGGTATTGGCGACACTTCGGTGGCGAGGATTGCAGCAGCGGCGCAGGAAGCGCACGTACAGATGTGGGATGTGTTGGAACACCCCGAGAATTACAACACGGGCTTAAATGGACCTACAATGGCTAAGATGCGCGATTTTGCAGCGCTCATCAGCGGTTTCTCCGCTCAGTTGACGACGAAGAATGCTTACGAACTGGGTATGCAGATCTTCTCTAAGACTGGATTTGCCCAGGCCTTGAACGAGAACATAGAAGAGAAGGAGCGTGTGGACCACGTGACGGAGCTCTTTAACGCTATTCAAAGCTTTATTGACCGCGAGCCCGAGAATATCCTCAACGAGGAGACTGGAGAGATGTTGGAGACCTATTTCCCTTCGTTGGACCAGTATATGCAGTCGGTTTCGTTGCTGGATGAGAGAGATTTGAACAAGAGTGAAGATGCTGAGGAGCAAAATGTGGTGAAGCTGATGACTATCCACTCTGCCAAAGGTTTGGAGTTTGATTATGTGTTTGTTTCCGGTATGGAGGAGAACCTTTTCCCCTCTTCGCTGAGTCTGGATTCGCGGCACGAGATGGAGGAGGAGCGCCGGTTGTTCTACGTTGCGCTCACGCGTGCGCGCAAGCAGGTTTTCCTCACGATGGCGATGAGGCGTTTCCAGTATGGGCAATTACGTCCTTGCGAGGCCAGCCGTTTCATGGAGGAGATTCCCGCCCGCTTTTTGAATGTCACTCACAAAGCCTCTGAGGGCAGCGGTCTTTTCGGGCGTTCTTCGGAACCTTCCACGGGAGCGTTTCGTTTTAATTCCGAAACGCGCTCATCCTCATGTAGTTGCAGACGAGAAACTCCTAAGTCGGCAGCACCTGCGCCCCGACCTGTGGTGAAGACCCAGACGGAGGTGCGTCTAGACCAAATCGGAGATCTGGCCGCGCCCGAGTCGATACAACCCGGCGTGCGCGTCTATCACAGCAAGTTCGGCTTCGGTCGTGTGCAGGATGTCTCCGGCTCCGGTCCCGATGCCCGCGCGGTGGTGCATTTCGACACCGTCGGCACCAAAACATTAGTCCTTAAATTCGCTAAATTATTGATACCCAAATAACAGAATATGCAATTCAGAACCATCATACCCGCCCCGGAATACCCATTTAAGATTCAGGAAAACGATGCAGTGATGCTGGTCGGATCCTGTTTTTCCGACAATATGGGACACTATTTCGACACGCACCGTTTTGAGGCGTGCTCCAACCCGTTTGGGGTGCTCTTCAACCCGATCTCTATCGACAGGGCCTTGCGTTTCATGCTTCAGCCCGATACGTTCGATAAAAACCGCTATTTCTACAAGTATCGTGACCTTTGGGTGAGTTTTGCCCATCATGGACGCTTTTCGAAGGAGATTTTCGAGGATTTCGAATCTAATATTGACGCAAATCTGGAACAGAGTGCGGAATTTTTGCGCAAAACCCGCTATCTGTTCATTACGTTCGGCACGGCGTTTTGCTATAAGTTCATCCCGCGCGATTTGATTGTTTCCAATTGCCACAAAATCCCGAATCATCAGTTCGATCGTTTGCGTTTGGACGTGAAAAAGATTGTGACACAGTGGAATAGCACGTTGGCTTTGCTGAAGGAAAACTGTCCCGACATGAAGGTGATCTTCACGGTGAGTCCGGTGCGGCATCTGGGAGACGGTGCGCACGAAAATGCTTTGAGCAAGGCGACGCTATTGTTGGCTATTGAAAAATTGGTTGACAACGACTATTCGTTTTATTTCCCAGCATACGAATATCTGATGGATGATTTGCGGGATTACCGATTCTATGCAAAGGATTTGTGTCATATTAACGATATGGCTATCAGCTATTTGGAGGAGAGATTGGCAGAATCATTTTTCTCGCCTGAAACCATCGAACGAATGGTGGAGATTGAAAAGGAGAACCGTTTTCTGAACCATCGGAAGTTCAGATAAGCGGTTCGTCTCCAATTTTTCGTATTTTTGCACTCTTGTAATCAATTGGGTTATGAAACTTTTCATGCGAAATATCCTCTTCGGGCTCTGCCTTCTGGCAGTTTCGGTGCTGTTTTTTGCTTGCCGGCATGAGGAGAAGTACTCGAAGATTCCGTACATTGAGTTTGTCTCTCTGGAAAAGGTGGACAACGGTACCGGCCATGACAGTCAGGCTACCCTTACGCTCTATTTCCATGATGGGGATGGGGATATCGGGTTGGATGAAACGGACAAAAACCCTGTTTTTTCTGTAGATTCTCCCTATTATTACAATCTTTTTATTAATTTTTACGAAAAACAGAACGGAGAATGGGTGTTGCAGGAGTTTCCGACCCCGCTTCACGCCCGCGTGCCGCATCTCAGCAACGACGTGCCCGAATCCATTGAGGGAAAGCTCTCCATTCTCACCTACATCAACAATCCCACTTCGTCATACGATACGGTGCAACTCTCTTGCTATTTGGTTGACCGTGCGCTGCATCACAGCGATACCATATTCACCCCGGAAATAATTGTGCAAAAATGAAGATAACAGACAAAGTTAAAGAACTGATAGCGTTAACGTTACGCGAAGATATCGGCAACGGTGACCACTCCTCGCTCTCCTGTATTCCCGCTGAGGCGCAGGGCGATATGAAGTTGCTCATCAAGCAAGACGGTGTGCTTGCCGGTGTGGATGTGGCGCGGGAGGTGCTGCGTCAGGTGGACGACAGCATCCAGATGGAGCTGCTGCTTCCTGATGGTACGCAGGTGCGCAAGGGCGATATTGCGTTTACCTTGCATGGTTCGTCGCGCAACATGCTGACAGCGGAACGTACGCTGCTCAACTTTATGCAGCGTATGAGCGGCATCGCTACTACAACGCGCGAATACGTTGATTTGGTGAAAGATACAAATGTTACGTTACTTGATACCCGCAAAACGACACCCAACATGCGTATCTTTGAGAAGTACGCCGTGACGGTGGGTGGAGCGCAGAATCACCGCTTCGGTCTTTACGACATGATGATGTTGAAAGACAACCACATTGATTTTGCCGGCGGTATTGAGAAGGCCATTGATGCGGCAAATCAGTATCTGAAAGACAATAATCTGCAGTTGAATATCGAGATTGAGACGCGCAGTTTGGACGATGTGGCGCGGGTGCTGAAACACGGTGGTGTGCAGCGCATCATGTTCGACAATTTCACCCCGGATCAGATTCGCGAAGGCGTGAAGATGGTGAATCACCAAGTGGAGACGGAAGCTTCCGGCGGCATCGTGCGTGAAACGTTGCACGATTATGCGGTCACCGGGGTTGATTTCATCTCCGTGGGTGCGTTTACCCATCATATCAACAGCTTGGATATGAGTCTTAAATCGTTGATTTAAAGTACAATAAACCGCATACATCAACTCAACGAATCAATGATAAAACGCTGGATTCGATATATAAAATTGAAGATCCGCCAGTGGAGTAACGATATGGAGCGAATCCCGGGTCTTGGCAAATGGGTGAAGAAATCCAAAGAGATTACTTTGCCGGGTTTGCAGAAGGTTCCGTTGTACGATGTGTTGCGTTTTTTCGGACAATCGTTGAGCAAAGGGGTCGTTTTCCAGCGTGCTGCCGCCATCACCTATCGTATTTTCGTGGCAGTGATCCCTATGATTATTGCACTTTTCTCCGCTATTGCTTTCTTGGGTGAAAATTTCCGAAACACCCTGATCTCTATGTTAGAATCCATCGTTCCTCCATACGTGTGGCCTGCAGTTTCAGGCATCATTACAGACGTGGTGATGCGTCAGAACGGTACGTTGTCGTCGTTCATGTTCATTATCGGTATCTATTTTACTATTGTCTGCATCAACGGCATATTGGCAGCGATGACCTCTTCGTATTTCACCGAGGTGAAACGAACATTCATAGACCAGATTATGTTAAGTGCCGGATTGATGATGTTGACCTTTATCATCATTGTCTTTGTGGCGGCCTTTTTCATTCTGGCATCGTTGGCGGTGGATCATATACATGAGAGCTATGGCAACAATCCGGAGGTTTATGCTTTTATAGTACATTTCCTGAAATGGGTGCTGGTGTATGCTGCTATCTATTTCTTAATCAGTATTTTCTACTATCTTGCTCCGGTCAAGCGCGGCGATTATAAGTTCTTTTCAGCCGGTTCCTCTACTTGTACCATTCTGTTGGTGGTATTGTTGTGGATTATAAACTTGTATTTTTCTAATTTCAGCAATTATAACCTCATTTATGGTTCGTTAGGTGCTCTTTTCGCCATTTTGTTGTGGATAAATTGGAGTTCGTCCATTTTCCTGATTTGCTATGATCTCAATGTGAGTATAGCAAAAGCGAAAAGTGAAAACAAAAAATTGGCGGATCAAATTGAGCAAGAAAGTGAACATTTGCAAAAGTAAAACCTTATATATCAACATATTATGGAATACTTAGATTCGATTATTGATATACTTTTCGTGATTGGGGCCATTGCCTTGGGTTTTTTGCCAGGGATTAAGAAAATGTTGGGAGAAGTGAAAGAGCCTAAGAAGGTTGTTCGACCTGTGCATCAGGAGTATGAAAACGAACCAGAAGAAGAGGTAGTGCAACCCAAGAGAAATAAGAAGAAAGCTGCAAACAGTGCTCCTACACAGCCGACGGAGAATGAGGAGTATTTCTCATACGAGACCATGAGCGACCGGGATTTTGAGAATCTGTTCGCGCAAAGCGAAGAGGAGGCTTTGGAGCGTATGGCGGCGGAGACCCCGCATAAGGAACTGCATCTCACCTTGGATGAAGAGGAGGTTTATAAAGGGGTTGTCTGGTCGGAGATTTTGCACCGAAAGTACGAATAAAAAAAGAAACCCATTCGGGTTTCTTTTTTTTATTATTGTCTGAAGGTAACTGGCACTTGGTAATAGCACCGTACCGGTTTGCCATTGTTCTTGCCGGGTTTCCATTTCGGCATGGCCATGACCCCGCGAACGGCTTCCTTGTCGCAATCGGGGAAGAGCGGCGCTTTGACTCTGGCATTACTGACGCGACCGTCTTTCTCCACAACGAATTCGATGAGCACTGTGCCGGTGATGCCGCTGGTACGGGCGACCTCAGGATATTGGATTTCGCGGGTCAGGAAAGCCAGGAGAGCTTCGTCACCGCCCGGGAATTCAGGCATCTCTTCTGTCCACTGTTCCGGAGGAGTTTCGCTTTCAGATTCGGGGACAAACTCGACTTTCGTGTCTTCGAAATCCGGGATGATTTCATCAGGAGAAACGTCCACATCAAATAAGGTGATGTCCATATCCACATGTACGTTATCGTCCACAATTTTGATAATCACCTCTTGTTGAGGTTGTTGGGGTGTCGTCGGAGGTGTGGTTTGGTCGGTGGCGAGCACATCGTCGTCCATAACGGTGATGTAATCGTCATCTACCAGCTCAAACGGTGCCGCATGGTCTTCGCTGGCGAAAAGCTCGAAACCGGCATAGATGAGACCTAACACCACGACAAATCCGACTAATGCAAACAATCCGCGTTTGTTTTCAAGATTGCCTTTGTCTGTTTTCTTTGTAACCATTTTTGTGTGTTTTTACGTGAAACATTCTTGTTCAGCAATGTCACTTGCTTTAATAGAACAACGCAACAAGAAAACATTTTATTGCATAAAAAAAGAGACGCGCTGCAGCACGTCTCTTTTTTTTGTTTCAAAGAATATCAGACGTAATTATTGTCTGAAAGTGACAGGCACCTGGAAGAAGCAACGGACGGGTTTACCCATGTTCTTACCGGGTTTCCATTTCGGCATGGCCATGACACCGCGGACAGCTTCCTTATCGCACTCAGGGAACAAGGGAACTTTGACCTTAGCGTTACTGACGCGGCCGTCTTTCTCCACGACGAACTCAATCAGCACGGTACCGGTGATACCATTGTTACGAGCCACTTCAGGATACTGAATTTCGCGAGTCAGGAAAGCAAGAAGGGCTTCGTCACCGCCAGGGAATTCAGGCATTTCCTCGGTGAACATCATCGGAGGATCTTCTTCGGAGCCTTCATCAACCACTTCCACTTCCGTTTCAGTGTTGTCAACAATTACCTCATCCTCATTAAATTCCACGTCAAAACTGATATCAGTGTTGACCTGGATGTTGTTCTCCACAATGTTGAGCACAACCTCTTGTTGCTGTTGAGGAGCTTCTGGTGGAGGGGGAGGGGTTTGGTCGGTGGCGATGACATCATCATCGACAACGGTGATGAATTCGTCATCGTTCATCTCAAATGCGGGAGCCTTGTCTTCGTTGGCGAAAAGTTCAAAACCAGCGTAGATGAGGGCCAAAACTACGGCNNAAATACTCTTTTTTTCAATATGAAACGTCACCTTCTAAAAATTATTTTGAAAAAGATTTTTTTGCCTATTGCTTACTCCAGCGAATACGGCTTCTCCGTAAACCACTTCTTATTCGGCTTGCTTCCCATGGTGAAGACCAGTTCGCCGCCGGCCATGATCTGCTCGTAGGTGATGTAGCTGCAATGGAGCGGTTTGCCGTTGAGGGTGACGGATTGGATATAGCAGTTCTTGTCGCTGACGTTGGGGGCTTTGATCGTCAGGGCGTTGCCGTTTTGCAGATGGAGGACGTTTTCGGGCAGGAAGGGCGCGCCGAAGACGTACTGACCGCTGGCGGGACAGACGGGATAGAAGCCCATCGCGCTGAAGATGTACCACGCCGACATCTGTCCGCAGTCGTCGTTGCCGCACAACCCGTCGATGTTGTTCTTGTACATTTTGTTCATCACCTCGCGCACGCGCTGCTGCGTCTTCCACGGCTGGGAGGTCCACATGTAGAGGTA
>LXOW01011637.1_pt1 | contig 26296 bp, 29 predicted proteins | sample 1368591 | NCBI WGS metagenome assembly LXOW01 (sample SAMN04884650, study PRJNA319009) | bovine gut metagenome | isolation source: Cow rumen | host: Bos taurus | place: Italy: Legnaro (PD) | collected 2014-07-09
CCGCCGGTCCCGCGCTTCGTGGCCGGCACGTACACGACCCCGGGCACCCTCGCCACGACCAAGACGCTGTCCTTCGACCAGGGCGCGAAGTTCGTGAACGCGAGGTTCTCCTGCACCGCGGCCGAAATCTCGGAGCCGGTGAACGACTACGTGGCCGACTTCATCTTCCTGCACCAGGCCAGGGCCGAAAGCTCCTGGTTCAGGACGGTCCGTTCGTTCTGGACATGCGGCGCCTACGAGCTGCACCAGAGCCCGTCGAACCACTTCGCGGACAGCAGCGTCGGGAACACCATGTACGGCATCGCGAACAGGAAGATTTCCGGCCACCCGCTCACCATGACGGGCACCGGCTCCATGCTCCTCACGTCCTGCACCATCGACGACGGGGCGCTCTCCACCAACTGGTACATCACGTTCCAGATGATGAACATTACGGACCGGTGGTTCGCGGACTCCAACTGGAACATCGGCATGAGCGTGTCGTTCCGCCAGTACGCGAACAGGACGAACAACTACCTCGACCTCTCCAACTTCCAGAACGCGAACGTCTACCTCCTCTTCGCCGCGGCGTGGGGGCTGACCTCCATCGACCTCTGCAACAGGTCCGTGGGCACCGTCACGGCGGACATGCCGTTCACGGCCATCAGGAACGCGGTAATCGGCGAGGCGCACTTCGACAACACCACCGTGCTCGACAACGTGCAGGTGGGTTCCCTCTACCTTGAACACAACTACCTCAACTTCACGACCAGGCGTTGCAGCTTGGGCCTCATTGCCTGCCAGTGCGGGGTGTGGAACGACGACGGCTCGACAATCGCGCTCGGCTGCGACATCGACACGACCTACACGACCGTGAACTGGAGCGGGACGTCCGTCAACATGTCCGGCCACCGCATCGGAAGCGCCATCGACGGCTTCTACGCACAGAAGCAGGTCGTGATGTGGCGCTGCGCGGTGACGGGCGGCACCATCGCGAACATCGCCCCGGTGTTCCTCGACTGCAACATCGCGGACACCCTGGTGTATGTGCATCCGGTGTCCTGGTTCAACGGTGGAGAGATGAGCTGGAAGTTCAGCATGGAGTTCCGTGGCAACCGCTTCAACGGGGCTGCGGGCATCCGCATCGGCGCACACACGGGCATTTCCGACCACATCACGGAAGTGTACGAGTGCTTCGTCGAGGGCCTGGCCATCTGCAACAACGTGTTCAACACGACCGTCCCGGGCATCACCTGCCCGTTCTGGTCCGGCGAGAACATGAAGAACCGCTTCATCGGCGGCATGACGACCTACGCCCGCGTGGACCCGACCCAGCGGAACGCCGACTACTTCCCGGTCCGCTACGAGTACAAGGACAACTACGGCAACTGCCCCCGTGCATACGCCGGCCCGACAAACCCGGACCTCCCGGGCGCCCTCGCCATCGCGTCCCAGTGGTCCACCACGGGCGTCACCTCCGGCCTGTACTTCGAGAACGGGCAGACGCCTTACAGCGTGTTCGTGCTTCCCGCACTTTCCAACCCGGAACGCTCGGAAATCCCGGACCCGACAGTGTCCAACAACGTGTACTCGGTGAGCTACCTCTCCGTCTGCACCCCTTACAGGGCCAAGGCGCTGTTCACGTCCAACCAGCAGGGCGGCGGGTGCGCGGACTTCCCGACCTCGGGCTACCTCCCGCTGTGCGCATACGACAGGTCACTCCCGAACGACATGTTCAACTGCCTCGTCGGGTCGTGGGGCGAGAGCGCCCAGTTCTTCGGCCTGAACCCGATAGAGCCTGGCGTGTAGGGGGCGTCGCTGGGCCTATTTTCCGGGGTGAAAGGAAGGTTTAGCGATGGCAACTACTTATCTCCGACTGTTTGACCCAACTCAACAATTTCAACTGAAGAACGGCGCCCTCAACGTAGGGGGCCTTCTCCGGGTATTTTTGAACGGGTCCGACGACCTCGCCGAGATCTACGACGAGAACGGCACGCAGCTGGCCCAGCCGGCCGTCCTGGACAACAACGGACGCGCCCTCGGCCTCTTCGTGGACGCGAAGAAGACTTACAGGCTCGAGGTCTATGACCAGTTCGACAGCCTGCTCTTCACTGTACAGAACATGACCCCGTGCGGGGGCGGCGGGGGAAGTTCCCTCGGCTCCCAGTACGACCTCGTCTCCACCGACGGCAGCGTGTCAATCGACAAGTCCGTGGACGGAGGCAGGACGACGTTCGACCTCTCCGCGGACAAGGGTTCCCCGGAAGTCATCGTGACCGCGTCCGCCGAACGCACGACCGACGGCGCCTTCCGTTTCTCCGCCCCGACTTCCCACTCCGGCACGAAGCTCACCGTGGACGACGGGACGGTAACCAGCGGCAAACAGTTCATCCACTTCGAGGCGACGGTCCGTCTCGTCTGGAGCAGCCAGCAGAACGCCGAGGCCGACATCCAGTTCCGGTGCATGGACACCGTCGAGACCGTCCGCTTCGACCTTTCTTTCCCGCATACAGAATTTCTTGACGTGTCCGCCGACTACGAGGTGACTGCCGACGGCACGGCCATCCCGGTGACCGTTTCCGGCCTCCCGACGGGCCTATCCGCTACGGTGGAGAACTTCTCCGTCCACGCAATCGCGAGACGCTACGGCGAAGGCGGCGAATACCGCGCAGGCAACGGCATCCTCATCCAGACAGGCGAAATCTCTATCGACCCGACCGTCGTGCAGGAAAAGCTCGAAGCCGGCGCAAACATCGCCATCGTGGGGAACACAATTTCCGCCACGGCCGAACCGCAGCAGCCCGCAGACTGGGCGGCCACGGAAGGCGTCACGAGAATTTTGAACAAGCCCGACCTGGGCGTCTACGCTACCCATTCCGAGGTCTCCTACGGCCTCGCGCAGAAGCAGGACACGATTTCCGACCTGTCCACTATCCGTTCCGGCGCAGCAGCCGGCGCGACCGCAGTGCAGCCTTCGGAAATGAATACTGCGCTCGCGGGCAAGCAGGACGTGATTTCGGACTTGTCCACAATCCGTTCGGGAGCGGCCAAGGGTGCCACTTCCGTACAGCCTGCCGACCTCGCCCCGTATGCGGTCGCCTCCGACGTGGAGACGGCCCTTGCTGGCAAGCAGGACGTAATCTCCGATTTGTCAACAATCCGTTCAGGTGCATCCGCTGGCGCGACTGCTGTGCAGCCGGCAACGATGAACACAGCCCTCGCCGGTAAGCAGGACACCATTTCCGATTTGGCTACCATCCGTTCGGGCGCAGCATCCGGTGCGACGGCAGTGCAGCCGGCCACAATGAACTCGGCACTCGCAGGCAAGCAGGATGTGATTTCGGACCTCAGCGACATCCGCAGCGGGGCTGCTGCGGGCGCTACCGCCGTACAGCCTGCTACCATGAACACTGCGCTGGCTGGCAAGCAGGACGTAATTTCCGACCTCTCCGACATCCGTTCCGGCGCCTCCGCAGGTGCCACGGCAGTACAGCCCGCCGACATGAACACGGCCCTTGCAGGCAAGCAGGATGTCATCTCCGATTTGGCTACAATCCGCAGCGGGGCTGCAGCCGGTGCCACGGCCGTTCAACCGGCGGACATGAACACGGCTCTCGCGGGCAAGGAAGACGCGGCCAACAAGTCACAGACGCTCGACCCGACATCCGCTACGCAGTTCCCGTCAAGCGCGGCCACTGCATCCTTTGTCAACAGCTCCGTCGCCACCAACACGGCCACCTTCCGCGGCAACTTCAAGCTCCCGGACCTGGGCCTTACATACCCGGCCACGAACGCGCAGATCGAGTCTGCACTCGACGCCCACACCTGGCCGGCGGGGGTCGTCCCGACCAACAACGACTACGTGTACGTGGAAATCGAGAACCCGCAGACGACGGGCATCGACGACGTGGTCGAGCGCTTCAAGTACGACGGCAGCTACTGGCACTACGAATACACCCTCAACAACAGCTCCTTCACGGCAGCGGAGAAGGCCGCAATCGACTCCGGCATCGACAGCGCCAAGGTGGCCATCTACGACGCGCACGTCGCCAACGGCGACATCCACGTGACCGCGACCGAGAAGGCTACCTGGAACGCGAAGCAGGACGCGATTAGCGATTTGTCCACTATCCGTTCCGGCGCGGCTGCTGGCGCGACTGCGGTTCAGCCTGGCGATTTGGCAACGGTTGCAACGACCGGTGCCTTCAGTGACCTCACTGGAACCCCGACTGTTGACCAAACGTACAATGCTTCCTCCGCCAACGCACAGAGCGGCGTGGCCGTGGCAGGTGCAATTTCCGGCAAGCAGGACACGATTAGCGACTTGGCTACAATCCGTTCGGGTGCAGCTGCGGGCGCTACAGCAGTCCAGCCTGGCGACTTGGCGACAGTTGCAAGCACCGGCGCCTACAGTGATTTGAGCGGAACTCCGACGGTGGACCAGACCTACTCCGCGTCCTCGACGAACGCGCAGTCCGGCACGGCCGTGGCTTCCGCAATCGCGGGAGTGAACGCGGTCCCCGCATCCACTTCAAGCGACGCCGACAAGGTGCTGACTGTCGATGCCCAGGGCGTTCCCGGGTGGGCCAACGCACAGGCGCCGATTTCCGCAGGCAGCGGCATCGACATCACGAACAACACCGTCTCCGCGAAGGTGGACGGTACGAGCGTCTCATTCAACGCGCAGGGACAGCTCCAGTCCGCAGCGGGAGCCCAGGCCGACTGGGCCGAGACTGATCCGGCGGACCCTAGCTACATCGTGGCAAAGCCGGTCCCGAAGACGCTGGCGGCAGGCACCAACATTTCCATCACTGAAAACCAGAGCACAATCACCATCTCGAATACGGCAACCCCTCCGACGGTGGACCAGACCTATGACGCATCCAGCACGAACGCGCAGAGCGGTGTCGCTGTTGCCTCGGGTATCGCGGATGCTATCGGGGACCTCCCGACGAACTTGACCTCCGCGCAAATCCTTGCATTGAAGCAGGCGCTTGGGTGCGACGAGACGGTTCTGTATGAAAGTGCTGGAGGCTTTGCGCTCCATAACGGTCTGCAACTGCCGGAAACCCTACTCAACTTCGAGCGGATCATGTTCTATGTCGACAGTAACGGGCCCAATACCAACGGAAGTCCGGCCGCGGTAATTGTCCCAATTCAGGTCAATCCATATCCGAACGGAACAATCATTCTGTGTTTCACTAACGAGCACAATCTTGGTTCCACATTCGCCCTGACCTGGAAGTGGAGAATGAGCCTATCCGGCACAACATTGACGCTTACCGGAGCAAAATACTGGGGTCAGCAAGGCACTAGCTGGACACAGGGCGACAATATCAACGACGCGACCGTTTACAAGATCATCGGCATCCACCGCATCGCCTCGAACTAAGGAGTGACAATGGCTGAACCAGCAGGAATTGTGATGCCCTTCGCGGGCATAGTCGAGCCGCAGGGCTACCTGTTCTGCGACGGCTCCGCCGTTTCCCGCGATACGTATGCGGCGCTCTTTGCCGTGATCGGGACTACCTACGGGGCGGGCGACGGGAGCACCACCTTCAACCTCCCGGACTTGACGGGGAGGGTAGTCATCGGCGTTTCTGGAACCCACGCACTCGGTACGACCGGAGGAGAGGCTTCCCATGCCCTGCTTTCCACGGAAATGCCGGAGCACCATCACGAGGTCCCACAGCACGGCCACGGCAACGACATCGCCATGGTGACCCCTACGTTGAACCACACAATCAGCACCCAGCCGGCGTTCAACTATGCGAAGCCGAACACGGTCAACATCAACTGGGGCAACAGCGCCCCATGGGTCTGGATGTATGCAGCGACGAACACCGCGTCAATCACCACGAATGCAGCTGCTGCCGACCACGCGCCTGCGGCATGTACGATGGGCGGCGCGATTACGGACTGCGCTGCAATGACTTCAGGCACTACGGGAGCGGGTGCGGCCCACACGAACATGCAGCCATACGCGGTGACGAAATACATCATCTGCACGGGGGAATAGATGCGCACGGGAATTATCAGTTTGTTTGCGGGCTCCACGGCCCCGAGAGGCTACCTCGTATGTGACGGGAGTGCCGTCTCCAGGGACGACTATTCCGCGCTCTTTGCCGTAATCGGCACTACCTACGGAGCGGGTGATGGATCGACGACCTTCAACCTCCCGGACCTTTCCGGCAGGGTCGCCATCGGTGCATCCACTTCGCACGCCATGGGGACTACGGGTGGCGAGGAAACACATACCCTCACTTCCGGCGAACTCGCGGCACACACCCACGAGGTCCCGCAGCATGGCCACGAGGACACAATCTCCGCAACCACGCCGGCGTTCAGCCACTCGGTCACGCAGCCGGCCTACAATTACAGCTCCCCTAGCAACACGAGCGGCAAGGAATACTCCGGTTCGAGGAGCACTGCCTTCTCCGGCACTTCGAACGCTGCCGCGTCCAGGACGACGAACGTATCAATCGCCGCACACGCGGCCGCGGACTGCACGATGTCCGGCGGTGTTACGGACGCTTCTGCTTTCGACACGGGCGACGCAGGGGAGACAACCGTCGCGGCCCACAACAACATGCAGCCGTTCATGACGATGCTGTACATCATCAGCACGGGGGTTGAGTAATGGTTGGTGCAATCTTGCCTTTTGCAGGTTCCGTAATCCCGGAAGGCTTCCTACTCTGCGACGGTAGGGCGGTCTCCCGCGAGACATACGGCAACCTCTTCTACGAAATCGGTATCGCCTACGGAGCCGGCGACGGTTCGACTACTTTCAACCTCCCGAACATGATGAATCGCGTTCCGGTTTGTGACGGTTCAGGGCTGCGTCTGGGTTCTATGGGCGGTGAGGAAAGCCATGTCCTTATCGGATCCGAACTCCCGGGCCACACCCATAACATCCCGGCGCACGGCCACGGGAACGACATCCTGGCGACTACGCCGACGATGGCGCACACGGTTACGCAGGCGGTATTCAAGTATTCAAGCTACGGTTCGAGTAACGCAGGTTCGCAGTCATACGGTTCATACGGGTGCTACTCCGCATGGGGCACATCGGCCATGTCCAGAAGTGCAAACCTCGTCGTCGCGGACCATGCCGCGGCAGCATGTACGAAAAGTGGCGGCATTACGGACTGCGCGGCCTTCGACACGGAGAACGCGGGCCAGGGCCAGGCTCATAATAACATGATGCCATTCCTCGCCCTCGCATACATCATCCAGGCCGAGCCGGACACGCCACCGGTGCCGAGCATGGCGCTCATCCACAACGGGACGGTCATCCCGGTAACCGCAGGCGGTGCCTACATCGCCGGGCGCAAATAACCAAGTTTTATAGAGGAGGCACAAGATGCCAGGAGTGAACAAGGTACTTTACAACCTCGACCAGCGCGGGGAGACCACGCCGGAAGAGAGGACGACCGCCCGCCGCAACATCGACGCAATCAGCGCCGACGAGGTGGCAGTCCTTTTCGACGACCACTACAAGGTCAAGCAGTCGCCGATCAACATGACGTTCGCAGCGAACGCCGTGCTCCGCCGTCTCTACCAAAATGCGAACGGCGAAATCGGCGCGGAGTGCAACTACATCTACAACGCCACGGATAGCACCGCGGGTCTCATGTCTCCCTATGACAAGGCGAAACTCGACGGCATCGCATACGGGGCGGAAGTGAACGTCCAGTCGGATTGGAACGTCAATGACGAGTCAAGCGACGCCTTCATCCGCAACCGGCCTAATTTGGCTGTATTCGTCACCCATGACGAGCTTGGCGCACGCCTCGACACGAAGCAGGATGTCCTGACCGCTGGTCGCAACATCACCATTGAGAACAATGTAATCAGTGCGTCGGCCGACCCGCAGGTCCAAGCGGACTGGGCGCAGACAGATAGTTCTGCCGTTGACTATGTGAAGAATAAACCCCAGAACCTCGTCCAGGACGCGGACTACGTGCACACCGACAACAACTTCACAAACGCGGACAAGACGAAGCTCGCGGGTATTGAAGCCGGTGCCGAAGTGAACGTGAAGCCTGATTGGGACGCCGTTGCAGGGTCCGACGCAGAGATCCTCAATAAGCCCCAGAACCTTGTCCAGGACGCGGACTACCATCACACGGACAACAACTTCACGACCGCCGAGAAGAACAAGCTCGCCGGCATCGAGGCAGGCGCCGAGGTGAACGTGAACGCCGACTGGAACGCTGCCACAGGCTCCGACGCGGAGATCCTCAATAAGCCGGACCTTTCCGTCTATGCGACGAAGACCGAAGTCGCCACGGACCTCGCGGACAAGCAGGACAAGCTGACTGCCGGCAGCAACATCACGATTACGAACAACGTAATCAGCGCGACTGCGGAACCGCAGCAACAAGCGGATTGGGCTCAAACAGATAGTTCTGCAGTTGACTATGTGAAGAATAAGCCCCAGAACTTGGTTCAGGATGCGGACTATGTGCATACGGACAACAACTTCACGAACGCCGACAAGACGAAACTTGCCGGGGTTGAAGCCGGTGCCGAAGCCAACGTCCAGTCGGATTGGACAGAAAATGACAGTTCGAAGGATAGCTACATCCGCAATCGGCCGTCGTCCAAGCCGCTCGTCGCAGGCGCCAACATCTCCATCACGGAAAGCGCCTCCCAGGTGACGATTGCCGCATCCGCTGCCCCGCAGCAGAACGCGGACTGGAACGCATCGAGTGGTGTATCAGAGATCCTCAATAAGCCGGACCTCTCCGTATATGCAACGCAGACCGAGCTCACCACGGGCCTTGCAGGAAAGCAGGACACCCTCACGGCGGGGAGCAATATCTCCATCGTGGGTAACACCATCTCCGCGACCGCGGCGCCGCAGCAGAACGCCGACTGGAACGCTACGAGTGGTGTAACGGAGATCCTTAATAAGCCGGACATCCCTCTCCTCAAGTGGGAGCAGACGACGCAGGGTGCAACCAACACGTACACCTCCGACCACCTCACCATCCATCAGGATACCCATGAGGTGCGCATGGAGAACGCGGCCCATACGGGCGACGTCGATCTCGGCTTCGTCGTTCCCCCGGTGGTTTCCGCCCCGACCGAGAACATGGTGCTCAGCATGGCGAGCGGCAACACCGTTCCGACATGGAGCCCGGCACCTGGCGAAGTTCCGCAGATGAAGGACCTCGTTGCGGGCAACGGCATCAGCATCACCCCGGGCGCGAGCATCGTCACCATCGCGGCGAACCTCACTGCGGGCAACGGCATTACCGTGACACCTGCGGCTGGCGGCAACACAGTGGCGTGGGATTACACTGTCGGCCGTAACCTGCACGTCAACCAGAACAATGCCATCCAGACGAACCTTCCGGGCGGCATCTACAATGCCCCGACGGCAATGAACAACAGCTTCACGGCTCTGCAGGGTGCGGACTTTGCGGGCGCCTTCCGGCTTGCATGTCGCCACACCACGAGCGGCACATACGAGTTGGCACTCATCTACACCGCATCCGGTATGTCCACGACAATCACCTTCATCGGGACGGAGACGGTCATCGGCACGGACAATTCCGTGACTACGCACGCAGCGGCCTACATCGGTGAGAGTGCATACTACACGCCGTCCACAAGGTTCGGCGGAAATGCGTCCACCCCGTTCAACCCGACGAGCCACAAGGCCATCTTCTACGACGGCATCGCGCAAATCGGGCCGACGAGCGACTGCAAGATCGCCATCTGGAACGACAACGGCACGGTCAAGGTCTCGTTTGTCGCAATCGAAGTTGGCAAGGTAGGGTCCACGAACTAAGGGAGGAATGAAATGGACGCACAGTTGACAGTAGCAATCGTCGCATGTCTTGGAGCGCTCACCACCCTCGCGGGGGCGGTGACGCTCTACGTGAAGCAGAAGACGGAGAACGAGAAGCGTAAGGCGCAGATCGCCGAAATCGTTGCGGACCGGGAACGGGTGCAGAAGGAGCGGGACAAGGCCGAACGCGAACTGCGCGACGACGTGCAGAAAGCGACGTGGGAAATCGACCGGCTCAAGAGTGAACTCGCGCTCACGAACACCAAGGTTGCGGAGCAGGAAAAAATCTCGAACACCCTCAATGTCGAGCTCGCAAAAATCTCGACCAAAATGGACGAGGTGATTTCAGCCCTTAAAGACCTGAAGGAGAAGAAGTAATGGGAGCAGAAATTTGCGTGTTTCAAAACTGTACGCCGGGCGTGGGTAACTACGCCCTCCGCCCTCCGCATTACTTCGGACCCGTCGGAGCGTGGACCATCCGCGTAAACATGCGCACCCACGGGCAGGCGCCCTCGGTAAAGTCCGGGGCGACCGTTACCCGCCTGTATGATGACATCGACATCTACGACATCACCTATGCGAACCCGGACTGGAGCGAGCTCCTTAATCCGACACCGTTTATCACCGAGGTAATTTCGGCGAATACGACCGGCGTGACGAACATGAGCAAACTATTTTACAATCAGCAACACCTGACCCACATCGCGCCAATGGACACCTCTCTGGTGACGGACATGAACAACATGTTCTACCAGTGCTATGTATTGCAGGAAATTCCGATGATGGACACCTCTCTGGTGACGAACATGAACAACATGTTCCAAAACTGCTATCAATTACAGGAACTCCCGATGCTGGACACCTCTCGTGTTGAACAACTTGCCTTCTTCATGTACGGATGCAGAACCGTCCAGCAGCTACCTGCCCTGGATCTTTCGCATGGCATCATGATAGGAGCGGCATTCAGTAGATGTTCCTCGTTGACTTCGCTTCCACAGTTCGATCTTTCTTCCTGCCATGATTTTCAGGATATGTTCTCGTACTGCACATCATTGACCTCCATCCCGGCATTTACACTGCCGAGCACGTTAAGTGTCAGCACGGCGATGTTTGAAGAATGTAGATCGGTGGAAAGTGGTGCCCTGGCCCTTTACAACAGGCTCAGACCACTGCGACCCACATACTACGGACGCACATTCCGCAACTGTGGTTCCAATACGACAACCGGCGCTGCCGAACTGGCGCAGATTCCGTCTTCATGGAAGTAAGGAGAAAATATGATTTCTTTTGGTGGCATCATTCTTACCGCGGGGTCGGGCGCCTGGCTCAAAACCACGCCGAACCCCAACCCGCTGAACCTCCCGCCGTTCACCATCCGCGTACAGTATGCACCAGGGAAGACGCCGGTCATCCCGGTAAGCCACGGGGCAACCGTGGCGCAGGTTTCCGCGGATCCGAATATCTGGGACGTCACCCAGGAACATGACGAAAACTTCTTCCCGTATTGGGGATGGCTGTTTGGAGAGGATCTCGACCTCGTTGCCGTCCTCGGGGCGAACTCGTCCGGCATCACGAAGATGAACCATCTTTTCTGGGGCTGCGAGAACTTGCTGAGCGTCGAATTTTTTGACACGTCGCTGTGCACCTCCATGGACAACATGTTCTGTAGCTGCCTTTCCCTGCGCGAAATCCCGTGGTTTGACACGCACAACGTTGTAACCATGCGTAACATGTTCGACGGGGCAACTTCCTTTGAACATTGCCCCGATCTGGACACATCCCGCGTCACGCAGATGTCGGGCATGTTCGCGTGCACGGCAATCCAGGAGGCGCCCGCGTTCGACACCTCTTCGGTGGAGGAAATGATCGACATGTTCTACGGGTGCAGCTCCCTTGTGAACGCCCCGCTCTACTCTACGGCATCCTGCATCAACATGGCAGGCATGTTCGCAGCGTGCAGCTCCCTTAAGAACGTCCCCCTCTACTCTACGGCATCCTGCACCGACATGTCGTCAATGTTCTCAGGGTGCAGCTCCCTTGAGCACGTTCCGCTCTTCTCTACGGCATCCTGCACCGACATGAGCGGCATGTTCTCAGGGTGCAGCTCCCTTGTGAACGTCCCGCTCTTCTCTACGGCATCCTGCACCAACATGAATGATATGTTCGCATTATGTTGGAACGTGGAAGGGGGAGCCCTCGCGCTCTACACCCAGGCGTCTTCACAGGCCGTCCCACCGACATCCCACTATCATGCCTTCTTCCAGTGCGGCGAGGACACGGCGTCCGGTGCGGCGGAGCTTGCCCGTATCCCTTCCGATTGGAAGTAAGGGGAAGGCGAAATATGATTACGATATGTTGGTTGGCGGCCTACCTCTTCGCGGGCTACTGTTTGTTCGACCCCCAGGACTGGGGTCGCAGGTAGAGGCCTATTTTCCGGTGTGAAGGCCGGTCTAGCCTTCGACCATAAGAACTCCTTTTGCGGGATGTGCGGGAAACCGCGCATCCCGTTTTGGATTTCGGCGAAAAATTTGTTGTTTTTGAATACACGGAGAGAGAAAATGACAACGAAGAAGTGGCAGTACGACAACAGCATGAGCCGCCGGGACAACATGTGGACCGCCCTGCATACGGGGGCGTCCCTTTTCGCGCGTACCTGGGGCAGTAGCTTCAGAAAATACAAGACCGTCGGCTGGGAGTACGACGACATCTTCGACGAGCTGCTCGTGCGCGGCTACCATAAGATGGAGGAATACCTCGCCGACGGGTGGGAAGGCCGCCACCCTGGCCTCAACTGGGTAAACTGCGCCTATTCCGCCGTATGGACATGTTGGGCGAACCTCCGCACACAGCTCCTCGCGAAGGGCCGCCACGAACTCATTACGGATTCACTTGACGCCTGCATACCCGGGACGACCGTTACCATCGGTGAAGGGATTGGGACCGAGAACACGCTCAACTATAAGCGGTGGCATGAAAAGGATGCAAAAAGTGCCCTTACGGAAGACACCGAGGGCATCCAGAAGTATATAGAGGCGTGCATGGAAAATGGGCTCCCCGTTGACAGGGAGCTCGTTATAGGGTGGATGAAGGGGCTTAGGCGCCTCCCGGAAAAGGGAGAAATTCCCGGGTTCGACGAGGAAGTAGCCCTCATGCGCAAGGCCAAGCAGCGAGAAAGGGATCCGGTCAACCGGCCATGGACTAAGATTTTTGACGAACTGCGTCTAGGGACGCGATGACGGCATCGCACATGTCGCCGTTCATCCGTTGTTCTCTTTGACCATCTTGTCAAGCGCAGCCTGCGCGTCTTCCGGCAGGGGAAGGTCCTCAAGGCACTTGGTGAAGAAGCCCTGGATGCCTCCGGGCTGGCACTTCAAGTAGAGCAGCCTCGAGGCAAACTCACTCGGAACTCTTACGCAAACCATACGCAAGTCTTTCATTATTGTGCCCTCCTGCTTACGCCGCAGTCGTCGACCACGAGCGAGGTTTCGTCCGGGAAGAGGCCGTCGAGCGCGGCAATTTCCTGTTCCGTCGGTTTCACGATTTTGGGCTGTTCCAGCTTCTCGTCCGCCTTCGCGGGGAGGAGGAGGTTCGCGCTGTTGAGGCTGCGTTCCACGCGGTTAAGGCGCCGGTCCGTGTTGCGCATGTGGAGCAGGTCGCCGCTCCGGGAATACTCGAGGTAGGCCACCCTGGAGGTGAGCTCACCGATTTTTCTGTCCTTCTGTTCCTTGGTTTCCATTCTGTATCTCCGTTAGTTCGATTTCCTGGTGGAGGGTGGCCTGGTCCCCCTCCGGTTTCTTCTCGCCGTTGTAGCGCACCCTCTCGGCCATCTGGCACAGCTGGGAGTAGAGCTTGCTGGTGTACTGCTCCTCATGCTTCCACATCTTGTAGTTGAACATTGCTTCCTGCTTCCAGAACCAGGTCTTGCAGGCGAAGTAGGCGATGACTCCGGCCATGATGGCCAGGAGGGCAAAGAGTATGTTAGGCGTTTCTGCTGACACTGACAAAATTCTCCATAGGGTCATGATACTCCTCGAAGAAGGCCGAGGCGTCGTCGAAGTCGAAGAGGTCCCAGTCACGCCCTTCCATCACGATTGACGCCATCATGTCCGCGTAGGGGCCGAGGACGCTCTCGAAGAGGTCGTTCGCCAGGTTCCCCGCCGGCACCTTGACGGTGGACATGGCCCACTTGCCCTGGTACTTATAGCTGAAGCTGGCAGTGAACGCCTGGGTGAAGTCGATCCGGGCCTTGCCGACGGCGTCGCTGTAATGGGCCAGGATCCACTGCTTGAGCATCTCGTGGCGGGCCTCCTTCGCCCCTCCCGGCATGAGGAGGTCCGAAATCTTCGCGTTGATCGCGGCGATGTCGGAACGGATGCACTTGCGGAACGGGTCCCAGATTTCCTCGTTGTCGCGTAGTTCCGAGACTTCAAGAAGGAGGAAGCTGACGAGCATTGCGAGGCCGGTGTAGCCGAAGGCTGCCGTCGGCATGTTCATGCCGCCCTGGACGAGGTTGAATACCGCGAAGAAGATGGAACAGCCGAGGCAGGAGCCGCCTGCGATGCCGAGGATTGTCTTCAATGTCTTCATGGACGTTCCTCCTTGAACCAGACTTCGCATCCGTAGCCGAGGCGGTCCTGGAGCTTCTTCGCGACATCGACGTCGAGTTCTCCCATGAAGGTGCCGGCGGGCGTCGTCGCCGTGACTTCGGCCTTCTCGGCCTTCTTCATGCCGAGCTCCTTGAGGGCGCGTTCGATTTCCGCGGCACGCTGTTCCTCGGCCATCTTGTAGAACTCGCGACAGTCCTCGCTGGCCGCGTCACCGACGAAGAAGGAAGGGGTTTCCTCCTCGTACTGGGAGATTGCGGCGACGGCGATGATTTCCCGGGGAGCACTCTCTTCACCTTCCTTCGGTTCGGTGTCAAACCACTTCTTGACGCGCACGGCGAGGCCGGAGAGGACGGTTTCCTGGACGCGGAAGACTACCGAGCGGTGCCAGCCGATCTTCTTGCCGGTGTACGCGATGTACTCAATGGCATTACGGAGGATGTGGCCGACTTCTTCCTTGTCGATGAGGCGGGTCTTCTTCCAGAAGAGGCGGCCCGTGGTGACTGTTGTGGGGATGATTGCCTTGACGTAGAACATTAGTTTTCTCCGAGCTGCTGTTTCAGGTATGCGAGGAGCTGCTTCGCCCCTTCGCGCGTGATGCTGAACTTTATCATGGAGGGGTCGATTGCGATGCTTTCCGCTGCCGGCTTGTGGTGCGAATTGAACTTTGCCTTGGCCTCGTCCGAGAGGCGCTTTGCCTTCGCCTGGTTCTCCTGGTCGAGAAGGAAGACGTTGCCAGCCCTCACGGCCTGCACGATGCCCGTGTTGACCCACTTCTTGACGAGGTTGCGGCTTATGCCGTTGAACGTGGACACCTGCTCGATCGTCGAGTACGGGAACGGCGCCTTGCGGTTTGCGAAGCAGCCGACCACGAGCGGGGTGTAGTCCATCTTCTGTTCCTTCGCCATGCGGTCGAGGCGGCACAGCTCCTTGAACTCGTAGTCCGTGAAGACGCGGAACTTGCCGCACATCGTGCCGACGTTCCCGCGCTGGCAGGCCGTGTTGAGGGTGACCTGGGGCCGGCCGGTCGCCGTGATCAGGTCGTTTGTAGTGTAGAGTTGTTCACTCATTCTGTTTTCTCCTTGAATTAAAGAAACTTAATTGTCGCCCGGCTCGGGTTCCTCGCCGTCGTCGACTATCTCGTCGTTGAACTCATCATTGCGGTTCGCGACACAGCAGCCGAGGGAATTGACAAGGACACGGAACCATGCTTCCGGGAGGGTGTCGTCCCATTCCGGATCCGCCATGTAGGGGACGAGCGGGCCGTAGTCTCCGCAGTTATCTTCCACGAGCCATTCGAGCTTTACGTCGTTTTCGCGCACGTAGAGCCTGGGGCGTACCTTGCCCATGGACTCGAGATGTCTGAGCGCAGCGAACGAGACTTCGCGCAGGATGTCCTTGAGTGTCGATGGCGTCTTGAGGAGGAACTTGATAATTTCCTTCGATACTTCCGGGTCCACCTTGCGGACGACATCGAAGCCGCTTTCCTCGGCTTCCTTGATGAGGCCCGGTGCCATGTCGGCGATTTTTGCTATGAGTTCTTCGTTATTCATGTGCATACCTTCTGTTTATAGATTTTGATTGCAGTCGCTTGATTACATGATTGAAATATAGCAATTTGTAGACCCAAACGATCCATGCGGAGTATAAACGTAAATATCTTTTTACAAAGAAGGCGGGCACCCTGCCAGGTGTCCGCCCCTTAATCACTACTTGCCGTCCGCTACTTGTCCGGGTCTAGGCTGCTTCGGCAGTCTTGACAACTCCGACAAACATCCATTCTCTTTTTCCGGTAACCGGATTTTTCCGTTGGCGGTAACCGGCGGCAATCTTCGCGTCGCTTCTGGCCTTAACCTGGGCCTTGATCTTTTCCTTGTTGTTCTGGTAATATGCGGCGTGGTTTGCGCTTATGCGTGGAGCGTTTTTCTTGCCGTATTCTTTGCGGTATTCCCTGAGATGTTCCTGGTTTTCCTTGGCATAATTCTTTTGGTATTCAGCCAGCTCTTCCCTGTGGCCTTCCCTATACTGCTTGTTATACACAGAGGCATCTTCCTTATGCGAGTCCCGGTATGCCTTGAAATACACCTTGTTTTCCTCTTCGTGGGCTTCCAGGTATGCCTTGCGCTTGGCTTTCCCGTGTTCAGAGAAGCGGTATTTGTCAATGCTTTCCTTCTGTGCACGGACCGGATCCTCCCATTTATGTGTGCGGCCTTCGGCATCGACTTTCTGTACACGGGTGATGAGGGAACGCACTTTTTTAATCTTGTATTCGTCGATCAGTTCAAGGATGCCGTCGCCGAGCGGATTTTTTCTTCCTTTGTGGCTTCCGCGATGATGATACATCCCGAAGCATGCGTTCGCCATCTTTCCGCGCATGTCGCCGATGCCGCACATGGCAAGGCAGTAGTGTGCATAGAAATGTTCTTCACAAGTCAACAGAGAATCGTTGCCGACCGCAATCTTCCTGCTCCAACGGCCACCGCCGTTGTATTTTTCGACGTAGAAGGAGAACGGGACGATATGGTGACGTTCGGGGGCGTCTTCGGCAGTGAGGCTGCGGTTTCCGATGCCGCGTAGGACGAGTTCGGCATATTCCCAGCATAGCGGGTTTTCGGTGTCGAAGCACTTCTTGAAGTCTTCTGCGCGGTTTCCGTCGTAGAACTCGGAATAGAGTTCAGTGTTTCCGAGGTATTCGAGGAGCTTTTCGATGTTTTCTTTCTTTGCTTCTGGGATTTTGAATGTCATATCGTCGTTCCTATTTTTGCATGCAGCCTTTCGCTCGCATGCTTGAGATATAGCAAAAACTGGACCCTGGCCGACTCCGCGAAAAACTCCATGTAAACAACTTTTTACATTTATTTCCCGGGGAACGCTTTGGTACGGGCGGGTTTTGCTATATTTTTTAGCGCAGAAGTTCTAAACTTGTTTCGCAGAAGTAGGACGCTGCAAAAAGTTTTTACAAGGATGGGCCTGTCGCCGGTGATTCCTACTATACCCGGTGGCAGGCCCAAACTGTATGGAGTAGGATCCATGATTTATGTCAGCGCATTGATGGGGGACGGCTCATACCGCAACACCTTCATCGCCGAGGAAAACGATTTCCCGGCAAGCATGAACCAGACCGCGCGGTCGCTTTTAGTGGAAAAATACCTTGGCATCCCCGTCGCAAACTTCATCTGCAACATGCAGCCATGGGAGCTCGCGCATCCGGGCGAATGGGACCCGAAGGCGTCATACGAATGGAACACCGTTGTCGGCGCGTCGGTAACCAGCTGGTGCAACAAGATGCGCAGCAAGCAGGACAGTCTAACGGCGTTTCACTGGAAGACCCTCCAGGACCGCAAGGAACGCCGTATTGATATGCACGGGAGGTTCTGCGTAAGGTCTAGGGAAGGAAACTACGAGTGTGTCCCGGAAAGCGAGGTGAAGAAGATATACCCTTCGGCCTTCGAAGCGTTCGTCATGCCGGAGCTCCCCAAGGCGACGACCCCCGCGCCCGTCCATGAAACCGTCCCCCAGGAACCGTCGAAGCAATCCGAATACAAGAAGGTGCCGTCCACGATGCGCGAGCTCTCGAACCTGTGCGGATGCTTCGGGAAGTGCTGCAAGTACGAAATCGGCGTCAAGGCCGTCAGTCCGGCAGGCCACACCCCGACAGTCGACGGTGCGTCGAAGGCATGGAAGAAGAACGCAATCCTCGCCGTCGCGAGGGCCCTCGTCGCCAGGGAATACGGTAAGAATTTCGTAACATCCGATGTGGTAGCCTCCATAAAGGAAGACTGGAACTCGAAATCCAACTTGAAAAAATACCGTGAAGTCCTCCCGGAAGGGGAACCTGTCACGGAGTTCGTGAGGGGGTTCATCGAGGGAAATATCGAGAGCGACGCGGCCTACCTTTCCAAGTTCAAGGGCGTCCGTTGGAGCATCGTTCCATACCTAAAATACATCTCCGTTTCGCTCCGAATGGACCTCAAAAAGGACACGAAAAAAGTATAGCCCGCGTATAGCCCGTGTATAGCCCGCGTATAGCCCGTGTGTAGCCCGCGTATAGCCCGCAATGCTCACTTTTTTTCGAAAATCCCAGTATTTATGCGGCTTCCGGGCCGCTTTTTTTATAGCCCGCAATGCTCTAAGTATGTATGTATGCTTGTTACGGAGTAGTAAGGGCTGACACCCTTCCTCCTCGTATCAACCATCCATACAAGTGCCAGCTTTTTTGGGAGTGCCGGGGGCAAGCCCCTTCCCAAAAAATCTGGATCCAGGGCTTCGCCCCGGACCCCGGATGGAAGAAGGGGATGTGGATAGGGGGATGGGCCTACTCCCCGAATACCTTCTCCCTCACCTCCTCCACGGAACGGGTATGCTGGTAGTATTCGAGGCCAACCTGTGGGCTATGCCCAAGTACCTGGCAGACTGACTTGATGTCACCACAGCGCTTGAACAGCAACATGCTCACGGAATGACGGAAGGTATGTAGTCCCCCTTCGAGTCCGAGTTCATCCAGTGCACGCCTGAGAACACGGTATCTTCTCGACTGGGATGGGGAGACCAGGGGGAACATCCTGTCCTCGGGGTTTCCCCTTCTCACTTCCAAGGAAGACCACAGGTCATAGGGTATGGGCACTGTCCTCTCCTTCCTGCTCTTCGTGTGCTCCGCAACAAACGTCAGGCACCCGTCGTGCAGGTCCTTCCACCTCAGCATGTATGTCTCCCCCTGCCTGGATCCGATTGTTGCCATGACGCGAAAGTAGTCCTTGTACTCGATTGTCCTCGCAGCGGTGTCTGACCTCACATGCTGGATGATGTCGTCCATGTCCTCCTCCGTCCACCAGGCCCTGTCTTTCTGCTCGTACTTGATGTGCGGGAGAGCCTCGGCCAGGTCCGTCCTCTTGCAGAAAAGGAACAGCGATTTGAGAGCGTTGCAGATGAACCTCCTCGTGTTCGGGGCCACCTTCTTCTGGCCGACCATCTCCTTCACCTGCTGGGCGTTCATGTTCGCCACGTCCTTGCCACGGAGCATCGGCGAGACTGCGCGGAGGTAGTTCGAGATGGTGCTCTCGCGAATGTTGCGCAGCCTCATGTCGGCCTCCCACAGTTCCAGGGTCCCTCCGGCCTTCTCCGCCGGCGCGGACGAAACGGATGCCACGCGTATATCCGTATCGACGGTGAGGACGCGGGCGAGGAGCTCCTGGGGTATCGGCTTTCCCTCGGTTTCCAGGTCGCAGGCTTCCTCGTATGCCCGCTGTGCGCGTTTCAGCCACTTCTGGGCCTCTTCCATGTTGCGCCCTAGCGGAACCAGCCTCTCCCTCTTTCCGGCCCGTATGCGCCCGTATAGCTTCGGTATCTTTACGACTTTCTTGTTCTTCTCTATGATCGAGTATGTGATTTTATCCATTTCTGTATCTCCGTGGGGACAACTAGACCCCAGACCTAGACCCAACTGATAGAAAAAACATGCGCTGATGTTTTGTTTTCCTGCGCAAAAAACCTATTTTTAATGGTAGACGGTATTCCCCTGAAAACAGTCTACCACATGCAGGGAGCCGTCGCCAGGAGACACTAGACCCATGCGCGGACCCGAAAAGACATTAGACCCTACCCAGCATACCCCTAATTTGAAAACGGGCCCAGAAGGCCCTCAAAACGCAAAGGAGGGGGCATAGCCATGCGTGCAGTCCAGGGTTTTGACATTTACCATGGCGCCTCCACGCTCTTCGACCTCGTGGAGGCTAAACACGGGAAGCGGCGCTACGAGCTCCGCGGTGTGGTGGAATATGACGTCCTATTCGACACGGGAACGCTCCACGTAAGGACGGAGCCGGGCTTCATATTCGACGGGAGGAGCGGGCCCGCCATCATCGACTTCTATGCACCGAACCTCGGCTCGCTGGAAGAGCGGATCGGGTGGCACATGCACGACTGTCTCGGGTATGCCCAGAGCCTCGACTTCTGGGCGACTAACATGGCCCTGAAGCTATGGCTCCGCGACATCTGCGCATACCGCTGGCCGAAGCCGGAGGTGATCCGCAGGGCGGTGAGCCTGTCGAAGTCATGGTACGGAGTGCCCTCTCCAGACGACTGGTGCGCCTGCAACATCGGCAAGGTGACCACGAAATGGCAAAATGCGAAGGAGGGTGTATGCTAATTATCAGAGATACGGTGACCAAGGACGGTGTCCTCGGAAAGCTACTCGTCGACGGGGTTGTCGTATGTGATACCCTCGAAAACAGGAAGACGCTCATCCCGGCGGGCGAATACCACCTCGAAGTCTCCCAGTCCCCCAAGTTCAAGCGCGAACTCGCCCTCGTTTACAACCAGGGGGTGCCTCCGAAGAGGGGGATCCGTATTCACGCGGGAAACTACCCCTCCAGTTCGAGCGGCTGTATCCTCGTTGGCTTCGGGCGCATCAACGACACTATTGCCCACTCGAAGGCGGCGGAGGCAGCGGTCACCGCACTCGCCAGGACTGACACTAAACTACTTATAACCGGTAACGGCATGGTCTGGGGGTGACATGTATCGAAAGTCTGGAATACGCAAGATGAAGCATACGAACCGGGCGCAGTCCGACAAGACGAAGTTCCGGCGCTCGTCGAGGTGGCTCCGTTTCCGCAAGTCGATGAAGGCGGAGCAGAAGTTCGACCCGGTGACGGGGAGCAGGCTCGGGCCCACATGCAATGTCCACCACATGGACCTGAACGAGGACAACTACAAGGACCTGGGGAACCGGGAAAATTTCGTTTGTCTGAACACGCAAACCCATGAGGTGGTGCACTGGCTATGGCAGGCTCATGGCGGGTGGCGCAAGGCTGTTTACGGGCTGATACGAATTTTGCGCAGGATGGAACAGCTCAACAGGAATTGACCGCGGGGAAGTTATGACCGAGGAACATGCCAAGAACCTCTATCGCGCCTTCCAGACACAGGGCTTCAAGGGCACATGCAACACCTGCCACTGCGTCCGTACCTGCATCGCCCACATCGCCGACCTCACGAACGAGTGCTACAACTGCTGCGTGAAGAGGCTCGTCCGGGAAGAGGAAGAGAAGGAACGGAAAGAGGAACACACGCGGAAGTGCGAGATGTTTCTCAAGGATTTTTCAAAACTATAAACTGTTGACAAGGAGGTGCACAAATGGCTACCAAGAAGAAGCAAGAAGTTCCCGAATACACCAATGGGGGTGTGGGGGGCCGTAAGGGCGGTGAAAGGCGTCTGCCTGGCCCGGAGGTAGTCCAGGAGGACGGTAAGCTGCCCGAAGTGAAGATCGAGGCACGCCCGCTCACTGACGAAGAGGCGAAAGAACTGGAAAAGGCGATTGCCGACTCCCCGGTGGTACCGAAGGGGGGATTGGAAGCCGAGTTCGAGAAGGAGTACGGCTGGATTGCCCCGAACAACGTCGCCGGCCTCTACAAGGCGATGCTCAAGGAACTTTTCTTCATCAGGAAGGGAATTGAAAATGGCAAGTGATACAGTCGATACAGTTGTTTCCGTTCCGCAAAGCGCGGTGCAACCGCAAAAGAAGCCCCGCGGTCGACCTATAACGAAGGAGAACGCGAAGCAGTTCGCCCTTAGCGCGGCCAAGGCCAAGAAGATGCGCAAGGAGGCCCGCTTGAAGATGCTGAACGCCATGTGCACGAAGCTCGACCTCGGCGAACAGCTCGTCGACGCAATCAACAAGAACGACCTCACGAAGATGAACATTGTCGAGAAGGCCCTCGTCATCGTCGGCCTCACACACAACCAGTCGAGCGAGGCCGTCGCGCAGAAGCTCAACGTGGAAGCCAAGACCGACAGCAAGGTGACCGGCTTCGGCAACCTCAACATCACCTTCACGGACCCGAAACCGAAGGAAACGACCTAGAATGGATTTGGAAATCCCCCTTCTCCCGGTGCAGCGGGAGTTCCTTCAGGCGAAGGAGGACTTTGTCGCCCTGGTGTCTTCCAGGTCGTGCGGCAAGACGTGGATCGGCGTCCTCGATGCCGTCCTCGAAGTCCTGCGGGGGAACAATATCCTCTACATGTGCCAGAACGACGGCGCGTGGTACAAGGGCGGGTGGGTCCACCTCAAGTCCTTCCTGCGCATGTTCAACCTGGAAGACCAGTGGTCCTGGAACGGAACATACAAGACGGGAACCCTTTGCGGCAAGAAGTTTTACGTGGGCACCTACGAGAACGTCGACGGCGCCCGTGGCGCAACGGAATGTAGCACCCTTTACCTCGACGAGTTCATGCTGTCCAAGCCGTCAATCATGGCCGCCCTCGCTCCGTGCTTGCGCGGTAAGGATGCCAACGGCAACGACGTGAACCCGCGCATACGCGCCTTTTCCTCCCCGAACATGGAGAGCCTGTGGCAGCTCATGATCGTGGAGCACGACCGCTATGGCATCCGCCTGCTCCGCTCGAAGCTGAAGGACAACGTGTTTGTCTCGGAGAAGCAGAAGCAGGTCATGGCTGCCGCCATCTTCGACGAGAAGCTCCGCCGCCAGGAAATCGACGGCGAAATCATCATCGGGGACGACGCGACCTCCATAATCTCCCTCAAGGACTTCCCGCGGGAGGCGCCGTACTTCTCCGACGACCATGTCTATGCTGGTCTCGACATGGCCCATACCGGCCAGCGAGACAGCCATTCCTTTGCCGCAATCAAGGGCAACAGGCTTGTCGCCTTCCACGAGTTCGGGAAGTGCGACGCGCTCGCTGTGGCAACATGGATCAGGAAGTTCAACAAGGTCTATCCGATCGACCAGCTCAACATGGACCTTGCCTGGTCCGAGAGCGTCCACGACCAGCTGCAATACGAAATCCCCTGCACGCAGATTTCGTTCGCCGAGAAGGCCCCGGACGAGGTGTCGCAGCGCCGCTACGGCAACATCCGCGCCTTTGGCTACTTCAAGCTCGCCAAGATGCACAGGGAAGGCCTCTGTGTGGACCTGTCCAGCGAGTTCATCGACGACGGCATCGTGGCCGAGTACAAGCGCGAAATCGTAAACATGCACTTCACGATGGACCGGATGGGCCGCCTCCTCATGGAGCCGAAGGAGGACATCAAGGCACGCCTCGGCCGTTCGCCGGACCCTGCTGACGCACTCATGCTCGCAGGTCTCGACAGGTCCGAACAGGACGCACCGGAGATGAAGGGACCGGCCGTCGAATACGACAAGAAGGAGCTGGCTCGCTACGCAAGGATGATGGGGTAAGATATGCCGATAAACTGCAAGAACTGCAACGCTCCATGCTGCCGCCATGCCGGCCTCGTGAGCAAGGAACTGGACCGTGGCGATGGGACGTGCAAGTACCTGTCGTGGGAAGGCAAGTGCGTCATCTATTCCTGCCGCCCGTTCGTCTGCAACACCGACAGGATCTACGACAAGTATTTCAAGGACCGCATGCCGCGCGAACAGTTCGACAAGATGAACGCCGATGCCTGTGACTTCTTGAGGAGGGAAGATGGAAACCATACCTAACAGCAACATGCAGCTGCTCCGCAACAGGGAATACGCCTCCGCGCTCCGCGAGGCCCTACGCATGCGCAAGGCGGGGACGATTACGCCGGCCATCGACGAGCAGCTCGGCCTGTTCATCTACAATATCGCGAACTGCGAAATCTCCTCCATGATCATGAAGAAGAAGCTCTATCGCGACCAGGCAAACGACCCGGACTTCCTTTCCGACGTCGTGGCGGGTGTCACCAGGTACATCGACCGTGTCAACACGGACATGGACCCTCCCGCAATCTTCACCTACCTGCGCATGGCCGCCCACAACGCCATAACCGACATCCAGAAGAAGATGTCCCGTGGCAAGCGCCAGCACGAGGACGTGGAACTCGGCGACGCGAAGCTGGTCGCCAACTTTTACGGCGAGGCGACAGGCACCATGGCATGGTCTGCCGACCTTGACGACATTTCGGAAAAATTTAACTAACAACCACAGGAGACAACAATGTCCTACTCTGAAGACGTAATGAAGGAAATCCAGAACGAGATGCAGGCACCGCAGCCTGCCGCTGCACCGGCGCCGGCACCTGCACCAGAACCTGCACCGGCACCCGAACCGGTGGAAGCACCGCAGCCTGTAGAGGCACCGGAACCCGCTCCCGCACCGGAACCGGCCCCTGCGCCAGAACCTGCACCGGTCCCGGGCGAGGAACCCCAGCCGCAACAGACCGAACCGAAGCCGAAGCCGACAAAGCCCGACTTCTCGTCCCTCACCAAGGAACAGAAGGCCGAGCACGCCTTCCAGCGCCAGCTCGCAAGGCAGAAGGAAAAGTACGAGAACTCCATCAAGGAGCTCACCGGGAATTTCCAGAAGCAGTTCGACGAGCTGAAGGCGACCATCAACAAGAAGCCGCCTGAACCTCTCAAAACTCGCGACCAGTTCGACACTGACGACGAGTTCATCCGCTACCTCACCGACCGCGGCGTCGACGAGAAGATGGCCCGCATCCGCGAGGAGGACGAGAAGAAGGCAGCCGAACAGGCCCGTATCGCCCAGGAAGATGCACAGCGCCAGCAGGCCCTCGCCGAACAGGCGGACAGCTTCCGCGCCCACTGCGACGAGTGCTTCACGGACCCGGAACAGCGTTCCGCCTTCGAGGTGCAGCTCACCAAGGCCACCAAGAACGGCCTCGCCGACGTCCTCGACCAGGCCCCGGCAGTGCGCGAGTTCGTGTTCGTTGACCCGGACGGCCCGCGTGTCCTCGACGCCATGCTGAAGGACAAGACCACGTTCATGCGCGTAATGAGCCGTGCAGGTAACCCGATGGCCGCCGTCATCGAGATGCACGACCTCGCCCGTGAACTCCGTCAGTCCCAGCAGTCCCAGCAGCAGCTCCCGGAAAATGCCATCCCGATGCCCCAGCAGGCCCAGCAGCAGACGGCTTCCCCGATGCCCCACCTCGGAAAGCCGGGTGCAGGGAGCGGCGGTACGCAGGCGCCTTCCATCTGGAACAGCGACGACGACCTCATCGCTTTCTGCCGCAAGGGAAGGCACGTTTAAGGTCCAAAAACCAAATGTCCTATTATAAGGGGTAGGAAAGGCAAAGGCCTTGCTACCCTTTTCCTTTTTCGCCAACTGGGGGCCGACCCAGACATGCGTGAACAGCCCCGAACGCACGGAGCAACAGGAACAGAACCGACTGGACAGTATGCCCGGTCTTCACTTGTCACGCGTGGAACGCTTAAACACAGGCGTGGCGAAACAAAGGAAACAATTCATGCCTCAGAATTTCTACGGTGCAGTGAGCACCCCGAGCAACACCTTTAGCAACAACCGCAAGGTACGCCTTGTAGCGGCCAATGTTGCTGACAACCGCATCTTCACAAAGTCTTCCGTCTCGAAGATGAAGCAGTCCGACTTCGAAGGAAAGAAGTACGGTCAATCCTACACCCTTTACATCCCGGGTCGCCCGAAGGTCGTGAACGGTGTTGTGGCCGATCCGTCTCCTGTTGACGAAATCGAAACCAGCATCTACTTCGACAACGACAACGTCTCGGACGTTCTCGGTCCGTGGCAGCGCATGGGCGACGTGGAATCCTTCCGCGACCAGTTCGCCATCCCGTTTGCCGAAACTCTCGGCCGTACCCAGGAAAAGAAGATCGTGTCTAACGAAATCTTCAAGGCCATGACCGCCGTCATCGCCCCGAAGACTTCCGCAGCCCTCGACGGTGCAGACTTCGGCGTCCTCGGCAAGGCAACTGCCAAGCTCCGCAAGCTCGCCATCTCCCCGGCTCTCGTCGGCTTCCTCGATCCTGAAGTCCAGGCCGAAATCTCCGATAAGGCCGTGAGCGACAAGTTCGTCACCTCCGACAGCCAGTTCATGAAGCTCTACGGTGAAAACGCCGTGGGCAAGTACGGCACGGCCGGCTGGGTGGAATCCCCGGACCTCCCGACCATCACGACCCCGGCTTC
>LXOW01210131.1_pt1 | contig 26286 bp, 23 predicted proteins | sample 1368591 | NCBI WGS metagenome assembly LXOW01 (sample SAMN04884650, study PRJNA319009) | bovine gut metagenome | isolation source: Cow rumen | host: Bos taurus | place: Italy: Legnaro (PD) | collected 2014-07-09
ATGGCAAAGAACTGTTCACGTGTATAGACTTTCTCCATGAAATCTTTTTCGAAAGAGAATTTCCCGGATGGGGCCTGTTGCTCAAACCAATCCCGTTTAATCATGTAAATGCCTCCGTTGATCATGCCTTGCCCTTCTGTGAAACCTTTTTCGGAAAACAGGACGATCATGTTATCTTTGCCGATGGTCACGCTGCCGTAGCGGGATACTTCAGGCACCTCACGCAGAACTATGGATAAAAAGCATTCTTTTTCAAGGAAGAACTTTTCAAAAGCATTCAAATCTACCTTGAACAGGGTATCTCCATTGATAACCAATACGTTGTCTGAGGTACACTTGGACATGGCAAAAGCAATGCCACCGCCTGTGCCGAGGGGCTCTGTTTCTACAGCATAGTCAATCTGCAAGGTTTTGTACTGGTTCCCAAAATACTCTTCGATTTTTTCATGCAGATAACCTACAGAAAGAATTACCTTTGTATAGCCATAACCTATCAGATAATCCAGAATGTAGGTTAAAAATGGTTTCCCGTTGATGGGCGCCATGGGCTTGGGTAGGTCTTTCACGACGCCTTGCAGGCGTGTGCCGAAGCCACCGGCTAAAACAATTGCTTCTTTTTGTATCATTGTTGTCATTATTCGTGTCTTTTTCTACTACCCCGCCCTGCGGGCACCCCTTCTGCATAGAAGGGGAATCTTACATCGTCCAGGTTTTGAGGCCTTCGGTTACAAACTCGTAGCGTTTGGATTGTCCGCCGAATTCGGCCAGGCGGTCGATGACGCGGTAACGGGCATTGGATGGGCAGTAGAAGAACATGAATCCACCGCCGCCAGCGCCGGAAATCTTGCCTCCGGTAGCGCCCGCCTCGATAGCAGCTGCATACACTTCATCTATGAATGCATTGGAAACACTGTCGGCCATCTTCTTTTTATGTTGCCACCCCTCATCCAGAATCTTTCCGACAGCATCTAGGTCGCCTTTCAGCAGCACCTCTTTCATGTGGAAGGCCTGCTCCTTCAGTGCCAACATAGCATCGATGGACTTCTGCTTCTTCGCCGTGACGTTTTTCTGTTGTTCCTCGATGATTTTTGCGGAAACGTGGCTGGTGGCAGTGTGGTAGAGTACCAGATTGTGTGCCAGCTCGTCCAGATAGCGTTGGCGAATGCGCAAGGGGTTCACAATCACGTTGTCGCCGATGAACTCCATGTAGTTGAATCCTCCGAAGGTGGCAGCGTACTGGTCTTGTTTGCCGCCTGCCATTTGCAGGTCTTCGCGCTCGATCTCGTATGCAAGCCGGGCAATGTCATATTCTCCCAACGGCAACTTCAGCCATTCTACGAAAGCACCCAAAATAGAGACCACTAACGTAGAGGAGGTTCCTAAACCGGATCCCGGAGGCGCATCCACAAACGTACTGATTTTGAAAGATAATGGCTTGTGTGTGAATTGCTTGACAATACGATTATATACCCCTTTGTGTAATATGAAGTATCCTTCTGGCTTGATTTCCTCGGTGGAGGCAAGTGTCTCACATAACTCTTCTTTGGCTGGGTTGTCGAACACAATCTGTCCATTGTCCAAAGGCTCAAGAGTAGTGTAAGCATACATGTTCACGGTAGCGTTCAGAATCGCGCCGCCATAGATGTCGGAGAATGGCGAAACATCGGTGCCTCCGCCGGCGAGACCTAAACGCAAAGGGACTTTACTTCTAATAATCATAATGGTTTCTTGTTATATAATCTTTTAGAAAACAGGATTTTACGCAAAATCATCCATTGACTTGACGCAAAGGGCAAAGATAGTCAAATTTATCAAATGGAGTTGAATATTTCCATAATGTTGCGGGTGAATTCCGACCAGGCATACTTCTGTTTCTCCTCCACGATGTTCTTCTCAAATTCTTGCTGATGATGCTCGTCGAAGAACTTGCAGATGGCATCGGCGATCTGTTTGGCATCGGGTTCCACCACATAGCCAATCTTGCCATCGGGCACAATTTCGGCCAAACCGCCCACATTGGTCACCAGCATGGGCTTCTCAAAGTGGAAGGCGATTTGAGTCACACCGCTCTGAGTAGCAGTCTTATAAGGCTGTGTCACAAGGTCTGCGGCACTGAAATAGCGGTTGACCTCGCTGTCGGGGATGAAGTCAGTACAGAGCACCACCTTGTCCTCAATGCCCAACGTCTTGATTTGGTTGAGGTAGGGAGCAGGGTCACCATAAAATTCACCAGCCACCAGCAATTTCACGTTCGATTGCCGCAACCGTTCGTCTGCAAATGCCTCCAATAACAGATCCAATCCTTTGTAGGCGCGGATGAAACCGAAGAAAAGAGCATAGTGGTTTTCAGGGTCCAGATTCAGCAGGGAAAGGGCCTCTTCCCGTGACAGACGTTCACCGTAGTGGTCGTACAACGGGTGGGGACTGAAAACGGCGGGTTTATCTTGGGTAAAAAGCCGCAAGTCGGCCAGCACCGACTTCGACATGGCCACAAAACCGTCAGTGGGCTTGATGAAATAACGTACAAATTGCTTGTCGCCGATGCGGTGCTCATGCGGGATGACATTGTCGAGGATGGAAATCAGCTTGGTGTGCTTGTTCCGCCGTACTATTCGTGCAATGGTGCCGAAGCAGGGCGACATGAAGGGCAACCAGAATTTGGTAATCATCATGTCTGGTTTCATGCGGGCAATTTCACGTCCGATCTTAATCCAGTTGAAGGGATTGTAAGAATGCACCTTACGCACAATTTTCAGGTTTTCAGGTGCAGGTTCGGTGCTGTATTGTGTTTTTCCCGGGAAAAGAAAATCAGGATATTGGTGCGTGAAAGTGTAGATTTCCACGTCGTGACCCTGGTTTTGGTATTCGTAGGCAAGGCGTTCATTGAATGCCGACAGGCCTCCGCGGTATGGATATGCTGTTCCGAGAATAACGATTTTCATTTTTCTATGAAATAAGATTTACAATGATGTCTGTCCAAAGAACCTGTCTTCCAGCATGATGCAGAGGCTGTGATAGACTGGCAGGTGCAGTTCCTGGATCTTGTAGGTCTCGGTTTCGGGCACTTGGATGCACACGTCGGCCAGTTCTGCCAAACGACTGGGCTTGCTGCCCGTAAGGCCGATGATTTTAAGGTCTTTAGCTTTGGCGACGATGGCGGCATAGATGATATTCTTGCTGTTACCGGAGGTGGAAATAGCCAAAAAAGTATCGCCTGCTTGGCCGAATCCGAGCATTTGCTGGGCGAAAACGAGCTCTGGGACGCAGTCGTTCATGTAAGCCGTGGACAGGCCGAGGTGTCCGGTAAGGGCGATGGCGGGAAGTGTCCCTTGAAGATGTTGGGCCATAATGCCGCCCAGTTCGGGGTCAATGTTTTTGCAATTGCTGGCGATGGTTGGATCAATCGGGCGAGGGAGCTTGAAACTCTTCATCAGCTCTCCAACAATGTGCTCCGAGTCCGCCGCCGAACCGCCATTGCCTGCCACAAGCAGCTTGTTTCCGGATATATATGATTGCTCAATAAGTTGATATGCTTTGATAATACTCTCTTGACAGCATACCAACGAAGGGTAGCGGCTTAAGAGTGTTTGAAGGTGTTTCTCAATTCTGTTGTCCAGTGCAGTTGACATAATGGATTCTTTTAAAGATTACCTGCAAAAATACAAAAATAAGTTGACAGTTCCCATAGGATTAAATATGCTGGTTTACAATCAGATAGTTTCTGTAAAGGTAAAAAATAGGGATATCTTGTCGCAGTGTGATTATATTTTGGCTAATTTTGCAGCTTAAAATAGTGAACTAATTTGACAAACAGATGAAAGTAAAGGATGTTTTCAAGAAACTGCTGCCCTATCTTGTAGCAGTTGTGGTATTCATTGTTCTTACAATAGTTTATGCTTCTCCTGTGCTTGACGGCAAGGTCATCAATGCCGGAGATACAAAGAGCTGGCAGGGAATGTTCCAGGAATGCAAGGTGTACAATGACAGTGGCAATTACAGCTGGTGGACGGGCTCCATGTTCAGCGGCATGCCGAACTATCAAATTGGTGGAGGTAATTATCCTGCTCCTCCTATAGCATTTGATATGAGGACTTTGGTTCAATTGGGTTTTACTGGCACTTTAGCCTTGATTCTATCTTATTTTTTGGGTTATTTTATTATGCTTAGGGCATTTAAGATAAATGAGTGGCTTTCTATTGCTGGTGCAATAGCTATTGCATTATCTTCTTATTTTATGCTTATTATTCCGGCTGGCCATAATACAAAAGCACAAGCATTGGCTTTTCTGCCTGTTATCATAGGGGGATTCTATTTGATTTTTCAAAAAAAATACGGCTGGGGTATTATACTCACTATGATTTATACCGCTATTGCCATTATACTTCATCCACAGATGACTTATTTTATCTTTATGCTGATTGGAGTATTGTTTATTGCGGAGTTGTATATTCATATTCGAGAGAATAGATGGAAAGATTTATTGGTAGGTATTGCGGCTTTTCTTTTTGCATTGGGTATTGGAATAGGAATACAATCCACCGCATTTATGATAAATAGGGAATATAGTACAGAAACCATGCGCGGCGGGCATTCGGAGCTTACCAAAGAGGAGGATGCCGTCAACAAGACCAGCGGTCTGAGCCTTTCGTACATTACCCAATATAGCTACGGCATCGGCGAGACATCCACACTACTCATTCCCGGTGCGAGGGGATACTCTTCCGCATACGACGTAGGCACCGATTCGAAAGTGTATGAGGCTATGGTGAAAAACGGAATAACCAGAAAACAAGCTGCTGATTACTGCAAAGGAATGCCCACCTACTGGGGTGGTGACGAAGGTACATCCGGCCCTGTGTATGTGGGTGCCATTGTATGCTTCCTCTTCATTTTAGGGTTACTGATTGTGAAAGGTCCATACAAATGGGCATTGTTGGTCGCCACCATATTCTCCATATTGCTTTCATGGGGGTCCAACTTTATGTGGCTCACCGAACTCTTTGCCAAGTACTTTCCGATGTACACCAAGTTCCGGGCGGTGGAATCCATTTTGGTGGTGGCGGAAATCACCATGCCGTTGTTAGGCTTTCTTGCCATCAAGGAAATTATGGACCAGAAAGCCAACAAGACCTACAATAAAGCGAAAATGCTTCGAAATATCTATATTTCAGCTGGAATCACCGCAGGACTCTGTATTATAGCGTTGATTGTTAGCTTCTTCTTGAATTATTCATGGGGACGAGACGAGGCCATCTTCGCCAACTGGCCCGAATGGCTGAGTTCCGCCGTGGTGGCCGAACGTGCCGCCATCTACCGCACCAGCGCCTTCCGTTCGTTGGTGTTTGTGCTGCTGGGAGCTGCCGCGGTATGGCTCTATGCTTCCGAAAAGATTAAATTCGGCTATTTTGCAGCTATACTCGGTGTTTTGGTGCTGGTGGACATGTGGCCCATTGACCGCAAGTTCTTCAATGACGACAACTTCGTCAGCCCCAAACAGGACAAAGGCTACTTCGCCGAGCAGCCGTGGGAAACCGATATCCTTACCCGTGAGGGAGAAAAGACCGCACATAGTTTTCCCTCTAACAAAAGTTACCGCATCTATAACATCACCAATCCGCAGGGACCGTTCAACGATTCCCGCACCTCATACCGTTTCAAGTCCATTGGTGGGTACCACGCTGCGAAGCTGCGCCGCTATCAGGACCTGATTGATGCGCACATTGCAGGCGAGACGAATCCGATGCTGCAATCCATCCGACAGTACGGCAACCAACTGGTGCTGGAGCCGAGTGCACGCACGAGCTATGATGTCTTGAACATGCTGAACATGAAATATGCGGTGGTGGGCAATGAGCAGCCGATGGTGGTGGAGAACCCCAACGCCTTTGGCAATGCCTGGTTTGTGGATTCGGTCACAATCGCCCAAACGCCTAACGAAGAGTCGGACGCGCTGAACAATATTAACCTGCGCAACACCTTGGTGACGGATGTGAAGTTCAAGGATTTTGTCAAGGATTTCAAGTCTAACCATGACACCTCGGCCAAAATCCAGCTTACCAAATATGCGCCAGACTACGTGGAATACGATTACACAGCCAGCGCGCCTGGTACAGTGGTTTTCTCCGAAATTTACTATCCTTGCGGTTGGAATGCCTATATCGATGGAAAGCCTACCGACCATTTCCGTGCCAACTATACTTTGCGCGCCATGAATGTGCCTGCCGGTTCACATCATATCCGTTTCGAATTTCGTCCCGCTACTGTGGAAAAATGGGGTAAAGTGTCCATAACATGCTGGTATATTATCTATTTGACAATACTGGGAATTGTCGGGTATGCTATTTTTAGAAAGGTGAGGGGTAGAAAAGAACCCGATGAAGTAGGAGTATAGTGTAAGTGGACCATTGAAAATTGCTCAAAAACATTTATTTGTAAAGATATTAATTTGACGTATGACCATCCTTTTTATCCGCTATAAAAAGTCGAAAAACATCCTGGAAGGCGGCGAGCAGGGTAGCCAGAAAAACTATAATGTCCTGTCGCAGTTAGTGGGAGAAGATAATATCACCACCTACTACATCCACGATGAGAACCGGAAAAAATCTGTTGGAGATTACGTCAAGGGATTGTTTTATTTTCCTTTCAACTACTATTTCGGACTGACGCCCAAGCGTGTGAAGGAGATTGTTGGACTGGCTCAGTCGTATGATGTCGTCTTTATCGACCGCAGTGTTTTCGGCATCATCGCGAAAAAATTAAAGGAGGCTAACTATAAAGGCCGAGTCATTTCCTTCTTCCACAATGTGGAAGTGCCTTATTTTGAAGCAAAATTGGGGAATAAATTAGGAAAAGGCGTGGTGCTGCGCTGCATCGACCACAATGACCGGTACGCCTGCCAGTACTCTGACAAAACCATTGCGCTGAATCCCCGTGACGACGGGGAACTTTTCGACCGTTACGGCCGCCATGCGGATGTACTCATTCCCGTGGCCTTCAAGGACAAATATCTCAAAGAACAATACACCGCAGAAAACACATCTCCGCAACCAGTATGTCTGTTCCTTGGAGCTTATTTCCCGCCCAACAACGAAGGCATCGTGTGGTTTGTGAAAAATGTTTTACCGAAGGTGAACATTAAAATGAAAGTGGTGGGGAAAGGCATGGCACGGTTGAAAGTGGAAGAGCCTGCCTTGAAAGACATTGAAGTCATCAGCGATGCGCCTGACCTGCTGCCTTATTTTGAGGAGGCAGACATTATGATCCTGCCTATTTTCAAAGGCAGCGGCATGAAGGTGAAGACCTGCGAAAGCCTGATGTACGGAAAAAACATCATCGCCACTGATGAGGCTTTTGTTGGCTATGATGTGGATTACGATAGAGTAGGAGGAAAATGCAATACAGCGAAGGAATTCATTGCTCGCATCCAAGATATCGAACGGAATTCTCGTCCCCGCTTCAATGCCTACTCACGACAGATGTTTCTGGAGAAATACTCCGAGGAGGCTGTGGTAGAAAAATTTAGAAAAGTTTTGTTCGAATAGGAGGAGGTACGTATTCGTTTCAAAAATAAAATTTAATGGAGTTATTCCATTATCTCTTTAATTTTTCTATTATCTCCATATATGATGGGGGAATCGTAGGGGCGGTCGGGGAAAGCGCCGTATTCTAATTGGATATCGAAGCCGTGTTCCTTGATGAAAGCCTCCACCTGTTCGGCCAACGTGACAGGTTTTCCCGAACAGCAGTTGATGATGCCCGTGACTTCAGTCTGCATCACAACAGCTGAAATTTGGTCGGCTAACGCTTTGATATGGATGAAATCGTATTGGGTTTTGCCTGATGTGAAGGGGAAAGTTTTCTTGCCTGCCTGGGCAGCCTCACAAATCTTGGTGAAGATGGAGTGGTTCTTGGCATCATCGCCAAGGATGTAGAAACCACGCAACCACTGCAAAACCACATGATGTTGCTGGCAGTAGAGCGTCAGCGACTGGCGCAAGGCGTTTTTGGCAATACCGTATTGTGACAGTGGATTGCACGGAGTATGCTCATCAATTTTACCTTCCCAATAACCGATTTCGTGCATCGAACTCATCACGGCCACCTGCTTCAGGCCCTGATCAATCAATGCGGTTAAAAACTTGTAATGAGCAGAAAGATCGCCCATTTGAGTTTCGGCATTATGCACAAATCCGTTACGCCAGGCCAGATGCAAACAGACATCGGGGCTTCCCAATTGACTGAAAATATCAGTGTAATTTTCTGTGAACAGGTTCATTTGCACGATCTGGGCGCGATGGTCCACATCATTCGTGACAATATCGCAGGCTACCACGTCGCATCCTTTGTCCAACAAAGCGGAAACCACATGGCATCCGATGTATCCATTTGCCCCTGTAACCAATACTTTCATATATTAATTCATTTATGCTTGATGAAAGTGCAAAAATACAAAAATCCACCGAATAACGAGTACACTATAACTCCCCAATTTTCTCCAGCATTTCCTTCACGCGCGAAAGAAATGTATGCTGTTCAGTGATCATCTTGCAGGCCGCCGCCGCGCGTCTTTTGCGTTCTGGCGCATTGTTCTCCTCCAAAGCCCATCCAATAAGCTGCAACAATTCCTCTTCATTGTGATAAAGTCCCACCTCTCCGTTAGGGAAGAGGGATTCAATATACGGGTTCGCATCGCAAATCTGATACACACCCGCGCCACAAGCCTCAAACAACCGTTGATTGGCTCCGTGGAACGTCTGTTCATGGTGGATATTCAGGGCAATTTTGGTGCGACTGAACAACTCGTTGACTTTTGCGGGTGGAATGTTCACATTTTTATAGATGTTTCGCTTTTCGCGGAACAGGCATTTCAAAGGAGATTTCACAAACGGCTTATACCAACCATAAACCAAAATGTTGGCATTGGGAAAATGATGGACAACAGATTGTATCAATCGCATTCGTTTTTGGCTGGTATAAAGGGTTGCAACGAAGAGGATGTCAATGTCTTTCTCTTGATTTTCAATAGGATAATACACAGAAGAATCGCACGCTAAAGGAAGGAAATAGGCGGTTTTGCCTTGTTGGGCGTAATATTCCACATCTCTTTCCTCGAAACAGAAGACGGCATCCGCATGGTCGATATGTTTCTCGCAACGGGCCCTGTCGGGGCGTTGCACGCTGTCGTACATCCAAAGGATGACTTTTGACTTCTGTCTGAAATAGTCCAACCGCTCATCCAACAATATGGTGCCATTATATGAAAACACAATATCCGGCTGGTATTCATCGTACACCTGCTTGATGTAGGCATCGTACTTGGCGCGGCTTTGGGCGCGGAGACGCTCTTTATCTTTAGCAAATTTGTGTCTCCACTTCAACAAACCTTTGAACGGGTGGATAGGCTCGTCGTAGGTTTCGATCTTCACCTGGTAGCCGAGAGCTCCAAACGCCCTACTCACACTGATTTGGTAGTCGTAAAAGGGGGATGATATGATAAGGACTTTTTTCATCTCTTTTCCCATTGTTGGGTTTCAAAATTGTACTGTTTAATCACTTTTGCCGGAACGCCCACGGCAACGCTGTAGTCGGGTATGTCGTGCGTAACTACGGAATTGGCTCCGATGGTGCAGTGCTTGCCAATGGAGGCCCCTATCACGCAAACATTCTCGCCCAACCAACTGCCTTCACCGATTCTCACTGGATGGACTTGCTTGATGGATTGCTGAATGATTGGCGTTTGGGGATCCTCAAAAGAATGCAGATTGTCAGAGATATACACCTTATCTGCTGTAAGCACGTAGTCCTCAAACACTATTCCTTCGGTAGCATAAATGTGATTAAAGTGACCGATGGTACAACCTTTACCGAATCTTAGGATGGGGTCCTTACAGCCCGTAAGTGGTTGGCAGGCTAACCACGTATAGGGTTGCACATACACATGGTCTTCTATCTCAATATACTTTTTCCCCTCTATGCGCAATGGTTTATCGATCCTACTTTTCTTACCAAAACATTTGAACTGAAAAGGATAGAGGAAGAGCGATTTGAACTTGGAGATGAGTTTGTCGATGTTTATCATTACTATTCAATTGTGGGTGCCGTACGTAATTGTTTTTTTGGGGAAGGCTTATAATTGAACGTACACTTCTTTCAAAACTTCGTTCATGTTATTCATCATTAAAGTATACGTTTCATTATTACTTATTTTTGATAATCTTTGTGCATAACTATAACATTTACAGCCCATCTGGTTCGCATAAATCGCGACAGAAGACCAGTCGGAAAAGAAGTCACAGTGATATTCATTTAAAACCTCTTCAATTGCTATGTCAGAGCTTAATTCTTTCATCTGAACACCCTTGAATGTTTTTGAAAGAATATCCCTCATTGGGTCTGCAAAACTGTTTTTAACAATTATTGGATGCATTTTATAAGCAATTATTGGATTTTGGGTGAGTTTCAAAATGAATTGACGAATAATATCCATTATATACTCAATTTGTTCTGAATCTATTTTACACATATACAGGCTGGCATCAATAGATAAAATTGTCGTCGGGGAATATGGTAATTTTTCCTTGTTGAAAGGGTTAGATATGATAACATGTTCGCCTTTTAATTGACATAGTGCTTTCTCAGAGGTTGTGATGGTCCCTTTGTATTTTTCCGAGGATGATGAGAAATGGTGATTCTTAAGCAAATAAAAACGTGGGAAAAAGTGAACTAGTATAGATTGATATAACAGATTCTTTTTACCAATATGGTTTAGGATTATTGTATTGTTGGTATAGGCAGAGCTCCCTTCTTCAATGATATAATAACCATCACAATTGCTCATTGTAACTATTATGGAACAGAAATGCGAATATGTACTATACGTGTAAAAGATAAACGTTTCTTTTGAGCAATATGAATTGATGAAGTTTTCCACGACATGAATACCTTGGAAACCATTGAACAAATTCTTTAGGAGTGACAAATCATCTTCGTTTTTCTTTAAAACATCTTGAGGATATCGTTTGATGTTTTTAAATAATTGTTGGTAACTAAATTGGGGCAGATAATCTCTTGAACACAAAAAAAGGCAGTCATTAAAATTGATTCCTTTATCCAATATGTATTGCTTTGAAACCAGAAAAGTAATATGGCTATGGACGTAAAATATGTGTTTCATGACTTTTTGTGTTCTGATCTCACAAGAGTATAGGTTCTTGTATGATCTGTTTGTTGTGTTGTGAGAATTCAACTTAATCTATAGAATAAAGATAAATTTCCCAAAAAGAATTATCTGTTGTAAAACTCTTTTCAAATTTCCATCCCAGTGCACTATGGTTTTCAATGGGGACAGCGGATATGATGTATTGGCAATTCATTTCTTGTAATTGCTCAGTGTCGATTTCCAAATTTTTAATAGAAATCCCGCAATCTTTTCTGAATATGAAGTTCCCATCAAGTTCTGAGGAAAATATATAGCATCTGCTTCCCCAGTTATCGAAATAATCTTTTAGTTTTTTATTCTTCTCCAGTTCTTTTCCAATTATTTTTCTGAATCTGTGTTTGTATTCCAAAGGGTAATTAACTCGATATGAATCTAATGTGTAGAAACCATTATACTCTGCGACAGCAGGGAATAGTCCTACAGAGACGGTTTTGGTTTTATAGTTTGGTGATGTGCCAAGGAAAGAGTGAATCTCGTTAAAAAGTCCAATGTCGTAAAATTGGTGAAATGTTGGTTGGACTATTTCTTTTTTAGCGAGTAATTGGGCGTTTTTTCTCACTTCTTTATCAAAAATGAGGCCACTAAACAAAACGAATAAAGCTAAAATGATTGCCCATTTCATTTTGTTTTCTTTAGTGAAAACATGACAAATGGTTGCAGATAAAATGACAACAATACTAGGGTAGAAAAAATAAAATCTATCAAATTGAACGGAAACAAACAGTTGAAGGGAAGTTCTTTTAAGCATCATTCCCACAAATATACCAGATAGAATTATTAAATACAGTAGGGCCATTTTAGAAAGTATAGGGTAATGACTTCTGTATTTAATCCATATAAACGTGAAGAGTATTATAATCGGTGCTGCAAAAATACCACCAGCATGATACTGTGAAAACAACACCAGTCTTGCAAATTCTTTCAAGTCTGCTATCAATGGTGTGTTATGAACCCATTCGGAACGGTGTGATACGAACGAGTTAGAGAAAAAAAGTGAATAAAATGTTCCCCAGTTTGCAATAAGATAAATCAAACACATAAAAATTATGCCATACAATACGTTTTTCGAGATCTTCTTTATGTTGCAGTAGTCATATATCATGCATAAGAATATGACTCCCAATAGAAAGAAGCCACCGTATGCCAGCAGGGAATTAAAGGTATAAAATAAAATTGCAATATAGCTCCATATTTTATTTTTATTGTTGTATAGATTCAAAAAAGCCCAAGCCATTAATGGAAATCCTGCACCGCTTAAAGCTAATTCCATATAGAAAGGGACTAAAGCAAAGCCTAATGACAAAAGAAAGGTAATCTCTTTATTTTTTCTTTGAAGAATGTATGTATCGATTAGAAGATACATACCTAAAAAAGCAATTGTTTTATATACAAAAGTATAGGTGATTATTGCCCAATATGTGGGTAAAAACATGTAACAGACCATTTTTATGTCAAAAGGGGTGAAAAATGGAAATAGAGACCTGTCAAGTCCATTCATGTTGGGAACAATTCCTCGAATGCTTGTTAATAATCCTGTCTTTTTCAAGGTGTTCATGATCACAACATTCTGATCAAGAAAGTCATGAATCGTTATGTAGGCATTTTCACCGAGAATGAGATAAGGAAGCGTATATAGAAAAATAGCTAAAATGCCTCCTATTATAATGTATTGATTCTTGTAATATTTTGCTTTATGAATATTCATTTTGTAATAATTGTCAGCTATTGTTATTGTTCCTCGCTTTTAGTTTTTCTAAAAGAAATATACTTGTTCAATAAAAATTGAATGATGACGACGATGACAATTGAAATCAGTTTCGAAAGTAACTCATTCCAGTGAAAATGGTCGATGCAGACATTGAGTATTACGGAACTTAAGAACATACCTGTAACACCTACCGATATGAAGATTAGCAATCTTCGTGCTGTATGATCCGTTACTTTGAAGTTGTATTTTCTATTTAATAGAAAACTGCATAAAATACCTGTAGAGCAACTGATGATATTTGCAACGATATAATAGAGGTTGAGTCCTTGGGTTAAGGCGGTGAAAATCAGAAAATCCAAAGTAGCAGTACAACTGCCAATAATTCCGTATAGTATCAGATTGCGGAATCGGAAGTATAACTTATGGAATAGATTTTCCCCCATTATTCATTGATTTCAAGATGAGCAAAGTTCTTCTTCAATTGACGGAAATCACTAAGAGCTTTTTTGCCAATTTGAAAAATTCTTTTTTTATTCATATAGTTTTTACCGCCTTGTCGGGGGCGGAAGGTGATTTCGTCAAAAGCAAGCTTCTCTCCGTACTTTTTGAAGCTCATGGCCAAAATTGCATTGGGCAGGTTGAAATCCTCTGGCATTAGCGAGATATACTTGTTTACCACTGAAGATTTCATCAAGCGAAAAGGCGCATTAGCGTCGGGAACCATGGTGCCAAAAAAGGTGAAAAGATACATACGTAATACCCATTCTACAAATTTTCTATCGTTGCCGTCTCCTCTCTTGGTCCTGTTTCCTAAAATAGCGTCATATTGGTACCTTTTTAGCCAGAAACCCTCGAATTCACTGGGTAAGGTCTGTCCGTCACTGTCCGTCTGGAAAATCCAGTCCACACCTTGCTCAATGGCGTATTTGTACAGGAAAATGACTTTTGTTCCGTGATCGGTATCTGGCTTGGAAAATACAACCAATTTGGGATATCTTTTTTGTAAATCATAAAGAATGTCCAGCGTGTTGTCTTTGGAACCTCCGTCGGCAATGACGAGTCGTGACTGCTCATTTCCGAAATCAAGAATCGGATACCATTCTTCAACTACGGAAACTATATTGGCCTCTTCATTATATGCAGGCATGACGATATATAAAGACTCTTCCATAATCAAATGTATTTTTGTGCTGTTTTGAGAACTGAGGCAATAGCTTGGTCCATGTTGTAATATTTATATTCCGCAAGACGTCCACACAAGATGAGATTAGAATATTTTGCGGCGGCAAATAAGTATTTTTGATAAATTATTGAATTTGTTTCGGTAGGAATAGGATAATATGGCTCGGTGCCATCTTTCAAATTGTATGGTAGTGGGTATTCCACAGCAATGGTTGTTTTACCGGGAATTTCTTGGACAGGTAATTTCTTATACTCTGTGATTCTGGTATAATCATTCACCTGTGGATAAGCCACTACGGGAGCATTTTGAAAACTGTCTTTGGGAAGCGTTTGAAAATCAAAACGGAGTGAACGATAGGGTAGTTCACCAAATTTATAATTGAAAAGACGGTCAATAGGACCAGTATATACAAAATGACATTTAGGGCTAACGTTCAAACCATTAAAAGCAAGTGAATCCTCGTTTAGCGTGACCATGTTTAATGCGTCTGTGTCGGTTTGAACAGTGATATTGGGATGAGTTGTCATGTTTTTCACGAATTCCGTATACCCGCATGTCGGCATACACTCGTATTTGTCGGTAAAATACATGCTCTCATAATCCAAACGTACAGGAACCCGTTTCAAGACGCTGATGTCGATTTGAGAAAGAGATATTCCCCATTGTTTGGCAGTATATAAGCTGTAGTCGTTATCAAATAGCATTTGTGCGTATTCCCGAATAAGGGTATTGTCACTATTTAATAGTTCAACCACTGTAACGACCGTTTGGCCAGGATATGCGGCACGCAGACTCTGTTTGATCAAAGAGGCTTTTTCAGGGTCATAAAATTGATCAATGGTTTTGAAATTGAAAGGAGACGGCGTGCTTTTTCCACACATCTCCACTTCACATTTCAATTTGAAGGGAGTCCATTTTGAAAAACGGTTCACAAATTGATATACCTCTTCATTGTTGGTATGGAAAATATGTGGACCGTATTTGTGGATAAGGATTCCGGCTTCGTTTTTTTCATCGTAAGCATTACCTGCTATATGGCTTCTGCGTTCCAAAATCAAAACATGATGACCTTGTTCCGCCATGATTCTGGCAAATACACTGCCACTCAGTCCAGCACCAGCAATGATAAAATCGTAAGTCATCATATTATAGTCCTATAGTAGTCAATCACAGATTTAATACCCTTTTCAAATGAAAAAGCGGGAATATAACCGGTGTCTTTTTGTAATTCGGAAATATCCATTATTTGATTATCAATGCAGTTGCTTTTATAAGGAATATCACCTATTCCTATGGGAAGCTTTGGATTAATGTGTTTTCGAATAATTTCCACATATTCCCGTAATGTGCGATGCTCACCGGAACCTATGGGATAGATCTTTCCAGCTTTCCCTTTTTCGCCGATTAAAGCCAAGGCATTGACAAGATCATCTATGAAAACATAATCCCATTTCTGCTCCAATTTGGTACACGATGGTTTTTCGTCTTTCAAAAATGATTTGATAACATACGAAATCAAATTATTGTCGTCTCGGCCGGGACCATAAATGCTAGTGATAAGTGTCCAAATTAACTCAATGTAATATTGTTGACACAAGATGCTACAGAAATCACGAGTAGCTGCTTTAGTAGCAGAGTACAAATCAGAGGGCGCTGACATTCCGGTACCGTCAATGATTCTTCCCGAACATGAGAATTCGGCCGCCGACCCAGGAATAACCAATCGTTTGATTTGGTATTTATCAGCCAATTGAACCACTTTGATGTTATACATGAAATTAGCGGATTGAACGTCAGCATTATTCCTGTCTTTGGCATTTACACCTGCCCATGCCAAATGAAAAATCGTATCTACATCTTTCAGGAAAGTGGAATAGTCCGTTTCCAGAAGGGTGGAAAAGTTGAATTCCTTACAAGAGATTTTTGGAAACTCTTTCGAAAAATTATCGTAAAGGCTTTGGGGAACCATTGCAACAATGGGAATGCCGATCTGTGACAAGTGTTTGGTCAATCTTTTTCCGATGTAACCGTCGGCGCCTATGACGAGAACTTTCCTCATTTGGATACAAAGTATTTGATTTCGTTGATACAGAGATTGTAAACGTCCTCTGTCTTGTATTTTTTGTACCAGTCTGCTGTTAATGCAATACATTCTTGAACATTAAAACGAGGATGCCAATCCAAACGTGTTTTGGCCTTTGAAATGTCAAGCATTAATAAGTTGGCTTCGTGTAAAGCATTGGGATCTGAAACATCGTTTAGTTCTCCCTTATCAAAACTCTGTACTAATTCAGTTGCTACTTCCCAAACTGTAGATACTGAATCAACTTCTGGTCCAAAGTTCCAGCCCTCACAATACTCCGCAGGATTCTTCCACATCTTTTGTGCAAGAAGCATATAGCCGCTGAGCGGTTCCAGTACATGTTCCCACGGGCGTACTGCTTTTGGGCTGCGGATGTCAATAGGCTTACCAGCCTCCAAAGCACGAATGCAATCAGGTATAATACGGTCTTTAGCCCAATCGCCACCGCCAATCACATTCCCAGCTCGCACACTTGCTATGCTTACATGATGTCTTGAGCCGTAATCCTGAGGATTGAAGAAACTTCTTCGCCAGGATTGAATGGCGATTTCGCAAGCACCTTTGGAGGATGAATAGGGATCGTATCCGCCAAATGGGTCGGTTTCTTTATATCCCGTCAGCTGTTCGTTATTCTCATAGCATTTGTCGGTGGTGATCATCACGGCAACCTTTACGCTATCCGTCACACGGATTGCTTCCATAATATTGATGGTCCCCATCACGTTGGTCTGATAGGTTTCAACAGGGATTTCGTAGCTGAGTCGAACCAAAGGTTGTGCAGCCAAGTGGAAGACAATCTCTGGTTGGAAATCCTTAAAGATTTCTTTCATCTTTTTTCCGTCACGGATGTCTGCACGGATATCTGCCTTGATTATTTTTCCAATGCCGGAAAGCACAAAGTTGTCCTTCTCGCTATAGGGTTCCAGACCTACGCCTACTACCTCAGCTCCCAAATCTTGAAGCCATATACTTAGCCAGCTCCCCTTAAATCCAGTGTGGCCGGTCACCAAGACCCGTTTGCCTTTATAAAAATTGTCGAATAAATCAATTTGGCTCATAATACTTTGCTTTTAGGCACATCACCTTCCCATTTTTTCCAAGGGGCAACACCTGCGGCAAGAAGTTCTTCCAATTTCATTTTTTCACGGATATTGTCCATACACTGCCAAAAGCCTTCGTGAATGTAAGACATCAATTCTCCTTTTTCGGCCAATGTCGCTAAAGGTGTTCTTTCGAAAATGGTTTGATCATTTTCAAGATAGTCGAAAATCTCAGGGTTGAGCACCATATAGCCGGCATTGATAGGTGCTCCATCAGACAGGTTCTTTTCGCGGAAAGATTTGACAGCGTTATCTCCGCCAATATCAAGCACTCCTTTTTCTTGCGCCATTTTTACAGCGGTCAGTGTGGCGATTTTTCCATGTTGCTGATGAAATGCAAGTAATTTATTCATGTTCACATCGCATACACCATCACCGTATGTCATAAAGAATGTTTCGTTGCCCACGTATGGTTGAATTCTTTTGATACGACCACCGGTCATAGTGTTGTAACCAGTGTCTACCACCGTCACTCGCCATGGGTCGATATGGCTGGTGTGGACGGTCATTTCATTCTTTCCGTCCCTGAAGTCAAAGGTAACATCGCTGTTATGTAAAAAATAGTTGGCGAACCATTCTTTGATGTATTGCTGACGATAACCGGCGCAAATGATAAAATCGGTATGTCCGTAGTAGGCATATTCTTTCATGATATGCCAAAGGATAGGCATGCCACCAATCTCTATCATGGGTTTCGGTTTAAAGGCAGACTCTTCCGAAATTCTGGTGCCAAATCCTCCTGCAAGTATAACGGTTTTCATCTTAAATAGATTAATAGTTAATAAAGTTACAAAGTTACATTTTTTCTTAATAGCTTTTTGTTTTTTATATCTTGATTTTGAGTATAGAATAGGAATTTGTTACATAATAAGCGAAAATGTTCAATTTTATTATTGCCATCCGAGTAAAATGTTTTTAATAATGGATTGAATTCTATTAGGTGTTAAAAAATATTCCACAAACTCGCGGAACACTCCTTCCCCTCCTTTCTTTTCAAGCGAGACCGTTGCCAATTCGCGCACGTATTCCGGAGCGGAAGCGGGAACTCCAGCCCAGCCCACCAAACGAAGCAATGGCATGTCATTGATGTCATCACCGATAAAGGCAACCTCCTTCAGATCAATGTTCAATTGATTGCACAGGGTTTTGGCTTCCGCTACTTTGTCTTTGACACCAAGAAAGACATGGTCAACCTTCAATTTGGTCGCCCTGCGACGCACGATTTCCGTGTTTTCACCCGTCAGGATGCCGACAGGGATGTTCAAGGCGTGGGCAAACAACACGCCCGCGCTGTCGTAGGTATGGAACTTCTTCAACTCGACATCCGTGCCATCGTAGTACATTCCCCCATCGGTCCAAACCCCGTCAATGTCGGTCAAAATCAATTTCGGCAATCTTTCCATTATGCTATCTGATTTGGGTAAACAACTTCATTTTTGGGAATGTCAACGAGCAGTGTTTTGCCGACAACTTCCGACAATTGGCTCCACTTGAAGCCATCGCCGGGAGACAGCATGTGCAAGTCGCTTTCTTGGATAACCTCGCCTTTTTTCATGTCGCGAAGAGTGGCAATGGAGCGTTCCAGTTTTATCTTGGACGCTGCCACACTTTTGTCGATGTAGATGTCTTTAGTGCCCAGCCATCTTTCGCAAATACGGATGTCGCGCACCATTCGGTTCACGCCATCCGGACCAAGCGAGCCAGCCTGGTCGGTACCTTTCATTCGCCGGTCGATGGTAATGTGTTTTTCGATGATTTCGGCCCCCATGCCCACCGCCACCACAGGGGCTGCGATTCCAATCGTATGGTCGGAAAAACCGATATGGTACTGCGGATAGTGCTCTTTTAGATATAAAATCGTATTAAGGTTCAGATTGTCAGGTTCTGTTGGATACTGACTGACACAATGCAAAATGGAAATGTTGTTATGGTAGCGGGTGATCACTTCCAGTGCATCGTCTAATTCTTTTTTCCCTGCCATGCCCGTAGAAAGAATGATTGGCAACTTTGTTTCAGCCATAGCAGCCAATAATGGGAGATTCGTAAGATCTCGACTGGCCACTTTGAGATAATTTGGAGTGAACAATTTTAACAAAGAAAGACATCCCTTGGCACAAAGTGTCTCCACGAACTCCAAACCCAATGATTTAGCGTATTTATACACCTCAAAATGTTCCTCATCCGAAAGTTCCAAAGCGGCACGATGTTCACCATACGTGCGTCCGAATGAATTTGGGGTGTCATAAATGCGGTTCATTTGTGTGGTAGTCAACTCCTCATTCAAATCCCGCTTGGTGAGTTTTACAGCATTGATCGGTTTAAGATCTATCCCAAACAATTCTTCCCGAACAGGTCGCGAAACCAATTCTGCAATTAACTTCGCAATATCGACAGAGCCATTATGGTTCTGTCCAATTTCACCAATAATGTATGTTTCTCCTTTAGTTATCATGAGTTTTATTTTTTATTGTTATCGATTAATTTCTTCATTGACATTCTCAAATCGTTATCACTATCTATGTAATTCACAACATCTTTCAAACCAAAATCAGGATTAATGGCATGTAATGCCGCATACACTCGTTGGGCATTTTCAAAATCCTCCGCATTGTCAACTGTAAGACGGATATCGTTTCTCTCCTGTAAAAAATCCGGGCACTCTATCCATTCGCAATGATATTCTTCCGGATGAGAATAAATGTGTATCGTTACATGTTCATGCGCTTGTGTATCATCTGTGGTGGCTGCCACCCGCTTCAAAGCGGCCAATGTTACATATTCCGCCCAAAAGCCAAAATGGGTTTTGATAGAGGGTGTGTTGTTGATATGAAAACCGATATAATCAGCATTACAATGTTGAGCCTTCTCAATTAACGCTGCAACACCATGCCAGTCAAGGAAAGGATTGTCAGAGCAGACGCGGACAATGCCGTCGATACCATTTTCTTCTGCCGCGCCAATAAAGCGGTTCAGTACATCATTCTCCTCTCCTCGAAACACAGGGATATTTCGTTGTAGCAGAAACAACGCCAATTCATCATTGTTGGGATTCAGTGAGGTAGCTACAATAACAGGTACATTTTTTACCTTTTTCAGGTTATTGATCAGTACTTCTATTAAAGTTTTCCCTTGATAAAACTCGCGCAATATTTTCCGCGGGAGCCGTGTGGAGCCCATACGGGCTTGTATGATGATGCCGATGTTCATTATTGTTATTTATTGGAAGCTGTTTTTATTTAGGAGTGCAAAGGTACGAAAAAATTTGGGGAGGGATGAGGAGTGAAGAGAAAGATACCGAAATCTTTTTCGGTTCTTTCATATCATTGGTATTCATTTCACAATACCCCAGATACTTCAAAAAAGGCAGAGTAAACAATTTGCAATTGTACAACTTTTTCCCGACACGGATGGTGAGGGATGTGTGGGAGGCAATTTGGAGTTGAGCTGGCAATAGAGTTTTCTATTTGATTATCCCAAGTCTCCACCGTACTACACTGCCACGCATCACCCCACAAAGACCGTTTCCCATACGGTCGCTCGACAATTTTGCCGCACCACTTACCACTCAATACCCCCAGTCTATCTTCTCAAACTCCGTCCACATCTTCTTTGCCACCTCGGGCTCTACCGAGTGTACGTATCTAATCCTGCCCGCAAGCCACTCCTTGCCAAAAGCTTTTCCGGGAGCTATTCTGTGAAAATGTTCACGTCCTCCCCACTTCTGGCAGAAGTGAATATGCCGCATAATGTCTTTCTTGTAGCGGCCTGGCACTCTCACCTTACCATCCACAAGCAAGCCTGTCACTATCTGACGGTTACCTTCGTGCAGCAATTCCGTTTTTTCTTCTTTCAAACAGAATCCCTCTGTTTCAACAATCTTCCTAATCATTCCTATCTTAGGCAAATCCTCTCTTTTATCAGCCGAAAATGTCATATCGTCAGCATAGCGCGAATAGTTGAATCCATGTTTATTGGCAAGTCCCATCATGCGTTTATCCATTCGGTAACAGACAATATTGGCCAATCCTGGACTTGTCGGCGCACCTTGAATCAAGAACGGCTCTTGCCTCCAATATATTTCATCAAACAATTTCTGGATTTCCTCTTGGTCTTCCAACTGTGCATATTTATAATCGTCTATCGTCGCTGTACACAAATTTGCCAACCATGCCGCAACACCCTTATCATACCCTATCCTCTTGAAAGCCTTATAGACACGTCTCACCCCTACCGATTCAAAGAAGTTGGCAATATCTACCTTTAGGATAAACTTTCTTCCCTCATGCATCTTGGCATTTTCTAAGGTGTTTCTTCCTTTGGCAAAAGCTGTCACATAGTCAGGTTGCTCAACCTTGTCCAGAATATTCTCCTTAATCCATGTCTGCACTTCACGCAAATCGCGATAGGGAGACATGATTCTTCTCAATCCTCCGCTACGTTTCTTTATGGCAAAATATTTATAATAGCCTGAAGCGAACCGCGTCAACGTCCTCAATTGTTGATACTCCATACATAGCAGAATAGACAAGTGACGTTGGTCAAAGATAACCGGAACCCCTTTGTCGTCCAGATTGCTGGCATAAGCAAGGATCTTCTTGATAAAATCATCAGAGCGGCCCAACTTTCTTGCTTTCATGATAAAATCGTTCCTTGGAAATTCCATAATTCTCTGTTTTACTCAATACTTCTTCGACGAAATCGGCGAATATTGTGTCGCGCATCGAGCGTAGCGAAGGGGTGTGACACAATAATCATGTAATGTGGCTTTAACTCGTCTGCGCCAAACGGGCGCAGGCTTCTGCTTTCGCAGACATTGCTAATCCAAAGAACTTAGGAAATTCCCCGGAACGATGTGGGTACATATACGTTATGTATCATTTTTTGTGATATCTGTTTTGGGATGTCATGTTCAAGGATCTTGTCTCTCTTCCTTATTTCCTCATAGATGGTTTTAGCCTCCTGTGTCAAACCACCACTCTCATCAAACAGCCCTTTCCCTTTGCCAATATTGATTATCTCTTCTACATCCTCTATATTGATACCCAGCACCTGTGCTATATACAGGTCGTTTCTATGGTGATACTTCTGTGCTACTACACTAATAAGCCTCAGTGACTCAGATGTGTGGTGCATACTCCAATCCGTATTAGGCATTTTCATCTTTTGTATGGCTGAAAGCCAAAAGTTCGAACTTTGTCTAAGTCGTCTTCCCCGATCAATCCGCGAATTGGCAAAACGAGGAAAGATGGCATTCCACTTCTTTTTCGTCCTATGAATCTCATCCTCATACCAAAGAATTGGAAGTGTGTTGTTCGGGGTCGTATGTTCAAAACAAACCAGTGCTTGCCCATTCTTATACCCTAAGGGTTTCAAATCTTGGTTTTTCCAATCAGGGAATAGCATTTCGCCTTTTTTAAAGCAGAAATCCCTGACGGGTATCATATTCTTCTCATACCCAAATACCGACCCTCTTCTAATGAAAGCTGGTTTGTTCGGAGTACCATATATGGTAATACCACATTCTTCGGTTAAACACTCTGCTGCTTTCTCCATATAGGCCACCGTCAAGGCACATATTGTAATGGGCTTTCCTTTAACAAAGTTTTTTACTTTCTCCACATAAAACTCCTTGATAGACTCTCCTGTTCCAGAGAAATCATCAAGTAACACTATGACCGCATTCTTCTTGATATCAATCAGACACTTAAGGTTCAACAGAGACAACACGTATTCTGGCAACTCCATCTTCTCCATAACCTTCTTGGCATGGTAGGCCATCACATGACCGCTCTTCCCCACGCTTCCAGAAGGCAAAATGTATATATGCTTGCCAGAATGTTCATCAATAATCTTCTTAATATGATATTCCAACATCCCGTCAATACTGTCTGACGAGTAGTAGACTACTTTATCTAACACATTCAACGCCATAGCCCACTCGCTCTCGTCATAATTCCTGAGCCAACGGAACACATCATATTCGGTCACCGCGTGACCGAATTTAAAACAAATGCTTTCTATTGCCTGATTATAGTCCATCTCTTATTGGTCTATCATTTAGACAAATATGATAATTCTGCATTGACCGATCTCATTGTTTCACGTAACCATTCCTTGAAATTTGCCACATTTGTCAAATCATAGTATTCTGGTTGTGTTTTCCTTTCCCCCATCAACCCTACTCCGAAAACTTGGCAGCGCAAATATTACCCATTTATCATCTTCCTTCTAAAATGGTAATAACCAACTCATTACCGCCAATCGCGCCAGCCCCTCCCGTCGGGCACACGGGGCCCTCGCAATGCGGCCGTGCGGCACGGGCGGAGTCAAGCTACAGAATATAGAGCGCACAAGACATGAGAAATAGTAAGCATAGGGAGGTGATTTGCTCGTAAATTCGCTCGTAGATACAAATCGCCATCTATTTATATATCAGTATTTTATAGCTTAAATTCATGTAGTTTGCTTGTAAATTTGTTTGTAAATTTGCTTGTAAAAAGCTATTTTACGAGCATCCACGAAGACCTATTTCCTGCAGATTGATTATTGATTTTCCCTGATTTCTTCATTTTTCTTAAAATGTTATCCACTTTGGTTTCTTTCTGCTTCTCTGACAACTGATCTGGAAGAAGATCTCTCAAAAGTCTCACAATCTCTCGTTTTGTAAGTGAACCATGATCATGTAGCGACTGCACGAGTATTAACTCACATTTCTGCTCATCTAATCCTTTATGTTTTGAATATTCTACTTTCTGGTTAGTATTTTGTGCTACCAATTTAGCCACATAATAATTCGGCTTCTTTCCCTCAATGAGTTTTTTCTTTCGAAGCATACTAACTGCATCCACAGAAATAGATTTATGCTTTTGAATCCGATCCAACAATACAATTTCACTTAACGAAAGATCCTGACGTTCCATAAGAATCTTACTATAGTTTTCATCTACAATATTTCCTGGAAGATGCAAAACCACCTTTGATGGCGTTGAGTCATCATAATCAGGCATGGGAAGAAATCTTTCTCTCTGTTTTTGGAACATTGTATGAATCCCATATCCTTGTGTATCAATCATCTTTACATTTACCATAGCTTTTGCGAGGAAAGAATTACGGTAATGTTTCGGCGTTTGTAATCCCATTATATAATCCTCATAAGATCCTTCATAAAAGCCCCCTTCATTTTCAAAAGTAAGTTGGCTGGAATCCTCTGTGACCACTATTCGGGCATTTTTCAGATAATCCTGGTGTGCTATGCAATTGTGCATACATTCCAGAATGGTATTCGTGTCATATTTCCATATCTCAGCTGGAATCAAAGAGTTTTGTGGATAAATCTTAAACCTGTAATTCCGTATGCTATTAAGCACTTTAGTAGTTGACAGAACGAACGGAATGGTAAAAATATCACCAAATACTTTCCCGTCTTGAAAACATTTCCATACAATTTGAGCAATATTATCCAACAAAGATGCCGATTCCTCCTTGCCCACCAAAAGTAAGGCAGTGCGGGTAATCTGCCCATTGATGGTTAGTTTAGCTTTATCTAAAAAGACCTCGTCACTCCATTTGTCACATTCTGCTGATAAATTTGGAAACCTTTCCTTATACCCATCACGCGCCACCTTGATAGCTTCGCAATCAAGAGACTCTATGGTAGCTTCTTTCACAATTTGAGCACTCCAATCAACACGACTCATGTAAATCTCGCGCATCCATTCGGTGTAAGGTGTCATTTCTGTAACGTGACTATCGACCCGTATGTAGGGCTTGTTCATATAGCAAGTTGGCTCACTGGCTGCAGCTGGGATCACAAAAACCACCAATCGCTGGCTCCCTTCGTATAAAAACTCTTCTATTTCGAATGTGATCTTGGGTGAAATCATTCTGCGAAGATATATTTCAAGAGACTGATTGCCCTCTGCTTTCTGTTTGGAGATGTCAAATGTTGTACCCTTAACTGAAAGCGAAGTATCATCCACACCAAAATAGAGGTATGCGAAATCCTGATGGTCCAAACACGCGCCATTAGACAATGCAGAAATATATCTTCCTAATCGAGTATAATCCTGATAATTGGATTTAAACTCTAGAAAACGGTTTTCCTTTTTCAGTGTTTCAATCTGAAGTTTCAGCAAGTTAGTATACTTTTCGTGTTTGGTCATACAAATACAGCTTTTTCAAAATACACAGTAGTCTCTTTATAACGCATTTTTTCTTTACGACATTTTTCGTAAAGAAAAAGTACAACTTTTTCCCCTATCTCCTCACCTTGCTCAGTCCCTTCCTTATCAGTCTGTTCACATCCGCCGACACGTTCCAGTAATAAACAACCAGCAGGCCGACTACCGCCACGATGCCCGTTCGCACGATAGCCTCTGCTATTCTGAGCACCAATGATGGCTCATGGACTATCTTGCTCACCAAAAAGATAATCAAATAGTTAAGAGCAAGCATCATCAAGCCCACTGCCAATACTTTGAGCTGTCCCCAGCTGACTGGATATGTGCCCACTCGCCATTTGACGTACACCAACAACAGCAACAAGTAAATGACATTCGATCCCAACGTGGCCCATGCACCTCCCTCAATACCGCAAATCGGGATCAGGTAGTTGTTCAATACAATGGATGATATCATCAAAATCAAAGTGAAAAACAACGTGGTATAATACCAGCGAGTGTAACCAAGTGACGATCCTCCGATACCAAAAGACGAAGTACACAATTTGGAAATGGACAAGATCAGTACCACCCACTTCCCTGCTGCATATTGTTCACCATTGGGCAGAAGGTCGAAAAAGAGGTCGATATTTATCCAAATCAAAATAAGTATTGTCATACCTGCTAGCATCTGGTTCAAAGATACCTGCTGGTAAAGTCGGGTGGCTGTTGCCACATCCGGTGTTTTCGCCCGTAGAGCCACGGCAATACGTGGCTGCACAATGGCATTCAACGAACGTGACGGGATGTCCACCATCGTGGCAATGTAATTGGC
>LXOW01216893.1_pt1 | contig 26235 bp, 26 predicted proteins | sample 1368591 | NCBI WGS metagenome assembly LXOW01 (sample SAMN04884650, study PRJNA319009) | bovine gut metagenome | isolation source: Cow rumen | host: Bos taurus | place: Italy: Legnaro (PD) | collected 2014-07-09
GCATTCTTCGCATACGGGCATGATGGCCTCCAAGAAATACTTCATGTTCTGGCGCAGCTGCGCCTTGTCGATGCCCTTGTAGAGTTCCAGGAACTCGCGGAATTTCTGCACGGGTGCCTCGTCGTTCTCGCTGAAGTTGCCGGAGACGAAGCCTTGGGTCTTGATGACGATGTTCTCAACGAGCTTGTGGTCCTTCTCGGGTGTCATGGTCTTAGCCAGCTCGTCGCACTCGGCAAGCACATTGCGGCCTTCGCCCCAGCCCTCGGGGAACTTGAAGGCGGCCCATTCCTCGCGTGCCCCTTCGCGCTTCAGGATATAGATGTCGAAGTAGGCGAACTCTGCGTAGTTGAAGTAGAGGTTTGTCGATCCGTTGGGGTTCTCGTGCAGCAGGTCCGTGCGTGCCCAGTCGAGCACGGGCATGAAGTTATAGCAGATGCAGTGTATGCCCTCTGCCGAGAGGTTGCGCAGGCTCTCCTTGTACACCTCTATCTGGTGGTCGCGGTCAGGACCTCCATACTTAATTGTTTCCACCACGGGCAGACTCTCCACCACGCTCCAGCGCATACCGTAGCTCTCAATATACTCGCGCAGGTCGCGAATCTTCTCGCGGGTCCACACTTCGCCCAGTGGCACGTCGTGCAGGGCGGTAACGATGCCTTCCACCCCGATTTGTTTCAGCATGGCAAGGGTAATCTTGTCTTTCTTGCCAAACCATCTCCAAGTTCTTTCCATGTCTGTTGTATTTTATGTATTAGCAAAAACACTGCAAAGATACAGCTTTTTGATGACAAAACAAAGAAAAAACCTCGTCATTTTTCATTCGGCCCTTCATTTCTTTCCTGTATGTTCCATCAGTGCTGGAATTGTCGTTCCGTGGAAAATGTTTTTTGTTTAGTTTTTTGGCGAAAAGAAAAAAAATGCGTACCTTTGCACGTCAAAAAAAATATCGTCTAGAATATGGCAAAAAGATTCGCCGAATATAACGGCTTGAACCTGACACAGGTGAACAATGAGATGCTTGCGAAGTGGATGAAAGAGGACATCTTCCGTCGCTCTGTTGATGAGCGCGAGGGCTGTCCGCAGTTTGTGTTCTACGAGGGTCCTCCCTCGGCCAACGGTCATCCCGGCATCCATCACGTGTTGGGCCGTGCGCTGAAGGACACGTTCAACCGCTATCGCACCATGCAGGGTTTCCAGGTGAAGCGCAAGGCCGGTTGGGACACCCACGGACTGCCCGTGGAGCTGAGCGTGGAGAAAGCACTGGGCATCACCAAGGCCGACATCGACAACCCCGAGTCGCCCCGTTATATCTCTACCGAGGACTATAACCAGAAGTGCCGTGAAAATGTGATGACCTACACCAAGGAGTGGCGCGAGCTCACCGAGCGCATGGGCTACTTCGTGGATCTGGACCATCCCTACATCACCTACGACAACAAGTATATCGAGACGTTGTGGTGGCTGCTGAAGAAGTTCTATCAGAAAGGCCTGCTCTATAAGGGCTATACCATCCAACCCTACAGTCCTGCCGCCGGTACGGGTCTGAGCAGCCATGAGCTGAACCAGCCCGGCTGCTATCGTGACGTGAAGGACACCACGTGCACGGCGTTGTTTAAAATTAAAGAATTAAAGAATTTAAAAATTGAAGAAGGGTGGGGGGCTGCCTACTTCCTGGCCTGGACGACAACGCCCTGGACGCTGGCCGCCAACTCGGCCCTCTGCGTGGGTCCGAAGATTGACTATGTGGCTGTAGAAACCTACAACCCCTACACCGCCAAACCCATCACCATCATTCTGGCTGAGGCCCGCTTGAATGCCTATCTGGCTCCCGAGGGCGAGATTACCGACGGCGGCGAGATGCCCGAATACAAGAAAGGCGAGAAGTTCATGCCCTTCCGCATCGTGGGCCGCTACAAGGGCACCGACCTGGTGGGCATGGAGTACGAGCAGCTGATGCCCGCCATCAAACCCATGGGCGACGCCTTCCGCGTCATCCCCGGCGACTACGTCACCACCGAGGATGGTGCCGGTATCGTGCACATCGCTCCTAACTTCGGTGCCGACGATGCTTTCGTTGCCAAGCAGGCAGGCATCTGTCCCATCGTGCTCATCGACAAGAAAGGCAACGAGCGTCCTGTGGTTGACTTGCAGGGCAAGTACTATGTCATTGACGACCTCGACCCCGACTTTGTGAAGAACTATGTGAACGTGGAGGAGTGGCAGAAGTTTGCCGGTCGCTATGTGAAGAATGCATACGACGAGACGCTGACCGACAAGGACGAGACGCTCGACATCAGCATCTGCATGGACCTGAAGGCACAGGACAAGGTGTATAAGATTGAGAAGCATGTGCACAACTATCCGCACTGCTGGCGCACCGACAAGCCCGTGCTCTACTATCCGCTCGACTCGTGGTTCATCCGCAGCTCGGCCTGCAAGGAGCGCATGAGCGAGCTGAACAAGACCATCGGCTGGCATCCCGAATCCACGGGCAGCGGCCGCTTCGGCAACTGGCTTGACAACCTAAACGACTGGAACCTCTCGCGCTCGCGTTTCTGGGGCACCCCGCTGCCCATCTGGCGTTCGGAAGACGGTGAGGAAATCTGCATCGGCTCGCTTGAGGAGCTGTATAACGAGATAGAGAAGGCCGTCGCTGCCGGCGTGATGGAGAAGAACCCGCTGAAGGAGAAGGGCTTCGTGCCCGGCGACATGAGCCAGGAGAACTACGACCGCATCGACGTGCACCGCCCCTACGTGGACTATATCAAGCTGGTGTCGCCAAGCGGCAAGCCGATGAAGCGCGAGAGCGACCTCATCGACGTGTGGTTCGACAGTGGCTCCATGCCCTACGCACAGCTGCACTATCCTTTCGAGAACAAGGAACTCATCGACGAACGCAAGTTCTATCCCGCCGACTATATCAACGAGGGCGTTGACCAGACGCGCGGCTGGTTCTTCACCCTGCACGCCATCGCCACGATGATTTTCGACTCTGTGTCGTTCAAGAACGTGGTGAGCACGGGTCTGGTGCTCGATGCCAGGGGCGACAAGATGTCGAAGCACAAGGGAAATGTGGTGAGCCCGTTCGAGATGATCGACAAGTACGGCTCGGATGCCGTGCGCTTCTACATGATGACCAACTCGGAGCCGTGGGACAACCTGAAGTTCGACCCGGAGGGCGTGGACGAGGTGCGCCGCAAGTTCTTCGGCACCCTTTACAACACCTATAGCTTCTTCGCCCTTTATGCCAATGTGGACGGGTATGAGTCCAATGGCGCCAATGGGGCATACGAAAGACCCGAGATTGACCGATGGATTCTCTCCTGCCTGAACACCCTCATCAAGAAGGTGAAGGCCGAGATGGACAACTTCGACCCGACGCGCGCCGGACGCTACATTGACACCTTTGTCAATGACGACTTGTCGAACTGGTATGTACGCCTGAACCGCAAGCGCTTCTGGGGCAAGGAAATGGATGACGACAAGCGTTCTGCCTACGACACGCTCTACACCTGCCTGCTCACTGTTGCCAAGCTCGTCGCACCTTTCGCTCCTTTCTATGCCGACCAGCTCTACCGCGACCTGGGCGGCGCGAAGGACAGCGTGCATCTGGACGATTTCCCCGTGGCCGATGAGTCGCTCATCGACACCGACCTGGAGGCTCGCATGGAGATGGCCCAGAAGATTACGTCGATGGTGCTCGCCCTGCGCCGCAAGGTGAATGTCAAGGTGCGCCAGCCGCTGCAGTGCATCATGGTGCCCGCCACAGATGAGCAGAAGCAGCACATCGAGGCAGTGAAGAAGCTCATCATGAGCGAAGTGAACGTGAAGGAGCTGAAGTTCGTAGAGGGGCAGGGCATTCTGGTGAAGAAGGTGAAGTGCAACTTCCGCACCATGGGCAAGAAGTTCGGCAAGCTGATGAAGGGCGTGGCAGCAGCCATGGACACCCTGTCGCAGGAGCAGATTGCCGAGCTGGAACAGCACGGCACCATCGGCATCAGCGTCGATGGACAGAGCCTGACCGTGGAGGCTGCCGACGTTGACATCATCAGCGAGGACATCCCCGGCTGGCTGGTGGCCAACGAGGGTGCGCTCACCGTGGCCCTCGACATCATCATCACTCGTGAGCTGCGGCTTGAGGGGCTGGCACGCGAGCTGGTGAACCGCATTCAGAACATACGAAAGGAGAGCGGACTGGAAATCACCGACCGCATCAGCGTGGAGATGACCCGCAACGAAAAGATGGTTGAAGCACTGGAGGCATGGAGTGACTATGTGAAGACGCAAGTGCTTGCCGACACCATCGTTTGCACCGAGGGCTTTGACGGTGGTTCGAAGGTCGAGATCGACGAATACCAGGAAGGCGCTGATGTGAAGGCGAACGAATTTAAGCTGAATATCAATATAACTAAATCCTAATATCTTATGGCCGAAAAAACGCGTTACACCGACGAGGAGCTGGAGGAGTTCCGTCAGATTATTATTGAGAAGCTGGCCCTTGCCAAGCGAGACTACGACCAGATGATGGACTCGCTGACGAATCGCGACTCTAACGATGTGGATGACACGTCGCCCACTTACAAGGCTTTGGAGGAGGGCAGTGAGACGCAGTCGAAAGAGGACTTGGTGAAGTTCGCTGCCCGCCAGCAGAAATTCATCCAGGGGCTGAAAGCCGCATTGGTGCGTATTGATAACAAGACCTACGGCATCGACCGTATTACGGGCAAGCTCATTCCTGCAGAGCGCCTGCGTGCCGTGCCTCATGCCACGCTGAGCGTAGAGTCGAAAGAAATGGAGAAGAAACGGAATAATTCGTGATGAGTAGCGGAAAACCCGTCATGACACGAGGGCGGATGGCCGTGCTGATAGTGTTGGCTGTCCTGTTTGTTGACCAGGTCATCAAGATTGGGGTGAAGACCAGTATGGAGTTGCATGAGAGTATCCGTGTGACAGACTGGTTCTACATCTCGTTCATTGAGAACAATGGCATGGCTTGGGGAATGCAGATAGGCTCGAAGCTGGCTTTGTCGCTGTTTCGCGTAGTAGCCATTGGATTCTTGGGTTACTATATTTGGAAGCTGTCACGGACCAAGGCCCGCTGGGGCTATGTGGCCTGTCTCTCGCTGGTGCTGGCCGGTGCTGCCGGCAATCTCATTGACTGTATGTTCTATGGCCTGGGCTTTGAAGAGTCTACGTTGCATCATGTCAGTCAGTGGGTGGGGCTGGGAAATGGCTATGCCGGTTTTCTGATGGGAAAGGTAGTGGATATGTTCTATTTCCCCATCATCCACACCACATGGCCTGACTGGATGCCCTTCTGGGGCGGCGATGAGTTTATCTTCTTCAGTCCCGTGTTTAACTTTGCCGATTCCAGCATCTCAGTGAGTGTCGTCGCATTGTTGCTTTTCTACAGGAAGGAATTAAGTCAATTGTCGGCTAAACGTGAATAGAGCCAGTGCGTTGTTAGTCGTTGGCGTGCTCATGTTATCGGCTGCTTGTCAGCCGGGTACGCCGAGCCAGTATATCCAACCGGGTGACATGGAGGATATACTGGTGGACTATTATCTGGCCAAGGCCATGGCGCAGCAGGACAGAGGCACCTCGGACAACCGTGAATACAGTATGGCCGTCTATATGAAGGCTGTCTTGAAAAAACACGGTGTTACCCAGGCTGAGCTCGATTCGTCGCTCTGCTATTATTACACACGTGCCGACCGGTTTGAGGAGATCATCAAGCGTGTGGCTGAGCGTCTGGAGGATAAGGCCTTGGTGATGGGAGCCTCGGAGGGTGAAATCGGCAAGTATGCATCCTATAATACCACGGGCGACACGGCCAACGTATGGGTAGATCGGACAACTGCTCTGCTGATGCCCATGCCGCCCTATAACCGTTGGGAGTTTAATCTTGAGGCCGACTCCACCTATCGCAAGGGCGACGCACTGATGATGATGTGGGTGAGCGACTATATGTGCCAGTCGGGCGAGAAGCGGGGGGTGGTTTATATTGCCGTGGAATATGATGACACGGTGGTGAGCCGCAACCTGCATTTCTCCGTCTCTGGGATGAGTCAGCTGCGCGTACCCGAAGACACCCTGCGCAATATACGGGCCATCAAGGGCTTCTTCTATATGGATGGCGGCAATGACCATACCCCGTCCACCCGCCTGCTGTTCTTAAACAATGTGCAACTTATTCGATTCCATACACGCGATGAAGAAACTGCGACGGATAGCATCCCACGAGATAGTGTTGGAGGACCAAAGGCGGTTGACGCTGTCAGTGGTAGAGATACAATCGGGCGAAGTCCTCACGTGGTACCCGCTGACTCAGGAACTGCCAGGCACCGAGTGGATGCCAGGACAGATAGTGCTGCGGCGCGACGTGAACGGCGTCTTACGCGCGTACCACAATGATAGAATTATCAACTAATACCTAGAGATTATGAATATGAAAGTGCGTTTGTCAATTATGAACTTCCTGGAGTTTGCTGTCTGGGGAGCTTATCTTACGTGCATGGGCAATTATCTGGGCGTTGCCGGCCTGGGTAATGAAATATCCTGGTTCTATGCCATTCAGGGCATTGTGTCGATATTCATGCCTACGTTGATGGGTATTGTAGCCGACAAATATATCCAGCCGCAGCGCCTGTTGGGCCTTTGCCATCTGGTGGCTGGTGCTGCCATGCTCTGCTGCTGGTGGATGGGACTGTCGGCTGGCTTCGGCAATGAGTTGCCCAACAAGTCGGCGTTTATTGCCATGTACACCCTGAGTGTGGCATTCTTCATGCCTACTATTGCACTGGCAAATACTACGGCATTCACCATCCTGAAGGAAAACAAGCTGGATACGGTGAAAGACTTTCCGCCTATCCGAGTGCTGGGCACTGTGGGCTTTATCGCCACAATGTGGTTTGTCAACTGTGCCGTGTGGGAGGACGGGGCTTTCTCGTTCACGTTGGCCGATAACTTACACAAGTTCCAGTACACCTATATGCAGTTCTTCGTATCGGGCTTCCTCAGCCTGCTGCTTTGCGCCTACTGCTTCCTGCTTCCCGAGTGTAAGCTGAGCAAGAAGGCACAATCGGCCTCGCTGGCTGAATCGCTGGGCCTGACCGCCTTCAAGCTCTTCAAGCGTAGTAAGATGGCACTTTTCTTTGTGTTCTCTGCATTGCTGGGTATGTGCCTGCAGGTGACCAATGGCTATGCCGGGCCTTTCATTACCAGTTTTAAGGGTGATGCTGCTTTTGCCGATTCCTTTGCAGCCAACAATGCCACCCTGCTGACCTCGCTCTCACAAATCAGCGAGGCGTTGTGCATCCTGATGATTCCCTTCTTCCTGAAGCGCTATGGCATCAAGGTGGTGATGCTCATGTCGATGTTTGCCTGGGTGTTCCGATTTGGGTTCTTCGGCCTGGGCAATCCGGCCATGCCTGGTGTGCTGCTCTTCGTGCTGTCGTGTATCGTCTACGGTGTAGCCTTCGACTTCTTCAATGTGTCGGGCGGTATCTTTGTCGATCAGGAGTGCGAGCCAAAGGTGAAAGCTTCAGCTCAGGGACTGTTTATGATGATGACCAACGGACTGGGTGCCACCATCGGTACGCTGGTAGCCGGTGAGATTGTGAATCACTATTGTGCGTGGGAGGGCGGATTCCTCCTGGGTGAATGGCAGACGTGCTGGTTCATCTTTGCCTCATTCGCCTTGGTCGTTGGCGTGTCCTTCGCCTTGGTGTTTAAGCCGGAGAAAAAGTAGGGTGGGGTTGCTGTAAATAGTAAATATAAAGGTGCGCCGCATACTTCTGAGATTCGAAAACCTTCAGCAGATAGTGGGAACTGACGATGTGTCGGTCGTGGTACTCACGGATGAAGCACGTGAACGGGCTTTGTCTGTGGTGTGCGATGCAGAAATGACACACCAGCTGCTGATGCGGTTGCATGGCAATCGCGAACTATGCCGTACCATGCTCCCGGAAGTACTGCTTCAGTTGCTGCCCTCCTCATACGAGATGATGATTGTAGGAATCTATGACGGTCAGTATCAGGTGATGTTGATGGATATGGAAAGTGGAGAGTCGGTACGTATACGCACAAGCGATGCCGTGCTGCTGAGCATCATCTCGCACGTACCTCTTTATATAGAGGAACGGTTGATGCAGCGGCAGAGCGTCGCATTCGAAGAACATGCCACCGGTGTGTCCATACCGATAAACTCTATGGACACGGCTCGTCTGAAGGCGGCCTTGAAGAATGCCGTGGAGGAAGAAAACTATGAACTGGCTTCACAGCTGCGTGATGAAATCAATCGCCGCACACCCCATTAGCCTCATGGGCCCTATAAGCCCTATATGCCCTATATGCCCTATAAGCCTTATAAGCCCTATATGCCCCATTAGCCCCATCACCCATCCCCCCCCATGAAAGAAGAAAGATATTTCTACGTCCCCCAAGCCGCACAGCGCAGTGAACTTCCTGAAGAGGAGGCTTCTCATGCCCTGCGGGTCCTTCGGCTGAAAGAGGACGACGAGATGATGCTGATGGATGGTGAGGGGACGTTTTACAAGGCGGTAGTCAGCATGGTCAGCGGAAAGCATTGCTTCTATGAGATTAAGGAGGCCTTGCCCCAGGAGCGTCCGTGGCAGGGACATCTGCATCTGGCCATCGCCCCGACGAAAATGATGGAACGCATGGAATGGCTGGTGGAGAAGGCCACGGAGATAGGCTTCGACGAGCTGTCGCTGCTCGACTGCCGTTTCTCAGAGCGTCGTGTCGTGAAAACACAGCGATTGGAGAAAATTGCCGTCGCGGCCATGAAGCAGAGCCGGAAGGCATGGAAACCGGTCATCAACGAGATGCAGGACTTCAAGTCTTTCATTGTCAAGCATAAGGAGGGTACCCGCCGCTATATTGCCCATTGCTATGAGGAGGTGGAGCGGGTGCATCTTTTCACTGAGCTGGAGCAGGGCGGCTCGTCGCTTGTGCTTGTAGGCCCGGAGGGCGATTTCTCTATCGACGAAGTGCGTATGGCCGCTGAGGCGGGCTTCGTCTCTGTTGATTTGGGCAAGAGCCGTTTGCGTACCGAGACGGCCGGACTGGCTGCAGTAATGATGATGCAACTGACAAGAACATGAATAAGGTGACGTTTAGGAATGTGTTGCCGAATGTGTTTGGCACGGAGACATTGTCTTCTGACATCTGGCAGAAGGGAGTGGTGTTTGAACGTGGGCGGTACTATCTTATAGAGGCCGACAGCGGGAAGGGCAAGAGCACTTTTTGCAGTTATGTGCTGGGCTATCGCCACGACTATACGGGTGAGCTGCTTTTCGACGGGAAAAATGCCCGTACATACGGCATGGAGGATTGGACGAACTTGCGCCAGCGGCACATCAGCTGTCTGTTTCAAGAGTTGCGCCTTTTCCCGGAACTGACGGCCTTTGAGAATGTGGAGATAAAGAATAAATTGACTCGCTGCAAGAGCCGTAGTCGGATAGAGGAATGGTTTGAAAGGCTGGGAATAGCCGATAAGCTGCACGTCGACCTGGGGCGCATGTCGTTTGGACAGCAACAGCGCGTGGCACTGATACGTGCACTGGTGCAACCCTTCGACTTCCTGTTGGCTGACGAGCCGGTCAGCCATGTGGATGACCGTAATGGGCTGGAGATGGCCCGCTTGGTGGAAGAAGAGACACAGGCACTGGGGGCTTCGGTCATTGTGACGAGTATTGGCAAGCGTTTGCCACTGGATTATGATTATACACTGAAACTATGAGAATAGCTATCGTCGCTGCATGTTTAGCCCTGACTTCCTTGTGTTGCCAGGCGCAGGAGTCTATGATGGCAATCCTTTTTAAGGAGATGCCCGACTCGCTTCTTCCCTATCTGACGAAGAACAACCGACTGGACATGATTGACTTCATGGAGGCGGGCATGAAGGCAGAGGTGACCAACAGACTTGAAGGGAAGAGCCTGATGACCATGCTCACCGCCGACAGTCTGTCACTTCAGTTGAATGACATGCTGCAGGTGGATATGCAGCTGCGTCGGGTGGACGAGCCCGTGGACAGCAGTCAATGGCTTGTCTGTGTAAGGCGTACTTATCGGTTGAACGAAAAACAGACAGCATGTATAGTCGATGTCTATACTGCTGCCTGGCGTTTGTTGTCATCGCAATCCGATGGTTCTTCCATCCTCAGACGCGACGAGGAAATCTTTGCCCAGCCTTATTTCTGATGCTGTCTTTGCTGAGGAGGCCTTTGTCCGTTTTGCTGCCCGTTTTGCTGCCTGTTGCCTCTGCCCCAGTTTCTCATCATGTGGCGGTGGAAACCCTGTTCTGCCTTGAGGATGTCATAGACCTTTGAGGCGGGCAGCAGTTCCAGGAAACGTAGGTGATAGGTCTGCTGGATACGTTTCAGCTCCACGTCTATCTCGTCGCTCTCCTTGATGGCTTTCAGGCATCCCTGCTCGTCCTGGGGCTTGGTGAAACCCTGCAGGCCCTGGCGACCGAAGAGGACTCGCTGCTTTTCTTGCATCTCCTTATAGACGGGGAAGAACTTGGCAGCCTCCTGAGGAGTCAGATTGGCTTCCTTGGTGATATAAGCCTGTAGCTCAGCCTCAAAGCGTTCAGGCGAGAACCGCTGCGGGGGCTGCTGCTGTTTCTTGTTCTCCTGTGCGCCAATGCTTAAGGTAAGCATGACCAGGATTAGCATGGAAAAAAGTCTTTTCATTTCAGCTTGGTAGTCAATTTAATCGTCAAATAGTAAATCTTGGATAGTCAACAGGTAGATGTCCTTACATGTCTGCCAGCAGACAGGCATAGATGTCCTGGTTATCTACCATTGCATAGTTTGCCTCTTCTTCGATGTAGTTGTCGCTGTAGTACACGTTTTCCTGTTCCAGCGTAGCCATCTGCTGAAGTTCCTTCGTGTTGTCATGCTTGTTGCTGAAAAGCACGGCTGTCGTAAAGATGCCTATGCAGACACATGCTGCCGCATAGAGCCATGGGCGCAACCGCTTAATGACGGCGGGCTTGGCTGGCTCCTGTTCCGGGAGCCTCTCCATAGCCTGTTCCGGAAGCCGTTCCATAACCTGTTCCGTCAGCTGCTCAAAGTAGCCTTCGGGAACGGTAAAGGGGTTCTTCTTGCCCAGTTTGCTGTTGAGATATTCTTCTTCGTTCATCATAGCTTTTGATCTTTCTGCTAAATAGACGTTATCGTGAAGTAATGGTTTAATCACGTTGATGGAAAAATTCGGTTATTTTTTTCACTGCGATGTGGTAGGAGGCTTTCAGCCCTCCTTCCGATGTGCCGAGAATGCGGCTGATGTCGCTGTACTTCATCTCATCGTAGTAGCGCAGCTGGAATACAGTGCGCTGCACGCTGGGCAGACTGGCGATGGCCTCTTGCAGTTGGGCTTCCGTCTCGTCGCCATCGAAGTAGCGGTCGGCCATCAGCTGGTTGGCCAGTCCCAGGTCGGCATCGTCAGTACTCAGCGTGGGATGGTTCTTCTGGCGGCGGCAGAAATCGAGAGCCTCATTGATAGCAATGCGTGAGAGCCAGGTGATGATTTTCGAGTCGCCTTTGAAGGTGCCGATGGAGCTCCAGGCTTTCAGCAGGGCGTTCTGTACCACGTCGTTGGCATCCTCATGAGTGAGAACGATGCGTCGCACCTGCCAGTAGAGCTGCTCGCTATACTGGCGAACCATGATTTCAAATCCTTTCCGCAGCGTAGCGGGGGAATGAAGCATGTCTTTGAGTCTTTGGTCGTCGAGCGGTTCCATTGTCTATGGTTTTGACGCTGTCAAGGCAGGTATGGTTTAATAGCGTTGTAAATTATTTTGTCGTAGCCGTAGGTGTCGTCCCATGTTTCCAGCTCTCCTGTCATGGGGTTGGGATAGAGCGTGTAGTAGTCTATCAGTACAGGCACTTTCGGGTCTACGGTAGTGGAACTGATGAGCCTGACAGGTTCTTCGCCGTGCTCTTTTAGATATTGGCGGCCCTGCTCAGTCGTGGGCTTCATGTCTATTGACAGCCGCATTTGCTCCAGCTTCCACTCGCTGGCATCGGGCAGCAGGAATTCCGCGAGGTCGAAAGGACGTTGCAGGCGAATGCAGCCATGTGAGATGGCCCGCCGCTGCTTCTTGAAGGCACCCGGCGAAGATGTGTCGTGAAGGTAGACGGAAAACTTGTTGGGGAAGCGGAAGATGATGCGTCCCAGAGAGTTGCCTGCTCCGCTGCGCTGGCTGATGGAATAGCGGCCGCTTCTCAGTTGCGCATGGGTTAAATTCCGTGGGTCTACTTCCTGTCTTTCGCTGTCGATGATGTAGTAGTTGTTGCGGGCGAAATAGGCGGAGTCGCCGGCATGGTTGCTCACCTCATCGCGGACGATGCTGAAGGGTATGTGCCATTCGGGATTCAGCTGAATGAGGTGAATGTCGCTGGACAGCAGGGGAGTTTTTGTCGAGTTCTTTCCATAGCAGATGCGCATGTTAATGATGCTGTCGGCGTGGACGGCCCATAGCTGCTGGGAGGCGATATTCACGAATATATGGCGGTCGGCAGACAGGGGATGCCTCACATTCCGCCAGCGCAGACGCTCCATGTTGCAGATGATACGCTGTCGGCTTACGCTGTCGCTATCCTGTTGCAGCAGGCTTTTCAGTTGTTGATAGGGCTTGTCTTGCGTCTCGGCTGCATGGAGGAAGTCAAGCATGGCTTGTTTGTCAGACAGCTGGTGCATCGCGTAGTCAATGAAAGCACTGTCGGGCTGTTCCGTCTTGATGTCGTATTGCCTTCTTCCAAATAGCTTGGCGGGATTGGTAAAGCCAAACCGTTGCCCGATGACATAGCGCAGATAGGCTTGTGTGAGATTCTCTTCCAACCGAGCCATAGTGGCAGCCACGTCACGCAGGGAGTCAAGCTGATGCATGGCTGCCAGTCCTTCTTCGATAGCGTCCAGTTGAAAAGCATCCTTGCTGAATCCCAGTGGCTGGATCAGACAATGCATCACACTATCCAGGGCATCGCCAAGGGCTAATTGTTCGGGAGTGCCCATCCACCGCCATTCTCCACCTTCACGATAATATTGATGTCCTGGGTGGTTGGCAAAGGTGGAGTCGTTGGCATTTGAGATAAGAATATCCAGATGCAGCTGGGCATCCAGTGAATATTGTCGATAGATTTGTTCCCGTCTCAGGGCATCCTCATCGACTTGCGCCTGTTGCTTACAGGCAGAGATGTTCAGGGCAAGGAAGATGCTTCCAATAATAATCAGCGCACGGTGATTTTGCGCACCACCTTGCCAACTTTCAGAATGTAGCACCCTTTAGGCAGATTAAGTTCAATACGCTGGGCAGGTCCCTCTATCTTATATGTAGCAACGGCGCGTCCTGTCAGCGACACCACTTCCAGTGTCATACCGCTGGCATCCTTCACGCTGACGGCGTTGCCGTCGACGCTGATGGTGGGTGCCTGTTCTTCCATCTGCTCTGACACACCCATACTTGTGACCATCGTCGTGGCCTTCGTCGGGGTGGCTAATGCCAGCAGGGCTGCACAAGTTAATATGACAATCTTAGTTCTGTTCATGCAAGTAGGTTTGTAATTACTCCGCAAAAATAGTAAAAATAATCCGTCCCGCCAAATAATTGGCAGGAAAAATCATGTTCAGACATCGAAAACATTCATTTCGTTGGTTAGGAGACTATTGGGGAATACCTCCTGAGCCTCGCGCAGCAACACGTTTTCGTCGGTGTAGCGTGAACTATAGTGGCCCAACAACAACTTCCCGACTTTTGCCTCCTGTGCCACCAGGGCTGCCTGGCGTGCCGTGGAGTGGTGGTATTTCTGGGCCATCAGCTCGTTGTCGTTGCCATAGGTGCTCTCGTGGTAGAGGGTGTCCACTCCCTGAATAATCGCATGAAGGCCAGGTATGTAGCGTGTGTCGGAACAGTAGGCATAGCTGCGTGGCGGTTCAGCGGGTGTCACCAGACGCTCATGGGCGATGACGGTGCCATCGTCCGTCACATAGTCCTGGCCGTTCTTGATGTTGTTAATCTGCGACGTCGGAATGCCGTATAGGTCGAGCATGTCGCGCCGGATGTGAGGAAGTGATGCCTTCTCACGAATCAGGAAGCCACAGCAAGGCAGGCGGTGCTCCAAGGGGATGCTTTCCACCTGAAGCGACTTGTCGTCATAGATGACTTGGTGGACGGTCGTGTCAACAGGATGGAAGACCACTTCGTAGCCCAAGTCATGGCAGAACATCTTTATTTGTGCAGTCAGCATCGGTTCCAGTTCGGCGGGACCGTAGATGTGAAGCGTGGCTGTCCGTCCCAGGAGGCCGAAGGAGGAGATCATGCCGATAAGGCCGAAACAGTGGTCACCGTGGATATGAGTGATGAAGATGTGTCCCAGTTTGTTGAACGAAATGCTCATCCTCCGCAATTGCAGCTGCGCCCCCTCGCCACAGTCAATCATAAACAGCTTTCCCCGGCACTCCACGATTTGCATGGAGGGGTAGTGGCGGGTGGTGGGCAGTGCACTTCCACATCCCAGTATGTGTACACGAAATGGCACCATACTAGAAAATGTTGTAATCTTCCTCGTAATTATAATCCAGAATTACTCCCAAGTCTATATCCGGTTCCGGATTGTAGCGGCCAAACTCAAAAGTCTCTTCTTCGTTGATGTTCTTCAGATACAGGGAGTCATTGGTCATCTTCTGGATTTCGTAGGTTTCCGTAGAATAAATCTCCGTACCGTCGTCTCGTGTAAATGTCAGTTGCAGATGGCCGTTGAGAATGCGCCACGACTTGTAGATGATGTCACCTTGCTGTTCGAAGTTTGAGACTTCGCCGCCATCTTTGATGACAATGCCAGAGGGTGTGCTGCCGTCGAAAGGACTGGGCATCACCCATTCGCCCAACAGGCAGTTCTTGTTGATGGTCATCAATGCCGATGAATGGTCGGCATTGGGAATCACATAGATCTCGTCTCCACGTGAGTAGCCGGCCATCACCTTGCCCTTCTTTCGGGCTTCCTCCACGTTGATGTAGATGGTATCGTCGTAGGAGGTGATAATCTGCAAGATGTCTTGCGTGGAGTTTTTACCGCAGAATCCGTAGATAGTGGAATCGGTTTCTTCTTGCAGGTCGGCAGGAGCCTCATAGCCCACCTTCTGTGGGGAACGCATGTCGCATCCTGCCGCAACCAGTGCCAGTAAGGTCAGTAAATAAAAAAGTCGTTTCATAGTCATTATTTGTTTTTGTTTTAATTGTCTTTCCTAGGCCTTCCAGCTTCCCTGCCGTCAATGCTCTTGTTGCTTGGCCTCGTTCCATAGCCGGTCCATCTCTTCCAGTGTCATTTCAGTCAGTGGCCGTCCGGCGCGTATGCTGTGCTCCTCGATATAGTTGAAGCGGCGGATGAATTTGGCATTGGTACGTTCCAGGGCATTGTCAGGGTTGAGTTTGTAAAGTCGTGCAGCATTGATGACAGAAAAGAGGAAGTCGCCCAGCTCGTCGGTAGAATGCTCTTTGTCTTCTTTCTTTAGCTCCGTCTCCAACTCGTCCAGTTCTTCGCGAACCTTGTCCCAGACATCATCGCGCTGTTGCCAGTCGAAGCCCACGTTGCGTGCCTTGTCCTGGATGCGATAGGCCTTGATGAGCGAAGGCAGTGCCGCAGGCACCCCACTGAGCACGGTCTTGTTTCCGTCTTTCTCTTTCAGCTTGATCTGTTCCCAGTTTTGAAGCACTTCCTCTGAAGTCCTTGCTTTCGCAAATGCTCTGTCCTCAGTGGTCTCTCCGTATGGCAGTGGTCGTGGATTGTCGGCTCCTACCTGGCTGGGGTGGTAGATATGGGGATGGCGGAAGATGAGTTTGTCGGCCTGTTGGCGCAGCACGTCGTAGATGTCGAATTGTCCCTGTTCTGAGCCTATCCTTGCATAGAAGCAGAGGTGCATCATCACGTCGCCCAGCTCTTTCATCACGTCGTGCTGGTCATTCCGGGCCAGCGCATCGCATAGCTCGTAGGTCTCTTCAATGGTGTTCGGACGCAGGCTCTCGTTGGTCTGCTTGCGGTCCCAGGGACATTTCTCGCGTAGCTGGTCGAGCACGTCCAGCAGTCGTCCGAAAGCTCGTATTTGTTCTTCACGCGTATGCATAGATAATGTTTTTGCAAAGATAGGGAAAATAAACGAAACTGCCAAAACTATCAGTGAAATAATAACAGACAAATCATTTTTTTACCAGTCCAAGCTCATGGGCTTTCTGCATGAGCAGTTGCATGAGCGGTTCGTGTTCGTTTTCCACCCGGTTGTCGAGCACGGCATCCTTCAGGTATTGTTTCAGCACGCCAACCTCTCGGGAGGGTTTCAGGTTGAACAGTTGCATGATTTCGTTACCGTCGATGACAGGCTGTAGCAGCCGTTTGTAGTCTTTCTCCTGCAGGTCTGCCAGCTTTTCGCGTACCATGCGGAAGTTTTCGAGGAAGATTTTCTTCTTCACCTCATTCTTGCTCGTGATGTCGGCCTCGCAGAGGGTCATCAGGTCGTCGATGTCATCACCGGCATCGTTCAACAGTCGCCGAACGGCACTGTCGGTGACCTCTTCGTCGGCGATGGCCTGTGGGCGCATGTGCAACTCAACCAGTTTTTCCACATAGTGTAGCTCCGTACCCATAGGCAGTTTCAGCCGGCGGAAAATAGGGGCTACCATTTTAGCTCCAATGTAATTATGGTTGTGGAAAGTCCAGCCAATGGCAGGATCCCAGCGTTTTGTCTTCGTCTTTCCGATGTCGTGCAGCAAGGCTGCCCAGCGCAAATAGAGTGAAGAGTGAAGAGTGAGGAGTGAAGAATTACTAGCAACGTTGTCGAGTACCTCCAGAGTGTGATAGAAGTTGTTCTTATGGGCACGGCCGTTTTTCTGCTCTACAATGTCTAGGGCAGCCAGTTCTGGCAGGATAATCTGTAGCAGGCCGGAGCGCTGTAGGTCTACAAAGCCTCGGCTGGGCGTAGGTGAAAGGATGATTTTGTTCAGTTCAACGATGGTACGCTCGGCACTGACAATGGCCATGCGGCTGGCCATGCGTTCCAAGGCCTCAAAGGTGGCATCTTCAATTTGAAAGCGCAGCTGGGTGGCAAAGCGAATGCAGCGCATCATGCGGAGAGGATCGTCGCTGAAAGTCACTTCGGGGTCGAGGGGTGTGGCAATGATGCCATCCTCTAAGTCGGCCAGACCGTTGAAAGGGTCGACAAGCTCTCCGAAGCGGTTGGCGTTCAGGCAGATGGCCATGGCGTTAATCGTGAAGTCGCGCCGGTTTTGGTCATCTTCCAGCGTTCCGTCCTCTACGATGGGCTTACGGGAGTCATGGCTGTAGCTCTCCTTGCGAGCACCAACGAATTCTATTTCCAGTTCTCCTTTGGCTTCTCCTTGGGAGGGGACTTTAACCTGTGCCGTTCCGAAATTCTTAAAGACATTCAGGAATGCCTTGCGGCCCAGTAGCCGCTTCAACTCTGTAGCCACGGCGATACCACTGCCTACCACTACCACGTCGATGTCGGCAGAAGGGCGTTCCAGGAAAAGGTCACGCACGTAGCCGCCCACCACATAGCATTCCACACCCATCAAATCGGCTATCTGGCCGATCTGGTGGAAAATGGGCTTGTCGAGAATAATCGCCAGTTCTTCGTTTGTATATAGCTTCATTTGTTAATATTTCCTTTTGGAGCTGCAAAGTTACGAATTTTTTTCGTAAATTTGCAACCGCTATGAGACGTTTTTTACTATTTTTGCTGTGTGTGCCATTGATGATGGCTTGCAGCAGCAAACTGAAGAGAGAGAATGAGGCACTGGCGAAGGAGATAGCAGAGCGACGCGAGGCCTTGAAAGAACACCAGCGCAGTGCCCATGAGGAGGCACAGCGCCAGCTGGCAGTGACCGACAGCCTGCTGGAGTCGGCCACACGAGCGTATGACGAGCTGCATGAATGGGTGATGGAGCACGCTGCCCAGCTGAACGGACAATCGCCTGAAGTGGAGCGCCTCAACCAGCTTCATGCCTATTGCGATTCGCTGAAAGAACGCTTTGAAGTGCTGGCCGAGACCATCAAGTATATCCGCAAAAAGCAGGCAGAGTGAACAATTGCGGGGAAGGATGCCACTTATTTAGCGTTTATTTAACTAATAGGAATAAAAAAATCCAGTTTCAATCTTCCATTTTCAATTTATTTTGTAACTTTGCACCCTGTATGGATAGATTCGAAAAGACGAATGCCGAGTTCGAGGCCGCCGTGGCCGAATGCCGGGAGTTGTTCAGCCAGAAGTTGCACGACTACAGGGCTTCGTGGCGTATTCTGCGCCCCGCATCTCTCACCGACCAGCTCTTCATCAAGGCCAAACGCATACGCTCGCTGGAATTGAAGCAGACATCGCTGGTGGGCGAGGGCATCAGGCCGGAGTTCGTGGCTCTGGTGAACTATGGCATCGTGGGGCTTATCCAATTGGAGCTTGGCTTTGTCGACAGCGTAGACATCACCAATGAGGAGGCTCTACAGCTGTACGACCGTTTCGCCCAGGAAGCCCTGGCACTGATGAAACGGAAGAACCACGACTACGACGAGGCGTGGCGCGGCATGCGTGTAAGCTCCTATACCGACCTGATCCTCACTAAGATAGAACGGGTGAAAGAAATGGAAGACCTGAACGGTGGGACGCTGGTCAGTGAGGGCATCGATGCCAATTATATGGATATCATCAACTATGCAGTCTTCGGACTGATAAAGCTGTCTGAGTGAAGAAGCTATTGATAAATTGTTGCCGCCTGGTGCTGGCATTGGTCTTTATCCTTTCCGGATTTGTCAAGGCCGTTGACCCGCTGGGCACGCAGTATAAGATTGAGGACTACCTTGAGGCCATGCACCTGGGCGGCGTGCTGCCCGAAATGGTGGTGCTGGCACTCTCTGTCGGACAGTCGGCACTGGAGTTCTGCCTGGGCATTTTTATGCTCTTTGCCATCAGGCGCAGGCTGACGTCGAAGCTGGTGCTGCTTGTCATGCTGCTGATGACGCCGATAACCCTCTGGTTGGCAATGACCAATCCGATTTCCGACTGCGGGTGCTTCGGCGATGCAGTGGTACTTACCAACTGGCAGACGTTCTGGAAGAACGTGGCGCTGCTGATGATGGCTGCCATTGTGGTGTGGCGACCGTTGGAGATGTTCCGCTTCGTGAGCCGTTCGAGCCAGTGGATTGTCATCAACTACTCGGTACTGTTCATCCTGGCTGTCTCTTTGTGGAGCCTCTATGACTTGCCGCAGCTGGATTTCCGCCCCTATCATGTCGGGGCAAACATCAAGGAGGGCATGGCGATGCCTGAGGGCGCAGAGCAGCCCCAGTTTGAAACAACTTTCATACTAGAAAAAAACGGCGAGCGGCGGGAGTTCACGCTGGATGATTATCCTGATTCCACGTGGGTGTTCATCGACTCGCGAACCGTACAGACCAAGGAAGGCTATGTGCCGCCAATCCATGATTTCTCGATGACGCTCCTGCAGGAGGATGGAGATGACATGGAAGAACTGGACATCACGGATGAGGTGCTGTCAGACAGCAGCTATACTTTTCTCCTCGTCTCGTATAGCCTGGAGAGAGCCGATGATGCGCGTTTCGACCTTATCAATGAGCTGTATGAGTATAGCCTGGAACACGACTATGGCTTCTATTGCCTGACAGCGAGTGGCGATGCAGGACGACGGCAGTGGCGTGACAAGACGGGTGCTGAATATCCGTTCTGCCTCACCGACCCCATCACGCTGAAGACCATCATCCGCAGCAACCCGGGCCTGGTGCTTCTGAAGGACGGAACGGTGACAGGAAAGTGGAGCCACAACAACCTGCCGCAGATAGCGGAAGAAGAGTGGCAGCGACCCCTTCATCAGATGGCGCTAGGGCAGGAATCTGACGATACCGTGCCCCAAAAGGTGATCCGCCTGATGCTCTGGTTCGTACTGCCCTTGGCACTGCTCACCATAGCCGATAGAACGTGGATGTGGACTCAGTGGTTAAGGAAGAAAAAAACTCCCACCACCCCTACCAAACCTACTCCACCTACCGAACCTACCAAACCAACAAAATAATTAAGAAAAATGAGAAAGAAAATCGTAGCAGGAAACTGGAAGATGAACATGAATCTCCAGGAAGGTATTGCTCTTGCAAAGGAGCTTAACGAAACATTGAAGGCTGATAAGCCCAACTGTGGTGTGGTCATCTGCACACCATTCATTCACCTTGCCTCTATTGCTCAGTTCCTCGATCAGGACATCATCGGTCTGGGCGCAGAGAATTGTGCTGACAAGGATAAGGGTGCCTATACGGGTGAAGTAAGTGCTGAGATGGTGAAATCCACTGGCGCACAGTATGTCATCCTCGGCCACAGCGAGCGTCGCGAGTACTACAAGGAGACTCCCGAAATTCTGAAGGAGAAAGTGCTGCTGGCACAGAAGAACGACCTGAAGGTTATCTTCTGCATCGGCGAGAGCCTGGCAGAGCGTGAGGCCGGCAAGCAGAACGAGGTGGTGAAGGCCGAGCTGGAGGGCAGCGTGTTCAACCTCAGCGAGGAAGACTTCCGTAAGATTGTCATCGCATACGAGCCAATCTGGGCCATCGGTACCGGCAAGACGGCTACGGCTGAGCAGGCAGAGGAGATTCATGCCTACATCCGCAGTATCATTGCAGAGAAATATGGTCAGGCCGTGGCCGACGACACCACCATTCTCTATGGCGGTTCTTGCAAGGCCTCGAATGCTCCTGAGCTGTTTGCCAAGCCCGACATCGACGGCGGACTTATCGGCGGAGCATCGTTGAAGGCTGCCGACTTCAAGGGAATTATCGATGCCTGGAAAAAGTGATAGGGGCTTGCCCGAAATGATAAATGATAAGTGATATTATTATGCAGAACAGAATCAACAGTACCTATCAAGAGCGACGAATGATAATGATTTGTTTGGTATTTGTCATTTGTCATTTATCATTTTGCCCCGTAGGGGCGCAGTCGTATACTCAACGGGTGCAGCAAAATACGGGGATGCCCGGGAAGGTGACCATTCATCAGGATGCTGCCATCGACAATCTGGTCAATGGCTTGATGGCGACACAGCCGCCAAAACAAGAAAAGCCGGCCCAGCGTCAGCAGAACACTAGTCAGCGCCAGCAGAACAATGCTGTTCAGCAGCATCAGCAGACCCATACCCCTGCCGATGCCGACGTGCCTAACAAGACTGTAAGCAAGTTGATGGAAAGTGAAACCGAGCTGACGCCTGATACCACGCTGGTGACAGACCCGAAACGCATGAAGAAAATCGTGGGCTACCGCATACAGGCATTCGTGGGCGGAAAGACACGTGCCGACAGGCAGAAGGCAGAGCGAACGGGTGAAGAGCTGCGGACAATCTTTCCCGGACAACAGGTGTATGTGCATTTCTACTCACCGAGGTGGATATGCCGAATGGGCAACTTCCGTACACTGACTGAGGCCAAGGAAGTTCTTGATGAGGTGGTGAAGATGGGGTACGACACGGCCACCATCGTCAGGGGAAAAATCACGGTGCCCTACTAAATGGGTACTGACAAACGCTTATTTCACGACATGAATCCGGAAACTGATTTCAGAGGGGGATTAGATGAGCTGGCAGGACACTATCACCAGATATTGGCCTTGCTCGGGGAAGACACGGAGCGTGACGGGCTGCTGAAGACACCGATGCGTGTTGCCAAAGCCATGCAGGTGCTCACCAGGGGCTATGGCATGGATGCCCATAAGGTGCTTACAGATGCCTTGTTCAAGGAGGACTATAACCACATGGTCATTGTCAAGGACATTGATTTCTTCTCGCTTTGCGAACATCACCTGCTGCCCTTCTATGGAAAAGTACACGTGGCATACATCCCTAACGGCTACATTACCGGCCTGTCGAAGATAGCCCGTGTGGTCGACATCTACAGTCACCGTCTGCAGGTACAGGAACGAATGACCATGCAGATACGCCAGTGCATTGACGAGACACTGCATCCCTTGGGAGTCATGGTCGTTGTCGAGGCCAAGCACATGTGTATGCAGATGCGTGGAGTGGAAAAGCAGAACAGCATCACCACTACTAGCGAGTTCAGCGGTGCCTTCAATCAGGCCAAGACCCGTCAGGAGTTTATGAATCTTATCTCTCACTGAGGAGGAGAGCCTACCAAGAATTACTTCAAACAAAGAAGTAAAGTGTTTATCAACAAATTGTCATGGGACATACCTTATAATGTAAATCGGAAAAAAGATGTATCAGACTGACCGCGGTACTTACCGCACAAGGGAATCGGCTTTCAAACAGTTTAGACACAGCTGCTTGGGTAAGCTGGTGATGGCTGTTGCCTTTATCGTTATCTTGCTCTTTATTGCATGGATGACTAACCCGACGGAGGAGAAAATGAGGGCAGAAATGCTTGACAACATCCGCCAGAGCATTGAGTCACGCGACAGCATCCAAGCTGACTGGATGGATATTGTCGTCAGTAATGCAGTGCATACTTTCACAACGGCTGACTCGCTGCCCAACAAAGAGCGACTGGATTTGTTCAACAAGTATAATGTCCAGGAGTATTTTGACAACAGCTTCTATTCGACAATGTATGTGCTTAATACATTGTCGTCGCAGGAGGAACTCGGAGGAGTAGGCATCTTCGGATTAGTCATACCTACCGTGAACTTCAACAGGTTCCTGCCTCGGGAAGGGCCTATGCATAAGGAATACAACGAACCACTTATCAAGCAGGGACCGCAGGACGATGAGTACTATGGAGAGACTCACGTCGATGTATTCCGCTACGAGGGAGAGTAGTCCTTAGGAGTTCAGGAGTTCAGGAGTTCAGGAGTTGCAGGAGTTCAGGAGTTGCAGAAGTTCAGACAATAGTTCTGTTGCTCCAATTACTACTCCAGTTAAGTTTATTTGAATCAGTAGCAAAAGCTGGTGCCAACCAGTTTTTGCTACTGATTCATTTGTTTGGGCAAGAAACTAACGTCTGAACTCCTGAACTCCTGCAACTCCTGTACTCCTGCAACTCCTGCTTTTTATCTGATGAACAGTAGCTCGCGGTACTTGGGCAGCGTCCACAGTCCGTCCTCGACAATCATTTCCAGATGGTCGGCCTCCTTGCGGATGGCTTCCATCTTCGGGCATACGGTGTCGTGGTAGGCAATGGCACGCTGGTGGATGGAGTCGATGCGGTTTGCCACGCGACGGGCATCCGTCAGCTCCTCTACCAGTTGCTCGATACGCTCCGTGCGCTCCGCTATTTCCTCAATCAGTTTCATGTTGCGGGAGCTGAGACGGGTGGCTTTCTCCTCGTCGAAAACACTCTTCATGCCTTGCACGTTCTTGATGAGCTGGCTCTGATAGTGCGTAGCCACAGGAATGATGTGGTTCATGGAGAGGTCACCCATCACGCGGGCTTCTATTTGTACCGTCTTGACATACATTTCCCATTTCACCTCGTTGCGGGCTGCCAGTTCCTTGCGGTTCATCACTTTCATGTTTTCAAACATCTTCACGGATGAATCGTCAAGATAGTGCTCAATGATGACAGGACATGATTTCTCCGTGTCCAGGCCGCGGCGGGCAGCCTCTTGCACCCATTCCTCACTGTAGCCGTTGCCATCGAAGCGCACGGGTTTGCAGGTCTCGATATCGGCCCGGAGGACTTCCAGAATGGCACTGACTTTGTCCTTCCCACGTGAAAGACAGTCATCAACACGCTGTTTGAACAACACCAGGGCTTCTGCCACGGCCGTATTAAGGGCAATCATTGCCGAGGCACAGTTCACACTGGAACCGGGGGCACGGAACTCAAAGCGGTTGCCCGTGAACGCGAAGGGCGATGTACGGTTACGGTCGGTATTGTCAACGATGAGGTCGAATGGCGTCTCGTCGCCTACGCCCTTCCTGCTGGAATGAGGTGAATACAGGTTCAGGCTTTCGGGAGAGAGACTGTCCAGCAATTCTGTCAGCTGCTTTCCCAGAAATGAAGAGATGATGCTCGGTGGTGCCTCGTTACCCCCCAGACGGTGGGCGTTGGTGGCACTCATGATGCTGGCTTTCAGCAGTCCGTTGTGACGGTAGACAGCCATTAGCGTCTCCACGATGAAGGTGACGAAGCGCAAGTTCTCCTCAGGTGTCTTACCTGGGGCATGCAACAGGACACCATTATCGGCTGACAGGCTCCAGTTGTTGTGCTTGCCGCTGCCGTTGATGCCGTCGAAAGGCTTTTCATGCAGTAATACGCGGAAGCCGTGTTTTCGGGCCACCCGCTTCATCAGTGACATCAGGAGCATGTTGTGGTCGACGGCCAGATTACATTCCTCAAAGATAGGGGCCAGCTCAAATTGGTTGGGTGCCACCTCGTTATGGCGGGTCTTGCAGGGGATGCCCAGTTCAAGGGCATGAATCTCCAGGTCGCGCATGAAGGCAGCGACGCGCTCGGGGATGCTGCCGAAATAGTGGTCGTCCATCTGCTGGTTCTTCGCACTCTCATGGCCCATCAGCGTGCGTCCGGTCAGCATCAGGTCGGGGCGGGCGGAGTACAGACCTTCATCGACCAGGAAATACTCCTGCTCCCAGCCCAGGTTCACCTGAACCTTATTGACATCGTCGTAGAACAGAGAGCATACTTCCGTGGCAGCCTTGCCTACGGCATGAAGTGCACGCAAGAGCGGAGCCTTGTAATCCAGCGCTTCGCCGGTATATGCAATGAAAATTGTCGGGATACACAAGGTGTCGTCGATGATAAAAACGGGTGATGTGGGATCCCAGGCAGAATACCCACGGGCCTCGAATGTGTTGCGGATGCCGCCATTGGGAAATGAGGAGGCATCAGGCTCCTGCTGTACTAGCAATTTGCCGCTGAAGGTCTCCATCATCCCGCCTTTGCCGTCGTGCTCTACGAAAGCATCATGCTTCTCGGCTGTTCCCTCCGTGAGTGGCTGGAACCAGTGGGTGTAGTGCGTCACGCCCATCTCCGTAGCCCATTGCTTCATGCCTGCTGCCACGGCATCGGCGACAGAGCGGTCCAGATGGGCACCGTTGTCAATCACGTCAATAAGCTTGTCGTACACTTCCTTCGACAGGTATTTGTACATCTTCTCGCGGTTGAAGACATATTTGCCGAAATAGGCAGAAGGCCGCTCGGAGGGGGCTGCTATCTGCAGGGGGTGTTTCTTGAACGCCTGTTCTACTACTTGGAATCTGAGATTGCTCATGTTGCTACTATGGTATGTCCTGTAAATGAATGGTTCGGTTTATTTATCGATGTATCGGCGGGTGATGTCGCCATAATAGTCTATTCTTCTGTCTCGCAGGAAGGGCCACCAGCGGCGCACCTGCTCGGAGTGGGCCAGATCCACACTGACGAGCACCTGTTCTTCCTCATCACCGGAGGCTTCGTAGAGCAGTTCGCCCTGAGGACCACAGACGAAGGAGGTGCCCCAGAATTGGATACCTGCCTCCCATCCTACCCGGTTTACGGCTACTACGGGCAAGCCGTTGGCCACGGCATGGCCGCGCATAACCGTCTGCCAGGCTCTGCGCTGACGCTGCTGCTCCTCTGGTATGTCCCGGCTGTCATAGCCGATGGCAGTGGGGTAGATGAGCAGTTCTGCACCTTGCAAGGCCATCAATCGGGCTGCTTCGGGATACCATTGGTCCCAGCAAACCATCACTCCCAACCGGCCTACGCTGGTCTGAATGGGATGGAAACCCAGGTCGCCGGGCGTGAAATAGAATTTTTCGTAGTAGCCGGGGTCATCAGGGATGTGCATCTTCCGGTATGTCCCGGCGATGGTCCCGTCTTTCTCCAGCACGACAGCGGTGTTGTGATACAGACCGGCAGCGCGGCGCTCGAAGAGCGAGGTGACAATCACCACTCCCAGTTCCTTGGCCAGTTGCCCGAAACGCTCCGTGGATGGTCCGGGGATGGGTTCGGCCAGGTCAAAGATGTTCACATCCTCCGTCTGGCAGAAGTAGAGCGAGTTGTGCAGTTCTTGAAGCACGATGAGTTCTGCGCCTTGGCTTGCCAGGGTTCGGATGCCGGCGCAAAGACGTTCAATGTTGTGTTGAATGTCCTCGGTGTTATGCTGTTGGATGATTGCTAATTTCATATTTTTTATATGGGGCTTATGGGGCTTATAGGGCTTATAGGGCTTATAGGGCTTATGGGG
>LXOW01287436.1_pt1 | contig 26206 bp, 28 predicted proteins | sample 1368591 | NCBI WGS metagenome assembly LXOW01 (sample SAMN04884650, study PRJNA319009) | bovine gut metagenome | isolation source: Cow rumen | host: Bos taurus | place: Italy: Legnaro (PD) | collected 2014-07-09
ATGCGGAGGCCGTAGCTTGCGGCAATGCTCTCGATCTCCGGGTACGCCGCCGGCAGACCGAACAGGTCGACCGGAATGATAAAGCGCGGCCGCAGCTTCCCCTCCGCCAGAACGCGCTCGATCTGCGCCTCCAGCGCGGCGGGGCTGAGGTTGAAGGTATCGAGATCGATATCGACCATCACGGGCGTCGCGCCGACGAGAGAGGCGCAGCCCGCGGAGGCAAAATAGGTAAAGTCGGAGGTGAAGACTGCGTCGCCGGGTCCCACGTCATACGCCATCAGCGAGAGCATCAGGGCTTCCGTGCCGTTGGCCACGCCGATGCAGTGCTTTCTCCCAACGTATTCGGCCAGCTTCTCCTCCAGCTCCTGTACGGGCTTGCCGAGGATGAAGGCCGAGCTCTCGATCGCCGCCTGGATGCCGGCGTCGATCTCCGGCTTCAGCGCCTCGTATTGCGCATGTAAGTCACGAAACTGCACTCAGATTTCCTCCAGTCCGGAATCGTTTTTCCTGTATTTTCTGCCGCATTTGGGGCAGACCAGACTCCCGTCCAGCAAGTCCCCGCATTCGCAGACCCAGCCGCGCACTCTCGCGGGGACGCCGAGCATCAGCGCATGCGCCGGAACGTCCGAGGTGACGACCGCGCCCGCGCCGATCAGCGCCCACTCCCCGACGGTGTGGCCGCAGACGACGGTCGCGTTCGCGCCGATGGAGGCGCCGCGCTTGACCAGCGTTTTCAGATAGCCCGCGCGCCCCTTGGGGTATTTGGCCCGCGGCGTCAGGTCGTTTGTGAACACGCAGGACGGGCCACAGAAAACATAATCCTCGAGCTCGACGCCCTCATACAGGGAGACGTTGTTCTGCACCTTGCAGCCGTTTCCGATCCTGACGTTGTTGGAGACGTTCACATTCTGCCCGAGCGAACAGTTCTCCCCGATGCGGGCGCCCGACTGGATATGACAATAATACCATATCTTTGTCCCTTTGCCAAGCTCTACATTTTCATCCACAACGCTTGTCGGATGTACAAATGCCTCTTCCATCTTTATCTCCTCGATTCCTCCAGCGCTTTGACGAGCCTGTAGCCGTCCTCGCCGGTGGAGTATTCCGGCTGCGTGTCCAGATGCGCGACAAAATAGCGCAGCTCGCGCTCCAAGGGCATCTGACTGTAGTCCACGGGAACGACGGTCGATTCGCTCTCCCTGCACAGGGGGACGCCGTCGACCCATTCGATATGCTTGTCGCACAGCCGCACCTGCTTGTCCCCCGCGTCGTCGAACCAGATCATGCCCTTGCTGCCCACCACAACGACGCGCTGCTCCTTGAAGGGGTGCAGCCAGGAGACCTGAATGTGCGCTTTCACGTTGTGCGGGTATTCCAGATAGGCCAGCACATAGTCGCAGACGTCCTTTTGCAGGAAGTAGCCGCGGTGCAGCGTCATGGATTCCGCCGGACAGCCGGTAAAGTAATTGAGCGTCGCGAGATCGTGCGGGGCGAAGGATTCAAAGACGTTCTCCTCGCAGCGCACGACGCCGAACTTGATGCGGGTCGAATACATGTAATACAGCTCGCCGATCGCGCCGGCGTCGATCAGCTCCTTGATCTTGTTGATCGCCGGATGGAAGAGCAGGATGTGCGCCACCATGAACACGGCGCCGCTGCGCTTCGCGATCTCTACCAGCTCGCGGGACTCCTCAATGCGCATGGTCATGGGCTTCTCGATCAGCGTCGGGAGACCGAGGCTGAGCAGCTTCCTGCCGATCGGATAATGCGTCTCCGCCGAGGTGGAGACCACATAGCCGTCATAGCCTTGGGCGATGGCCTCGTCCAGATCGGTAAAGGTATCCACGGCGTATTTTGTATGCAGCTCGGCCAGCCGCACGGAGTCAAGATCGACCACCGCGCCCAGGTTCCCCATCTCGCTCAGCGTGCGGATGTGATTCTCGCCCCAGCGTCCGCCGCCGATCACGCAAATTCTCTTTGACATTTTGTATTTCTCCTTTTTCTCGCCGTGTGTCAGGTCTTGTCCGTGTCGCCGCGCGGCGCGGGCTCCCGCTTTGCGCGGAAAATCCCCTCTCTGCCCTTGGTATACTTCCAAAGAAGAGGCGATACAAGCAGATAGCATCCGCCGCAGGCCAGAGCGGAAACGAGCAGGAACAGCAGAACGGGGTTCAAGCCCCCGAACGCGCGCCGTCCCAGGATGCAGAGCCCGACAGACGCCGCGCCGGCCGCCGCGATCCAGAGCAGCTCGCGCACATTGCGGAAGAAACGCAGGTGCGCATTGAGCTTTTGCGCGGAGATCATATTCAGCACCCCGCAGATCAGCACGGAGACGCTGGACGCGAAGCTCACGCCGAACACGCCGCAGCGCGGACAGAGCAGAATGCTCAGCGCGATATTGGCGGCGATGCCGATCGAGCTGTTGATCATCGGCCTTTTGGCGTCCTGGTATCCGTACTGGATGCGGCTGTACACCTCCCGCAGAACCAGCGGGACGAAGGTGAAGGCATAGCCCTTCAAAGCCTGGGACGCCTGCCGAACCGCCCGCGCGTCAAAGGCGCCTCTGGCAAAGGCGACCGTGACGATCTCCTCCGACAGCAGGACAGACACGACGGAGATCGGAAGGAACAGCATGATGAGCAGCAGCGAGGCCCTGTGCGACAGCTCGGCCGCCTCGGCGTCCCTGCCCTGCGCGATGCAGGTCGTGACATAGGAGAAGAGCACCGAGCCGAAGGTGACGATGAAGGTCGAGATGAGATTCGACAGCACGGCGCCGTAGCCGAGCGCCGTGACCGCCCCGTCCTCCAGGCCGGTGACGAGGATCTTATCGACGAGCTGGTTCACATAGACCAGGGAATAGCCCAGCAGCAGCGGGGCCATCATCCTCAGGAGCTTCTTCACCTGCTCGTCGCGGAAGGGATTCCCGCGGCAGAGGCCCCAGGAGCGCCGCGACAGAAAGCCCAGATAGAGCACGTTCCACACGGTATAGAGGACAAAGGCGGTGATCAGCACCTTCGGCCCCTGTTTTGATCCGAGGAGCCAGACGACGGCGATCGTGATCGCGCTCTGCCAGAAGCCGACGAGCTCGTTGGGGATGAAATCCTTCTCCGCGTTCAGAAGCGAGCCGAACACGGCGGTATAGACAAAGAGGATCAGAAAGGGCGAGTACAGCCGCAGATAGCCGCTCAGTACGGCGCTGCTCTCCGCGCTGTAGCTCGGGGCGATCAGCCTCGCGAGCAGGGGGGAGAGCGCAAACACCAGCAGCGCCGCCGCGGCGGTCAGGATGGTGAATGCCTTCAGCACCTGGAAGGCAAAGCGCTTCGCCTGTTCTGCCTTGAGCTCCCTTGCGCCGATATAGACCGAGATGAACGAGGTAGTCAGCGCATGCTGCAGGACGTAATGGATATTCCCGATCAAGCCCTGCGAGAGATTGATCAGATCCGTCTCAAGCGTCGCGCCGAAGGCCCTGGCCACGATCATCTGCCTGACAAAGCCCAGCAGCTTTGTGAGGATCAGAAGGCCGGTTATGGAGAACAGAGTGGAGACAATATTGCGTTTCGTCATTCAACTCTTCCTAACGGGAACCCATTGCCATCTAACGGGAAACCAATGCTTTCAGGCTTTTTCATTCTTGGCATGAAATAGAACACCAATATCAGCGCGACAGCGCCGTGCGTCAAAAACAGCGTAGAATAGAAGGTGCTGATAAGCTCCGGCGTAAAAGCCACGGCCGCGCCGATCAGGGCTTCCACACCGAGATCCTTCGACGCGACGTCCATCGCCTTTAACAGCAACAGGATCGCGATCGGCATGATGAAGATGCCGACGATGCCGAGATTTGCCATAGCGTCTGAAAACAGGCCGTTATTCGCCGCCAAATCCTCCGAGCCAATGATCCTCCCGATCATCTTGGCGATCGGGCCGTAAGGCGATTCATAGCCCAGGAAGCGGAAGAAACTGGATCGGAAATAATCCGGTTCATTTTCAGAGAAGAAACGGTAGTAGTATACATTCAGGATTTGTGGAACAAACATGACTCTCCGGATAAACAATCCGGTGATAAGGTAGGAGTGCCAGAGGCTGTATTCCAGGATAGCCAGCAGCCCCACGCCTGAGAGCGTGTGCGGGATAAGGGCGATCCTCTCTTCGTGCTTTGCCAGGGAGAGTGCGCCCAGAATCGAAACCACAAGGGAAAAAAGAGTGGTTTTCGCGCCGTCAACGAAAAAGGAGACAAGCTGAATCGCGCAGAACCAGGCGGCCATCGTATAGTTTTTGTTGAGCAGCGCCCAACCCGCGAGAACCGGGAGAACGATACGCAGCGAAGCGTTTACATACCGAAGCAGCGCCGGGATATCGTATTGCCTCGCTTCCAGGCGCGCAGAGTAAACAGAAAACAGCCCAAGCTGGATTCTCCCCTTCGCGTAATGAATCCATATAAACAGCACCACAAAAGTAGAAAGCCCCGCCAGAGTATAGAGCGTACCCTTTGTCATGTAGTGATGCGTACCCTCCGCCAAACGAGCCCTGGTCGGGGAGGAGAGCCCAAACAAAAGCGCATAATAGAGATACAGATACCCGGCAAACGGCAAGTTTATATAACAAACCGCGATCGTAGCCGGGACGAAGCTGAGAAGGAAAACCAGATAGAGGACAAGGCCGGAGAAGCATTTCCTTTTGACGAAGCGAACCGCGAAGGGAAGGAGACTGTACAGCATGAGCCAGGACAGCACGCATCTGCCCCCGTCAAAGCTCGCCGAGAACCCTCTGTATGCGTACAGTACAGAGATCTGCGTTATATAGATATACTCGAAAATGAGCCTCATCACCGTTATGGCAAGAAACTGATGAAGCGCAAGCTTTCGAATCTCTCTGTTCCTTCTAAATATCATGTAATGCAATCCCAATCTACCCGATTCCCGTAAACCGCGCCGCTTATCGCCGCCGTGTCATGCGCCCGTACAGTTGAACCAATCTCTCCGCCTGACTCTTCCAATTGAACTCTTCCCTGATCGCGCGGCGTCCGTTCTCCCCCATCCGCCGCGCTTCCTCCGGATTCTCCAGGAGATACGAAAAAGCGGAGAGGATCGCCTGTTCATCCGTCGGGTCAACACAGATACCGCACTCATATTTTTCCACGAAGGCTCGCCACAGTGCAAAGTCGGTGCAAACGACAGGCAGTCCCGCTATCATCTCTTCAAAGATTTTCGTGTTGCCCATGGTTCCGATTTCTCCGGCCGTGTTTCTGCCCGGCAGAAGCAGTGCCGCGCCCACCATGCACTCCGCCATGGTCTCGCTGACTTTCTCGTGGGGGATGCGCCCCCGATACTCCACCTTTTCCCATCCCGGCAGAGCTTTCAGGCTCTCCAGATACCGGTTTTCTCCGCCGCACAGAACATATTCGGCGTCGGGGAGCTTCTCGAGCGCGCAAATGATCCGCTCATGATCCCACTGGGGAGCGATGCCACCGGCAAAAACCAGTGCTTTTCTCTGAAAAGAGGGCTGTCGATACGCATCGCACCAGACCGGAAAATTCGACACCTCGACCGTCTCGGCATGTAGGCGGCGGAAATACTCCGTCTGCGTCGGCGTTACCGTTATCAGCGCATCCAGCCTTTTGCAGACCGACGCCTCGAAGGCTCTGTAGCTCCCGCTCAGCAGGGCGCGGGCGCCCTGGGGGATGTATCGCTTCTCCATGATGGAGTCCGACGTATTCTCGTGGATATCGAAGATGACCTTCTTGCCGCGTTTTTTCAGCTTCAGGCCGAAGGGAAGCAGCTCCGGGTCGTGCAGATGATAGAGCTCGCAGTCGAGCGACAGTGCCGCTTCATAAACCCGCCTCGCGCCCTCCGTCATGCGCTTGAGACGCTTTCCCGGCATCTCCCCGACGCCGATCACACGGACGCCGTTTTTCTCATAGCTCTCGCCCCGCTCGACCAGATAAACCTCATATCCGGCCTGCGCCAGCGAGACGCATTCCTTGTGGAAAATGCGCACATCCTCCGGCGGGTGCGCGCTGGTCATATGGCAGACTTTAACAGGAGCCATCGTTTCCTCCCAAAGCGTCGATCACAGCGATCAGCTTGCGCGTGAGAACCTTGTAGTCGTATTCCCGCTCCGCGGCCTCCCCGGCTCTGCGAGCGCAGGCGGCCAGCTCCGAGGGCGGCATGTCGAAAATCTGCGTGATCGCGCGCGCAATGCTCTGCGCATCCGGCTCCGCGACCTCGAAGCCGGCTCCGCACTGCACAGCCGGATTATAGGCGCAGGGGAAGTCCGAGAGAATGGGTCTCGCGGCCGCGAGATAATCGAAGAGCTTATTGAAGCTGATGCCGTATCGAAACAGGGGCGAGGGCGTATTGTGCGCGAGATTCAGATCCGCCTGCGAGGTGATATACGGTACGAAGGCTTTGTCCACTCTGCCCTTGAAGACGACATTGCGGATGTTCTCTCTCTCGACGCGCTGCCGGAGCCCTTCCAGCTCGTCCCCGTCGCCCCAGATCAGGAAGCGTACCGTCTCGTCCTCGATCAGCTTTGCGGCGTCCAGCAGCAGGCCAAGACCGTTCACGCGGCGGATGGAGCCCGTATAGACGAGCTTTTTCAGGCTCTTGTTCTCCAGCTCCCCGTCCCGTATCCGAAAGCTCTCCCGGTTGTGCGCAAAGACCTCCAGATCGACGCCGTTATTTATATAGTATACCTTCTCCCGCGGGACGGCCTTCTCCCAGCCCCGCTCACTGACGTAATCATACATGCCCTCCGCCGTGAAGATCAAAGCGTCGGCCTTCCGGTAGATCCGTTTTTCGAGCGCGCGCAGAGCGAGCACGGCGGGATGATGCGCGCCCGCAAGGCCGTAGGCCACGATACTCTCCGGCCAGAGGTCGCGCACCTCGCAGATGCACTTGACCCGGAAGCGTCTGGCCAATTGCAGCCCCGCCACGAGCGTCAGCGGGTGAACGGACGACGCGAGGATCAGATCCGGCCCCCCGTGGAGCGCCGCGTATTCCTTCGCGGCCTTTTTCACGTTCCTGTAGAAGTCGATCATATTCATGACGCGCTGCTTCCCGTTGCCTGTGTAGGTTCTCGCCCTGACATAGACAAACGGGGTGCCGATCTCCTCCGCCTGCCGTTCAATCCACAGCTTGTCGGTTTCAAAATACCGCGCCTCGGTCTTCGTATTCTGAATGTTGGCGCAAAAAACAACTGGATCAAAGTCTGCCCGCTTGAGATACTTGGCGAACCAGTAATGCCGCCCGCCCTTGTCAAAAAGCATCTGGCTGGCATAGTGGTTCATGATCCATATCGTTTTTCCCATCCGCTGTATGCCCCTCTGTCTCTCATTTTGCCAAGCCTGTCCGATCCACACAGTTTCCACCGTTATGCAGCGAACGGATCAAGCCCGATATCCGGGAAAAAAGCCGCTGTCGACTGGCTCGCGCATGCGCAGCAGTTCGTTATACTGTGCTGCGTTGAAAACCTTTTTCCCTATATAAAAGCGATTCAGCTCGCCTCTGTAAAACGCGCGTTTGAACCGGAACAGGCTGTCAGCCTGCGAACCGACGCCGCCCCCCAGATACAATGACTTGCAGCCGTTCGTACAGCCCCAAAGAGCAGCCTCATACAGCAGCAGATTAGACGGTGCAAGCGAACCGTATTCACGCAAGCTGCCTGACAAATGATAATTCATGCGGCCGTTAGCAAAAAGCATCACGGATGCCGCAAGAACCACGCCATCCTTCTCCGCATAGAACACCTGGGCGTTCTGCGGCAAATCCTCGCAAAGAGAACGATAGAAAGCTTCGCCGAAATAATAGTAAGGCGCCGCCTCGTCCCTGTCCATAGTCTCATCGTATATCGCGCGGAACTGGCGGTATATCTGCGGAGAACGCCCGTTGTTTACCCTAATGCCGTTTTTGATCGCTTTTCTTATCACATTGCGGTTCTTGCTGCTGAGATTCTCCCAAATCGCACTCGGCGTTTGCAGGTCCATGTGGACGACCTCGCCAAGCTGAACCACATCATAAAAGGATCTGCAGGCTTCATGGTTTTTCACAATGGGGTGAAAGCGCACAAACTCGCAGACGATCCCCTCTTCTTTCATTCTTTCAGAGTATGCCTCAAAGAGGGCGTCTGTGTTCTCTCCCTCGATCAGCCAGCCGCCGTACCCGTAAGGCGTTGCACAATCGAAGACTCTTCCGCGCTCAAGCTTCCCCTGAAAATGCTTATCGTCTGCGATATCGCGCTTCATCACCACATTGATGCCGCGCGTATCGCCGTCTTCGCAGTAATACAGCAGCGGCTCCCCGTCTCCGTGGAGCTGAAAGGCTCGGACATATCCGCTGAGCCAATACACGTCATAGTCTCGGAAGGAACGTATGAGCCTGTCCCAGCATTCACTGTCATTCAGCCCATAACAGTATATACGCCCCATGGCTTCATCCCTCTACCGGTTTTGTCATGACAAACTCATGGACATAGTATCCGATTCTTTTGTGCATCGCGATGGACGGCTCATTCTCCTTCGATACATACATCTCCAGGCGTTTGACGCCGCCGGCTCTCGCATAGCCTTCAAGCTCAAGCGTCAGCTTCGCTCCGATCCCCTGTCCCTGACAGCCAGGCAGCACAGAAGTATAGGCAATGTGCATGACGGGCTCCTCAACGCGGGTAAAGGGATACGCCCAGGTAAAGCCGAGCAGCTCCTCATTCTCGAAAGCGCCGAGAACAATGGCGTCCTTCGCATTCAGATGAGACAGCAGGCTCTCGAGCTTCTTTTCAACAAGCGCATCCATGTCGGAAACCGCATAGTTTCCCTCAAGACACTGTCTGAACAGCAGCGCAAACGCCTCGCGCTGTGTTATAACGTCTGAGACTGTGACAGACCTGATCTTCATGGTCTCTTCCTCTCAACATCCAGATCCTGCATCGGGTTGCTGTCTTTTTCGACGATATCAGACCGCTGCAGAACCTTCTTTGCCGTTATGAAAACGATACGGCAATCCTCCAAAAAGCTGATATGCCCCGCGTACTCTCTGTCCATAAGGAGGCGGTCATTCCAGCCCAGCGCGTTTCTCCCGTTGATCTGCGCGAGACCGGTGAGACCCGGTCTGACCTCGTGTCTGCGGCGCTCCTCCGGCGTGTAATAGGGCAGATACTTCACCAGGAGCGGCCGCGGGCCGACGAGGCTCATGTCGCCCTTCAGGATGTTCCACAGCTCCGGCAGCTCGTCCAGGCTGGTTGAGCGGAGCAGACGGCCGAAGCGCGTCAGCCTCTCGTCGTCTGGCAGCAGCTCCCCATTCGCGTCCCGCGCGTCGGACATGGAGCGGAATTTATACAGCTTGAAAATCTTCTCGTCCCTTCCCGGCCTCTCCTGTGTGAATATCACGGGGCTCCCCAGCTTTTTCCTGACCAGCAGAGCCGTCGCGCCCAGCACCGGGCTCAGCACGAGCAGCGCCGCGCCGGAGAGAACGACGTCCAGCGGACGCTTGATGTATTGTTCATAAGGGCCGTAGGGCTTATGTGAAAAGGCTTCCGCCATAAACGAGCCTCCTCATGCAAAGCAGCTGCGAACGATCTCGATGATCCGCTCCTGCTGCCGGGGCGTCATCTTGTTGTCGCTCGGGAGGCAGAGGCCGCGGCTGAAGATATCCGCGCCGACGTCGAGCCCCTCCCCCTCGGCGGTGACAAAGGGAAAGCCCCGGTAGAGCGGCTGGAGATGGATGGGCTTCCAGATCGGCCGCCCCTCCGCGTTGAAGGCGTTCAGCGCGGCGAGTATCTCGCCGGGGCAGCTCTTGCCCGCTTCACGCTCCCAGCGCTCCTCCCTCTCGCCTCTGACGTGCCGCGCCATGGCGTCCCCGTCGATGAGGAGGCAGCTCAGCCAGAAGTTCGGCACGGACTTCTCCCGATCCCAGGGATTCATCCTGACAGGCAGACCGGCAAAGCCCTTCTCATAGCGTTCCCATATCGCGCGCTTCTGCGCAATGTGCTCTTGTAGATACGGAAGCTGCCCGCGCACAAGCCCCGCCACGATGTTGCTCATGCGGTAATTATAACCGAGCTCCTCATGCTGATACCAGGCGGCGTCTTCCCTGCTCTGCGTGCTCCATTTGCGCACCTTACACGCATCGTCCCAGGAATCCGTCAGGAACATGCCGCCGGCCGAGCCGGTGATGATCTTGTTGCCGTTGAAGCTGATGCAGTTGAAGTCGCCGAGCGAGCCGGTCTCCACCCAGGCGCCGTTCAGCAGCGCCTTCGCGCCCAACGATTCGGCCGCGTCCTCAACGATCAGCGCCCCGTGCCTGTCGCAGACGGCGCGCAGCTCATCCATCCTGCCGGGCGTTCCGTAGAGATGCGCCAGCACGACAAGGCGAACCTCCGGGTAGAGCGCAAAGGCCCTCTCCAGCGCGGCCGGGTCCATATTCCAGGTGTCGCGCTCGGTATCGATAAAGACGCACGCGCCGCCCTCATAGGCGATCGGGTTCACGGAAGCGCAGAAGGTCATATCGGAGCAGAAGACCCGCCGCCCCCGCAGGGAGCCCGCGTTGGGCTTCGGCTGACCGTAAAGCCGCTCGCCCGCAAGCCTCACGGCCAGATGCAGCGCCGCCGTCCCGCAGGAGAGCGCAACGGCGTATCGGCAGCCCACATAGGCCGCGATCTCTTTTTCGATCGCGTCGATATTCGCACCGACGGTCGACACCCAGTTCCTGATGATCGCGTCGTCTACCCAATGCCGTTCGTCCCCGTGCATGGTCGGACTGGACAGCCAAACTCTATTCTCAAAAGCCTCGATCCCCGAGAAACGGGGGTCAGACCTGAAATCCAGCATGAAAACTTCCTCCTACAACCGGTGCGCGGCGCAGAGCGGCTCACAGGAGCCTGCGCCGGTTACGCGCGCGGGACAGGGACGGACAGCCTGCGGCGATTCTTTGGGTGCGGAGGGTACACCCCCGAGTCCCACAGAATCCGAGCGCAAGCGCAGTTCCCTGATTCTCATTATTTAATTGTATCATATTGCTTTGGATTATGCAATCATAAAAAGTACACAATCACGGCTTACGCATGAACGTATCATCCGGCCCGTAGGGGCGCCCACACCGTCGTTCATGCGTATACCGTGAATACACAATTACAGACCTCCGCATGTTGCAGCTTTGTCTGCAGAATACCGGGGAAAAGAGCAGCGGCAAATTCGCGCAATCATCCGCAAATCTGCCGCTTTCCTATTCTTATTGAGTTTGTTGCTTATACTCTCACTCCGCGTCTTCCCAGTTGTGCCAGACGTTCTGCACGTCGTCGAAGTCCTCGAACATGTCGAGCATCTTCTGGAACTTCTTGGCGTCGTCCTCGCCGAGCTTGATGTAGCCGTTCTGGGGCAGCATCTCGACCTGGGCTTCGAGCAGCTTGTAGCCCTTCGCGGTCAGCGCGTCGGCCACGGCGGCCACGTCGTCCTCGGCGGTGTAGACGGTCATGATCTCGCCCTCGGCCTCGAAGTCGGCGGCGCCGGCGTCCAGCGCGTCCATCATCACGGTGTCCTCGTCCAGCTCCTCGTCCTCGTTGTCGATGACGATGACGCCCTTCTTGTCGAAGGACCAGCTCACGCAGTTGGCCGCGCCCATGTTGCCGCCGTACTTGTCGAAGAGTGGCGAACCTCGCCCGCCGTGCGGTTGCGGTTATCGGTCATTGTCTCCACGATGACGGCGACGCCCTGCGGCCCGTAGCCCTCGTAGACGATCTTCTCATAGTTCTCGGTATTGCCCGCGCCGAGCGCCTTGTCGATCGTGCGCTTGATGTTGTCGTTGGGCATATTGGCGGCCTTGGCCTTGGCGATGACGGCCGCGAGCTTGGAGTTCGAGCGCGGATCCCCGCCGCCGCCCTCCTTGACCGCAACGATCATTTCACGCGCGATCTTGGTGAAGGCGGAGGCGCGCTTCGCGTCGGCCGCGCCCTTGGTTTTCTGTATATTATGCCACTTGGAATGTCCGGACATGCTAACAACCCCTCTTTTGTATCAAAATCTTTTTGCATTTTATCATATCGGAACGCAGATGACAAGAGAAAATTTACTTTGTTCGCCATGTCCGGCGGCATGGGGGGTATCAGTTCAGCCCATACGAACAAAAAAGGGAGAGTTCAGAGAGGGAACGTCTCTGATTCCCGCCCCGCAGGGCGGGAACAGATTTGAATCCGTTTTTGACGGGGCTCTGCCTCGGCAAAAACTCCATAAGCTGAGCAACGCGAAGCCTCGCGCCGACCAAAGCGGGCCGAAGCCCGCTGCGATACGCGCGAGTGTCCTTCTAATTGTTCAGCCCCGTCAAGGGGCCGAACAATTACGCATGGGGCGGCTCCCTTACTCCCGCGGGATCAGCAGCACCCGCTCGGCCTCGTCCGCGTTCGCCGCTTCGATGAGCGCGACGCTCGAATGCCAGCGCTTCGCGAGCTCCCAGAGCGGCTCGCTCGGCTCGCGCACGAGCGTCACGCTCGGAAAGCTCTGGCTGTCGAAGGGCTTCTCCTCGTCGAGGGACACTGAGGCGAGCTCCTGAATCTGGTTCTGCTCCCGGCTTTGCAGCAGCGCCTCGACCGTCACCCTGCACCGGAGGTCTCCCCCGTCCGGGCGGATATCCCGAATGGCGATACGCGCGGAGCACACGCGCACATCTGCGGGGATCGGCTCCTCGGAGAGCGGCAGCGTGCGGTGCACGGCGCAGAGCGAACCGCCCGTGCCGCGATAGATCACATCGAGCGCGACGGCGCCGCCCAGCCCTGCGCTGCTCTGGATCAGCGGCGGCAGCGTCGCGAGCACGCTCAGCACGTCCTCGCAGTCGGGCGATATGGCGACGGTCTCCTCCGCGCTCAGGCGCAGGCGCTGCGGGGTCGAGAAGCGGTTGACCGTCACGCTTCGGTAGCTGCAGAGCGTCGGGCAGCGGTTGCTGTAGGCGTCCGTGAGCAGCGCCATCTGCTTTTCCGCGTGTGCGGCCAATTGCAGCACCGCGTGCAGCTCGGCGTCCACGGCCTTCTCCCCGCTGATCGTGTCCACGAGGTCAAAGTACGCGCCGGTCAGCTCCACCGCGGCGGCAGCGCCCGTGCAGTCCTCGGTCCCGGTATCGACAAGCTGGGAAAAGGGCGCGGAAAACTCCGCCGTCAGCGGGCAGCTCTCCCCCTTCGCGACGTAACAGAGCTCGACATAGACCGTCCCTTTGACCACCGCGCGGCTGCCGATCTGCTGCGTGTCCTCCGGCTCGAAGCGGACGGACTGGCTGAGTATCTCCGTCGGCTCGCTCTTCCCCTCCTGGAAGCGGAACTGCTCGTTGAGCGCGAAGGTCTTCTCGCAGACCGCGTCGATCAGGCTGAAGGCGATCTCCTGCTTCCGGCAGTGCAGCAGACCGCGCGCGCTCTCGGGCGGCTCCGTCTCGACGGGGAGCTCCTCGCGCTGATAGCAGCGCAGCTCGCCCACGATCTCCGCCGTCACCGCGAGCTTGCGGGGATTGAGCACCCGCGCCTCGGCGTTGCCAACCGAGAGGCCGATCTGCGCCTGCAGCTCCGACTGCGCCGCGTCGAGCTCGTATTCCATCGAAAACTCCCTCTTGAGGCGCACGCAGGAGACGCGCTGCTCCCCCTCCGTGATGCACAGCAGGCTCACCGACAGCTCGCCCGTGACCGTGACGCCGTGCGCGCCGACGTCCTTGCTCTTGAGCAGCAGCATCGGGCGTATCGAGGCGACGCTGGCGACGTCCTCCTCCGTATCCGGCACGACGCTCTCCGCCGTCACCTGCACGCGCCTGACCAGGCTCGGCAGCTCCCGGTAGCCGGTCTGCGTCTTGTGATTGAAGCTGATTTCCATTCCTCGCTCCTCCTGAAGCATGTGTTTGTACACTATATGCTTCGGGAGTGCAGAATACTACCGGCAGCGGAGCGACCAGAGGCCGCAGGCGATCAGCCCCGCCCCCAGCAGGAACCACCAGAAGGCCGCCGGGAGCACCAGCGCCATCAAGATCACTATTCCCGCGGCGATCTCGCACAGCCCCCAGACGCAGCGCCGAGCCCATCTCATACAAGTGCCTCCCCCGTATACGTTCTTATTCCAGTATACGCAGGAGGCGCTCGGTATGTTATTTGAGTTCCCAGTCCTTGAACTGGGCGCTCTGCTCATAGAGGCGCAGATAGGAGGCGTGGCGGCTCCGGGCGATTTGCCCGGCGGCGACGGCCTCGGTCACGGCGCAGCCGGGCTCCTGCCTGTGCGTGCAGTCGGGAAAGCGGCAGCGGCCTATGTAGGGCGCGAAGTCCCGGAAATCGTATTGGAGCTCCTCCTTCGGGATGCGCTTCATCATCTCGATCTCAAAGGAGGCGAAGCCCGGCGTGTCCGCGATATAGCTGTTCTCCCCTAACGAGAAGAGCTCGACGTGCCGCGTCGTGTGCTTGCCGCGGCCGAGCTTTTCGCTGATCCCGGCGGTCGGCGCGTCAAGGCCGGGGAGGAGACGGTTCAGCAGGCTCGATTTCCCGACGCCGGAGTTGCCGGTGAAGGCGCTGATCTTCCCGCGCAGCGCCTCGCGCAGCGCGTCGATCCCCTCGCCGGTCTCGGCGCTGGTCTGGATCACTGGAAAGCCCGCGCCCGTGAAGATATCGCGCAGCGCCTCGCCCCGGTCGAGATCGGTCTTGTTCAGGCAGATAATCAACTCGCAGCCGGCGTCCTCGGCGATGACCGAGACGCGGTCGATCAGAAAGGGATCGGTGACGGGCAGGGCGTTCGCCGCGACGAAGACGAGCGCGTCGATGTTCGCGACCGGCGGGCGGATGAACCAGTTCCTGCGCTCCTCCAGCTTGTCGATCCGGCCCCTCCCCTGCCCGTCCACGCTGCACTGCACCCGATCCCCGACAAGCGGGGACGCGCCGTCGAGCCGGAAGCGCCCGCGCGCCTTGCACTCGAGCAGACCCTCGCCCGTGCGGACATAGTAGAAGCCGCTGAGCGCTTTGACAATGACGCCCTCTCTCATCCGTTCACCGGGCCGGTCGAGACCCGCAGGACGATCTTGCTGTGCTCCTCGATGTCGCTGAAGGCCGGCGTGCTCTGCCCGATCACGGTGCCGGCCGCGAGGTCGCTGCCCGCGTACTCCGAGCCGCCGTAGCTCAGGCGGTTGTTCTCGATCTGCGCGATGGCCGCGTTCTCGGACAGGCCGATCAGGTTCGGCATCGTGACGAAGTTGATCTGCGGCCCGCTGCTGACGAGCAGCGTGACCGTCGAGCCAGCGCCGAGCTCCGTGCCCGGTTCGGGCTCACAGTGTACCACATAGTCGCGCGTATAGCTGTCGGACACCGTGTTTTGCAGCTCCACATAGAAGCCCGCCTGCCGCAGCAGGGCGCTCGCCGTGCGGTAGTCCATGTTCAGCACCTCGGGGACGGCGCTCTGCGTGTTGCCGGTACTGACGGTAATCGACACGTCGATCCCCTCCGGCGTGACCATCATGCTGCGCCCCGCCGCCGGGGACTGTGAGAGCACCACGCCGGGCGCTGTGTCCATATTCGCGACGAAGATGACCTCGAAATTATACAGGGAATTGAGCTCGGCGCTGCTGACCAGCGCGTCGTAGCTTGTGCCGACAAAATTCGGCAGGCTCAGGCGTTCAGCCGGGGAGAAGATATCGTTCAGCCAGAAGTTCCACAGAAAAACCACAAGCAGCAGGGCCGCAAGCAGCACGCCGAAGGTGCCGGCCAGATAGCTCACGCGGCTCGCGCGGCGGCGGCGGCGGAGATAGGATTCAGCGGACAGCTCGCTCACGGAGCGCACCGGCACGACGCTCGGGTTCTCCATCGGCTCGTCGTCCTCCGGCGGCTCCTCCGAGGCGCGCAGGCAGTCCTGCGTGAAGCTCTCAAGGTCGCTTTGCAGCTCGGCGGCCGACTGGTAGCGCTTTGCGATATCGGCGCTCATCGCCTTCAGGGTGATCCGCTCGAGCTCCGCGGGGATCTCGCTCTGCACCGCGCGCGGGAGCACAGGCGTCGCGTTCATNNTACATGACGATGCCGAGGGAATAGACGTCGCTGCGCGCGTCGGGCGCCTCGCCGCGCGCCTGTTCGGGGGCGATATAGTAGATCGAGCCGATCGCCTCGCCCTCCTCCTCGTAGATCTCGTTCTCCAGCGCGGCGATGCCGAAATCGGCGACCTTGATCGTGCCGTCTCTGAGCAGCATGATGTTCTGGGGCTTGATGTCCCGATGGACGATGCCGCGCTGGTGGGCGTGGCTCAGGGCGCTCGCGATCTGCTTGGAGAAATACAGCACCTCGCGCCAGGGCAGCGCGCCCTTGCGATCCATATACTGCTGCAAAGTGATCCCGTCCACCAGCTCCATCACTATGTATTCCATAGCGTCGCTGTGGCTCACGTCGTAGATCGCCACGATGTTGTTGTTGGAGAGCATCGCGACAGCGTGCGATTCCGCGACGAAGCGGCGCCGGACCTCCTCGTCCGCCGCCATGTCCTCGCGCATGATCTTGACCGCCACCAGGCGCTCCAGGCGCGTATCTCTGGCCTTGTAGACCCGCGCCATGCCGCCCTCGCCGATGAGGCTGAGGAGCTCGTAGCGCTTGTCCAGCACCGTGCCGATGAATTGATCGTGTTCGTTCATGCAAGAACCTCCGGGGAAATCAGCGGATGATCGCGACGACCGTCACGTTGTCCCGCGCGCCGCGCTCGAGCGCGACGTGCATCAGCGCGCGGCAGAGCTGCTCGGGATCGGGGCGTTCGAGCGCGAAGCGGCAGAGCTCCTCGCCGCTGAGGACGTTGGAGAGACCGTCCGAGCAGAGCAGCAGCACGTCGCCGAGCTGAAGCTCGATTTCAAAATAGTCCGCCTCCACCGTCTCCTCAGAGCCCAGCGCGCGAGTGATGACGTTTCGCTGCGGGTGCGTCAGCGCCTGTTCCGGCGTAATGACGCCGTATTCCAGCAGCTCCTCGACCAGCGAGTGATCGCGCGTGATCTGGCGGATCGTCTCGCTGCGGCGGGAGATCAGATAGGCGCGGCTGTCGCCGACATTGATAATATACCCATTCCCGTTGGACTTAATCACGCCGCCGACGATCGTGGTGCCCATGCCGTCAAATTCCTCGCTGAAATGCGAGTACTCGTAGGCGACGCCGTTGGCCTCGCTGCAGGCGGAGCGGAGCATCCCGCGGTAGTCGGCGCGGTCGACGCGCGAGCTCAGATGCGCGTATAGATAGGCGACGAAGGCTTTGTTGGAGAGCTGACTTGCGAGCCCGCCCGCTTTCGCGCCGCCCATGCCGTCGCAGAGCGCGACGATCAGGTTGTTGCGGCATTTCTCCAGGATGAAGCTGTCCTGGTTATCGCGCCGCACCGTTCCCTTGTCTGTCAGTCCAAAGCTTTTCATGCCCTCGCCCGCCTTACACCGTGTTCTTCTGCATCTTTCTCCTGAGCTGCCCGCAGGAGGCGTCCACGTCGCTCCCGAGGCGGCGGCGCACCGTGACGTTCACGCCCTCGTCCTCAAGGATTTTGATAAAAGCCCTCATGTGTCCCTGCGTGGAGGGCTGGAAGGGGCGCTCCTCCACATGGTTGAGCGGGATCAGATTGACGTGCGCCGAGACGCCCTTCGCGCGTTTGGCCAGCAGCCGCGCGTGCGCCTCGGTGTCGTTCACCCCGTCGATCATCGCGTATTCAAAGGAGATGCGCCGCCCGGTCTTCTCATAGTAGCGCTCGCAGGCCTCCATCAGCTTGTCGACGCCCCGGCCGCGGTTGGCGGGCATGAGGCGCGAGCGCGTCTCGTCGTCCGGCGCGTGGAGGGAGACCGAGAGCGTGAGCTGCAGGTCGCGCTCGGCGAGCTCGTCAAAGCGCTCGATCAGCCCGCAGGTGGAGAGCGAGATGTGCCGCATCCCGATGTTCATGCCCTTCGGGTGGTTCACGAGCTCCAGAAAGCGCATGACGTTGTCGAAATTGTCCAGCGGCTCGCCGATGCCCATGAGCACGATGTTGGAGATCTTCTTGCCCGAGTCGAGCTGGGAGAACAGCACCTCGTCCAGAATCTCCCCGGCCCGCAGGGAGCGCACCAGCCCGCCGATCGTGGAGGCGCAGAAGGCGCAGCCCTGCCGGCAGCCGACCTGGGAGGAGACGCAGACCGTGTTGCCGTGCCTGTAGCTCATCACGACGGTCTCGACCGCGTTGCCGTCCGCGAGCTCCCAGAGGTATTTGACCGTGCCGTCGACCTGCGAGACCTGCTTGCGCAGCACCTTCGGCGTATAGAGGCTGTAGTTCGCGCCTAGCTTCTCGCGCAGGGCCTTCGGGAGATTGCTCATCGCCTCAAAATCCCGCACGCCGCGGCTCAGCCAGTCGAAAATCTGCCCGGCGCGGTACTTCGGCTCGCCGAGGGCGATAAGCTCCGCCTCAATCTCCTTCGGGGTCATGGAGAGAATATCCCGCATCATGCGCCACCTCTTTTTCTCAGCTTCGCGGCGAAAAAGCCGTCCGTCCCGTCGATCTGCGGCCAGAAGCTATAACAGCCGTTACTTGAGCGCAGGGAGCCGAGGGCGAAGTCCTCCGCCGTAAAGTCTGGGTTCTCTGCCAGAAAAGCCTCGATCTGCGCCTCGTTCTCCGCGCGCAGGACGGTGCAGGTGGAGTAGAGCAGCACGCCGCCGGGCTTCACGCAGCGGCTCGCGCTGCGCAGGATATCGCGCTGTATCTCCGGGAGACGGGCGATCTCGTCCTCCGTCTTGTCCCGGATCTCCGGGCGCTTGCCGATGACGCCGAGCCCAGAGCAGGGAACGTCGGCCAGCACGAGGTCGAAGGCGCGCTCCAACTCCGTATCGGGCTTTCTCGCGTCCATCGCGCGCGTCTCGATGCAGCGAAGCCCGAGGCGCGCCGCGCCCTCCTCGATGCGGCGCAGCTTCTTTTCGTGGATATCGCAGGAAAGGACGCTGCCTGTATCCCCCATCGCGAGGGCGGCGGCAAAGCTCTTGCCGCCGGGCGCGGCGCAGCAGTCCAGCACGCGCTGCCCCGGCTTCACGCCGCTGACGGAGACCGCGCTGCGCGCGGCGCGATCCTGCACGTAGAAAAGCCCCTCCTCAAAGCCGGGCAGCGCCCTGACCGAGCCGCCGTCCAGACGCAGACAGCCCGGCAGCTCGGGGTATTGCTCAAAGCCGATCTCCGCGCGCTGCAGGGCGCGGGTGTAGCCCTCGGTCGTGACGCGCCGCGTGTTGACCTGGATCGTGAGAGGCTGCACCGCGTTGTTCGCGCGCAGAAAGCTCTCGACAAAGGCGTAATCGTGCTCTTGCAGCAGCCGCTCGACGAGCCAGCGCGGGTGGCTGCAGCGGACGCTCAGATAGGCCGCCGTCCCCTCGCCGGGGATCGGCGGGAGTGCGTCCCGGCTCTCCGCGACACGGCGGAGCACCGCGTTCACGAGCCCGGCGGCGCGCTCCAGCCCCGCCTCGCGGCAGAGGGCGACCGTCTCGTTCACCGCCGCGCGCGGCGGTATCTTGTCCAGCAGCAAAAGCTGCACGACGCCGAGGCGCAGGATGTCCAGCAGCTTGGGCTCAAGCCTGGCGCTCCTGCGGCCGCCCAGGGCTTCGATATAATAGTCGCAGTAGCTCCGGTTCTGGAGCACGCTCAGCGCGAGGCGCGAGGCCAGCGCGGCTTCCCGCCTGTCGAGCGCGCTCTGTCTCAGCACGGCGTCCAGCGTATCGCTCGACCACGCGCCGTCCCGGCGGCAGCGCTCGAGCACCGCGAGCGCCGCGGCTCTGGCTGTCTTCGCCATCTCACAGCCCCTTCAGCGGGTGGCCGCGAAGGAAGTCCGCCGCTTTCATCCGCTTTTTTCCGGGGGCCTGCAGCTCGGTGACAAGCAGCGTCTCCCCGTTGGCGCAGGCGATCTCAATGCCGGCCTCCCCGGCGCTCACGAGCGCGCCGGGGGCTCTATCCGTTCTTCGCCCGGTGCAGGCTGCGCCGAAGACGCGGAAGGTCTTGCCCTCGAGCTCCATCGTCGCGACCGGCCAGGGCTGTAATCCATAGACCCATTTCATCACGGCGCGGGGGCTGCGGTTCCAGTCGATCGGCGAGAGCGACTTGTCGAGCATGTGGACATAGCTCGCCTGGCTGGCATCCTGCGGGGTGCGCGGTGCCGTGCCGTCCTCGATCGCGCGCAGCGTCTTCACGAGCAGCTCCGCGCCCATGCGCATCAGGCGTTCGAAGAGCTCGCCCGAGGTCTCCGTCTCGCCGATCGGCGTCTCGGCGGTGTAGATGATATCGCCGCTGTCCATCTCGTGGGCGAGGTACATCGTGGTCACGCCGGTGACCGCGTCCCCGTTCAGCACCGCCCACTGGATGGGCGCGGCGCCGCGGTACTTCGGCAGCAGCGAGCCGTGGACGTTCACCGCGCCGAGCTGCGGCACGGCCAGGATCTCGTCCGGCAGGATGCGCCCGTAGGCCACGACGACCAGGATATCCGGCCGCAGGGCCTGAAGCTGCTCAAGCGCCGTCCCGTCGCGCATTTTCTCGGGCTGGAACACCGGGAGCCCGGCTTCCAGCGCGCGCCGCTTGACGGGCGAGGCCGCGAGCTCCATGCCGCGGCCCTTCGGCTTATCCGGCTGCGTGAACACGCCGACGACCTCGAAGCCCTCTTGCAGCAGCTTATCCAGCGACGCCTCCGCAAAGTCCGGCGTCCCCATAAAGACAATACGCATGCGTTACGCTCCGTTCAATCGTCGAATTCGCCGCTCTCGAGCTCCTCGCTCGTGAGCATACGCTGCGCCTTCGAGGTGAAGACGACGCCCTCCAGGTGGTCAAGCTCATGGCAGAAGCAGCGCGCGGTAAGCCCCGTGCCCTCGACCTCGAACCACTTGCCATAGCGATCCTGCGCGCGCAGCTTTACGTTCATCGGCCGCGTCACAAGCCCGTATTCGCCGGGGACGCTCAGACAGCCCTCCGGGCCGGTCTGCTCGCCGGAGGTCTCCAGGATCTCGGGGTTGATGAGCTCGATGACGTACTCCTCCTCGCCCTCGGGGACGTTCGTCTCGAGCACGAGCACAGCGCGGCGCAGCACCCCGACCTGGGGCGCGGCCAGCCCGACGCCGCAGGCCTCCGACAGCGTCTCGCGCATATCGTCCAGAAGCTGGTGCAGACGGGGGTTAAAGTCCGTCACCGGGCGGCAGCGCTTATAAAGCGCGGGCTCCTCTTGTGTCAAAATATTTCTCAGTGCCATCGTTTATCTCCCTTGTATTATATGGCCGGGTCGTTGTCACCGAAGACGGCTACGCCCCGGAAGCGCCTGTCGGCTCCGCATTCGGTCAGCGTCTGTTCGATCGCGCGCCGTATCTGTCGGCTCGCTCGGCATTCGATATGGACGCGGTAGCGGTAGCGCAGATTGACCCGCACGACGGGCAGCGGCGTCGGGCCGAGCAGCGTGACCGCCGGCGTGTCGGCGAGCAGCTCCCCGAGCCGCGCCTTGACATAGCGGCAGGCGCTTACCACCTGCGCCTCGTCCAGCCCCGAGGCCGTCACCGTGAGCAAGTCTCGGAAGGGCGGGGCGTTCTGGAGCTGACGCAGTGTGAGCTCCGCGCGGTAAAAAGCTTCGTAGTCCTGTTTGGCGGCGAGCAGAATGGTCTCGTTCGCGGGCGTGAAGGTCTGGATCACGGCTCTCCCCGGCTTGGCGCCGCGCCCGCTGCGGCCGATCACCTGCGTGATGAGCGAGAAGCTGCGCTCCCCCGCCCGGAAATCCCCGGCGTAGAGGCTCTGATCCGCCGAGAGCACGCCGACCAGCGTCACGTTCTCGAAGTTCAGCCCCTTAGTGACCATCTGCGTGCCGATCATGACCGGGATATTCTCCCGGCGAAACTGCTCGAACAGCTTCTCATGCGAGCCGCTCGGCGTGACGGTATCCGTATCCATGCGCATGACCGGCAAGTCGCCAAAGAGCTCGTGCAGCTCCTCCTCTACCGCCTGCGTCCCCGCGCCGATGTAGCAGAACGCGCCGCCGCAGTCGGGACAGACGCGGTCGAGCGGTCGGGAATAGGCGCAGTAATGGCACATCAGCCGTCCGTTCGCACTGTGATAGGTCAGGGAGATGCTGCAGCGCGGGCACTTGTAGGTGTAGCCGCACTCCCCGCAGCTCACGAGCTTGTGCGCGCCGCGGCGGTTCAGAAAGAGGATGCTCTGCTCCCCGCGCTCGATGTTGCTCTGAATCTCCTCGCGCAAAAAGGAGCTGATCGAGCCCGTGTTCCCGCGCCGCAGCTCGCGCTTCATATCGACCACCTTGACCTCGGGCAGCGCCTGCTCGTTGTAGCGCTTGGGCAGACTGAAATAGGCGTACTTTCCGATCGCGGCCTGATAGCGCGTCACGAGCTCGGGCGTCGCCGAGCCGAGCAGCAGCAGACACTTCGCCTGCACGCAGCGGAACTTCGCCACGTCGCGCGCGTGGTAGCGCGGGCTGTTNNCCGATCGCGAGGCGCGCCTTCCCCGCGCGCAGGCGCTTCCACTCGTCATAGCGTTCCCCAGGAGTGAGGCTGGAATGCAGCACCGCGACCTCGTCCCCGAAGTGGGAGGAGAAGGTCTGGATCATCTGCGGGGTCAGGGCGATCTCCGGCACAAGCAGAATCGCGCCGCGCCCGCGCGCGAGCTGCTCGCGGATCAAATGGATATAGACGCTGGTTTTCCCGCTGCCCGTGACGCCGAACAGCAGCGCCGCGTGGGCGTCTTCCGACAGCGCCAGCGCGTTCAGGCCCTCGAAGGCTGTCCGCTGCTCCTCGTTGAGCGCGGGCAGAGGGCGCGGCTCTGTTTTCGCGCTCTCCGGGCGGCGGTAGACCTCGCGCTCGTAGAGCTCGACGAGCTCGCCCTTCACGAGCGCTCTGAGCGACTGGCGCGAGGCGTCCGTGTGGCGCAGCAGCTCCCTGACGGGCAGCGCCTCAAAGCTGCACAGCAGATCGAGCAGCTCCGCCTGCTTCGGCGATTTGCGCCGGATGCGCTCCGCGCGCGCCGCCGCTTCCTCGCGCGGCTGCGCGAGGCGCGCCATCTCCACGGTCTTGTCGCGCACGCGCTGCTCGCCGTCGTCCCGGAACCAGACGCCCGCGGGCAATATCGCCTTGATCGCCTCAAACACGGTGCAGAAAAAGCGCTCGCGCATGAACAGCGCGAGTTTAAGCTGCTCCGGCGTCAGGATCGGCTCCTCGTCAAGCACGGCGAGAATGGGCTTGAGGCTCTTATACTCGCTGCCCTCCGAGAGCGCGAGGATCACGCCCTCGCTGCGCGTGTTGCCCCTGGAAAAGGGCACATAGACGCGCGCACCAGGGAGCGCTTTGTCGGCCAGCTCCTCCGGTACGAGATAGTCGTAAGGCCGGTCGATCCAGTATGGCGCGGCGGATACCGCGATTTTTGCCACCGTCATGGACGCCCCGGCCTCCTCGCTTTTGTTGTTTGCCGTTTACTTGATCGTGAGCTTGCCGGTATAGACCTCGTCGATCGCGGAGGACACGGGCTTGCGCTCGAGGGGGATCTGGTTCTCCTCGGCGTCCTCCGAGATCTGACGCGCGCGGCGCGCGACCAGGTTCACGAGCTGATAGCGGCTGCCGATCTTGTCGACCAGCTCGGCAACGGGGGGATAAAGCATCATAACAGTATACTCCATTTCCGCCTTTCGGCATCAAATAATAAACAAATCAAAGGGTTTTCAGATAGCCGCTGCGTTCGGCGAAGCGGCAGTGCTCGGCGAGCAGGATCGCGCTGAGCTCGCGCGCCGCCTGCTCCGCGTCGTCGTTGACGATGATATAATCGTAGATATCGGCCTCCGCGTACTCCTGGCGCGCGCGGGCGAGCCGCCCCTCGACGACCTCCGCGCTCTCGGTGCCGCGCCCCTCAAGGCGGCGGCGCAGCTCGTCCAGAGAGGGCGGCACGATGAAGACCGTCACCGCGTCGGGCATCTTCGCGCGCACCTGGCGCGCGCCCTGCACCTCAATATCGAGCATCACGTTGAACCCTTCGCGCAGCTTCTCCTCGACGTAGGCGCGCGGCGTGCCGTAGCTGTTGGAGACGTAGGCCGCGTGCTCGAGCAGCTCGCCGTTCTGCACCATCTCGTCGAAGCGCTCCCGGTCGATGAAGAAATACTCGCGCCCGTCCTGTTCGCCGGGGCGGGGCTTGCGCGTGGTGACGGAGATGGAGAAGCAGCAGTCCTGCCGCCCCTCCATCGCCTTGAAGACGACGGTACTCTTGCCCGCGCCGGACGGGCCGGAAATCACAAACAGTTTGCCTTTTTCACTCATGCTCCAAACCTGCCTCTTCTCTGTACTTTTCGTCCAGCCGCGCGCCGATGACCTCCGGCGTCAGCGCCGAGAGGATCACGTTGCCGCTGTCCATGACGAGCACGGATTTCGTGCTGCGGCCGAACGAGGCGTCGATCAGCGCGCCGCGCTCGCGCACATCCTGGATCATGCGCTTGATGGGAGCGGACTCCGGGCTCAGTATCGCGACGATGCGCTCCGCCGAGACCAGATTGCCGAAGCCGATACCGATCAGCTTCATGCCGCGCTCCTATTCGATGTTCTGGATCTGCTCGCGGATCTTCTCGATCTCGGACTTCAGATCCACCACGACGTGGGCGATCTCGGAATTCTGGCACTTGGAGCCGATGGTGTTGGCCTCGCGGTTGAATTCCTGGATCAGGAAATCGAGCTTGCGCCCGATGGGCGAGACGCCGTTCATCATGTCCGCGAGCTGGACCATGTGGCTGCGCAGACGGACGGTCTCCTCGTCGACGGCGATGCGGTCGGCGAAGATCGCGGCCTCGGCGAGGATGCGGTTCTCGTCGATGCCGGCCGTGCCGAGCACCTCGGCCATCTTCTGCTCAAGCCTCCTGCGGTACGCGGCCACGGTCTCCGGCGCCTTTGCCTCCACCTGCTCGACGAGCGAGCGGATCGTATCCAGCCGCCCGAGCACATCGTCGCGCAGCTTCGCGCCCTCGCGCTCGCGCATCGCGTCGAAATCCTGAAGCGCCGCCTCGACGACGCTCTCGAGTCCCACAGTGATCGCCTCCGCGTCCAGATCGCGCTTCTCGACCGTCAGCACGTCCGGGAAGCGGCCCAGGCTCTGCGCCGTGAGATCGTCGGGCAGGCCGTACTCCGCGGCAATATGGCGGATGGCTTCGAGATAGCCGCGCGCGAGACCCTCGTTGACCTTGACGGTCAGATCGCCCGCCGCGCCGGCGTCGACGCTCACGAACACGTCCACCTTGCCGCGGCTGATATGCTTCTGCACGCGGGACTTGACCGCCTCCTCAGCGAAGAGAAAGCTCCGGGGCATGCGCACCGAGGCGTCGAGATAGCGGTTGTTGACGCTCTTGAGCTCCACATGGATCTCCAGACCCTCGACAGCGCCCTTGGCGCTGCCATAGCCAGTCATGCTTCTAATCATACTTCCTCCGCAAAGCGAATGATTTCAAAACTGATTTTGTTCTTTTGCTTCTTCGAGCGCTGTGTCAGCACGAGGATGCCCGCGCTTGCAAGCACGGCGAGAAAGCTCAGCAGAATGCGCAGCCCCTCCCCCGCGCCGCAGAGCGCGGCGAGCGCGTAGGTCAAGAGCAGCAGCACGATCGGCATCAGGTACACAAGCGCCGCCGCGCCGAAAATGTCCCGCGAGCGCGTTGCAATCACGACTCGCTGCCCCGGCCGGGCGTCGATGCGGTTGCGCGCGAGGGTCTTGATCTCGCTTTGAAAAATGCAGCTCTCGCAGCTCGGGCAGTTCCCGCCGCAGGCGGTCGTCCGGGCGACGGCTACCTCCGCCATGTTGTTCGCGAGCAGCCGAATGACAACTCCGTCCTGTGTCATGCTTGCGCCTTTCTGATCTCCACTGAGATCGGGTAGACTCCCACCGCGCCGACGTCGGTCACGCCGTCGACGTAGATCTTCGCCGTCGGCATGAACTGGCCGGTCGAGTCCCTGAAATCCGAGAGATCGGCCACGGCGCGGATGTGCTCGGCCTTGATCTGCTCAAGCTGCTCCGCCGTGCCGCGGATCACGACCTCCATGCTCTCCGTCAGCAGCTCGACCACCGTTCCCTCCGCCGCGCCGGTATAGCTCAGGTTGGTCACGCGGAAGGACGCGGTCTCGAGACCGACGATCTCCACCGTCACCTTCGCCTGCGAGACGCCCGTCACATTGCGCAGCTCGTTGTCGATGGCGATGGGATAGGTTTCCGTGAAGGTCGAGGTGAAGTCGGTCAAATCGATCGTCCCGAGCGTGATGCGGTTGAGG
>LXOW01092270.1_pt1 | contig 26200 bp, 25 predicted proteins | sample 1368591 | NCBI WGS metagenome assembly LXOW01 (sample SAMN04884650, study PRJNA319009) | bovine gut metagenome | isolation source: Cow rumen | host: Bos taurus | place: Italy: Legnaro (PD) | collected 2014-07-09
GATTATTACCATCCCAAATACAAGCTTGGCTTTCTGCTTGGTCCCGAGGATGTGGAAGGCGAGCCACCCATCAGTCGCTGGGTCACTACCGAGGAGTACATGCGCCATCAACCTGGCTACAAAGGCGAATATGATGACATCTTCGCCCACGCCTTCGATGCTCTCACCATCCTCTCAGGAACGCAACATATTGTACAATTAAAAGACGAGTAATAGTGAGCATTCTTTTGAAGAAGGAGATTACTTTTTCTCCTTCTTCTCCAATGCCTCAAGAAACGCCTCCAGTTTCTCCTTGCTCATGTGNNCTTGCTGCTCGTCGGTCGGCTTCTTCCATCGGAAGATATTAATAAACCCCTCATGTCTATCAGGATCTACCGACAAAATGGGATCAAGCCTGAGGTGCTTCCTGTTTTGGAAATAGGTGCAGCCCTTTCTCACTTCCATAACTATTTAACAAATAGCATACAATATCCTTACCTTATCACCATCCGCATACACGTGCGCCCCGGAAAGGAAACTCCGCACAGCCATTAGCAGCCTCAGAAAAAGCCAATACTCATCCTGAAAGTCATCATAGATTTCCTTGATGGTCCTCCCCTCGTAGGGGCAATACGCCTCACTCTCCTTCTTAGCCAGAGGCTTCTTTTTGACATACCGCTCTATCCTGTTCAGCTGCTTCACCATTTGGTAATCGCGCGACTGAAGCATATGCGAAAGCATCTCTTGCTCTTTCTCATCGTAGAAATGACTGAGCTCCGACAACATGAAATACCCATTCCCCATCTCATAGTCGGACAGATCTTCCTTCATCTCCGGACTCACATCCTCAGGCAATCCCGTTGTCGCATGGTCTTCCAGGAAATCGCTAAAGTGATAATACCTGCACCAGAAGCAACAGTGCCCCATGTACCACTCTTTCCCTTCGTCCTCTTTGTAAAGATAAGACTTCAACTCCATCGGAGTCTGCCATATCACCGGCCGCCACTTATCCCTGCAGCGAACCTCAATGTGAAAACTAATGTCTACTCCCATACTATAATCCTTTTAAATTTATCCATCTCTACCCTTATAGTATGGAAAAATCAAAAATGTTACATGCAAATCACGAAAAATAATCGTATCTTTGCAAAAAAATTGCATTCATTATGTCAAGAACAAAAACATCTTCACCGGAAAAGTACGTTCCAAGCATCAGAGAAATCAGAGTCAGCCTGTTCAGCGAATATCAGTGGATAGGGTTACTCTCTGGTAGAGGTAAGCCTTATGACCACATCATTAAAGATTTGATAAAGACAGGTGAGTATTGGAATTCCGATGATTACGATCGCGAGGATGGGGCTTTCACCATTAAATGGTTTTCGGAAAGGCTTAATGAGACTCCTGCACATATTAGCAAATGGCTCCGCACCATCTATGATGATTTGTTTGAATTGAATTGCCAGGAACCAGAGTTGTTTGCTGAAAAAGGCGAGATTCTCTGCGAGTTTTATATTTCGGGTTATCGCGATGGCATGGCTTGTTGTTTCAACTTTGGCCTTCCGGCTCTTCCTCATGTAGGAGACACCCTTGATTTTCCTTTTGTAAGAGCAGCCTTAAATTGTAATTATTTCTTCATCAAGGAGATCAGTTATCATAGAAACATGGGGAAAACCAGGATAGCTATTCACTGTGAAGCCGGAGTCAGATACAACAAATTCAGGGAGTTCCTGCTGGATAAAGCACGCTTCATGGACGAGATTGGTATCATGACAGAATATGAAGCGCGACCTTATCTTGATGAAATGCTCCAAGCCTATGAAAGAAAAGGACATGTCCCTTCTGTTGAAACCATCAAGCGAGAAAGAGAGGAACGATGGAAACGTTGGGAGGAGTCAAGAAAGAAATAGTCATTCTTATTTGCTTTGTCACTCTTCCCCCTCCCACTCCGGCAGCACACAAAACTCACCGCCCATCCTCCCCGTTTTATTCCCTCACCATCAATTTTATCCGCTTTTACTTTCTTTTATTCTTCTTTATTCTCATTTATTCTTTTTCCGTTTTTATTCCCGCACCCTACATTCATGCTGAGCTTGTCGAAACACAAAGCCCTGCCTACCATTTCCGCAGACAAGTACTGTGCAAACCGAACCGATGGAGCAGCGAGAGCAAAGCGATGCTCGCATCAGCTCTGCCGAGTCGCGTCGGAGGTCGACGACCGTCAACGCAGCGAGCTCGCTCATTGCTGAGGTGCAGCCAGTACTCGCTACCCTCGGTGGCAAAGCTTTACCGTAATGATCAGGCCGATAAGTCTGATGGCCGACAAAAAAAGGCCGATGCCTAAGCACCGACCCCTATCCCCTGTCGCTAAATGGCCAAAACGCCACAATTACGGCTCAACATGGCCATTTAACCGCATGTAAACATATCACCCAAACAAATCCTCCATCGTCACCACCTTTTGGAACTTGCCCGAGTATTCGTTCTTCTCCAACCCGTAGGTGGTCACCAGCACCGAAATCACCGGCTTGGCGTTTCCGGTATGCTCCATCGTGCGGCTGATGCGCTCCTGCAGCTTCGCGGCATAGTCGCGCCCCACCGTGAACTTCCCCTGCGAGAACTTCATCTCGCACAGGCTGATCTTCCGGTCATCACGGTCAATCACCAGGTCAATCTGCATCCCCCGCTCGTCTGAAGTGCCAGGCACCACCCACGACGACTCCCTTGTGGTCACGTCACCGATGCCCAGTGCATTCTTAATCTGCCTGATATGCGCACGGCACACGTCCTCAAACGCATAGCCCGACCACGACAGCATCGCGGGCGAGTTCCACAGTGCCTGCCAGTACGTGGTGGCATCGCGGTTCTCCTTTACGTGCTTCAGGTAGAACAGGCAGAACAGGTCCGTCAACCGATACTTCGTCAGGTCCTCCCCAAACGGCACGTAAGGCGTCACAAACGTGCTCTTCTCCAAGGCCAACAGCATCCTGGTCAGCCCACCGCCCGTGGTGAAGCCGCACTTCTTGGCAATCTCGTCACGCGTGTAGCCCGACCGCTTTCCGGCCAGTAGCGACACAATCTTCTTCAACTCCTCCGGATGCGTGAACTGCGACGAGAACAACCTGTCGAACTCATCCCGCAGCGGAGCCTGCTTGCCGTACAGCAACGCGTCGAAATTCTGCGGCACGCTATTCCCACGCCTGAACTGGTCCAGATAATAAGGAATTCCCCCGAAAGCCATATACGCCTGCACAATGTCATACTCGTCCATCGCATAACCTCCATCCTTGAAAAACTCCCTGCACTCCTTCAGCGTGAAAGGCAATACCGGCAGCGGCAACGTCACACGGCCGTACAGGCCGCCCTTGTTGTACACCAGCTTGTCCAGCACCCACGATGTAGCCGATCCGCACGCCACCAGCTTCACATCCTTGCGGGCCAGCACCCAGTCGTTGCAGAAATGCTCAAAGGCCGGCATAAAGTTCGACCGGGGCGAATCCAGCCACGGCAACTCATCCAGAAACACCACGCATTTCTCACCCTCCTTCCTGTTTGCGTCTAGCAGTTCCTGCAATAGGTGGAAAGCCTCACTCCAATCTGCCGGAATTGGCACCCCGGCCTTCAGTCCATACGACCGCAATGAATAGTGGAATTCCTTCAGCTGAATCTTCAGCAAGTTGCGTTTAGGCTTCAGTTTCTCGTTCAGAGGCGACACTGCCGTATGTTTGAAAGCATACGTGTTCCGGAAAAACTCATTCACCAGGAACGTTTTTCCCACTCTGCGCCTTCCATACACCACGATAAACTGTGCTCTATCCTTCTCAACCGCCTCTTGCAGAAGCTCTTGCTCTATTTTACGTCCAATCATAATATGTCGTTATTTGGCCGCAAAGGTACGATTTTTATCCCATTTGGCCAAATAACGACATAATTTTTCTCCATACCGCCATAAAAAAATCAGCCATTTTCAACTTTTTTTTTGAAAACGGCTGATTTGCTTCGATGGATTCCTCTTATTCTCCTCGATGAACCTCTTCACCTCATTATACCTCATCAATCAACGCGTTTCTTGATCCATCTTACATCTTCCCTCTTACATCTGACATCGATTGCCACCTCTCATCCTGCGTCATTATTATAAAAATATCTATAACACTTCATGAAGAATCTTATCAGTACCGTTTATCAAGTCCTCGATATCATCCTTCGTCGGTTCTTGCTTCTTATTGTGGTCACAAAGGTTCCTAATGGTTCCAAGTCTCTGAATCAGCAAATAGGTTTTATTATCTACTACCGCCTCATCCTTCAATTTCTCATTGTAGTCACTAATACCTGGCGTTGCCTTTTTCATCTTGATGGAATGTGATGCACATACACCAGCAAAATGCTTCTCGAGAATAACACCGCACAATGCATCTGCAGGTTCAATAACAACCCTGTTATTACGGGTTATTTGCAACCCCAACAAGGCATCTGATATAGTATAATTTGTTATATCAATGTCTTTTCTCTTTTTCTCTGCCGAATAAAAAGACACAAAGTCATCATATCTTTCAGGTAACAACTGTTTGATTAACCTTAAACTTTCATTATACCAAGCATTATAGCACTTTGAAAAAACATGCTGTTCTGCTTTATTCTTTGTTTCATCATCCAACTCATTAAAAAACTTTTTAAATTTTGGATGCTTTTTATAGTCATAGATAAAGCCATACTGAAGTGCATTTCCATACTCCTTCAGTCTCTTGTAATCCTCCTTATATTTTTCTAAGTTATTCATTATTCGTGTCATTCGTGCAATTCGTGTTCGTCTCTATCTCATTCGTGTTCTTACATCACTATCCGTTGCTTCTCCAGTTCCTCCGCATTCCCGAAGTTCAGCAGCAGCCCAATTTTCAGCCCCGTAGCATGCAGATAGTTATACATCTGCGCCCTGTGGGCATCATCCAAGGCACTTACCGCTTTCAGTTCCACGATTATCTTCCCGTAGCATACGAAGTCCGCTTTATATGTCTGTTTCAACTCCACACCATCGTACACGATCTTCAGTTCCTTCTCACGCTCATAAGGAATCCCTTGCCGCTGCAGCTCTATCTCCAGCGCCTCCTGATACACCGCCTCAAGGAATCCAGCCCCCAAAGTGTTATACACCTTGAACGCCGCCCCCACAATCTTATAACTCTCCTCCTTATAGATAATCATAATGATAAATTCGTTTTATGTAGATGACAATCCGTCATGGATTGCTTTATTCTTGAATAAAGGTTTCATTTAGCATAGGGGTGATGATAGCTCGCTTTCATAAACTCCTATGGAAAAGGAAACATATCATCTACGTAATATTACCTATTCTATTCGTGTAGATTCGTGCCATTCGTGTTCGTTTACCCGTAGTATTCTTTATACCACTCAGCAAACTTTCTCAGCCCCTCTCTCAAAGTAATCTTTGGTGTAAAGCCAAAATCACTTTGCAACGCAGAAGAGTCAGCGTAAGTGACTGGAACGTCACCAGGTTGCATCGGAACCAGCTTCTTGTGAGCCTCGAAGTCGTAATCTTCGGGCAGGACACCTGCACGAAGCAACTCCTCCTGCAGAATCTGCACGAAGTCCAGCAGATTCTCGGGCTGACCGCCACCGATGTTGTAAACAGCGTATGGCGGTATGGGCAGGCCGTCCTCGCCATTCTTGCGCTCCGGTGCCTTTTGCATCACACGATACACACCCTCCACAATGTCATCCACATACGTAAAGTCGCGACGGCAGTTGCCGTAGTTGAAGATCTGGATGGTCTCGCCCTTTAAAAGTTTGTTGGTGAACCCAAAATAAGCCATATCGGGACGTCCGGCAGGGCCATAGACCGTAAAGAATCGCAAGCCCGTGGTCGGAATGTTATACAACTTCGAATAGCAATGCGCAAACAGCTCATTGCTCTTCTTCGTGGCGGCATACAGGCTCACAGGATTATCCACCCTGTCATCCGTCGAGAACGGCACCTTCTTATTGCCACCATACACGCTCGAAGACGAAGCATACACTAAATGCTGTACCCCAGCATAGGTCTGAGGTCTGAGGTCTGAGGTCTGAGGCTCTTCACCTTTGTCCTTTGACTTTTGACCTTCGACTGAATGGCGACAAGCCTCCAAGATGTTATAGAATCCAATCATGTTGCTCTGGATATACGCATCGGGATTCTCGATGCTATAACGAACGCCCGCCTGGGCTGCCAGGTTCACCACCACATCAAACTTGTACTCCTCAAACAGTTTATCAATCATGGCCTTGTCAGCCAAATCACCCTTGACGAACTCATATTCAATTCCCGCAGGCTTAGCCTTCTCAATCTCACTCAGGCGATAGTCTTTCAGCGTCGGGTCATAATAATCGTTCATATTATCCAAGCCAACCACAACACCCTCCTGCATCTCCTTGAATAACCTTAGTACCAGGTTCGATCCAATAAACCCTGCACTACCCGTTACCAGTATCCTCTTTCCATTCATCTCAATTTTCTCCATATTCTTTGTATTTGTTTAAGGTCAAAGGTCTAAAGTCTAAGGCTTTTCTGCTATTGCCCTTTGACCAATTCCTTTTGACCAATTCCCATTATAATCTACCTTTGTCCTTAGTCCTTTGACTTTTGACCATAGAGGCGTTGAGCTTCGTAATACGTATCAAGTGATCCAATATCAAATCGTCCTGCACTCATGGGCCACGCGTGCATTGTGGTGTGTTCCACCATATAGTGCGCCAGATTACCAGGAGCATCCTTGCCACAGCCATTCTCGACCGAGTGGCGAACAAGGTCAAGATCCTTCTTCAGATAGATATAGAATGGAGGCACAGCCCAATGGCTCTTAGGCACCTGCGGTTTCTCCTCCATGCCAAGCACCTTGTTCTGTGCATCCAGCTCAACCACACCAGTTCTTTGCAGTTTCTCTATCGACGGCTGCTCATGACACATGATGCATGACGTGCCCTTTGCCTTGGCGAAGTCCACGAACTCCTGGAAGCTAAAGAACAGCAAATTATCAGCTGCCACAACCAACAAGTCTGACCCTCCTATATCCTCCCTGTTTAGGGAGGACTCTTTTTCTCCCCCTAAACAGGGGGAACTAGAGGGGGTCTTTTCCATTGCCAACAACAAATCGCAGACAGCACCTAAGCGGTTGTCATTTGCGGTACTACCATCATCAATAATAGTTATTGGCTTCTTATATCTGCCACCAACACCAACCAGCCTTCCCCCTAAACAGGGGGATCCAGAGGGGGTCTTTACCCATTCCTCAAATATCGGTGTAAACCGATGATTTGTTACGATTACATGCTGGGTGATGTCATCAATGTTATCGATGTCATCAAGCATTCTTCCCAAAATAGTGCTATTACCAATCTTTAGTAATGGCTTGGGAAAATTCCTGGTAAGTTCACCAAGTCTTGTTGCATAGCCTGCGGCTAAAATTATATTCTTCATATGACGCTTATATTTCTAGACCTTCCGGACCTTCCTAAATCCTCCCTGTGTAGGGAGGACTTAACTTCCCCCTAAACAGGGGGACTGAGGGGGGCTTCCTTTCTCTCCCCTAAACAGGGGAGTTGGAGGGGTCTACGAATCTCGCTCCGTCATCTGGCTTCACCCAGAACACTTGGAACGTCTTTTCATACTCGGGGAACTGCTCCAGATATTTCTCTGTGAGCACCTTCTGAATCTCTTCTTTATACGCAGGATCAACCAGAGCGATACACGCGCCCTTGAAACCTGCGCCAGAGAAGCGTCCGCCATATACTCCTGGCAACTGACGCATAATCTCATAGATTGCTATCAGTTCAGGACTTCCGCACTCATAGTTATGAATGCTACTTTCGCATGAGTCAAACGAAAGCTTTCCAAAAAGCTTCATGTTACCCGTTTCCCAAGCCGTAACGCCCTGTCTTACACGTCGATACTCACTATAAAAATGCTCTGCTCTTCTGGCAAACCTCGCAGGCATGGCAATGCGGGTCTTATCATAGGTAGCCTTGGGAATATCCCTCAAAAACGTCTTATCAAACGTCTTCAGCGGCTGGTCCGTATAAGCCAACATATTCCATGCGGCCGTTTTACACTCGTACACCCTAAGGTTATAATCGCTATTCACCAGCGAACGAGTTAACCCGCTAAAGAATATACCAATCTCAAACGGCAGTCCTTGGTCATCTGACCTTTGACCTTTGACCGATTCCCTTTGACCTCCGAAAGAAATCAGCCTATAATCATCCGAGTCACAATCCAAAAACAAAAGCTGATTCTTTTTGGATAATGCAATACATGCTTGGTCGAGCAGACCATTGTTCAATCCAATGTACTCCCGTTCAGCCTCCGAAGCAATCTTAACTACCTCGAACGGCTGCAACGTAATGTCATTAGCCTTGGCAAACGCCATCACGTAGGCTATCAGCACTGCCGCCGAAGAGCTCAATCCACCCACCGGCAGTGAACCCTGTATCACACCCGTAATACCACGTTTCAAAGCAAAGCGCTTCCTCAGCGCATACTTGGCACCACGGGCATAGTCGCCCCAATGGCGTTCACGAACCTGCGAGGGCGCATCAATGTCAAAATCCACCACCCCCTCAAATGTCCTCGACTCTAAATGCACATGCGAAATGCCTTCGACCTTTGACCTTTGACCTCCGACTGCATTCTGACCTTCGACCTTTGACCTTTGACCGTCATTGACGTTAAACCACAAGTCCACTCCCTTATCTATCGCAAACCCCGTCACCAAGCCATGCTGGTGGTCAACGTGTGCACCCAATGGGCACACCCTATACGGGCTAAAAATATGATACTGATACTCTTTCATCTCATCTATTATCTTTTAACTCTAATGTTCTATCGGAAACCAAACCTTAGGGTCACCACACCTCTCCGTGTCGCGTCCTTCTCCGCCCTCAGCCTTCAATATTATCATACCTCAGCCATCATACTTCAGCCTTCGTTGAGTCCTCAGACTTCATCCTTCAGCCTTCGTTAAGCCATCTTACCTCTTACATCAGCCCTCAGCCATCGTTCATGTCACTGACTCCTGGCATTCTGTTATTTATTCAATAAAAACATTTTTAATTTTGGATTTACCTAGCAATCATCCTCCTTAATGCCTCTATATCAGCATTATACTTATTTTCAGCAAGATATTCAAGAGCCTCTTTCATGATTACCCCTTCAGGTGAAGCACTCATTTCCCTACATAATTTCTGTATTCTTGGATCTTTTTGAGTTGTTATGCTATTTTTAGTCGTTTCTATCAGTTTGTCAAGATCCGATGGCAAGTCATAATCCTCCATTTTCTTTCCCATCGCCTCAACATTAGCCTTGATAAAAGTCTCCATAGCTTTATGTTCTTTCCCAACTTTTATTATATAATGATGTTTGTTGGGATGCTTCAGAAATACAAGATTATCGGTCCTTCCTATCTCGTCAAATTCTTCAACATAAGAAATTTTTCTTTTGTCATTGTCTATTATTCCAACAGCAAAACTATCTTTATATTTTCCTTTCTCCATTTCTTTTGCGACATCATTGCAACAATGTTTATGATTAACTTGAGCATCCAACAATGAGCCAATAAGCGTAGAGTCAATATAACATTCAGGCATTATATCATTATGCTTCATCGCCCAACCTTTCTATATTAAAGAACGCATCAACACCATCTTCAAACATATCCTGCACATCTTCCTCTGTTGCAGTTCTAACAACAGACCCATTCTCAGAAGATTGGACATAAAATAAGCCGAAGTCATACTCTTCTCGTTCCAATAAAACATCCAAGATATAAGGACTGTGAGTTGAAACAAAAAGTATATTCTCCTTCTTCTTTTCGAAAAGTCCCAATAGCTTTCTCATCAGAAGTTGCTGCGTCGGAGGAAATAGATTTTGTTCAGGTTCCTCCAAAAAAACTTCGCAATGGCTTATTCTAGAGATATTAAGAAATCTTCTAATGAACCATTGTGTCATTTCTGGATTGGGGATAAACTCTTTCTCCAAACCCGATTCTTGATTAATTGTTCCGTATTTTGGATTCTTTATAAAAGCATCGCCTATATTCTTACTATAATAATCAACTAAAGAATTGGTCAATCTTTCTAGTTCAGATTTGTGTTTCACCGAATTATCTTCTCTTTCACGGAACTTCTTACTGGTTATATTTGCCAGATGTACATATAATGGAATCAGTGACTGAAGACCACTTGACACATTTGTAAAAGGAAGAATTTTGCCATCTCTCATCTTGACATAATCCATATCACTACCTTCATCATAATGATATGCCACGTTAAGATTAAGAATCTCTTTGTCATTATCAATCAACTTCCTAGCATCGGACCAGTCTGCCATAAATGCTTGTATATTGTCTGCCACAGACTTTACCTCAAACCAGTTCGGAATTACTGCCACCATATTTCTTTCAGCGGGGATATAACTCACCTTTGGGCGTTTATAATTCCATCTATCTTGTTTCCACTCAAAAGAAAAGCCTTTCTTGTTGTCATATGAGAATCTCATAAAATCAGTCTCATATTTTATTGAGGTATTATCATGTACATAGCCATTTAAACGATGGAAATTCACCAGTTCTTCCAAAAACACGCCTTTTCTTTCAAAACGTCGTGCGCTTTGGTCTATTTCAATTCGCTTCTCCACCCACGTACAGTAGCAAGCTACTTTCAAAACACAACTTTTTCCGATACTCTGTTCCCCTATGATAACATTAACATCCTTCAAGAAGATGTCTGCATCCATTACAGGGCCCAAATCATGTATTATTATTCTTTTCATATAATTCGATTTCTTATATATTAAGTTTCAAATATTCTATAACAAAGTGCTATAAAAAACTTAAGAGATCACTTTTCTCCTTCTTCTACACTCTCTTTTAATGTATTCTGGATAATATTGAGAAAGGTCTCGTTCTTTTTGTCTGCATCGCCAATCAGAGCATTGTAATCCAACAGATAAATTCCTACAGAAATTGTTTTTGTAGGATTCAATGAGATTTTGACGTTTTTCTGAGCAAAGAGTATTTTTCCTGTAGAATACATGGAATCATACCCATCTAAATTCAACTCTACAGCTTCTGTTATTTCTATGATTCCATAGAACCACATACGTTGGATTTTTTCGCCGAAATGTCTATAAAGTTCTCTGGCTCTCTCTGCCAACTGTCGTTCAACTCCTAATGCCTTATCAATATCTACTCCTTCACGTTTAAGCTCAATGATTACTATGTCAAACTTCTCTGAAGTGTCAGGAGAAGATGAAAAAACGATAGCAATGTCTGGTCTTCCAGAGTTCTCATGGCTTGTATCCGGATCTAATATTTTAAACAGCTCCGTCATCTCTTTCTCACTGAGCACGTTACTATAGGTCATAAACCTGTCATCTATCAGCCATAGGTTCTGCTTGTATATGTCATTATAAGCATTTTTTCCATCAAACACTTGATACCTAGGGCATATCAAGTTATGCACTTCCTCTTCCCTATTCCCTGCATCCAGCGACTTCAGTTTGTCTATCACACGCTGTCTGAACAGTATGTATTGTGTTAACGACAACGACGTTATGTTCTTGGCTTTCTCATATTGCTCCTGGTTCAATGTTGTGGCATTGAGCACTTCCCGTTGTGCGCGAAAAAACTGGTCCTCGGCTTTGCCCAAAACTTCGTTCTGTTGCATATATCCTATGCTATTACCATCTATATAACCCGACAAGTGTGGATAGCGTCCTTCCAGAATTTCCCTTTTCTTCGATTGCGCCGTAGCTATTTCCGGATAGGTTTCATTCAAAATCTTGGAGATATATTTTATGAATATGTTACGAAACAGCTGCTTGTTCGAATCCGTCAGTGATATCGTCTCGCGGTTGGCTTCTGCCATACCATTGAAGTTCTTCGAGAAGAGAAGGAACACCATGTTGTATCCTTTATGGAAGAATTCCTTTGTGATGAAGTTTTGTGCGTATGTCCTACCCTCCACGTTAATGGCCGTAACAACATTGCTTGGCTTCTTGTCGTCTATCTTCTCTACATAATAATACAGAGTCATATCAGTGAACATCACGCCAATATCAGCATCGTCAATACTCATTGTCTCGAAATTGGGAATGTCCTCTGTAGATATTATCGCCTTATCTTCTTTTCCATCAATGTTTGATGTGAGGTTGATAACAATATTGGCATCTTGTTTTTTCAGTAAAAACAGTCTGAGATAAAAATGCGAAAGTATTCTCCTCTTTAGAACCTTCACATCAATCATGCTGTTATTAAACAGTCTCTTTTTTATATAATCAGACAATGTGAGTTTTGTCCCACTTCGGAATCCCTCTTTATCGATAGTCTCTACTTTACTTTTGCCATCAAAATCATCAGAAAAAGCAAATGTTCTGTGTTTATTCTCTTCATACCAGCTCTCAACTTGAACATCATCAAAATAAAATCTGTAAGCCAGCCGTCCTAAACCTTTGTGAGCGGTATCTTCTGTGTCAAACAGATTACTGAACTTTTTAAACCGTTTATCGGTAAAGCCAACTCCATTATCGCAGATGGTCAGTTGTAGGGTTTCAGCAATCTTTTTCGATTGAGCAACAATTTCGATGTTAATTTCAGATGCCTTAGCATCTAGCGAATTGGCAATAGCTTCCATGTAAACCATCTCGTATGATGATTTACCATAGAACATCCTAACAGCATTTGACAAGTTTACGTTCATATTTCAAGTTTTAAGTAACTCGTTAAATATTTCCGTATGGCGTAAAATCAAAATCTGGTTTGATTTTTCTCAACTGATTTTTAATCATCCTATTTGCCGTGGCTGCCTTTCGACGACCGTATATCTGACTATTAGCATTCGATGCTTGGACAATGGCTATTAGCTGGCGTTCCGTAAAATGTCCTAATACTGGAGCAATTAAAGCATCAAAATAATTATCAGCATCATTAAACCATCCTGCACCTGAATAAATTCTAATGAGAAAATCCAAAGCTTCGCCATCATTATAATTTGCACGAAGATGTCGCGCTATATATAGCGCTGCTTCGCTGCTTATACCCGACTGAATTGTAGCAGCATGCTGACGTAGGTCTGGGCTTAGGAAGAAAGCACAAGCCTTCATTTCTTCATCTGAATTAATTTTGGGAGCCACTTTTATTCTAAAGTCATCTGGCAATTTGTCATAAACCGCCTGATTTACGTTTACAAACATTACAAAAGACTTGAGACAACAGTTATCATCAATATCAATGTTGGCACCGTAATAATTTTGTTCCTTCGCTATTTGGGTGTTAATATAGCCTTCATTGCGTTCATATATCAAATTTAGTGCCCACCAGTTTTCTTTTCTGTTTTCAGCACTCTTCTCGTCCTTTTTCATAAAAACGAACTTCCATAGTGACCTGAACAAATCATACTCTCCCTTTTCATTATTGATTTTGTCCAAATATTTCGATTTGATATAGTCGCATAGTTCTTCGCGCTTCTTTAACACTTTCTTTATATCATCAATGTCGTCAAGAAAAGCCCCAAATAAATGTTTCGACATAAATGATGGTTTACAAAGTATTCCCCTCATCATGTCAATTATAAGTCCTTGCACTGTTGCGGCATTAGGACGGTACAGAGAATTTAAGCCGTCAATAATAGGATGTGCGCAAAGGTTTCGCTCTTTTTGAAGTGATTGAAAGTGGATTAAGTCTTCTCCATCAATTACTTTATTCATTGCATGACACTTTTCTACTATTGTCTTTTCCCAGTCTGATGATGTCGGACGATCTTTCCACTCCTGAAGAACATCGTCAACAATCTGTTTTGCCCCAGTATCTTTGTATATATCCCACAAATCGTTACATTTGTAGAAAACATCACTTACAACTGTAGCATATAACATGACTATGGCAGATCGAAGGTTGTTAGAGTAGAAACAACTTAATACTTCGTCTATAGCTTCTCGACTTCTACTGTCTTGCACATTAGCCCTCAGTTCCTCTATTGCTGGTATCTTCATAATAATATAATTAGCTAATAACTATACGGTAGCAAAAAAGAGATTACAATAATCCCTCTTTCAAGAAAAAAGTCTCAACTTCTTTTATAACGTTCTCTTGCTGTCGCATTTGCTTCAGCCTGAGCTTTTCCGTTTCCCATTCTCTCGATTTCATGTCCATCAGTTTTCTGACCACAACCTCTGAGCTTAAAGCATTGCCGTTTTCAAGAACTTTCACCACATACAGCAGTGGTATATTACTGTCCAACAACGCACATTCAAATTCATCCCTACAGTCTTTTAACACCTGACTGACTACCAGTTCTGCCAAACTTAATGGGGTGATATAATAACTCTCAATCAAATGCACATTGTCGCACACGTGACATTGGCTTAGTATCGTTTGAGCCATCTGCCGGAAACAATCTCTCTTCTCGGCATCAGTATATTCCTCACTTTCCGACAACAGCAAAAGAACACAATACATCCAGCATTCACCATCTATCCGCTCGTATGTCTCTGATATGGAAGGACATTTATACCCCTCATACTTCAACACAATCCTATCCATTACCTCTTTCCACTTTTCCTTTCCGACAATCAAAATATTGTCTCTTATCGTCCTCATCTTGGCGACTACCGATTGCGACAGACCATGCTGCCACATATATCGTTTGCGGGTTAGTAGCGTTATGACATTCTCCAATATACTGCCAAGACGTTCTTTCGCGTCTTCTTCTCTTGTCTGATAGGCCCGTGACAGGAAAATTAAATATTCCAAGTCTTCACTATCCATCGGCAGTTCACCCAGGTTAACCGATTGATACAGATAATTCCTGATAATATCAACACAGCGGTCAAATCTCAGCGTTTCGTTGTTAACCAGTCGTAACTTCATCTCTGGCTGTCTGATACTCCACAGCACCACGTCCTCTGCTCCGAAGTAAACCAAGTACCTGCCCACCATCTCGCTGATTTCTTCTTCCACTTGCGCTTCTCTGCCGCTGTCTTCTTCCTTATGCAGTCGCCATAGCCACTGATACCTTAGCAGCCCCGTTACCAGCATGCCGCATTTATCATTCTGCTTCATGCTCTCTGTCATCAACAGCCTACAAAGTGCCGCTGAGTCTACAAACTGTATCAGCGTAGAGATGATGACAGGATACTCATAACTACGAACAAAATCGACCCATCCAGCATAGTTCTCAGCCTTCAACAGCTTCACCGACTCCGATGCCAAGTCATCCAGTACAACAGCGAATATCTGCTGATGGGCATACATGTTGATGTTGGCCATGACTTCTTTCGTACTTTTGCTGTCATAGTCTGCCATGTATTGTTTCACAGCGTCTTCACTCTCAAATTCTCGTGAGCGGAGCAATAGGTCAAATGCGGTCATTCTGCGTCGGGTTTAACGATGATTGTACCGTCATTCTCTGCTATCAGATACGAATGGCGGAATTTCTCTTTCACGATTCTTATATCCTCTACTTCTGTCAGCTCGTATATTCCTGTCGTTGCGGTGAGTCCGTCAAATTGCGATACTTGCATTGACAGCGAAGCGCCTACCAAGAACACCCGACTGTCATCAACAATCAGGTATCTGTCGTGTAGGAAATACTTCTGACCGTATTTATGGCTGTCTACAAAACAGTATTTCAGTACGGAGTCCTCCTTGAAACCATCTGGTATCTTTTCCCATAGGCAGTCCGCATATTGCTTATGTTTCTCTATAATATCGCTCGACTGGTTGGTCAGTATCACAATTTCAAGTCCGCAGGTTACACTTTCCATAATGCCGTCGTCCTGAGGATTCTTCGCCCACGGATCCCATATCTTAACACTCTCTGTGGCGCTCTTTATCAAATTCTCATAATACGTCGGTCTGTAGCCCTTTTGAAGGGCATTATCCCAATTGTCCGGGTTATAGTACATCGCATAGTTTACACCATGCTCCATTCTGTCTCCCGAAGACGTAGCTGGTGTAGGTAGTGTCAAATCAGTTTCCGACATAATCTTCCAGTTTCATCGTATTCTCATTGTCCAGCCACATCTGCTCTAGATGTCTCCTATTCGACTTCACTTGGTCGTCAGGCATCTTTACTATTGAGAGCGGACTCTTGCCAAACTCTCTGAACGAAGTGCTTATCATCCACGCATCCTTTTCTGTTGCCACCATCCTGCTATGGAGTTTTCTTTCCCCCTTGCTGATTCGGCATCTCACAACTTGTTCGCCACCCCTCTTCTCGTTATAGTCATCTATTACTCTCAGAAGTTTACCCGCACTCTCATTATCCAGCATCGCATCTGATATAAGAATGTTGATATTAGCCCTTAGATCTGTCACAGGGCTAATAAAGGTAACAAAATCGTCTGCTCTGAAGAATGGGTCTATAAGGTAGCACCGTTCATTGGCACATCTCAGCACATCGCTAATCCAGCTCCGTGCTTCATTCATAGCCTCTTCGTGGTCTTTTGCTCGCCCCCCAAGAATAATCGTTCTATCTTCCTGAACTTTCGGTTTTACAATCCGTTTTGACTGGGTGCCAAAATAGTTTTCAGCCCGTACTTTTCTCTGTGGTGGAGTCAACTTTTCTTTCCCCGTGCTGATATTTACAGAGATTGACTTGATAAACCTTATCCCCATCCTTTTATACACTAAACATCCAGCCTCGTCGGTAATACTGACACTCAGGTTGTTCGGCTCTGAAGGCAGAGACAAGAATACAAACCTCTCATTAGCATTTACCTTAAAACTCCATTCGCCTATACACAAACCTTGGTGATGATAGTCCTCCACTCTTATCACGAACGTCTCATCGCTGTTCTTTCTCAGGTTAAACCTTACAAATAGTCCCGTTGGTTCTGCCGAACAGGTCAGGTCTATTGTGCGGAACACAGGGTGATATGACAGCAAATACAAATTCCCCAGATGATGTGGATACAGGCACAGGTCATACCCTATCTCGCTCAACGTCAGTTCCGAGATGGATTTCTGTATCTGGGTATTCCCATTGACCAGTGCCTCCGTGTTTCTGGCCTGGTCTAACCATACATTCAAGAATCCTGTACAATTTCGTTTGGGCAACACCACGTGTAGGTTGTTCTTCTCCAATTCGTCCATGGACTGTATCAGTGAACAATCCTCGTTGGGTTCCAGCACTCTCGTTTCTCCCATAAACCTCACCGTTTGCCCGTCTATGCTATATCCCCTCTGTGGGTTCTTAAGAAAATTTCTTTCGAGTTCTATATAGTCCACTATCCAGCTAACCGATAGTGGCAGGGGTTCGCCCTCTGTCCCTATCCGTTTAGAGTATGGTTCTCCTTGTTTGAAGTCTTGCATATCAGGTTCCATCACCTCTACCATACCCCAAAGGAACACCTTTCCACCAGTCCTCTCGTCGTTTAGAAGCAATGTCTGCCTACGCGCCTTCATCCCCAAAGAAGAATACACGTTTCTCGTCATATTCATTTCCTGCCTTATGTTCGTTCTTATTTTAGAAATTTATCGACTGGTCGCAGGGCATTCTCTATATCCCTTGTTGATTTTTTCTTTTGCGCGTGTGATCTCAGCCCAACGATTGTTCCAACTTCAAAGTTTTTGTCGGTTATATGTAAATCCTTAATGCCAAACAATTGTTGTGATGGGCGTCTACTTGAACCATGGGAAACCAAACACTTCACTGTCATAGTATTATTTCTATAGCAATATAATACCCGCACATGTCCTTCTATCAGGTAATACTCCCCTTCTATTTCGTCTACCAATAGTGGACACATTGGAGAAGTTTTACCATCAGCCAGTTCAATGTATGCTGGGGCAAATAATTCATTATCTCCATACAGTTCTTCCAATAAGCTCATGGTTCGATATTTATATCCATGAACATTGTCATTCATAAACCTCAGCCTGTCAATATCTATATACTCTTCCGTAAACCTTACATCGTTTTGATATACATTTCTGGTCTTTAGTACTTTCTCATAGTAATTCAAATTCGGCGTTGGTGCTATGTTCAATGTTGCAACTCCCACTTTTGGTTGTACGATATATTTATCACTTGATAGTATGCTAGTCACTAAAGATTCAGCAATCTCACTGTCAACTGGTGTGGTTAACAATGTCCCACGTACAGATGTACCATTTTGGGTATATGGCACCCCATACCATCTTTTCTTTCTGTAAAAGTAGAAGCCATGTGCTGGCAACTTTGTATTGTTCGCCAAATACACATCCACTCCCATGTGTCTCAACAGCCTGATCCTTGCAGATTCAACCTGATTCGTTGGATTCGATTCAGCGTAAACGGTTATAGGAATTCCTTTCTTTATAGTATGAGCCAAAGGAATGAACAATGCCCATACCCATCGCAGCGTATTTGTCGCAAAAACTATTCTCTCGTTATACTTTCGTGTTAGCAAGAAAACTATCTGGTTATATATTTGTTCTGCATTTGTAAACGACACTCTCGGGTAGTCTGAAGTCCTAGCAAACTTATGCAACTCATTCAACAGGAAAACGTCTATAGCATCTGCACCTGATTGTATTGATCTCCTATACTTGTTAGAATCAGCTCTTAAATCTTGAAAATCAAAGAGTCCAATATGCGTCGGCACATCAATTACTTGTATCTTATTTCTTACCGACATTTGTAATTTTGATGCACCTTCCGTTATTGTTCCTACCAAATTCTGCACATACTTCAATAGTTCGTTCGTTTCTTCTTCTTCATCTTCCACCAATCTGAAAGCTATTGTTCTTTCAAAGTCACCAGCCTTTTCGGGAAACACTATTGTAGGGAGATTGCTTAATACGCCACCATCTACATATCTGTTGTTCACAGGTCTAAACACGAAAGGGAAAGTACATGAACACTGTACCGCTTTAGCTACTGAAAAGCTTCCGTTCTCGTAACGGTTATCCCAAACCTGTATCTGCTTGTTTAGGATATCTGCCGCTACTATTTTTAAAGGATATTTCAATTCTGCGAACGTAACGTCACCATCCATTTGTTTCCCAAGTTTCCTGCGAAGAAACGCATCTACTTGTTGCCTGATAAAGTCAGAACTAAATAATCCTTTGAATGCCAAACTCACTATAGCTTTATCAATATGCTCTTTGCTAATTGTAATCCTAAACTTTTTTAGCAACCATGCATTGAATCTTAAATAATAACGTTTTAGCCGCCAATAGCTTATCGTTTTCAGATCATCATTATACTGTTCCAACGTTGACTTATCCAGATGAAGAATAAAGTCTTCCATTTCGTCGGCTGTTGCTCCTGCGGCAGCAAAAGCTGCTACAATAGAGCCTGCAGACGTGCCTGAGAACTCGCTGAACCCAATCCCGCATTCCATAGCTCTCCTGTATGCCCCAATAAAGGCAACAGCTTTGCATCCCCCACCTTGAAAAACGCCTCTGCAATTAACAAAATATTTTGCACTCACCTGAATATGTATTTACTATACGATGTTCATGCTATCGTCAAGGTTGCTTATTTCCCTCTCACTCAAACCTCTCAAACAGATCCTTTACTTCTTGTGCAATGAACTGCGGAAACTCCACTATCACATTATCAAGCACATAGTTCTTCAAGTAGTCATCACCATGCCCGTGCTTGATACCATACAGCCTTCCCCACTTTTGAGTAATCTTATTCTCCAAGTCATGACCTTGTATCGTAAACCACTCTGATGCCACTTCGAAAGTGTCTGGTTTTAATACATCATATGAAGTCTTATTGGCATCATTAAATCCCGGCGATGATGCTACATAGTCTATCATTGTCTGCAATTCATTATGAGTGAGCGTATGCAGCTGAGTAAAAGTTACACTTCTCCCCACCCCCATATCTTCGCTAGTCACAACATGTTCCCTTATCAATAGAAATGCCACAAAGATAGGATCAAATATATAATTGTCTATGGCGTACCGTTTGCCTCCTCCTACTACGCAGACATACTGGTTTCCTTGGTTTTGACCATCATAATCGATAACTCCGTACACAAGGTCGTTTCCGTGTTGTCTTAATGCATTCACTATATCCTTCACATCTTGACAATTTGAGCCATTACCACTTTTGGCAGGTAAGAAGAACGGTACTGTTGTAAAAACAGTATTGGCAGAAAGACACTTATACAACCGATTATAGAATCCCACATCATATTTGCTTTCAACGAATATCTGTCTCCTCTCCTCTATGCTGACACGCATATTGTCCAGGTCTTTTGTCAGCAGATTAATTGCCTGCTGTTTCGTCACCTTCACAGGCTTGCTTAAATCCCTGTTCATCTGATATATGCTCTCCTCTGGGGCCATAGCCACCGTTGTTGGTGAATGGGTGGTGATGATAACCCTCACTCCCGATTTATCAACAATCGACTCTTTAATCGCCTGTATCAGATAGTTTGAATACTCCGGATGCAAGGGAGCATCAGGCTCATCAATAAGCAGAACGTCCGGTCTTGCAGATTTCTCCTCAGTACTGTATATTGACAATGCCAACGACATAAGCACCTTCTCTCCCGTTGAAAGATCATTCACCTGTATCCTTATATTTCGCTGTCTGTCTATCAGTTGCAGATGGTAGTTGATGGAGGGCCTGAATCTTGTAGGGGCTTCTACTTCATATGGCAGATGGGCTGTTTTCATCATTTCATTGATTACTTCCCACGGCTTGCGACCATACTTCTGCTCAAATTGTTCGTTTGTAAGTACAGGCAAGGTTGTCCCTTCTTCTTTATTAGACACCTCGTTCATCTTATTCTCATCCAAACGTGTCTGGTAGAGCTTAAATATCGTTCCTATCTGGCTTGCAAATAAATCCTCTCGAGATATCTCGTAATTCTCATAAAACAAGTTCTCGGTCAGTTTCTCTTCATCGTTTTCCGCCAAATCAAACCAATATTGAATAAATTTTTGAGTGTGCTGGTCATATTGATGAATATATGATTGAAACGAGTTGTTATATCCTCTTGGGTTATAACGATAATTCTGTAAATGCTGATTCAACTGATTCCAACCATTTCGCCAACTGTTCTTCACATCATCTTCTGAAATATCCTCTTGGAATTGTGGATTTAGGTCGTTAAACCTAATGTATTTGATTGTCGACAACACATTTTGATCGTCCCTCACCTCAGATAGGTTATTCAATGAAATAGCCTCTAGCAGATGGCTTTTCCCACTACCGTTTTTACCCGTCAGTACGCTAAAATTTGGCAGGTCAAACTCCACTCCACTACGAATGGACTTGTGTTCTTCTTTTATCTTTATATGCATATCTTTGTCAAAATTAACGTCAAGGTTATTGTTAAGGTTGAAGCTTCAGTATCCCATCCACCTCATGCTCTACAAACGGTCCCTCCTTACATTCAAAAATCACGGAATCCGGTTCCATCGCCTCAATCGTGTGCCACACCCCTTTCGGTATATCCACTCCATACCGTCCCTCCTCTTGGCAGAGCACAACACTTTCCATTACTGATCCATCATCATTATAGGTCGAAACCTTCACCTTACCACGCAGAATCACAAAACTTTCATCCTTCGTCGGATGCCGATGCACTGGCACTTCCGTTCCCGGCTCCACGGCATTCAGAAAGCGATGACACTTCTCATCCAGCGACTGATGAAAATTATAATTCATCCTCAGCCGTGGCGATTCCTTCGCCCAGGAAGAGACCTTATCCAATAAAGATTTGTCGATTACCTTCATCTTTCTGCTCTTATTTGAGCCATGCAAACAGCTAAATCTCTTTTAGCCACCCCACTGGCACAAACGCAATGGCCACGCTGGCGATTCCTTCCAATTCCACCACTACCCTCTTACATCTCTTTATGCGTCTGATTACGCCTGTCACGCCCTCAAACACACCACCCATAATTCTCACGCGCTTGCCCTCCTTCCCCACGACCGTCTCCTCATCCAGAAACATCACGCTGTCGTCAGTCCTCGAAGCCACGCGCATAAAATTCTCCATCTCCCGGTCCCCCACCGTCATGATAGCATGCTCTCGCGAGGCCGTCCGGTCCATCATATACCGTAGGGGTTCCAGCACCTCGTTCGATGCTTTCAACCCACTGATCCGCTCCTGCGTCGACCTCACAAAAATCAGGTTATTAATCGCCGGCACCAGCTCCCGACGTATATTCGTGTCATTCGTGCGATTCGTGTTCGTCACATCAAACCAAAGGTCCACTCCTTTGTCAATCGCAAACCCCGTCACCAGACCATGCTGGTGGTCAACGTGTGCACCCAATGGGCAAACCCTATATGGGCTAAAAATATGATACTGATACTCTTTCATCTCATCTATTATCTTTTATCTATTATCTTTTAACTCTAATGTTCTATCGGAAACCAAATCTTAGGGTCACCACACCTCTCCGTGTCGCGTCCTTCTCCGCCCTCAGTCCTCATCCTTCCGACTTCCGACCTCAGACATCTTCCATCGTCCGTCTCCATCATATCACTCTGATTTTCAGCCGCTTTATGATTTCAAACTCAGCCTCTGTATTACACAAAGACTATAATAATCGACAAATTTAGCAAAAATATCTCAAACCCACATCATTTCAACACCTTTTTTAACAAAATTCATATAAAAAGCAAAAAGGACAGATGCTTTCACACCTGCCCTTTGCCTCTATTCGTTAGATTTGATCTTATCCGTTACATCCGTGCCATCCGTGTTCGAAAAAATCTCCGTTTTTCCTTACCTCCGCGGTTCCTTCCCCTCAAGCACATCCTCCGTGCTTAACGGATCATACTTCCCATTCTTAAACTCTATGATCACCGTACCACTCTCCAAACTCTTACAAGTATGATATTGGCCCNNATGATATTGGCCCATGGGCACATGAACGGCGGGAAAAGAGCCAGGCTCAACACCTCCGGGCGTCAATAAGATTCGTGATTCCTATGAAGTTTCTTCCTCCGCTACATACTTCGACGGATTCCGCTTATTCATCTCAATGAATTTCTTCACCTCTTCATATCGAGTATTCCATCGTTCATCTTGGGTCATATGCCTTAGTTTTCCAAATACTCTTGAACGCTATCAAACATATCCGCATCAAGTCTCATCTCATCACGGTAGCGGATAATGAAATTTATGTTCGTCTTGAACAAGGAGTTGTTTACAGAATAAAGATAATCATTCAAAGCAATCAACTCTTTAACCAGCCAGTCATGCTTTTGCATCATCCAATAACAGATAACAGTACAGTCTTTCTCTTCACACTTTAACGAGGAATCGACACCCCCACTAATTTTAATCACCAAACGGTCATCTTCTTTTCCTTTCACTAATTGACATCTTCCACACTGCCTATTCTTTCGAGCAACCGTCAACTGCTTAACATTCAAATATAGAGACAGATTAATTTCTTCCGTAATAGGTTTTTCACCCATACCGAGGTTCTCATCTGTCGTATAATCAGTACTTAACTCAATTTTATCCGTCACAAGATGAGATATCCAGTGGAATCTGGATGTCTTCGATAAATTCTTCAAATTCTGCCTTAACAGGTGGTAGTTCACACGGTCGTTTGCCACGTCCAATAAATCTGCCAGTCTTATTAGTATCATCAAATATTTCAAACTGATGGTATCATCTTTGGCTCTCGACTTAAGTCCATACACGTCCATCACATCATAGCCATGACTTTCAGAAACCTTAGCAACGTATGACAACAATGTGGGTTCTAAATATTTGAGCAACGAGTTAGAACGATCTCGAATGAACTTTGCACTGTCTTTCGCGTGATTATCCCTAACTAGTTCTTCAAAGTAGTTGTAAACTTTATTAAAAACCGCCACCAAGAATGCCCCTGCATCCTTACACTTTGAGTCTTTCTTCTCCTTAACATCTCTCACCCAGAATTTCTTCGCTTCTTCCTCCATTTTTTTCATAAGTTCGGTAATCAAAATCATATTCTTGCCATTTTCAGAACTCAATCTTCCTAAATCGGGATGTATCACCATACTGATATCATGCAGATAGCAGGCCAGAAAAAGAATATAGAAATCAATGTCTTTCAACACGAAATAATCAATTCTATTCATTAGCTCCAATGACTTGATGATGAGTGTTACCGCGTGTTCTTCGTTGTGTAGCGTATAGGAATTTAAGAATTTAGACCCATTATACCATAGACCTTTTGTCAGTCTGTGTGTCTGTATAAGTGAGTCAACCCATTCAGGTTTCCTAACATTTTTAATGAACAAATTGAGCACTTCAAGAATTCCGATATCAATGCCCATCTGATTGGATACGTCCTTATCCTGGATATGTTCAATAAACTCCTCAAACTGTTCTAAATTAAAATTATGGTTCCTCAGATAGGCCATAATCCTCAGTTCAGTATATCTGAACCGCCTAGCATTCATCTTTGTAAAGGCTAACGCATCAGAGGAAGCGACATCCATTATTTCGGAGAAGTAAACATTCAGAATCCTACGCTGATATTCCGCAGAGGCTTTCATAACAAACAAGGTGAACGCCTTGTTTTCATAACCTTTCCCCATCATGTCAAAGATATTATATGGTCCCTTTTCGGGGCCATTCTGTACCAGGAACCCCCGAAATTTAGCCATTTGCTTCTCTGGATCCATGCTTTTCAGTCCGCTAAAGTTCTCTTTTGCCCATCTGACCAGTGATGCATAGATGTCCTGCGACAGCGTTTTCATCAAGAATGACGCCTCAACATCTTTGGCATAAAACAAGTATGGTGTATTGTCATCTATGACAATTTTACATTCCTCCAATATACTCTTCTCAAAGCGAACAATCTCTCCAACAAATGATTGAGCCTCATTTTTCGACAACTTTTGAATGTATAGCCGGTATTCTGATTGGAAAATATCCTCATCAAACTGCTCAAATAAATCTTCAAGGTCAGATGTCTTCTGCAAGAAGCGTTTCCTAAAATCTTCCAACATATCTTCACTCAGACCTCCTGCCTCCCTAATTCTTAGTAGTCGGTTCCGATAAAGGAAGAATTTTTTGAACCGTCTCAATAGTTTTAGTCTAGACGCCAGTACATCTCCATCTTTCCCTGAGTTATCATCTTTTTCCTGCTTCTGCGTCACTTCCTTTATCTCACGCGATATCACCTTGTCTAACGCCTTTAGCTTTTCCAACGAAACATGATCATCTATCTCATCCAAATTATAGGTCAGATTCGAGTTCATGTAGGTTTCCTTTGCCATGGTCGATATAGGTCCGTATTGGTTGTCCGCGTCATCTATATGAGTAAAAACACTCTTTCCCTCCTCATGAAATTTTATGGTATAATCGATTCGATTTTGAAAATCCAGATGATTTCTTGCCACATAATCAGCAATGGTGCTCTTTTCTTCTACTTTCTTTTTACACCAGCTCTCAAGTTCATTGTTAAGATTAGTTNNCTCCGTCATTCAGTTTAGAATGTATATAAATGACCGAGTCATCCACATAGAAGTAAGCATCTCCATTGAAAGCATTATCCTTCATCAACAATTGCTTCACCTCTATCATACATAAATTCCCAAAGAAGTAAGATTGGGGTAAGCCCTGAGGTATGCCACAATTCATATAAGCATCTACGCCATCCATGTCTGTTCCCTCGGGATAGTAGCAATTTTTCCATGGCTCAATATTTTCTTTCTCTATGTTAAAATATAGAAGTTTTGCCACTGCTTTACCTAAATCCTCTTTATCATCCTCATAACTTTTAGACAGTTTACAGATAATGTAGTCAAACAAAATCTTAGGAGAAATGGATGGAAAGAAATTCTTAATATCCAGGCTCACTTCTGTCAGGTAACTATGATTCTTTTGATAAACCCTGCAGTGTTCAATCACTTCATCCGTATACTCCTTATACTTGGTCTGCCATTTATGGAAAAGATACTGAACGTCTGTGCAGGGAATATTTCCATAGAAATTGTGCGGGAGCAGTTTCGATAGGTCAGAAAGACTTCTTTTTCCTGCATCAAGTTCATCATCAAACATAAGGCAATTCAAAATACTGACCATACAGATCAAGTCGATCAGTCTTGCCGTATGCATCGGACGGAATTTCAACTTCTGATCATCATAGTTTTTAAGCTTGAAATAAACTTTCGTGTCAAACAGGTTCTTTTTGTCTGCGAAAACCCAATTCAAACGCTGCTTGCAGCATTCAATAACAGACTCTATCAGTTCAACATTATGTTTATC
>LXOW01213346.1_pt1 | contig 26190 bp, 25 predicted proteins | sample 1368591 | NCBI WGS metagenome assembly LXOW01 (sample SAMN04884650, study PRJNA319009) | bovine gut metagenome | isolation source: Cow rumen | host: Bos taurus | place: Italy: Legnaro (PD) | collected 2014-07-09
TTTCCACATTACCTGCATTACTTGTTCTTCTGCTTTGGTTAGTTCTTTCATGATATTGTACTATGATATTTTTATATCCCCCAGACTGCCGTCTGGGGTTATTGAGATTTCGCCTCTTCGAGGCTTACACTCCAAACATTCACTCATCAACATTCACTTCTATAACATTCACTCATCAACATTCACTCAATAACATTTACTCACCAACATTTACTCAATAACATTCACTCCCCAACATTCACTCATAATAACGCTGCAAAAGTACAATTTATTTTTTAATTATACAACTAAAAAAGTAATTATATTGATTTTTTTGTGCTTTGCACTTGTTTTTCGTATCTTTGCAAGCATTATGAAACGACTATTTATCGCTACAAAAATTGAATTGAACGAGCAGTATATGAGCATGTTGCGGCAGTTGCAACGACAACTGTCGGGCGACAGGATTGTGTGGGTAGATAGCCAGTTGCAACATCTGACCCTACGCTTCCTAGGCCAGACACCAGATAGTCAAATCCCAAAGCTGAAAAAAGCGATGAATGAAGTAGCCAACCAGACGCAGGCTTTCACCCTCAATATGGACAAGTTGGGTGTTTTCGGCAGCAAATATGCCCCCTCTGTTATATGGTTAGGCTTTTCAGAGTTTGAAGCTTACAAAATGCTGTTTGAAAACATAGAAGAACGTATCCTTGAGCTCGGTTTCGAACCCAACCACGGCAACTTGGTGCCCCATATCACTTTAGGACGCATCAAAGAAACACAAAGCAAGAAATATTTCTGGCAGGTCATCGAAAAAAACAAACCCGATTTCGTACAATCTTTCCCGATTACTGAAATCACACTTTACCAGAGTCGTCTGCAACCGACAGGGCCCGTGTATACCGCGCTACATTCCGCTAAGTTAAGAGGTTGAGGGGGAGTTTCGCTACGCTCAAGGGGAGTCTCACTTCGTTCGAGGGGAGACATGCTACGCATGCGGGGGAGTCTCGCACTACCGTTTCAGCGTGATTCGCATCGTGGTGCCGCGGTCAATGACTGATGATTTGACAAACAGCTTGCCCTTATGGTATTCTTCAATGATACGCTTGGCCAAGGTCAGGCCCAAACCCCAGCCACGGCTCTTGGAGGTGAAGCCAGGTTTGAAGATGGTCTTGAATTTTCGTGCCGGAATACCCTTGCCGGTATCGGCAATATCGATATGGACATTATGCACATCTGTCAGTATATCAATAACTATCACACCCTTGCCATCCATGGCATCCACTGCATTTTTACAGATATTCTCAATCACCCATTCGAACAGATAGCGGTTGAGCGGCAGAACAATAGAACCCTCCTTCGGAATATTGAACTTGATATTCACCCGTGAGGAAATGCGGGTCTGCAGATAGGCGACAAATTCGGAAATCACCGTCACCAGGTCCTCGTCCTTCAGCTCAGGCACCGAACCAATCTTTGAAAATCTCTGAGCAATAGTTTCCAAGCGATGCACATCCTTGTCAATCTCCGCAATAATGCTCTGGTCCACATTCTGTTCCTTCAGCAGCTCATTCCAAGCCATGAGCGACGAAATGGGCGTACCCAACTGATGGGCAGTCTCCTTCGACATACCCACCCACACCTGGTTTTGCTCCGACCTGCGGGCATAGCTGAACAGCAAATAGGCCACACCAGCAAAAATAAAGACAATGAAGAACTGGAAAAAGGGGAAGAACCTCAGCTGCCGCAATACCGACGATTCCTCGTAAAAAACAAAGCAAGTGCCTTGTTCAGGAAGCTCTACCTTGATAGGATCATTTTGTCCCTTCATTTTATTGATTTCCTTTTCCAGCAAAGCTGGATTATTCAGGAAATCAGCCGTAAAACCACCCGAGGCAATGACTTTCCGCTCGGTAACATCAGTCACAATCACCGGCACCGAAGCTGTATTGATCACCACTTCCTGAAAGAACTGCTCCACCAGATTATTGATGACCTCGCGCAGATTGGTGTAAATCTGCGACTCCTTGTAGTACATGACGTTGTAATGATTCCTGTAATACTGCAAAATCACGCTGTCATACTCGTTTTTATTGGGAAGTTCGGCAATATTGCTGATGCTGTTTACCTCCGGCGGCACATTCACCGCAATATTCACATTGCCCTTATCATCGGTCAAAATACAGGGAATCGTGGAATTGTAAGACATAATGTCCACATAGAAAGTCACGTCCTCGTTGAGCGAAGCCTCATTGACTTTTTGCCAGGCCTTGCCCAAAATGGCGGCTCGTTTTCCCTCTTCGATACGGATCTGGTCGAAGAAACCTTCGGTATGATTCACCAACTCAGCACGGTAAGAGATGGCGTCGGCCCATAAGGCCATTCTGCGACGCTCTTCCTCCGCCACGTTTTTTACCAATCTGTTGGAATAGAAAACAATCACCAAAAAGATGAGGGCCGCGAATACAAACAGCAACCACTTCCATCGTGTTTTGGTGGCATATAACTCCATTGCAACGCTTATTGGTTCAACAATTTATCGATGATATCATTCACCGTCACCCCATCGGCCTCAGCCTTGTAATTTCTGATGATTCTGTGACGCAGAATATTGTGAGCAACAGCTTTAATATCTTCAATATCAGGAGAATACTTACCATTGAGCACCGCATGGGTACGGGCACCAATCACCAGATACTGGGAGGCACGCGGACCAGCGCCCCACGACAGGTAGTCGGTAGCCCAAGGATGAGCCATCTCGGTGCCGGGACGGGTCATGGTAGCCAGTCTCACTGCGTATTCGTATACATTCTCCGGAATCGGAATCTTCTGCAACATCTTCTGGTAGAAAATAATCTCGTCAATGCTCAGAATCTGCTGCGGTTCCACCATATTACCATGGATGGTGGTCTTCACAATATTCACCTCCTGATCGAAATTCGGATAATCCAAGTAAATGTTGAACATGAAACGGTCCTGCTGAGCTTCGGGAAGCGGATAGGTACCCTCCTGCTCAATAGGGTTCTGGGTTGCCAGTACGAAGAAAGGATCGGGCAGCTGATAGGTGACACCATTCATACTGACCGAACGCTCCTGCATAGCCTCCAGCAAAGCGGACTGGGTTTTAGGCGGGGTACGGTTAATCTCATCCGCCAGCACGATATTGGCGAAGATAGGACCCTTGACGAATTTGAACTTACGGCTCTCGTCCAGAATCTCGGTACCCATAATGTCCGACGGCATCAAGTCGGGCGTGAACTGGATACGGTTATAGGTCAGGTTGATAGTTTTGGCTATAGTGGTAATCATCAAGGTCTTGGCCAAACCAGGGGCACCGATAAGCAGGGCATGGCTGCGGCTGAACATGGCCATCAGTACATTCTTGACAATATCATCCTGGCCAACAATGACCTTGGCGATTTCTTTTCTCAGTTCGGCATACTTTTCAACGAAAGCGTCAATGGCTTCCACGTCGTTCTTGAATTGTAAATCCATAGTAATTAGTTGTGATTAAGGTATTTGCCATTCTTCTACAAAGGGACAGTCTTTATACTCATCATTCAGCTTGATACTGGTCACTTTCACTTTATTAACGATCCACTTCTGTAGAGTATTGTATTTCTTTTCTTCCAATGCCGCATTTTTGATATAATCGTAATCGTCGAACATATTGGGCTGATGTTCGGCAATGCGGGCTTTGAGATACAGCAAGCGATAAGTCATAATACCATCCTCGTTGACGTAAGGAACTGGGGATGAATATTCTCCCGGTATCAGCTTGTCGATTGTCAGGAAGGTGGACGGGTCGATAGCGTCCTTCTCAAACCTGTAAGAGTTGGTATAAGGATTCACCACCCAACCGCCTGCCAGCTTGTCGGGGGCATCGGAGAATTGCTCCGCTGCATCGCTGAAATCCATTTTCTGTTCCAGGATTACCTGACGCACACTGTCCAGATACTCAATAGCTTTCACCTGCTCTTCCGCGGACGGTTTCGGCTGAATGAGGATATGCGCCACATGGATACTCTCGCCGCGGCGTTCAATCATCTGGATGATGTGGTAACCTGCCTGTGTCTTGATTACCGGCGAAATCTCACCCGTATGCAAGGCAAAAGCGGCGGCTTCAAATTCGGGGTACAGTGTGCCACGGTCCACAAAACCGAGGTCGCCACCCTTGGTAGCCGTTCCCGGATCATCGGAATACAAGCGAGCCAGCATAGAAAAACGTTCTCCACGCAACACACGCTCCCGGTAGCCTTCCAGCTGCTCCTTGATGGCGTTAATCTCATCATCGCTAACCGGCGGAATCTTCACGATATGACCGAATTCGTAAGTGGTTTGTATGGTGGGCAAACTATCCGAAGGAATACGCTTGATAAAATCCTTCACTTCAGAAGGCGTGATGATAACATTTGAAGTGATTCCTTGCTGCACCTGGTCCACCAGCATCTGATTGTAAATATCTTCACGAATATCCCTTTTGATATCCGCAATGCTCTTATGGTAATAATCCTCGATGATTTTCTCATTACCACCCACCTGCTGGATCATCATGGCCATACGGTAATTGATGGTATTGTCCAACTCGTCGTTGGTAATGGTAATACTGTCCAGATCCGCCTGATGGAGCAACAACTTCTGAAACACCAACTGCCGGAGCAACTGGCACTTGAGGTCATGCTCGTCTTCGTCCAGACTATACTGGTAACTGTATTCCGCATAAACCTTCTCCAAATCGGACTTCAGAATGACCTCTTTGCCGACAACCCCTATGATACCGTCCAAAAAATAGCCTCCCTGTGCCATGCCGGCAAAGCATAACATCATAAAAATCAGGATATATAAGACTTTCTTCATCTGTATTGATAATAGGCTGCGAAATTACAAAAAAAGAAGACACGATGGTCTTCTTTTTTGCACTATAGAACAATAATTTCTATATTATTTCTTTCTTCCCAGTTCCTCGTCGGAAACGGTTAATTTCTTTCTGCCTTTAGCGCGACGGGCGGCTAATACTCTGCGACCGTTGGCTGTGGACATTCTTTCTCTGAAACCATGTTTGTGTTTGCGTCTTGTGTTGGACGGTTGGAATGTTCTTTTCATCGCTTATGTTTTTTTATTATTATTTCTAATTGATTTTCTCTCTGAAAATTGGGCTGCAAAAATACAAAAAATTTTTATTCTGGCAAATTATTTTTCAACAAAAATTGTTTGATAAGTAAATCGGGGGTTTTCACTGATTTTTGTAGCCATTCCAACAACAATTCCTCTTTTTCTGTTTCCGACAATTGCCAATTTATGGAAGATTTTCGCAATTTTTCGACGAGTTGTGACAAGGTTATCGCCACCGAATTGGAGATATTGAAGCTCTCGGTGAAACCATACATCGGAATCTTGACATGGATGTCCGCACCGTCAATTGCCTCCTGGCTCAGGCCTGTCAGCTCCGTGCCGAACAGAAAAGCCAGCGGGGTACTGATGTCCAAATCATCCAAAAAACAACTTTTTTCAGAAGGCAAGGTAGCCACCACTTTGTATCCTTTTTGATGCAAATCGTCGATACAATGTTGCATATTATGCTCCCGGGGCTTGTAATTATGCAAGGTCAGCCATTTGTTGGAGCCCATCGAGATGGCATTATGGATCTGGAACTCATACTTTCCTTCCACCACATAAACGTCCTGCAAGCCATAGCACTCGCAGCTTCGCATCACCGCACTGATATTCTGGGTCTGGAACAAATCCTCCATCACCACGGTGAAATGTCGGGTGCGCAAATTCAGCACCTCGTCAATCCGAGCAATACGCTCATCTGTCAGGAAGGTCTGCAAATACTCGCAGACCTGTCGCCTCGTTTCACGGTCTTCGAATTTGTATAGTTTTGAGGCTGAGTGTCTTGTGTAAGTCAGTTCTTCTGATATCATAGTCTTGTGGATAAAAACAAAAAAAGCCCTTTTCACGGGCTTTTTTTGTTGAGTAAATTGAGTTTACTTAATAGCTGTCAACTCCGAGCCAGCTCTGAATTTGACGACCTTCTTTGCGGGGATCTTGATTTCCTTCTTGGTCTGAGGATTACGGCCTTTTCTAGCAGCTCTCTTGATCACTGAAAAGGTACCGAAGCCAACCAATGAAACTTTGTCACCTTTCTTCAAGGCAGCAGTAGCAACATCCAGGAAAGATTCCAACGCTTTTTTAGCGTCAACTTTGGTGAAGCCGGCATTCTCGGCAATTGCACTAATTAATTCAGCTTTGTTCATGTTTTTAGGTATTTAAAAGGGTTAATAATGAATGAGCTGCAAATGTATATAGATTTTTTGAAAAAAACAGCCAGTTTTTCTCGATTGTTGATAACTAATAGAAGAATGTTAATAACTTTTTTCCGGTCCTAAGATACACTAATAAAGCATTTTGGCATAATTCTCCGCCCGCCATCCACGAAGGAACTCACTCACCGGCATTCTTTTCTTTCCTTCAAACTGTATGATTTTCAGTAATATACACTTATCAGCAGTATGGACAACAAACTGATTTTGCGCATCAATCTCCCAAGTTCCGGCCGTTTTGGAGCTTTCTTCCCTACTGATTTCAGCCTCATAACATTTTATAATAAATTCCTTCCCTTCCGTATTTTTGATGCGTGTAAAAGCCCCCGGATACGGAGAAAGGCCTCTAATTTGATTAAAATTTTCATAAGAAGACTTGTCCCAATGAATCAGCATGTCCTCTTTTAGGATTTTCGGGGCCGGTTTAATCGCATTTTCGGATATTACGGTCTGTTTTTTGCAACTGACAGAACCATCCTCAATGGCCTTGAGAGTCTTGACTGTCAGGCCTGCGCCCACCCGCATCAACTCATCATATAACTCCCCTGTGGTTTCGTCAGGTCTTATGTCCACCTCAACCTGGTCGATAATGTCACCGCAGTCCACCTGTGGATTGAGGAAGAAAGTGGTAACACCGCTTTTGGTCTCGCCGTTCATCACCGCCCGTTGGATGGGGGCAGCGCCACGATAATTAGGCAATAACGAAGCGTGCAGGTTGAAAGAGCCCTTCGGGGGAATCGAATAGACCATCTCCGGCAAAATACGGAACGCTACCACCACAAAAACATCAGCGTTATATTGCTTCAGCTGCTCGATGAACTGCTCATCCTTGAGCTTTTCGGGCTGCAGAATGGGCAGATTATGCTTCAGGGCCGTATTCTTCACCTCGGAGAAACGCAACTGCTGACCGCGTCCGGCAGGTTTGTCCGGCACCGTAACCACCGCCACCACCTCAGCGAAATCAGAGGCGATGATAGCTTCCAGACTCGCACAGGCGAACTCCGGAGTTCCCATGAAGACCACTCTTAGCATATCGATTTCTGATAATCTATCATTTGCAGACAGCTGACAGCCGCTTCTGTACCCTTGTTACCATGTTTTCCTCCCGAGCGGTCAATAGCCTGCTGCATGTCATTGCATGTCAGCACTCCGAAAATAACCGGGGTAGCATAGTCGATGGAAGCCTTCATAATGCCGTCGGCCACCGCCTGGGCGATAAACTCGAAATGGCGGGTTTCTCCCTGGATGATGCAACCCAGACAGATCACCGCATCCATCTTCTCATCGGCTTCCAGCATCATCACCGCGGCGGAAGGCAGCTCAAAACTACCCGGCACCCGACGCACGGTAATATTGGCTTTAGGCACCTGGTATTCCTGCAACGCATCCAACGCTCCTTCCAACAAAGCGTCGGTGATTTGGCTGTTCCACTGGCTCACTACAACGCCAATTCTCACCTGTTGGGGTGAGAATTGCTTATGGGGAGTAAATGAAATTTCCGACAGATTTTTCTTCTTGTCCGTCATATATTATAATTTGCTTTTAACGTTTTCAGCAAATTTGGCCACGCCCATACTCTGGTACTGGTCGTAGTATTCTGTTTCGATACGCTGGTAAGCGGCGTTAGCTTCTTTCCAGTTCTCGCTTCTTTCGTACATCTGACCTAATTTGAACAGATTAATAGGAGTGAAATAAGGATCGTCGTTCTTGACGGCCTTCTTATAATAGCTGATAGCCTTGGCTTCGTCGCCCTGCTCATCATAGAGGTCACCAATCAAAGCTTGGCAAGCATACCACAGCACATCTTCTTTTTTCTTGAACTGAAGCAGGTAATTCAAAGCCTCTTCCTTGTCATTCAGTTTCAGGTAAGTCAAACCTGCATAGAACTTGGCGGTATTGGCGGTTTTGGTCATCTTGTAATCAGAGATGATGGTCAGGAAACCGTCATTATCATCGTCACCATCCAGTGCCAGCTTCAGAGAGGTTGAATCGCCGGCCATGTAGTACTGCATGGGAGCCAGCATAGCGGCAGAAGCCTTCTCGTTTTTCGGAGTGAAATAGAATTTATTCAAAGCCATGATAGCAGCGATAACTACCAAAATAGCAATAATAACGCCATAAATTACATTTTGATACTTGGCGAAGAAGTTGATAAAACGAGTTCCGAAATTCTCTGTTTCCTGTACATTCTCGGACTTTTTCGCACCTAATTGTTCATTATTTGCCATATCTTTTCTCATTTAAATTTTTAGGCGGCAAAGATACAAAAAAAAATATTGTATTATACCATAAATTTTTATTCATGATTTTGCCACTCCGGCTCATCCTGTGTGGCGTTGAGCATGTCATTAATCCAGTTGGCAAAAATCAGGATATAAGCCTTACTATATATATTTTTAAACATGAACTTGTCCGACTTCTGATCCAGCACCACTTCCGACGGATGTTTCAGTGGCATAATAGGATATGCCTTTTTGATCAGCCTTCTGAATTTCCGTTTCGACCCCTGCGGGTGTACCCCCACATTGGTCACCAGATTCAGCGTGGGGGAGACAGCCATACCCGAGTGGAGCCAGATATGGAAGTTGTAGAGATAATCCCACACCGGTAACTGGTTTTTACGCATGATGGTATAGCGTCGATGCCAATAGCGGCGTTCTTTCGGACGACGGGTATAATTTTTGACCAACTGATTGAAGTTGATTTGCTCCAATTCTTCAATATCCATGTTGAAGTCCTCCCAGCGGTCGGCCCAGGTAGCAAAGCCCCAGGTGGTGGCGTATGCGGAAAAATAGTAAGAGCAGTCGCCATGTTTCTTCAGCTTGCGTTTCAAAGCCTTCTGATGTTTGCGGAAATTGGATGCCCCTATGTGATAGATGCGCTTGTCGTCACGGAAACGCTCCAGCAGTTCCTCGCAATAAGGGAAGAAATCCAGATGAGGCATGCAATCCTCGAAAAGCACAATACCCTCTTTTTCGTGTTCGAAGAACCACTTCATGGCGGAAAGGATGGCGGGTGACTTGCCAAGATGCTCTTCCTGATAAAGGGTATGCAGCTCACAATCCCATTCGGGCATGATTACCGTACGGGTACGGAAGCAGTCGGCACAATCCTGCTGATTGCCCTCAACAGGCGCATCAGCGGCAACATACAGCTTGGCGGGTTGCACTTCCCTGAGAACCTGAAACAGGTTGTGGGTCTCGAACATACGATTGTAAACAATCAATAAAATCGGTACATTGAACATACGCACAAATTTTCGGCAAAAGTACTAAAATTTTTACTACCTTTGCACACCTAATCGAAAAACGGAATGTACCTGATTATTGATATTGGCAACACATTGCATAAAGCGGCGGTTTTTTCGGAAACGGGAAAGCTCGTCGAATTGCAAAAATTTCGCCAGCTGACACCAAAACGCATAGACCAACTTTTCGCTCAATATGTAATTTCCCACGCCATATTGTCGGCTGTGGGGAAATATTCTCCCTTGGTGGAAAATAGTATCCGCCAGCACTGTCCTTTGCTTGTGCTTTCCTCTAAAACTCCCCTACCCTTCAGTATCCGCTATCGGACCCCCGGCTCCTTGGGTCCCGACCGGATTGCCAATGCCGCCGGAGCATACCGCATGTACCCTGGGCAAAATGTGCTATCCATCCAATCAGGCACTTGCCTGGTCTGTGATTTCATCAACAATAAAAAAGAATATCTGGGCGGCTCTATCGCTCCGGGTATGGGGATGAGGTTCAAAGCCCTGAAACATTATACCAAAAAACTGCCTGAAGTGGAAAAACAACAGGCGGAAAAGCTGGTGGGTGCCACCACCGAAGAGTCGATTCTCAGTGGAGTGATGAACGGAATACGCTTTGAAATTGAAGGTACGATTACCGCTTACCAGCAGCAATATGGAGAGGTAAAAATACTGCTGACAGGGGGTGACGCAGACCCCTTGCAAAAGTCAATAAAATTTCCGATATTTGCAGCCCCAAATAATGTACTTTGGGGATTGTATGAAATTTTGCGCTATAATGTACAGAAATAAGGCATTTATAATCATATTATTGGCTTTGCTCACCGCGATGCGGGTGGACTGTTTTGCGCAAAATGAGATCAGTTCTCCCTATTCCCGCTATGGAGTGGGGCTGGTTAGCAATACCACCAACACCGTCTTGTCATCCATGGGCGGTGTATCGTACGCCATGCAGTCCAACAACTACATCAACTTCCGCAACCCTGCCTCATACGTGGCTTTCGATTCCCTCTCATTCGTAGGAGACATTGCTTTCAGCATCAAATCCATATATCTTAAAACCAGCACCCTGTCGCAAAAAGGAACCATCGGCAGACTGAACTACATTGCCATTGGACTGCCGGTAACCAAACACTGGCGCACCAGCGTCGGTTTCCTGCCTTTTAGCGACCGAGGCTATAACATTACCGACTCAAAAGAGATAACCGACATTGGCACTGTGAATTACAACTACACGGGAACTGGCGGACTGATGCAATTGTACTGGGGCAATGCCTTCAAAATATGCAAAGGGCTGTCTATCGGTTTGAACCTGTCGTATCTGTTCGGCACGCTTTCCTCCGTACGTTACGAAGAATTCAAGGGAGATTATTTCTACAATTACAGGATTGCCCAGAACGACTATGCCGATGGCATCTATTTGCAGGGAGGCATACAATACATCACCAAAATTGGTGAATTCCATCAATTGGGTATCGGTGCGGTGTATGAAAATGCGGCATACGTGTGGGTGAAACGTAATTCATTGGTAAACAGATATACCGGAGAATATAGTAGTGTGGTAACCTACGATACCGCCTATTCTATTCTGAACCAAAAAGGGAACCTGCGCATGCCCCAATCGGTGGGCGGAGGATTAATGTACTCTTTCAAGGACAAATTGACCGTAGGGGCGGATGTGACCTGGCAAAACTGGGCAAAGTACTCCCTCATGGGCGAATCAGACTCCCTGCACAACGCTATCGTCACCAATGTGGGATTGCAATTCATCCCCGACCCCACCTCGGGAAAATTCGGCAAAAACATTGCCATTCGTGTGGGTGCCAAATACTCTACTGGCTACATACAGGTCAACAACAAAGCCATATCCGATTTTTCGGTTAGTTTCGGTTTGGGACTGCCTTTCAAGACTTTCAACTCCAGATGTTCTCTCAACCTGATATTTGAATATGGCAGTATGGGAAGCACGAAGAATAACCTTATCCGTCAGAATTATTTTCGGGTGGGACTCAACCTGATTCTTGTGGAGCGCTGGTATCAGCGTGTGAAATTAGAGTAGTTTAAACCTCTTGTAAATTTTGGAATCATAAAAATCAATATCAAAAACTCAATAGAAATGAAAAAGTTGTTTTTTGTAAGTTTGCTTTGCCTTGTCACCAGTTTTGCTTTCGCACAAGGCTGCAAGTTCAAGTATGGCGCCACTGAAGAAGACTCTCTGAAGTGCCTGGAAGAGGTTAACTCCTTCAGAATTTTTTACAACAACAAGCAGTATGCTGATGCCTTGACCCCCTGGCATTATGTAGTGAACAACTGCCCCTGCGCATGGGACGGCGTTTACGCTTACGCTCAGACCATGTTTGACAATCTGATCAAGGCTGAGAAAGACTCTGCCAAAAGAGAGGCATTGATTGACGACCTCATCAATTCTTACAAGGACCGTCACCTGTATTTCCCTAACAAATACACAGAAGGCAACGGTTTAGGATTTATGGCATTCAATACCGCACGTTACAAAATGAAAGAATATGCGGCCACCAAAAATTATGCCGCTATCGAAGACGTTTATAACATGTTTGTGAGATCGGTGGAATTGGAAAAAGACAAAACACAGCCGAATATCTGGGACTCTTATTTCAAATTGGCTGAGACCATGACCCAGATCAAGAAGGACACCACCATCATCATCGAGGCGTACGAAAGAGCCACCGACTATATCGATGTGGCTATCGTCAACGCTTTCATCAAGTATGAGAAAACATTGCCCTACTTCGGCAACCTGGACAGCGCATTCACCAGCGGACAAATTGACAAAATGGAATACGACAAGCGTATGAACCGATTGGCTGACGACACTGCCCGCCAGATGAAACTCGTGAACAATTACCGTAAAACCCTGTCCAATATCGAAGGCAAATTCCTGCCCTACGCTCCCTGCAATGTTCTTGAACAGGTTTATACCAAAAAGTTCGACCAGAACAAAAACAACATGAAGGTACTGAAGAAAATGGTGCTGACCATGAGTAAGGTCAACTGTGTGACTACTCCCGTCTTCAAGGATGCATTGGAGATCGTTCACACCGCTGAACCCAATGCACAGAGTGCCTACTTCATGGGCAACCTGTCGCTGAGAAACAACGAGACTGGCAAAGCCATCGAGTACTTCAACGAGGCCATCTCCCTGTTCGAAACCCAAGAGCAGAAAGTGGACTGCTACTATATGTTAGCTTTGGCTTATCAGCTGGAACAGAAATATTCAGAAGCCCGTAACGCCGCCCTGCAGGCTATCAAGATTCACCCGAACTGCGGCAAGGCTTACATCTTGATTGGCGACCTTTACTCTAATTCCGGCAACCGTTGCGGTGGTGACGATTTCCTGCCCCGTTGCTACAACTGGGCCGCTGCCGACAAATACGCCAAGGCTGCCGCTGTTGACCCCTCCTGCGCTGACGATGCTAACGCCAAGAGAGCCAAACTGTCATTCCCGAGCCAACAAGATCTTTTCGTAAGAGGCTTGCAGAAAGGTCAGTCCTTCCACGTAGGATGCTGGATCCAGGAAAATACCACTGTGCGCTAATAAGTGAAATATCACGACTTTGGCTGATAATACAATGAAAAGAATCATCAACAGTACCATGACAGCACTTGCCGTTATGGTACTGTTTTTTTCATGCGGCAAAGCCAAGGAGCCTGTTGTGCTCAAGGAGTATAACGGCAAATTTCCCGACGAATCCGCCACAGACATACACATTATTTTCAGCGATGCGGGCATAACCTCTTTTGAATTGTATGCCAAAACCCTCAACAAATATGCCGAAGACACGGCCTATATGGACTGCCCCGATGGTATCACTATCTATGCCTATGATGAGTCGGGAGTCCGACAATCGATGTTAACCGCAGACTATGCCATCAGCGTAGAAGTGCCACCCCGTATGGAAGCCTCCAAAAATGTGGTGATCAAAGACCTAATAAAAAACGAGACCATAGAGACCGAACAAATTATATGGGACAAACATAAGCAAATGATCTATTCCGTGATGCCTGTAAAACAAACCAAAGCGGACGGAACCATCAATTACGGTGACGGATTTGAGGCGGATGAACATTTCTCAAAATACAGGGTTTTCAATCCCAGAGGCGAAATGATTGTGGATGAGTTGTAATTTTAAAAAAAATATGTATTTTTGCACACAGAAATTGAAATAAACATTTTGTCATGAAAAAATCTTTGTTGCTGATACCCGTTATAGCTGTCGTTCTTCTTCTTACCATGACCCAGTGCAAGAAGAACTACAATTGTGGCATGAAAGTGGTTTGCTACTTTTCCACCAATGGTTTAGATACTGGAAAAGTTGTGGCCGGCGCCATTCTGGACATTTACCCCGGTTCCATAGCTCCTGGCAGAACTGTTCACCCTGCCATTGAAGCTGGCAAAAAAGGCGTGACCGGTGCTGACGGCTCGTACTCTTACACCTATCCCTACGAAGCCCTTTTGAATATCACCGCCACCTACACCGACACAGTGACAAATATCGACTACAGGGGCACTGCGCAAATCAAGTTACAAGAAGGCGAAACCATAGAAAAAGCCATTCTGATGATGCCTGGCATCTGATAACGAAAACTTTTCATCTTGAAAAGAAATCTTGTCAGTTATATTGTCCTTGGGGTTCTAAGCGCCATTCTTTTTTTTGTCGTCACTCACCATGACCGGATTCATTATGGTCTTCTGAATAACACTTATACAGAGGAAAACGAGTGTGACACACTGCACGTACTTCTGTTTTACCATGCCTCCGACTATTTCGTTTACCGTGGCTCTCCCATCGGCTTCCAGTATGATATGCTCAAACAAATGGCCAAGGATATGGGAAAGGAAATTGTCATCACAGTGGAAAGCGACCCGGAAACGGCTTTTTTCACCTGCTTCACCAACGACTATGATTTGGTGGCAATGGATGTCAACAAAGGCCAGCTTTTCACCCCTTATCTCAATTTCTCCGAACCTCACTCCTATTCATACCCCGTGCTAATCGCCCGGAAAAACACCAAAATAAACGACACCCTCACAAACAAATTGTATATTCCCGCCCAGTTCCCTGTTGAAGTGAGTTTGGCCGATATCCATCATACTTCACAATGGGAAATGATTTATACTGAGACCAACAAGACAGAAGACCTTTTTGAATTGCTGGCCGAGAAAGAAATCGATTTTATAGCCTCGGACTATAATCTTGCAGTCACTTTGCTGCCCTTTTATCCCAATCTGAAGATACTGGGACGGATTGGCAGCGATTTCAACAGAGAGTGGGTGCTGAATCCCAATAATCTTTCATTGAATAAAAAAATAAATGCCTGGATTGTGGAGTTCAAGCGTACCAGAAAATATGAAGCGCTTTGCAAACGATACCATAGTACAGGCTCTCATGTGATTCAACAGTCCTTTGGCAAAGGCAGCCGCAAATCAATTTCCGCCTACGACGCCAGCATCAAAAAATACTGCCAAGCCTACGGACTTGACTGGCGTTTCGTGTCTTCCATCATCTTTCAGGAAACCAAATTCAATACCGACTTGGTAGGAATTGGCGGCAGTTTCGGCCTTATGCAGCTGATGCCGGAAACCGCCGAACATTACGGCTTGTCAGACAGCTCTTCCATTGACGAACAGATCAAAGCGGGAGTGAAGCACATCGCATCNNGAAGCACATCGCATCGCTTTACAAAAGATACCCCAGCATCAAACACGAGGATGACCGCCTGTACGTGACCGCCGCGGCCTATAACGCGGGAAGCGGGCATTTGCAGGACGCCATGGCCTTGTGCGCCAAATACGAAACCGACAGCGTGGACAATTGGCGAATGATATTCAAGTATCTGGAACTGAAATCACAACGCAAATATTACAACGATCCTGTAGTACGCTGCGGCTATTATCCCGGCGGGCATTCCATCAAATATGCCAAAGAGGTGATGGATCGGTATTTCGCTTATAAACACGTGTACAAATAATCAAAAAAATACCAACATGAAAGTTTTAGTCATCGGCAGAGGCGGTCGCGAACACGCCATCGCATGGAAAATCGCTCAATCAGCATTAGTGGAACAAGTATTTGTCGCTCCCGGCAACGACGGTATAGGACAGCAGTTCACCATCGTTCCCATCGACGAGAAGGACAATGCCGCCATCGTGAAATGGTCGAAGGAAAATGCCATTGGACTGGTAATTATCGGACCCGAAGCCGCTTTGCAGAACGGTTTGGCCGATGAACTGACACAGCATGGCATCCGGGTGTTCGGTCCCTCCAAGGCCGCCACACAAATCGAAGCCAGCAAGGAATTCGCCAAGGAGCTGATGAAAAAATACCATATTGCCACCGCTGAATTCGCCACTTTCTCGGATTATGACAGCGCCAAAAAATACCTGGATGAGAAGGGTGCTCCTATCGTGATCAAATACGATGGTCTGGCCGCTGGCAAAGGCGTGGTAGTGGCCATGACCAAGGAAGAAGCCGACGAGGCGCTGAAAGACATGTTGCTGGATGCCAAATTCGGAGAAGGCAAGGTGGTGATGGAAGAATATCTGGAAGGACCTGAATTCTCGCTGCTGACACTGGTCAACGGCCGCCAGGTGGTGCCGTTGGTAATCGCCCAAGACCACAAGAGAGCTTTTGATGGCGACAAAGGACCCAATACCGGAGGCATGGGAGCGTATTCCCCCGTACCTATTATCCCACAATCCGCTATAGACCAAGCCGTTGAGGAAATCATGAAGCCCGTGGCCGCAGCCATGGTGGAAGAAGGTGAGCCTTTCTGTGGCGTATTATACGGCGGACTGATGCTGACAAAAAACGGTCCCAAGGTGATTGAGTTCAACGCCCGTTTCGGCGACCCCGAAACAGAAGTGGTGCTGCCGAAAATCAAAAGCGACCTGTTGCAGCATATTCTGGATGTTTTGGACAACAAAGAGACCAAGGTGGAATTTGAGGAGGACACCTTCCTCGGTGTGGTGCTAAGTTCAAAAGGCTATCCGGGAAGCTATCCCAAAGGACAGCCCATCAATGGTTTGGAGAAGGTAAAACAGCTGGTGTTCCACATGGGAACAGCCTTGAAAGACGGCCAATGGGTAACCGCCGGCGGACGTGTGCTCTTCGTGGTAGGCCGTGGCCGCACCATCCAGGAAGCACAGAGCGATGCCTACGCAGGAGTTCATCAAATCCAAAGTGATGCATTGTTCTACCGCAACGATATCGGACACCAAGCAATTAACAGTTAACAATTAATAATTAACAGTTAAAAGATGTAGGGCTGTCATATTATGGCAGCCTTACTGCGTATATAACCCCTGCTATGACATTGTCCCGTAAAGACAATCATCCTGTAACATTAAAAGATATGCCAGCGGCGGATGAGCCGCAACAGACCTGTCGGCAATAGCGCCACCAGGAAAATCAACACATGGTTGAGAAAACCCGGGGTGACCTGTGCCCTTTTATTGAAAAGTGCCCGGACCCCTCGACGAGCCAGCTTCTCGGGAGTGGTAATATAACCGACAATCATTCCGATTTTGGTGGCGGTCTTGCTGATGCTGTATAATCCGGTATCCACCGCACCAGGACGGACTGCCGTCACATACACCCCTTTGTGATACAACTCGATATGCAATGAGCGGGAGAAATTTTTCAGGAACGCCTTGGTAGAACTGTAGCTGGCTAGTCGCTGCACCGCGATTTCCGAGGTAATGGAACTCATATTGAGAATGTATCCCTTGTGCCTTTCCACCATGTCTTGTCCGAAATAATAGCAAAGCATGGCCGGAGTGAAAGCATGAAGATTGATAATCATCTCATTAAAAGCTTCGGTATCGGCCAAAAAATCCCGATCATGATACACGCCAGCATTGTTGATAAGAACCTCAACCTCAATATTTTGCGTTTTACACCAATCGTACAGTTCCTTGGCGGCTTCAGAAGTTCCAAGATTGCGGGTCAAAGCTTTCACTTCCACTGGGAAATCCTGTTCCAACAGTTTTTTCTTTTCCGCTAATTCGTCTTCTACATTGCTGATAATAAGAAGATTATAACCTTTTTCCGCCAAAACTCTGGCGTATTGGTAACCAATCCCTGAACTGGCACCCGTCACTAATGCGTATGCTTTCTGCGTTGTCATCAAATATCCATTAAATTCAAGGCGCAAAAATACTATTTAATTGGCAAATTAGCAAATTAGTTAATGTATTTTTGAGAATAGCTATGAGCTGTGAGCTATGGGCTGTGAGCTATGAGCTGGGGGTTGTAAAAATTAAATTTTGTAACAAAAATGCTCATCGCTGAAAGCCCATCGCTCATCACATTTTACCTGTAACAAACTCCAAATAAAAATAGAATAAAAAAATACCGATAATTCAAAAAAAAGTACTAACTTTGCAGATTAGTGTAATTTGTTGGAATCTATTGTATAAGACAATGAAAAACATTACTTTAATCAGTGATTGGAAACTGCGGGACCCCTACGTGGCCATGCTGAAAGGGCAGTTGTGGAAGGCCATTCCGGATGCCAATATCATTGACATCACGCATGCCATCGACGCGTTCAGCACAGAGCAAACCGCTTTCATCCTGAAAAACAGCTATAAATCGTTCCCGGAACAGACACTTCACTTTGTGCTGACAGGTATCACCCTGTCGCATACCTCCATGCCCGTCATGGTGGAATATGACCAACATTATTTCATTGGCGAGGACAATGGCATATTCTCCTTGATGTTCGGTGACGACCCCAATGTGAAGGCTGTAACACTGAACATGCCCGACGAGAAAACCACGGTGCTGGACAAATTTGTCAGCATGGCACAGTTACACTTCTCCAACAATCTCAAAAAAAACACCTTACCTTACGATACTTTTATCCGGAAAATCAAACTGGAACCTGAGCACGACACAGTCAACCGCATCATCACCGGCCATGTGGCATACATCGACACCTGTTGCAACGCCGTGACAGATATTCCCGTGAAAATGTTCAAGGACGCCGTGAAGAAAGGCAATTTCTCCCTTATGCTTTCTTCCACCAAACACATCACCATCACCCATTTCCAGGAATTTTACAATCCCAAGGAAGAGGAGGTGTATGTGTTAAGTAACAGACTGGGTTACATGGAAGTAGCGCTTAACAATAGCCGTATCGCGGTGTTGGCGGATTTGCATATCGGCGACAAGGTGGAGATTCGCTATTAACCATATTCAAACTTGAAAAACTGAAAGAATACTGATGAGAAACAAAATAACAGCATCGATTTTGGCCCGTTGCAGAAGATGGATGAAGCAGAAACTGGGCATGCAGGCTACCATTCTGGTGCTGAGTTTCTTTGTGGGTATTTTCGGAGCCACAGCGGCTATCATCGTCAAAAACCTGATGCATCTGACGGTGTCATTCCTGAACAACACCTTCCCTAACGCACATGTCAACTACTACTATCTGGCGTTCCCCATTATCGGCATTGTGCTGACGGTCATCTACACACGAAGGGTCATCAAGGACCATATCGGGCATGGCGTTTCCATCGTGTTGAAATCCATTTTCAAAAGCGAAGGCAAACTCAGGCGACACAACATGTACTCGTCGATGGTGGCCAGTACGCTGACTGTCGGGTTTGGCGGTTCTGTGGGACTGGAAGCCCCGATGGTGCTGACCGGCTCAGCCATTGGGTCCAATCTGGCACGCCTCTTCAACCTCAACGCCAAGTCCACCACCTTGCTGCTGGCATGTGGTTCAACGGCGGCGGTCGCAGCCATCTTCAAAGCCCCCATCATGGCCATTGTTTTCGCCATCGAGGTGCTGATGCTCGACCTGACCAGCGCCGCCCTGCTACCCCTGCTGATTTCAGCGGCTACAGGTACGGTTTTGTCCCTGCTGTTCTTGGGTGACACCCTGACTTTTGACATTGCCAGCACCCAATCTTTCTTCCTGAAAAACATTCCCTTTTATATCATTTTAGGCATCCTCACCGGTTTTATCTCCATCTATTTTCTGAGATTGTTGAGATTTATTGAAAGAAGCTTCCAGAAAATCAAATGGATACAGCTCAAAATCATCATTGGTGGTGTGGTCTTGGGAGCCCTGATTCTGCTGTTGCCGGTGCTTTTCGGTGAAGGTTACGAAAGCATCAATGCCCTGTTGAAGGGAGATGTGATGGAATTGTTCGAAAAATCCCCGCTGTTCCTGCTCTCACAGCAGCATTGGATGCTGATTATCTTCCTGATACTCATTATTTTCCTGAAAGTTATCGCCACAGCGGTAACCACCTCGGCCGGCGGTATCGGCGGTGTGTTCGCCCCCACCCTGTTTGTGGGTGCGTTCACAGGCTATCTGGTGGCGGAAATCGCCAATTATTACCTGGGCTTCAACCTTCCACACATCAACTTTGCGTTAGCAGGCATGGCAGGTGTGATGTCCGGTGTGATGCTCGCCCCATTGACCTCTATCTTCCTAATCGCCGAAATATCAGCTGGTTATTCATTATTGATTCCACTGATGATTACCTCACTGATTTCTTATCTTTGTGTATCACCCATTGAGAAATATTCGGTCTATACCCGTCAGTTGGCTGAAAAAGGGCATTTGAAAACCCATAACAAAGACAAATTCGCCCTGAAGAAAATCAACTGGGGCAGAATTATCGACCATAATATCACTACACTGCCCTTGCACAGCACCCTGAGGGAATACACCCATTATATCGCCCAAAGCAAGAGAAATCTGTTTGTGGTGTTGGATGACAATCAGAAATTCGCCGGTCTGCTGGTCATGGACGACCACCGCGACAAGATTTTCAATCAGGAGCTATACGACAAAGTGCTGGTGGATGATTTGATGATAGAACCCGAGGAATTCATTTACGATACCGATAGCGGCGAGGAGATGTTGGAGAAATTCAACCGGACGCAGAACTTCAACATGCCGGTAATCACGCAGGAAAGGGATTATATCGGCTTCCTGTCCAAAGCCAAAGTGCTGAATCTGTACCGTGATTTCATCGCCGCAGACTCAGAAGATTAACCAAACTGAAAGTTGAAAACTGAAAGATGAAAGTTAAAAATCATGAATACGTATAACTCATTTTCATTCTTAATTCATAACTCTTAGTTTCTAATTCAAAAAAACGAAAATGGAAATACTTAAAACCGAAATCGAAGGATTGTTACTTGTCAAACCCGACGTGTATTACGACGAACGAGGCTATTTTTTTGAGGATTACAACGAAAAACGCTTCAAGGAAGCAGGAATTACCGATGTGTTTGTGCAGGATAACCAATCGTTTTCCAGAAAAGGTGTCATCCGTGGCCTGCATTTCCAATGCCCGCCGTTCGCCCAGTCCAAACTGGTACGGGTCATCAAAGGACGGGTGCTGGATGTGGCGGTAGATATCCGTAAGGGCNNCCGTAAGGGCAGTCCAACCTACGGTCAGCACCATTCAGTGGAGTTAAGTGACGATAATTTCATGCAATTTTATATTCCCACAGGCTTCGCCCATGGTTTTGTGGCACTTGAGGATGACACGATTTTCGCCTACAAATGCGGAGCTTTTTATAACAAGGCTTCCGAGGCCTCCATTTTGTTCAATGATCCTGATTTGAATATCGATTGGAAGACCGACCCGTCGGTGATTTCAGAAAAAGATATGGTTGGCGTTCATTTCAAAGATTTTGTTTCCCCTTTCTCATTATGATTAAATTAGTGATTTTCGATTTGGATGGCACACTGCTCAATTCGCTTGAGGATTTGGCGGATTCCTGCAATTATCTGATGCGGAAATACGGTTTTCCGGAGCATCCATTGGACAGTTACCGCTATTTTGTGGGGGATGGCATTCATAAATTGGTAGAGCGCATTTTGCCGGAAGACAAAAGACAGGCGGATTTTGTGGAGAAGGTTTTTCAAGAGATGATAGCCTACTATGATATTCACAAAGAAGACAAAACCGTGCCCTACCCTGGCATAATAGAGACTTTGGAAACATTGCAGAAACATGGTGTGATGCTGGGAGTGGCCTCCAATAAAGTGAACAAGGCGATGATGCCCCTGATGGAGCACTATTTCCCGACCATCAAATTCACAGCAGTGTTGGGACAAAGAGAGGGCATTCCTGTGAAACCTCATCCGCAGATAGTGTTTGACATTATGGAGATGACAAAGGTGAACGCTGAAGATTGCCTGTATGTAGGAGACACCGGTGTGGACATGGACACAGCGCATCGGGCAGGCATGAAAGCAGTGGGAGCGCTTTGGGGCTACCGCGACCGCCAGGAACTGACCGAACACCAAGCGGAATACATTATTGCCCAACCGACAGAACTAATAAAGTTGACAGTTGATAATTGACAGTTGACAATTACTTTAATGTCCTTAAAGACCTTAAACTCGTTATACCCAATCCTCTGAAAACAACAACAATAACAAAATAAACAACAACACTATGGAAATTTTATCAGACAGAATTTTAGCGATGGGTGAATCGGAAACCTTAGCGATGACCCAGATTGCCCGCGAACTGAAAGAACAGGGCAAAGACATTATCAGCTTGAGTATTGGCGAACCGGACTTCAACACCCCGGAATGTGTGAAGGAATATGCCAAACAGGCCATCGATGACAACTACACCCACTATCCGCCGGTTCCCGGCTATGCTGATTTGCTGAAGGCTATCAGCCACAAATTCAAAAGAGACAACAACCTGGATTACGACACCAACCAGATTGTGGTTTCAACCGGTGGCAAGCAGTCCATCTACCAGGTAGTGATGGCTTTGGTGAACCCCGGCGATGAGGTGATTATCCCCACTCCGTATTGGGTTTCCTACCGCGAAATCGCCAAGGTGGCCGGTGGCAAATGTGTGTTCATTCCCGCCAAGCTGGAAAATGATTTCAAAATCACAGCTGAGCAGTTAAGAGAAGCTATCACCCCCAAGACCAAACTCATCATGTTCAGCAGCCCCTCCAACCCGACAGGTATGCTGTACAGCAAAGAAGAATTGCGCAGTCTGGCCGAAGTGGTGAAAGAGCATCCACAGGTGGTGGTCATGTCCGACGAAATCTATGAGCACATCAATTTCCAGGGCAAACACGAGAGTATCGCCCAGTTCGACTTCATCAAAGAACAAGTGGTAACAGTTAACGGTGTGGCCAAAGGCTTTGCCATGACTGGCTGGCGTATCGGTTTCATCGGCGCTCCGGTGAAAATTGCCAAGGCTTGCAAGAAACTGCAGGGCCAGGTGACTTCAGCTACCTGCTCCATCGCCCAGCGCGCCACTCTCAAAGCCATGGAGATGGATCCCACCACTTCCAAGGACATCATTGACATGCGCAACACCTTCAAAGCCCGCCGTGACATGGTATTCTCCCTGTTGAACGAAATTCCCGGCTTCAAACAGCGTATGCCGCAAGGTGCCTTCTATTTCTTCCCCGATGTGTCAGCGTTGTACGGCAAGCATGTGCCCGCCGACTCCCAGTTCGCCGCAACCTACAAGAAAACGGCCATTGAGAACTCGACCGACCTGTGCATGTACCTGCTTTACGATGCCAATGTGGCCTTAGTGCAAGGTTCCGCCTTCGGCGATGACAACTGCATCCGTCTGTCCTACGCCACCTCAGAGGCCAATCTGAAGGAAGCCTGCCGCCGTATCAAGGCCGCAGTGGAAGCAATGAAATAACAGACATTCCATGTGTTATAGAGACGGGGCACCCCCCCATCTCATACGGATGAAATACAAATTCATAGAATTGTGTAGAGACGCACGGCCGTGCGTCTCTATATTACAATTCCAGACAAAACCGAAGATCATGAAAAACGCATTCAAAAAAGCCTTGTTAGTTTCAATCGCTATCTGCTGTATAGTGACAAGCTATGCGCAAGACAGCCTTCGAAACAAACCCATCCTGAGTCCGACTATAGAAATCACAGGAGGTCCTAATTTCCCCTTATATAAGAAATCTGCCCGACAAGATTTAAATATCAACAGAAAACTACAATATGCGGTAGGGTTGCAATTAGGTATGGATATTGCGTATAAGCGTAATATTTTTTCAATTCAGATGGGTGCTATTGTCAACAGCAACGACTTTTCAACCACCAACTCCTATCATCTTTATGAACCTTCAAACGACTTTTACATTATCATCCCCAATAATTGCGAATATCATTTCGTTTTTGTCAATATACCTTTTACCTTCGGTTACCATTACCGTGTCAACAATAAATTTATGATATCGGTTTCCGCTGGGTATATTATCAAACAATTGGCACATTATAAAATGTCATACACCATACCTGGTTTTGACATCAGAAACAAAACCATGCATGGGATATCTGCGGCTGTCGGATTCAGCTATGTGGCCTCACCCCATTTTTCTTTACGGATAGAGCCGGTCTTTGAATATTTCTGGTGGAAATATCCTGTAAATTTATCTGGTGAATATCGAGATAAGATTTTTGACTGTTTTTCTTCATCGATGATTGGCCTGAGGTTCACGCTCAAATGCAATATTCTGAAAGAATACAATTGATATCCGAAGTAACCCCACACTTTCGTGCGGGATTATTGAGAGAATGCCCCATCGAGGCAAAAATCGCATCAGTACATANNGCATCAGTACATAACTTTGAACACAGATAAAGTGTTCGTTTTTTCAACGAACACTTTTATTTTTTCACAAATTTCTGTACCGAAGCAGTGCCATCGGTTGAAATGACTTTCAGCATATAAATTCCTGAAGAAAGATTTCCGACTGGAATCGTACAGAAATTGTCTATGGCGGGATTTTCAGTAATAATTAATTGTCCCAGAGCATTATAGAGTTCAATCGTCCGCATATTTTCTCCGGAAACATTCAGCTGATCCACTGCGGGATTGGGATAAATCGAAAAAGAATTCAACACAACACCCTTCACCTCATCTGTAAGGAAATGCACATGGAAAGTCAGATAATCACCATATTCATGAATATCAGTGATTTCAAAACTATGTTCAGGAGTGCCATTCGTGAGGTAAGGGTGAGGATTGGTAGAAGGACCGAAAGAAGTGCGACCTGACTCAAAACTGAAATTTGCCTGAAAAGGATTGCCATTAACGGTATCGCAATTACTGCCGGGACGGAAAATCCAGTATTGGTGTGCCTGGGTATAAAAGTCGAAGTAAGCGTTGGCAAACATGCCCTCGTAAGTGATGGGGACCGTATCATTCCAACGACCAATCAACATACCCGAAGCAGGAATACCTGAGTCAAAAACATCCGCTTTGTTACGATATTCAAAAGTAAACCACTGAGTACTATCAATGGCCGACTTGATATAATAGCAATTTTGTGAAGCGCTTGAAGTATTGCTTAATACAGTGTATGTACCATCTTCCGTAATCTGTATAGGTTCATCTGCAACATGTATATATTTGGATTTCAAGATAACACTCATTTGCTGATAAGCGCCTCCCGAACACATCATATCCCAATAATCCGCAGGAAAAACATTTCCGTAATTGATGTAATGGTACAAATCCGGCAAGCCCATGGAATGACCCATTTCGTGGCAGAAAACCCTTGCGGCAAAATAAGTGGAGGAACCCTCAAACTCAAAATTGAAAGCATGCGGCCGAATACCGTTAACCATAACAGGGAAATCGATGGAATCCTGCGGGAAGAACTCCATGTGAGGCCATAATATGGTAGCCCACGCCCCCACATCACCTTTGACGATGAAACTGATGTTGTCAATAAAACCGTCACCATTGCCGTCCAACATGGTATAAGTGTCCACAAGACCCATTGAATCTACCGCATGAAGAATTTCCGCTATCAGTTCTGCCTCACGCATGGAAATGCCTTTAAAAGGCAGTTCGCCTTGATAACCAATGGGATTGGTAGGACTATAGGGCTGATAATAAGCCCGAGGATGCTTGGTGGCATACGATACAATATGTCCGCCTTGTACCTGATTTGCATAAACAGTGTGGAAATGTATTTTGTCGTAAGTGCTTTCTTTGTAATAATTGTACACACTATTATAGTCTGGCTCTTCTTTGTTAAACATATCATCAACATCCTGGAAAGAATGGCCTATTTCCTCATCATCGGCAAAACGCACAAAAATAGCGAGGTTATATAAATCCGAACGGTTGGTATCGACCACCCAGAAATCGTACTGGGTCTTTTTGTTGGTCAGAAACTCCATCGCTCCCAGGGTTGAAGTGGACTGAATATCAATAGAATCGTTGCTCTGAAACATCACCACATAATAACTGCCCACAGGCAAATCAACGGAAGCTGAGAAACTATATTGTAAGGTATCTCCTGCAGGAATCGTTACATGCTGCACATCCAACCACTTCACAAAACTGAAATCCGTGTTGGTATATGCCGCCTGTGCCACGAACAAATCGGCCGTAGTATCGCCTACATTGACCAACTCATTATGGCCATGAAGCATGTCGTTCATCTGAACCCTATCCGTATCCACTGTGACATCATGCAATAACTCAACGAAAGCGAACATTTGGGATATATCACTGGGGTGGAAATTGAAAACCGCCACTTCAGAATGAGAGAAATTATAGTAAGTAGTCGGTGTTAACGCATTGATGGCAAAATAGTT
>LXOW01089419.1_pt1 | contig 26111 bp, 18 predicted proteins | sample 1368591 | NCBI WGS metagenome assembly LXOW01 (sample SAMN04884650, study PRJNA319009) | bovine gut metagenome | isolation source: Cow rumen | host: Bos taurus | place: Italy: Legnaro (PD) | collected 2014-07-09
TTTTCGTTTAGATTTTTTTCTTGTAAACGGAGATCACGCCGTCGGGGCACACCATGGCGCAGCTGGCGCAGCCGATGCAACTGTCATTCACGGTCTCGGTGTAGTTGTAACCCTTGCCGTTTACATTTTTCGACAACGCGATGCACTTCATCGGGCACACGGGTACGCAGACTCCGCAGCCTTTGCAGCGCTCGGTATCGATGATGATTTGTCCTTTAAATGCCATAATTTTAATGTTATAAGATTAATATAAATTAGTTTTCTTAATAGACAACTGCGTGCAAAAATACGAAATAAAATCCATTCTATCACCAAAAATGGTGAAAATATTTGTTGTTTAATCGTAAGTTGTTGATTGATAAATGTAAAAAACGCCTTTCTATTTCTGTCTTGGATGTACATGGGACAACGGCATTGCAAGCCTAGCCGCCCTGTCAATAATTTGTTAAATTCTGTTAATCACCACCTGCTCAACTACTGCTTAACTCTTAGAAAACTAATACTATAGCAAGAGAGGAGTAAGGGAAGAGTAAGAGGGGAGTAAGAGTTGATAGGTTAAGATACTGATTTTCAATGGTGCTTTTTAAGGTTATGTTAAGTAGAATTATGATTTTAACATCTGGAAGTTTCCGGTGGAGTGAGCTGGTGGCACACAATAAAAAGAGCCGTTGCTGCGTTATAAAAAGAAAAGTTCTCCATGAAAGTAAATATCAGTACCTTAAAACGAATGATAGTAATGCATTTCAGCCTGTTGCACGACAAGGAAGACGAGCATGCGGTGATAGAGCAGGTGAGGGGAGGGGTGGTGTTCCGCGGAACCAACCTGTGGATTCTCATGTTCGCCATTCTTATCGCCTCGTTGGGGCTGAACGTCAATTCCACGGCTGTCATCATTGGCGCCATGCTTATCTCGCCCCTTATGGGCCCCATTATTGGTATGGGTTTGTCGGTGGGAATTAGTGATATAGAGCTTTTGAAGCATGCTTTGAAGAATTACGGTATAGCGACGCTTATTTCCATTGTGACGGCCACGCTTTATTTTTATATTTCGCCGTTGGGCGAGGCACAAAGCGAGCTGCTGGCTCGCACGTCGCCCACACTCTACGACGTGCTGATAGCCTTCTGCGGCGGCGCCGCGGGGGTGTTGGCGTTGACTACTAAAAGCAAGGGTCAGGTCATTCCAGGCGTTGCTATCGCCACGGCCCTAATGCCGCCGCTGTGTACTGCCGGCTATGGCCTGGCTACGGCGCAATGGAGCTACTTCTTCGGAGCTTTCTATCTCTTCTTTATCAATACTGTGTTTATCGCCACGGCCACTTTTTTTGGAGTTAAGTTGCTGCGGTTTCACACGAAGACCTCTGCCAATCTCGAGGCCATGCGCAAGGGCCGCCGGGTGATTTCCACCATCGTCATTGTTACCTTGATTCCGGCCGCTATCATGACGGTCAACATTGTGAGGCGCAATGTTGTTGAGAATAATGTGAACCAGTTTGTAAAGGCCGAACTCAGCCACAGCGGCACCCATATACTTTCAGTGCAGATGCAGAACGACACCCTTCGGGTGGTGGCCGTGGGAAAGGAAATTACCGAGGAGGAGGTGTCCGGGGCTCAAGGCCGCATGAAGTATTACGGTCTCGATGACATGGATTTGTTGGTGATACAGGCAGGAAACGACGAGGCTTTCACCCTTGCCTCGGCGCAACTGACCTCGGCCGAGCAGACTAATGCCCTTCTCGGCAACCAGATTGCCGACTTGCAACACCAGTTGGCCGCCTACACGGCGCTCGATACCCTCTCGGTGCATGTCACTGCCGAGGCCGCCACTCTCTTCCCCAAGGTCAAAGCAATCTCCGTGGGGCGTTTTGGGGGTGCACAGGTGGCACTGGTGGAGCGCAAAGGGAGCGCCCACCTGACGGCCGAGGAACGTGAGCGTCTTGATGTCTGGTTGCGCACTCGAACAGGCAACAACGCCATGGAAATCATACATAAATGAAACTTTTTAATTATTTTTGCAATAAATTTTTATCTCCATGTACTAAAAAAGTAGTAATTTTGCAGCCGATTTGAACAAACAAGTAACGGAATATAAACCTTTAAAATGAACAATATGAAAAAGTTTGCATTGATTTGCCTTTTTGCCACCATGGCATTTGGCATGGCAAAAGCCCAGGATGTCGAGAACAAAGAAGTTCCCGCCAACGGCGCCAAAATCACTTTCACCGAGACCGAGCACAACTACGGTACTATTATCAAAGGTGGCAATGGCGATTGCGAGTTCACCTTCAAGAACGAAGGCAACGAGCCCCTGATTCTCTCCAATGTGAAGGCCTCTTGCGGCTGCACCACTCCCAGCTACACCCAGAAGCCCGTCATGCCCGGCGAGACTGGCACCATCAAGGTCCATTACAACACCAACAACGTGGGTGGTTTCTCCAAGACCGTTACTGTCACCAGCAATGCTGTTGACAATCCCCGTGTGGTGCTGCGTATTAAAGGCAATGTGAAGGTGGACGAAGAGGCCGCCGCCAAGGAGCAGGCCAAGAGCGTATCCAAAGAGCAGCCGAAAGAGATGCTTAAGGAGCAGCCCCAAAATAAGACCAGAGAGCTTCAGCTTCAGCCCGCTGGCAAGGATCAGCCTGCCAAGATGGAACCCACCAGAGTGGAGAAGTCCCAAGTGAAGAAAGATCAACCCATTGAGATTAAGAAATAATAAGCTATAGACAATGCCTCAGATTTCTCACAAAGGACTGGATTTGCCGCAGTCGGCCATCCGTAAACTCGTTCCCTTTGCCGATGCCGCAAAAGAGCGTGGCATCCATGTGTACCACCTGAATATTGGTCAGCCTGACATCGAAACCCCCAAGGGTGCCCTTGCCGCCCTTGCCGAGAGTGCCCGTGAGCTTCCGCAGTGGAAGGGCGTGCTTGAATACAGTCATTCTGCTGGTATTCCAAGCTATCGTCGAGCCCTGTGCAACTACTATCATAAGCATGGTATCGATGTCACCCCCAACCAGATTATTGTCACCACTGGCGGTAGCGAAGCCCTTCAGATGGCCTTCACTGTCTGCCTCAATCCTGGTGACGAAATCATCATCCCCGAGCCTTATTACACCAACTATAACACCTTTGCCAAACTGTGCGACGCCAAGATTGTCACCATCCCCAGCGACATCAAGACCGGCTTCGCCCTGCCTCCCATCGAGGACTTTGAGAAGGCCATTACACCGCGCACCCGCGCCATCATGATTTGCAACCCTAACAATCCCACGGGTTATCTATATACCCACGAGGAGCTGCTGAAGGTGGCCGGTCTGGTGAAAAAGTATGACCTCTACCTTTTTGCCGACGAGGTGTACCGTGAGTTCTGTTACGACGGTCAGAAGCACTTCAGTGTTATGCAGCTTGACGGCTTGGAGCGCAATGTTATCCTGTTTGACTCTGTGTCGAAGCGCTACAGTGCCTGTGGTGCTCGCGTGGGTTGCATGGTAACCCGCAACAGCGAGGTCTATGCCATCGCTATGCGTCTGGCTCAGGCTCGTCTGTCGCCTCCCAGTTTCGGCCAAATTTTTGCCGAGGCCGCCGTCGATACTCCTCAGGAGTACTTCGATGCCGTACAGAAAGAGTATGTGGCTCGTCGCAACGTGGTGGTCGAGGGTGTCAACAAGATTCCCGGTTGCTTCTGCCCGATGCCCAAGGGTGCCTTCTATACTGTTATTGACCTGCCTGTCGACGATAGCGACAGGTTCTGCCAGTGGTTGTTGACCGACTTTAGCTACAACGGTGCTACCGTTATGCTGGCTCCTGCCACGGGTTTCTATGTCGACCCCGAGCAAGGACGCCATCAGGCCCGCATCACCTACTGTATCTGTATTGAGGACCTTAAGAAGGCTATAAAGTGCCTTGAGGAGGCCCTGAAGGTATATCCTGGGAGAACCAGATAACTGGTAGGGCTAGTAAAACTAGTATGTCTAGAGAAGAAAAACGCCAACAAGTGATATGCTCCTGCATCGAACAGCAGGAGCATATTGCTACTATAGCCAAGCAGGAGATGGATTCGGCGCAGCAACAGAGCAACGACTACGGTGCCAACGTGGACCGCTACGATAGCTACCGTACCAAGATGCTCCGTAGCCGCGACATGTACGCCCGCCAGTATAGCAATGCCCAGACGGGTGTGCGCTACCTGCAGGACCTTCTCAAACTCCCTCCTTTCAATACCGTGGAGCATGGCGCTTGTGTTATTACCGACTGCCAGAAGTTCCTGCTCTCCATCGGTGCTGGCAAGTTTAATAATGGCAATGAGGTCTGGTTTGCCATCAGTGCACAGACTCCTATCTACGTTGCCCTCAAAGGAAAGAAGGTTGGGGACAGCATCGTGTTCAATGGCCAGAGCCAAATCATCAAGGAAATCTTCTGAGCCATGGTGTTCAGCAGCCTTACATTTTTGCTTGTTTTTCTACCGGCGTTCCTGCTACTTTATTTTTTAACGCCCGTTCGTTGGCGTAATTTGACACTTCTGGTGGCTTCAGTGGTTTTCTACGCTTGGGGTGCGCCAGATTTTGTGCTGTTGTTATTGGGGTCTACGGTGGTTAACTTCTACTTGGTTCGAGCTATGGACAAGGCTACCAGCGCGGTGGCAAAAAAACTATGGTGTACAGCGGCACTGTTGTTCAGTTTAGGTTTGTTGGCATGGTTTAAGTATATTAACTTCTTTGTAGACAATATCAATGCGTTACTGACATCGTTGGGTTTAGGCGTTATGGGGTGGACAAAGGTGTTATTGCCCATAGGTATCAGCTTTTTTACCTTCCAGTCAATCACCTATGTGATGGACACTTATCGTGGTGTGAACCGACCGATGAAGAAGTTGACGGACTATGTGCTGTATATCATTATGTTCCCACAGTTAATAGCGGGTCCCATAGTACGTTACAACGCGATATCCGACCAGATTGTCTCGCAGCGACGCATACGTTGGGATGAGTGTTTGCAAGGATTTTATCGTTTTGTCATTGGTCTGTCGAAGAAAGTGCTTGTCGCCGATGTCCTTTGTCGTACGGTGGACCTCACACTTGGAGGTGACTTGGCCGCGCTTGACATGGGAACCGCCTGGATTACCCTTGCGGCTTACACAATGCAACTCTATTTTGACTTCTCGGGCTACAGTGACATGGCCATCGGCTTGGGCCGTATCATGGGCTTCCGCTTCCCAGAGAACTTTGATAATCCGTATGTTTCAACCTCAATCACTGAGTTTTGGCGCCGGTGGCATATCACCCTCGGAGCCTTCATGCGCAACTACTTGTATATTCCTCTTGGCGGCAATCGTCGAGGTAAGAGTCGCACCTATTTGAATCTATGGGTGGTGTTCCTGCTGAGTGGATTGTGGCACGGTGCCGGTTGGAATTTCGTGCTATGGGGTGCCTACCACGGCTTCTTCTTAGTGATTGAGCGCATGACGGGCATGGGGCGTAGCGATGGAGGCCGTTTTAAGTTGCTGCGTGTAATGCTTACTTTTGTCGTTGTCATGACAGGATGGGCATTGTTCCGTATTGAGGACCTCTCGCATTGCTGGACCTTTATGGGCAAACTATTCTCGTTCCACTTTGCCCCGATGGCCTTGGACGCAGAGATGCAATACTATGTCACTTTGCTGGTGGCTCTGTTATTTGCCTTCAGTGGTTTGTTGCCGTTGGGCAAAAAACTCCAACAGTGGGTGTTTTGCACCGATTATCGTCCAGGTCAACACATGGCTGTATGGGCTATGGCGTGTCTATTGTTCTTTTTCTGTCTGGGTGCCCTTGCCGCCACCGATTTTAGTCCGTTCATCTATTTCCGGTTCTGATCATGCGTAATGTCCCCAAGATACTATGTTTTGCAACCATGGTGCTGGCACTGTTGGTACAGGTCCAGGGAGTGTGGCATATTATCCCTTTGGAGTTAAGGGGTGTTACTTCTGATCCAAAGGTGCCTACAATTACACTTTTCTCGGTTGTTGACGGCAGTTGGCAGGAGGGTGTAGACAAATACGTCAAAATCCATTTCGGCTTTCGCGAACATGCTATCCGTTTGTATAACCAGTATGTGTGGAGTTGTTATCACAGATCCCTGAATAAGAGTGTCATCCCTGGTCGCGATGGCTACCTCTACGAGCGCTACTTCGTTGAGGACTATTATGAGAGTCGCATGTACAAATACACGGATAATCCCGAGGAGTTGCGGCATAAGTTTGAGATGGAGGCTAAGCGCCTGGCCCAATTGCAGGAACTGTTGCGCGAGCGCGGCACCACGCTATTCGTAGCTGTGTTGCCGGGCAAGGATATGCTCTATCCAGAGCATCTGCCGCCGGCAGATACCCTCAACAGAACACCTGGTCCCAGGGCTTATCCGGAATATCTGAAGCTCTTTAATCAGTATGGGGTGCAATATGTGGATATTATGGGCTGGTTTAAGGAAATTCGCGACAGTGTCACATACGACCTTATGACCCAGAATGGTACACATTGGAGCAATATAGCGGCTACATACGCCTTTGACTCCATCATGCGCTATATGCAGCATATCGGTGGAGCGCCAATACGTCCTGTGCGGATAGGGCAGCCCTATTACGACAAGACGCGTGAACCGGATAACGACCTGGCCCAGTTGCTCAACCTCGTGGTCACTCCAGGCCAGCCTCCATGCAAGTATGTTGACGTAAGCATGGCTGACACCACACGTGGCAAGCCGGCAATGGTTGTGATAGGAGACTCGTTCTTCTGGACGGTCACCTATAATTACCCACTTGACTCGCTATTCCTGTATACGCACTACTGGTTCTACAACAGTACTGTGTATTTCGACCCTGAACACGACAATACATCGCAGCTTGACTTGCGCAAGGTACTTGACGATGCCGACTATGTGATGCTTAACTATTGTAGCGGACAATTATATGATTTGGGTAATGGCTTTATTGTCGATGCCCTCGTGAAGATGCTTTACACCGACGAAGAGATACAGGTGGTGCGCGACAATATCTGTGCCGAGATACGCTCCAATGAGAACTGGTTGCATAATCTGGAGGATAAGGCGGCTAATGAAGGTATCACGCTCGAGCAAGCTGTCTTAAACGATGCCAACTACCTTATGGCTAACCGACCGGAAGAGTATTTTGACAGAATAAAATAAAATAATAAATAGATACATGAAAAACATTATTTGGCCGTTGGTTGTAGCGGTGTTTCTCCTTGCTGCCTGCAAAAACGGTGCTATGCGCAGTTTTGACCCTATGGTGGGCTACGAGGGCGATACGGTGTGTATGGATATGGACCTGGAGAACGCTGTACTGGAGGGAATTGTGTTGCCTGCTAAAGGGAAACAGTTCTGTTTTGTGTTCGATACGGTAAGCAGCCATCAGTTATACTACAAGATATACTATCAAAACGAGAGCTACAAATTCGACGAGAGCGACTCGCTGAGCTACGAGAACTTCTATGGCTCATGGGAGGATGTGTCGGTGGGTTTCAAGCCGGTGCCTTCTGACGGACACATAGCCGACAGCTTCCGTATTGTGGGCAACCCACGAGATGAGCGGATATACTATGGTACAAATCTGTATGACTTTGACTGCAGTCAGGAGACTCTTAAGAACATAGAACGAGAAATACGCTCCGATACGCACTGGTTCCGTTATGTTAGTGAGGTGGCGGCTCCGCAGAACAACCGCACTCTCGAGGAGCAACTGTTCCTTGATACTCGGTGGGTTCTCAACGAGCGTCGTCATGAAGGTGGAGAAGTCAACCACCGCTGGAAGCGCAATCCGCGCACCGGACTTTATTCGTTCCTACTGGTGGTCTGCGATGAGGATGGCTTGAAAAAGATACCCGAGTATGTACAACATATAGGCCTTACCGATGCCGACAGCCACTTTGTGAATCCTTACAACTGGTTCTTTGCGCACCGCGACAAGCACATTTCGTTTGCCAAGGGTAGCAAGATGCTCCGCGCACGTGCTGTCTTCACACCGCAACGGGGTGTGTATATTGATGAGACACAGATACGAACCGCCTATAGAGGTAAGAACGAGATACCTGGACGTGTTGGTAGTGACACCGGCCTCTACCGTCACGCGCTGTATCAGCAGTTCTTTCCGGCCATAAGCCAGCAGTATACGCTGCGCAATATACCGCTGGTGAAGGATATTAATAACTATTCGCAGGCCGACTATGATGCCGCAGCCACAAAATATGACAGCAATCAGTTAGTATACGACTACCCGCAGATAACCGACTTTCCCGGCAGTACGGTGTTTCCCTCGCCACAAGGAGACTATATCTCAGTTGTCAATCCGGGCAATGCCGGATGTGTACATCCCCGCAAGGAGTCTACCGGCGTGAAGACCCGTGTCGGATTCTCTTATGGCAAATACAGGGGCAAGATTAAATTCCCGCCGATGCTCAACAAAGATAATATGTGGAACGGTCTGACGTACGCCTTCTGGCTTATATTTCAGGACGGCAGTCAGTGGAACGTGCGCCGGCCGAGTTATCACGGTGGCTATATCAGTAAGAACGACGACAGCGAGAACCCAGAGAGGCATGTACAAGATAACTACTCCGAGATAGATATCGAGATAGTGAAAGCATCGCGCTATTGGCCCGAGGGCTACTATTCTCAGCCAGGAAAGGTGGAGGACGGTCGCAAGAACGGCGACGTCATGTATTGCTGCACCAATTGGGACCTCGCCTGCCGCGAGCCCAAGAAATTCAAATCCGGCATTACAAGGATACCATTCCAGAATGCCGAATTTGAGGCTCTCCGTTGGTTCGACAACTACAAGGCCCTCACCACCAAGACCCCCATGCCCAACAGCGTGTTCGACGAGGATTACTATTACTATGAGATAGAGTGGAAGCCCAAGGAGATAATCTGGCGCTTAGGCCCTGACCCGGAGCACATGCGGGTGGTGGGCTACATGAGCGACGAGTATACCGCCATCCCCAACAACCAGATGCTCTGCATCGTCACTCAGGAATACCATTACTCAGAGTGGTGGCCTCCGATAGTATATATGCAGGGTTTGATACCTTTCAACGCCACCGACATCGAGGGGCGTGTCTACGAGATTGTCGTTGAGTAATAACCTTATGTGCAATGAAAGCCTTGTCAACTAGAAGCAGGACGGTCATTGTGGCGGCAACGCTGTTGCTGTTTGCTGTATTGTTCGCACTTGAATCAATAGGCAATCATTGTTGTTTCCGCACCTACGGGCTTGATTTGGGCTTGTATACAAAAACGCTCTATGATCATGCCCACCTGCGTCCTAACGACTGCTCGTTTTTCCTCGATACACCAAGCAACCAGATGGGAGACCATTTTGATATCTACCTTTGGCTTTTCTCACCTCTGGTTTATCTGTTTGGCAACTACACGCTGCTGATAATCCAAATAGCTTCAGTAATAGTTGGCATGTATGGCACCTATCGCCTGGTGAGGCTATACACCGACGACAAGGTGTTGCCTTTCGCCGCCATGCTTACTATAGGCTTCAGCTTTGGCGTATGGCACGCACTGTCGTTCGATTATCATTCCAATGTTGTCAGTGCCATGATGTTGCCCTGGCTGTTCTATTTCTTCAAGAAAGGCAGTGTCGGCGGCATGGTAACTATGGCTCTATTCATGTCTATCGCAAAGGAAACATCGGCGCTATGGGTATGCTTCGTTTTGGCGGCATTGCTTTGGGATTGTCGCCGTGAGAAGCGTATGCTCCGTGCTGTAGCCCTGACGTTGGCAGGCTGTGTTGCCTATTTCCTAATAGTAACATTGGTTGTTATGCCTGCCCTCGGAGGTGGTGGCAGCACCGGCTTCTGGCGCTACAGCTGGATGGGAGACAATGTGGGGCAGATTGCTATTTGGATGTTCACGCACCCTTGGCAGGCTATTAAGGCAGTATTTACCGACTTTATTGGCACAGCCCCTGGCCTTAAGACCGAGTTCTTCCTCTCAATCCTTCTCTCAGGGGGCTTGCTGTGTCTCTTCAAGCCCAACTGGCTGTTGATGTTCGTCCCGCCGCTATTGATGAAGATGCTAGCCCGTGACCCCGGTGCCTTCTGGGGCATTGCTCTGCATTATAACATAGAGGCGTGTGTTGTCGCGGCTCTTGTCATGGTGCCTGTGCTGTCAAGGTTCAAGGCTCCTGCTCTGCGTCGTGTGGCCGCATCGCTTGTCGTTGTGGCGTCGCTGCTCACATTGCACCATACTGTTACCAAACCGCGAACTTTCGTCCAGCTTGACAATATTTGTATCTTTTCTGCCGACCACTACCGCCAGCCGACTTTCGATGCATCAGCGGCACGCCGTATGATAGGCGAGCTTCCATCAGACGCTTCGGTATGTGCCTCCACCATGCTGTCGCCCCATTTGGCTGTGCGCGACAGTGTCTATTCTTTCCCTACAGGTGTTGGTAAGGCCAACTATTTTCTCCTGCTGCAAAACCATTTCTGCTACACCGACAGCGACGAGCAGTTGGCTCATAAAATAATCAACGACACGGTGCATTACCGTGTCGTCGATAGTGGTGATAATATCTATCTGTTGGTAACCAAAGATCTCGTCGAGCGTTAACTTCTTCACCAGTTTGTTGAAGTCAATCTCGCTATCAGGTAAACACCCAACCATCGTTCAGGAAGCAGTTGAAGAGATATGCTGTCCAGTAGATATTCAGCGCCACAGTGATGCCGAGGAGTGTGCCGCGAAGCCAGCCGGGCATCCAGTGGTGGTAGAATACAAGCGTGATGAGCAGCAGCGTGATGATACACCCCAGTGTGTCGGCGCCAAGAAGCATCTTGCTGCAGTAGACTGCCGTGGCAACCAGACATACGGCAATTACCCATCGCCATACTTTCGGTACAGGCCTGCAGGCTAAGTCAAGCACAAGGAAGAGGAAGAACGGCGTGCAGGTAAGTAGGCGGGCTTGGGAATACATGCACCCGTTTTGCGTAAACAGCGCCAGCACTATGTTACCCACAAAGAAGAGCACGGACAACAGTCGTGCCGTCTGCCACTGCCTGTTGTCGTCTGTGTTGACGATGGTGGATTCCTTATGGCTGAGTGATGTAAACAACTTGGTTGCTAGCCATGCAAGGGCAGGAATGAAGAGCGTATAGATGAGTGCCCATGTGACACTCTTACCCTCCACGCTCCAGTCTGTGAAAGGCCAACTGGGCAATGTGATTTCCTTGCCCCATAATGCTTGTGAGCTGACAAACTGGAACCAGTGTGTGGCACCGCATAGACGTTGGATTATAATGACAAATGCAACGCCAGTAATCACTGGGGCCAGATGTAGCGCTACATTCTTTAAATACTTTTTCCATGACTCTCGCTGCTGGAGACACAGCAGCATGTCGGTGATAAGCCAGGCCACAAGGAGTATGTTGCTGGCCGACCTGGTCATCGAAGCAAGCAGGAAACCAATAAAGAAAAGCCAGTAGCGCCGCTTCACCAGTCCGTAAAGCCCCTCAGCGGCAGCAATGAAGAATAGCGCCTCGCTATAGGGGATGGTGAAGATAACCAGATAAGGCATGCATATGGTCAGCATGGCTATCCATGGTGTTATCTTATCTTTGAAAAGCAGCAACAATACTACGACTCCTGCAAGGAAAAGCATGATGTTGAGCAGGCAGATGCCTATTGGGGAAAGCCCTGTGGCACGCCAGAGCAGAGGGAAGAGGGGAAAGAAGGCGTAGTCAAATGGCGATTGATATAGGTATTCCTTGATACTGTAGTAATGTGATGCATCGAACACCACCAAGTCTTTGTTTGTTATCTTGGCAAAGGGTTCGCTTACGTGATAGGCATGCCATGAACCGTCATCGTTATGCTCAACGGCGTAAGTCTTCACCACACCCCCTACGGAATTGTACACATTCCTGTTTTGTAACAGCGCATGGCATAATCCTGCCGCGAGAAAGAAGAGTGCCACTACTATTGCCAGTAGTGGCACTTGTTTTTTTTGAATAATGCTCATGAATTAGAAACCGAAAATCTCATCCAGCGTCAGTTTCTTCACCTTGCCGAATTTGGCCAACTTGTTGAAGTCAATTTCGCTCTCTTTGCCGAGGATGAGGTAGGACTTCTTCTGGCCCTTGATGTACTGCTGCTGGAAGCCCACGAGGTCCTTCATGGTCATCTTCTGGTAGGCCTGGTAGTTCTGCTTGCGCAGCGGCTCTTTCCAGCCCATGCGCTCGCACTGCAGGTATGCGTCGATGATACTCATCTTGGTGGTGCGTGCCGTGCGCGAGCTTGCCAGCAGGGCATCCTTGGCCAGATTGAAGTTAGCCTCAGCCTCGGGCATGTCGTTGAAGAGCTCCTCGTAGGCGTCGAGGGCATCAAAGAGTTTATCGTTCTGGGTGATAATGTTGGCGCTGTTGTAGAACCAGCCGTCTTTCTTGCCGGTATTGGAGTAGTAGCTGCTGGCGCTGTAGGCGAGGGAGCGTTTCTCACGCATCTCCTGGAACACTATGGCGTTCATCGAACCGCCGAAGTACTCGTTGAAGAGGTTTACTTGCGGCACCAAGGTGCTGCTATACTGCTCACCACGGAAGTATTCAGTCATATAGGTGTTCTTGGCGTCGTAGTTCACGAAGAGTACTTGGTTCTCGTTTGTGGCCTGTGGCTGATAGACCTTGTTGGCGGGTACATCTTTGGTAGGTTTCACGGTGTGGATTTTGTTGACGGCGGTGGTGGCCTCCTTAAGGCTCAGCGGGCCGTAATAAAGCACACGGTGTTTGTACTGGAAGAGGCCGTGGAGAGCATCAGTGAGTTGTTTGGCGGTATAGGCGCGCAACTGGGCGTCGCTTTGCGTGGTGGCTTTGATAAACTCTTCACCATACGTGCCGTAGATGTTCAGGGCGCGGAAGGCGGCGCGCTGGTTGGTCTTGTTGTCGGTGCGGCTCTTGATGATGCGCTCTACAAGCATTTGTAAGGCTTCGTCGTTGGGCTGGGCGCCGGCCATAATCTCTTCAACGAGACTCATGGCTTTCTCCATGTTCTCGGCCAGGCCGCTGATGCCCACGGTGATGCTCTCGCCACCCACACTCAGGTTCCAGTCGCAAGCCAGTTTGTAGAATTCTTCTTTCAACTGCTCGGCAGTGTGCTTGTCGCTGTTGAGGTATTCCACCAGGTCGGCGGCCATGTCGATGGTCTTGTCGGCGGAGCTGCCGAACTCGAAGCGGTACTGCAGGTTGAAGGTACCATTCTCCTTATTCTGTACATAGAGCACCTCGCTGCCGTTCTTGGTCTTTCCTTTCTGGAGGTCTTTCTTGAAGTTTACGAAGACGGGCTGAATGGGCTTGGCTTTAGCGGCATCGGTCTTGATGCTCGCAAGGAAAGCACTCTCGTTGTCGCGGCTCACACTGATGGGAGTGATGGCGGGTTTGACCACCTTGGCCACGGGGTCAGGGGTGTCCTGGTGTTTGAAAACGATGACGTAGTTATTGTCCTTGCAGATGCGGTTGGCAAAATCGACAATCTCTTGCTTAGTAATCTTGGACAATTCGTTGATTTCGTTGCATACTTGGTCCCAAGTCTGGTGCTGTACGAAGGCGTAGGCCATCTGGCTGGCGCGGCTGTTATTGCTCTCGGCCTGTTTCATTATTTGGAGTTTAAGCTGGTTGATACCGGCCTTGATGAGGTCTTCATCAAACTGACCGGCTTTTAGCAGGTCCACCTGCTCAAGCAGGAGGTCACGCAGCTGGCCAAGGCTCTGTCCCTGGGTGGGACGGCCGCCAAGCATGAAGGCGGCATAGTCGTTCAGCGTGTAGGTACCGGCATAAGCACCGAGGCAGAGCTGCTTCTGGTTGAGATTGAGGTCGATAAGACCGCAGGAACCGTTGTTGAGCACATACTCCATGGCCTCGGCCAGGAGAGCATCGCGACTGCCATTGCCCTCTTCGATACGGAAGGCAATGGTGAGGCTTTCGGGGTCTTGACCGTTCACTAGGCGGATGATGGGATTTGTGATGGAAGCCTCTTTTACTTTGTGGAACTCAGGTACATTGCCAGGCACCCAGCTGCCAAAGTATTTGTCGATAATCTTGATGGCCTCGTCAGGATTGAAATCGCCAGCCATGGCAATGCACATGTTGTTAGGTACATAGTAGGTGTGATGGAAGTGGTAGATGTTGGTCATCGAGGGGTTCTTCAGGTGCTCGATGGTGCCGAGTGTGGTCTGGGTGCCGTAAGGGTGGTGCGGGAAGAGAGCGCGCATCATCTCCTCGTTGACGCGGCGGTTGTCCTGTGCCAGGCTGATGTTCTTCTCCTCGTAGACGGCTTCCAGCTCGGTGTGGAAGAGACGGAGCACCAGGTTGGGGAAGCGGTCGCCCTCCACCTTGGCCCAGGTCTCCAGCATGTTGGCGGGGATGTTCTCCACGTACATCGTATAGTCGTTCGAGGTGAAGGCGTTGGTACCCTCGCTCCCAATGGCGGTCATGCTCTTGTCATATTCGTTGGCGATGGCGATTGTCGAGGCTACATAACTGATGGAGTCGATCTGGTGGTAGATGGCGGCACGTTTGGCCTCGTCGGTGGTCTTGCGGTAGACCTCATAGAGGTTTTCAATTTTATCCAGTTCCGCCTTCTCACGGGCCCAGTCGGTGGTGCCTAGCTGGTGGCTGCCCTTGAAGAGCATGTGCTCCAGGTAGTGGGCCAGGCCGGTGGTCTCGCTGGGGTCGTTCTTCGAACCGGCACGTACGGCGATGTAGGTCTGGATGCGCGGTGCATCCTTGTATACGCTCATGAACACTTTGAGTCCGTTTTTTAGCGTATACTCACGCACGTTCAGCGGGTCGTTGTCGTAGGTCTTGTACTCGTACTTCTGTGCGTTCACGCTGCAAAACAGCATCGTCGCCACAAAACATAGCAATACGGTTGCTTTTTTCATCTTTTAGATTGGAAATTAAATGTTTAAATAATTATTCGATTGTTTTTCTGTTTGCAAAAGTACACAAAATAATTTATTTGACAAAATAAGTGACGCTTTGCCTGTCGGCTCATCTCGGTTCGAAATGAGCCAGAATACACTAAAGGGAGAGTTATTAACGAGAGGGTTGTGATAACTTTTTAGATTGGATTGTATTTATAGTAGAAAATATTGTAATTTTACAAGTTGAAAAGGAAACTTTGAATGTGGTATAAGTAGTTGTGGATTAATGATTAAAAATAAACAATAAAGAATAATAGGATGATGAAAAACAGCATCAAAGAACTGACCGAGGGCATGCAACGGCTTTGTGCCGTTGCCAATCGTATTGTGAGCCATAGTGACAATGTGAGCCGAATAGAGAGGGATTTGCTTTTGGAGGATTTGAGGAGGCTTTATGATGTGGCCTTGCGTTTGGTTGAAGAGGATGAAAATGGGAATCGAGAAGTGAAAAGTGAGATGGTTGAGCCTGATGAGGAGATACTTTCATCAACCGTGATGGCTGCCCGTGCTGCAATGGGAACTGTGGTTCCCCCCCCCGAGTCTATGCCCGAGATGGAAACCATGGAGGCTAATGACAACGCTCTGCTTTTTGATGAGGTGGTTATTGGTCCAGAAGCCAAGGAAAACAAGAAGGAAGAAGTGGAAGTTGAGACAGAAGAGAAGCATGTGGAGGAAAGTAAGCCTGCTCAGGAACCGATACCTGTGGATTCCTATTCGGCGGGTACTCAGGCTTCACTGCTTGATTATTTGAAACATCCTGTGGTGGAAACACCGACGGTACGCACTCTTGGTGAGAAACTCGGTGGAGTGGAAAGCGGAGAGGGTAGAGTAGAGAGTGGGGTAGTGGCCGGACAGAAAATCTCTGACCTTCGCACGGTAATCAATATCAATGATAAGTTTAGCTTCATGAGTGAACTGTTCCATAACAACATGAAGGCCTACAACGACTTTATTCTGCGTCTCAATACCATTGATACTCGCGATGAAGCCCTGTTGTGTGTCAACGAGGTGTCAGCACAGTACCATTGGGACGAGTCATCCTTGGCTGTGCAGGAATTTTACAAGGTGTTTGACAAAAAGTTTTAATAACGATGGGTAAGGCGATATTGTTTTCGGCACCGTCAGGATGTGGCAAGACGACCATTATCAAGGAATTGATGAAATATTTCGACTGCTTCGGTTTTTCTGTCTCTGCCACTTCGCGCCAACCTCGTGGCGACGAACGCGATGGGATAGATTACTATTTCCTTAGTCATGAGGAATTTAAGCATCGTGTATCTCAGGGCGATTTCTTGGAATGGGAGGAGGTCTATAGTGGAACCTGCTATGGTACGCTGAAGAGTGAGGTGGATCGTCTTTGGAATGCTGGTCGTGTGATAGTGTTTGACGTCGACGTCAACGGTGGTAAGAATATCAAGCGTTTTTTTAATGCCGATGCCTTGAGTATTTTTGTCATGCCGCCAAGCATTGAAGTGTTGGAACAGCGTCTACGCAGTCGCGGTACAGACAGCGAGGAGGCTATCGTTAAGCGTCTGGCTCGTAGCGTTGAGGAGCTCAAACAGGCCCCAGATTTCGACGTGACTATCGTCAACGATGACCTTTCACGTGCCGTAGAGGAGACCCGCCAAAAGATAGAGGAGTTTCTGAATGCATAGTCACCGACTCATAACCCTACTGAAGAAGTACGACTACGTTGTGCTGTTCCTGTTGTTGTTAGTGGTGTGCGCTTTGCTAATGTCACGTACGAGTTACTACCAGGGCTCGAGACTCATGGCGTGGACTAACAGTGTGGCTGGCGGATGGTATCAAGGGGTCCATGGTATCAGTGGCTATTTTGGCTTGAAAGCCGAAAATAATCGTCTGGCAGATGAAAACGCCCTGTTACGGGCACAGATGTCGTCGTCGTATATCAGTTACAGTGACAGCGTTTTTACGGTCAACGACACTATCTACCGTCAACGCTACACCTACACCGAAGCGCGTGTCATCAAGAACTCATGGAGTCAGCAGAATAACTACATTATGATTGGTAAAGGTCGTGCCCATGGTATTGCGCCAGACCAGGCAGTTATTTCGCCTGAGGGCATAGTGGGAGTAGTGGTTTCGGTGTCGGAGAATTTCGCCACCATCATGCCAGTGTTGCATAGCGACAGCCGTAATAGTGTCAAGGTAAAGCGTACGGGTATCAGCGGCTCGTTGGTATGGGACGGCAAAGACTATCGATATGCGCAGGTAATTGATGTGCCTGCGACACACCAGTTCAACGATGGTGACACCATTATTACATCTGGTCTGGCCAACGATTTTCCTGAAGGAGTACTGGTGGGCTATGTGGTGGAAGCCATACCGTTGAGTGGAAGTGGTTTCTATGAGGTTAAGATACGTCTTGCAACAGACTTCAATAAATTGGACCACGTCTATGTCATCAACAACCGCTTCCGTGCCGAACAGGACCAGCTGATGGCTGTTACTATGGAGAAAGAAAAATAAAACGATTATTTAGAATATGAAAAAGATTCTGCTCATAATTTTCCTCGTCATATCTTTTATCTCTCAGGGACAGCTTCTTTACCGTATTTCCGGTAACGGACTACAGGCGCCGAGCTATATCGTCGGCACCTATCATTTGGCGCCGTCGACTTTTGTGGATAGCATCCCGGGGCTTAGGGCGGCTTTTGCGGCTTGCAAGCAGGTGTATGGCGAGGTTGACATGATTGAAACCCTCAAACCAGAAAATGTTGCTAAGATGCAGGAGGCCATGTCTCTTCCTGAGGGCAAGACTCTTTCGTCGATTCTCAACAAAGAACAGATGGACCGCCTCAACGCGTTGATGCGTGAGATAATGGGGGTGGATATGAACAATGAGGCCGTGGCTGAGCAATTGGACAAACTCTCTCCAATGGTACTGGAGACGCAGCTTACACTCTTGACCTATATGAAGAATGTCCAATTTCTTGACATTAACGACATGATAGACACTTATTTTCAGCGTGAGGCTATTAAGGAAGGAAAGACTGTTAATGGATTTGAAACCGCTGATTTCCAGATGGATGTTCTGTACGGTGCTCCGCTGGAAGAGCAGGTGGAGGGACTGATGTGTTTTGTTGACAATTATCAAGATATGGTGGAAATGGCAGAGTTTATCACTGCTGCTTATTTTGCACAGGATTTGGAACAACTTGAAGATTTGAATAAAGAGGAACAGGAGGGAGCCTGTGCTGGCAATTCCGTGGAAAATGACAAATTGATTTACGACCGTAATGACAACTGGGTGAAAGCTATGCCCGACATTATGAGTGAAAATCCTACCCTTTTTGTTGTCGGAGCGTTCCATCTCTGTGGTAATCGTGGTGTGCTTCGAATGCTCGAAGAGAAGGGTTATAATATTGAGAGTGTTAGAAAATGAACAAACTTGTTTGGAGAAATATTGTACGCTTTGTGCTGCTAATGCTAGTGCAGTTGTTGGTACTTAATCATGTGTATTTTGGTGGCTATGTGATGCCTATGCTTTATTTGCTCTTTATTCTGATGCTGCCCACCAGTACAGGGCGTATACCGATGTTGCTGATAGCCTTCGGTACAGGACTATTGGTCGATGTGATGAACAATATGTTGGGATTCCATGCTTTGGCTTGTACGGTAATCGCCATGCTACGCATCCTTTTCGCCGACCGCATACTGACACGAAACGAGCCTGTTGTTATCGAGTCGCCAAGCATTTATAGCGTTACTCCCCAGTATTTTATCAGCTATCTAATGTTACTCTTGGCTGCGTTCTATTTGGTGTTTTACACTGTGGAACTTTTTGGTTTCCGAAACTTCGGTGGAGTCTTGCTCTCCACAATTCTCTCTACCGTGGTGACCACCTTGCTGGCAGTACTTTACCAGTTCCTCTTTCTTAAAAAAGAAACGTCTATATGAAAAAATGGGTAATAGGTAATGGAAAGTGGGTGACCTCTGTTGCCCTTCTTTTTGTTTTTCAATGTACCATTTTCGATGTCCTTCAGTCTCAGAATGCCATTGGGCACTGGCGCAGTTGCCTTGACTACTCTGGTGTCAACTATATATCTTTTGCTGGTGACCGTGTGTATGCCGGTACAAAGGGCGGTGTGTTCTGCTACGATCTTGACGACTATACCCTTACGCCGATGAGCAAGGGCGCGGGACTCAACGATGTGGGTGTCGCTACTATGGGTTACGACGATGTCACAAAATGTCTAATGGTTGCTTACACCAACTCCAATGTGGATCTCGTTATTGATGGCCACGCCTGTAATATCTCAGACATCAAGCGTAGCGAGATTCCCGGAGACAAGGGTATCTACCATATACGCTTTGCGGGAGGAATGGCCTATCTGGCTACTGGTTTCGGTGTGGTGGTGGTGGATATCTTGCGTTGTGAGATTCGGGAGACTTGGTATCTTGGTACAGGTGGCAGCTATGTGCCGGTCTATGATCTGGCATTTGTATCCGATAGTATCTATGCTGCTACTGGGGAGGGTCTGAAACGTATTTCCACTGCAGACCGTCATCCTGGTGTCAGTGACCGTTGGACGACTATTGCGTTACCTGACAGTTTGAACGTCAGTCTTATGGAGAACTTTGGAGGGCGGCTGATTATGGCTGGCTACACCTCTGACCCTGACACTGCAACCCTCTATGAGCACACTTCCACTGGCTTCCGTGCTTGGAATCGTGGCATCTTTCGCTCCATGCGAGCTGGTGGTGGTCTGTTGACCCTCACTCGTGACCGTAGTGTAGTGCGCTATAATGCTAACCTTGAGCGCTATGATAGCGTTTCTTCCTACAACTGGGGTGCCCTCAGTGCTTTCGATGCTGTCACTGCCCCCGATGGTACCCTCTGGGTGGGTCATATATGGGAAGGAATCATTGGTATCCATGCTGACGGCAAGGAGGAATACCACAAGCCTTCAGGACCTTTCTCCCGTGACCATTGCTACCGTCTCGTACCCTTTGGCAACCGTATGATGTTATGCCCTGGAGGCCATACTACTACCTATGAAAACGTAGGCTATGATGCCAATGTTTTCACCGAACAGAACTACGAGTGGAGTACTCTCGACGGTGGAGGACTGCTTGGAGGAATAACGGACTTGGTTGATGTGGCTGTAAATCCATTGGATACCACCGAGTCGGTGGCCGCTCTTTGGAAGACGGGTTTGGTCTCCATTCGTGGCAACAAAGCAACTGCTCTCTATGATGCCTCAAATACCGATGGCGCCTTGGTACCCTACAGTTCGGGTAGCTATAGTCGTCTCAATACCGGAGCTGTGGCTTATGATCATCAAGGGAATCTTTGGGTGCTTGTCTCCAACAGTACACATGCCCTCGCTGTGCGCAGGAATGATGGCACATGGCAGGGTTTCTCCACCTCCTCAATGGCCGACGTTAATCCTTTTGTCGACAAACTGGTGGTTGACAGTGTTACCGGCTACAAATGGTTCCTAGGCCGTCATAATGTTATCTATGTCCACGATGGTGTTGGGAAGATGGCCAAGGTTGACCCCAATCATGGCAGCAAACTCACTACTGAAAGCGTTACTGCTTTGGTACAGGACCAAAATGGCAACCTATGGCTTGGCACCAACAAGGGTATTAAGGTTATTTACGATGGATACAAGGCCTTCGATAATGGTGGCAATGGAGAGGAATCCCCTGTCAACTGTAGTAATATCACCATCACCAACGGCGAGTTTTCCGAGTATCTGATGGCCTACGAGAGCATCACTGCCATTGCCGTAGATGGTGCCAACCGCAAGTGGGTAGGGACTGCCAACGGTGGTCTCTACCTTCTTTCGGCCAATGGCCTCCAGCAACTGGAACATTTTACCGTTGCCAACAGTCCACTCTTCTCCGACAAGATTGTTACCCTTGGTATCCATGAACGCTCAGGCGAGGTATATATTGGTACCGATAAAGGTCTTCAAACCTACCGTGGTACCGCCACATATGCCGAGCGCACTCCTTGGGAAGAGGTCTACGCTTTCCCGAATCCTGTTAAGTCCGACTACGACGGCCCCATTGCCATCAAGGGCTTCACACGAAACGCCACGGTACACATTACCGATGCCTCGGGACATACCGTCTATTCTACCATCGCCAACGGTGGACAGGCTATTTGGTACGGTCGCACCCTCAGTGGCGAAAAGGTGGCCTCGGGCGTCTACTATGTCTTTGCTTCTGATGAGGAAGGCGACAATCGCTCCGTTGCCAAAATATTGATAATAAGATGATCCTCTCTACGCCAGGATTGGTGCTCCATACCACCCCTTACTCCGAAAGTTCGGTAGTGGCTAAGGTGTTTACGCGTCAGCTTGGCATGAGATCTTACATTATCAAAGGAGTGAGAGGCCCCTGCGGACGAGTGAAACAGAACCTCTTGCAGCCTCTGTCAAGCCTCGACATGGTGGTCTACAACAATCCCAAAGCCGACCTTAACTATGTCAAGGAACTCTCTCCCCGTCATCCTGACAGATTTAGTGAACCAGTCGACAACGCGCTGAGATTCTTTATGACAGAGGTGCTGTATAAGGCATTGCGCGAAGAGGAACCACTCCCGGCTCTCTTCGACTATGTCGACGCAACTTTTAATTCCAATAAATCGCCGCGCGATTTGCCCATCACCTTTCTCCTCACTGTTGCACGCCACCTTGGCATCGAACCCCTGAACAATTACTCCTCCCGCGAGCCTTTCTTCGACCTTCAGGAAGGCCGTTTTGTCAGCAGTCCCACCGAGACCACACTTCTGCCCAATCTCTCAGCGCTACTGTACCAATATCTATTGTTTTTTCACTCCCTGTCACTCCCTGTCACTCCCTGCCACTCCCCTTTAGAGGAGCGCACCGCGCTCATCAACGCCCTCTTGAATTACTACCAGCTCCATCTCAGCGGATTCTCCCATTTCCATAGTCACGAAATACTTCATACAATATTAATATAATAAACATCATGAAAAAGACATTGACGTTGTTGGCCTTTGTTCTGACATTCTGTGGAATGCATGCCCAGCAGGCCTATTGGGTGTTCCTTGTCGACAAGGCAGGTACTACCTTTGACCCCTACACCTATTTCGATGGCAAAGCCATTGAGCGCTACAGCCAGTGTGGCGCCGACCTCTACGACATTACTAACTATCCTGTTGCTGCCGCGTATGAACAAGGCGTCAGCGCTTTGGCTACTGAGGAGATTGGCGTCAGCCGTTGGATGAATGCCCTCGGCGTCATGGCCACTCCCGAGCAGATTGCCGCCATTGAGGCTTTGCCCTATGTGCATCGTGTACAAATGATTGAAAGCAACGGAATGGTGCTTGCTTCTGCTCCTCAGTCGCCCGAAATCCCAGGTCTTTCCGACTATGCAACAGTGGAGGGTCCCCTCGAGGCGCAACTCGTCCGCATGGGTGGTAAGGCTTTCCACGACAAGGGTATCGACGGTAAGGGTATCCGTGTGGCTGTGTTCGACGGTGGTTTCCCGCAGGTGAACACCCACAAGGCTTTCAAACATTTGCGTGACAATAACCAGATAATTAAGACATGGAACTTCCCCAACAAGAAAGAGAATGTCTATGGCTGGAACTCCCATGGTACTATGACTCTCAGTTGTATCGCTGGTCGTGTGTATGACGTTGACAACGAGGGTGATGAATATAGTCGTGACCTGGGTCTTGCCACCGGTGCCGAGTTCCTTCTGGCGCGAACCGAGATAGAATCAGAACCCTTTAAAGAGGAGGTATGGTGGCAGATGGCGGTGGAATGGGCCGACAAAAATGGCGCCAACATCATCAGCTCTTCCCTTGGCTACGGCAAAGAACGCCACTACACTAAGGACATGGACGGCACCTCCTACGTGGCCAAGGCTGGAAACCTCGCCGCCCGCAAAGGTATGCTGGTGGTCAACTCTGCTGGCAACGAGGCCGACGACAGGCAGTGGCGCACCATCATCACTCCCGCCGATGCCGACAGCGTGCTTTGCATCGGAGGTATCGAAAATAGCCTCAAGGAATACAACCACATTGAGTTCAGCTCCTACGGTCCCAGTGCTGATGGCCGACTGAAGCCCAATGTCTGTGCCTTCGGCTATGCCCACACCGCCAATGTTGGTAAAGGTGATAACAAATACCATTACGTCCACGGTACCTCCTTCTCCTGCCCCTTGGTGGCGGGCTTTGCCGCCTGTGCCATGCAAGCCATGCCCGGCAAGACCGCCATGGAGATGTTCCACCTCATCGAGCAGAGTGGAGACCTTTACCCCTATGCCGACTATTCTTTCGGCTATGGTGTCCCTCAGGCTGAGTTTTTCACTGGAACCAAGAAGGATGTAAAACCCACATTCCGCTTTGTTGTTGAGGAGGATAGCGTCCGTGTAGTTCCCACCCATGCCGTCAAACACACGCATCTGTTCTATAGCTACCGTCGTCCGTCCGACAATCGCCTCGCCTACTATGGTAAGATGGATATGCTATATATGGATGAGGCTGATGGCGTGGCCTTCAGCAAGGCGGCCGTCTTCAATCGAATGCTCACCGTCCATTTGGCTGGCTATACCGACAGCCTGAAGTTGGATGAATCCGATTATGACAAATATTCAGACAGCTATTTCAATTACAATCCCGTTGTCTCTGCGAATGCTGTCCCCACAAATATCTCAAATCGCCAGGGCGACCTCAAAACCTCCCAATGGGGCAGCAACAACAAGTGGCGTTACAATTTTTATTTTGGCATGGGTCTTGCCGTTAAGACCGATGATGCCGAGTTGACTCCCAATGTGTGGTCTCCCGCCTGGAACATGGGATTCCGTGTCCTCCGTGCCTTCAGCAAAGTCTATTGCCTTGGTATGAGTCTCGACTTCAACTGGTCGCACTATCGTTTCAACGACCAGAATGTCAATGAACTGGAAAAACTTCTTGGAACCACACAGGCTTCGCTTGACAGCTATAAGAAGATTCAAACCCGAAGCATGATTGTCGAAGAGACCAGCATTGAACTTTTCCAGCGTGTACGTCTGGTGCCGGGTGGCATCATGGGCAACGGACTGCATTGGGACCTTGGTGTCTACGGCAGTTTAGGTCTTGATAGCTACACCCTCGGAGGCAAATTGTCGGGTGCGGCTGCTTACTCATTGGAAACAACCTATTATCGTCTCGATGCCACCGATTCTTATCGTTGGAATTACGGTATTGTTACTCGACTTGTCAACGATTGGTATGGTATCTATGCTCGCTACCGCCTCAACGGCATCGGCAAAGATGTTGCCGCCGACAAAGTGCTCCTTCCCCGACTCACCGTGGGTATCCTTTTGACCTTCTAACCCGTCCAAAAAATTATTGCCACCGTACCATCTTCTATCGCGGTAGGAGATGGTACGATGTTAATAGGAATTTGGTAAGAATTTGGTAAGAAGATGATAGGTATAGGGTATTGGTAACCAATGTGTTGTGAGTGCCGTTTTCGGAAAGTTCGATAAAAATAATATCGCACTGTGAATCAGTGTCTTAAGTGTTTTTTGACTTTTGCTGTTTTTCCATGGGAATTTTTTGTATCCTTACACATCTAACCACCAACCATTAACCACTAACCACTAGATGCTAACCGATTGATTGTAGGTGGATATTCAATTGAGGTCTATAAAAAAAATTTGCTGTATCGTCCTTTTTTTGTACTTTTGCAACATTGTACCCCTTGGGTGATACACTCTCGGTGTGCCGATAAGTGATTGATAAATAAAAAAATAATATTATGACTTTAGAAGAATTCCAGAATGAATTGCGGCTCGGTATTCCCGACCCGCTGCCCGAACCCCAACCCTATGACACTACGGTGAACCACGCTCCCAAGCGCAAGGATATCCTCACTCCGGCCGAGAAGAAGCTGGCCATCCGCAACGCCCTGCGTTATTTCCCTGCCAAGCACCACAAGATGCTGGCCAAGGAGTTTGCCGAGGAGCTGCAGAAGTACGGTCGCATCTACATGTACCGTCTGCGCCCCACCTACAAGATGTATGCCCGCCCCATCGAGGAGTACCCGGCCAAATGCCGTCAGGCTGCCGCCATCATGCTGATGATTCAGAACAACCTCGACCCCGCCGTGGCTCAGCACCCGCACGAGCTTATCACCTACGGCGGCAACGGCGCCGTCTTCCAGAACTGGGCACAGTATCGCCTTGTGATGAAGTACCTCTCGGAGATGACCGACGAGCAGACGCTCGTAATGTACAGCGGTCACCCCATGGGACTCTATCCCAGCCACAAGGATGCCCCGCGCGTGGTCGTCACCAACGGCATGATGATTCCCAACTACAGCAAGCCCGACGACTGGGAGCGCTATAACGCCCTCGGTGTCACCCAATACGGTCAGATGACTGCCGGCTCCTACATGTATATTGGTCCGCAGGGTATTGTGCATGGTACCACTATCACCGTGCTCAATGCTGCCCGTAAGCTCGGTGGCGGCACCGCCGGCAAGCTCTTCATCACCGCCGGTCTCGGTGGCATGAGCGGTGCCCAGCCCAAGGCTGGCGACATCGCCGGTGTGGTCTCCATCACCGCCGAAATCAACCCCGCCGCCACGCAGAAGCGCTACACGCAGGGCTGGGTCGACGAGGTGCACGACAACCTCGACGAGCTCTTCGTGGCCGTCAACAAGTCCATCGCCGCCAAGGAGGCCAAGAGCTACGCCTACCAGGGCAATGTGGTCGACCTCTGGGAGTACTGCGCCGAGAAGGGCATCAAGGTGGACCTCGGCAGCGACCAGACCTCGCTGCACAACCCCTGGGCCGGTGGCTACTACCCCGTGGGTGTCAGCTTCGAGGATGCCAAGGTGATGATGGCCGAGAAGCCCGAACTCTTCAAGGAGAAGGTGCAGGAGAGCCTGCGCCGCCATGTGGCAGCCGTCAACAAGCTCACCGCCAAGGGCATGTACTTCTTCGATTACGGCAACGCCTTCCTGCTGGAGAGCTCGCGCGCCGGTGCCGACATCTGGAATGCCGACAAGACGGCTTTCCGTTATCCCAGCTATGTGCAGGACATCATGGGACCTATGTGCTTCGACTACGGTTTCGGTCCCTTCCGTTGGGTATGCACCAGCGGCAAGCCCGAGGACCTCGACAAGAGCGACCATATCGCCATGGAGGT
>LXOW01442850.1_pt1 | contig 26111 bp, 19 predicted proteins | sample 1368591 | NCBI WGS metagenome assembly LXOW01 (sample SAMN04884650, study PRJNA319009) | bovine gut metagenome | isolation source: Cow rumen | host: Bos taurus | place: Italy: Legnaro (PD) | collected 2014-07-09
GGACATGGCTCTCCTCGGTGGAGACGGTCACGCCGTTGCGGAGGTTCTTAAGGCTCTGAAAGACGGCGACGAGCTTCGTTTTGGAATGGAGAAAGAGGACGGTCCGATATATATTCTTGCGGGTGATTCCAACACGAAGATAGGAACGCTTCCGAAAGAAACCGATACGTCTGATCATTATTCCGGTTTATCGGAACTCGATTCACTTATTCGCAAGGAATTCTCCGAATCTAGCGACAGAAGGAATGCTGATGGAATGTGGATCTCCGAGAATTACGTCAACCATTTAAGGGAGAAACAGAACTCCGGGTTCGAAGCCACTACGGAAAACGTTCCGATTAATACCATACCAGGTTTCGATGGAATAAAGAAGCCGATTCTAATGTTCGTGTACGATTCCAACGGAGAGCAAAAGCGAGTGATTAGTGATACGTCGGTCAAGTATGAGGATATCGCCAGAAGAATCGGTATAGATGTCGGAACATATCCAACCGGATTCGTGTATCTGCTCGTACCTTCCGGAGAGAAGTATATTCCCGTGATGCTCTACACGCAGAACGTAAATGGAAGCACTCTCGATCTTCGCGATCCAAAAGTCGTGTCAAGCGGATTCGGCAAGCGCGTGAGCGATACGATAGATAAAGTTGTCGATGCCATTACTAAAAGCGGCGAAGAAAGAAAGAGTGCGTTCCGGAGATGGGCGTTAAACATAAGCAAAGCTGAAGCCGGAAGTACTGCATCCGACGCGAACTCGCTACAGAAGTTGCTTTATTTCAGGTCAGCTGGCAAGAAGAGTGTACAGTTCTATGTTAAAGAAACGTGTTCGCAACACCCTGAATGGTTCTCTCGTGATTCCGTTAAGATGGTCATAAATGTCCATGATTCTGAAACAAAGACGGACGATTACATCACAATAGAAACGGGAAAATACGAAGACGCTGGTGGAGAATATTCTCTTCGCGACCAAATCATAGATGCAATATATGATCTTGATTATAGAACGGAGAGTGGAGATCTTCACAAGGGCCCTCTTGTGCAAGTGCATCCTTCTCAGTTCGCGAATGCAGAGGAGCTTCAAAAACGTATAAGCGAGTGGGTTGAATCCGGAATGCTTCTTGCGAACGTAAAGGACTTCAATCTCGAGATGCCTTCGTATATAATGGATTACTGGTCAGTCGGAGACAAGAAGTTTATCAGGCCGTCACACGCTCCGACAAGAAGACGCAAGACTGGTAATTCCGTCGCAACAAAGAAGACGAAGAGCGGAACTGAAAAGATAGCTACAGTTCATATAAGAGGTAAGGAGATTCAGTATAATCTTACTTCCGGAAAGGTAAAGATTGGTAACGGTAAATGGTTCAGCAAGACGAGCGGAACGTCGGTTGAAGAGAAGGCGATCAAAGCGTTAAAGTTCAAGAAGGCTGATGATTTCTTCAAGACGGCTAAGGCCCTTGCCGTTATTGCGGATAAATATGGCGACAGTGAAACAGGAGAGGACAGGATCGGCGATCGCGTTCTTCTCAGACGTTTCAATTCAGGGTCCAATGCCGGATTCATAATCACCGACGACGGCGGACGGTTCATGACGAAGGACGAACTTGCGAAGTTCAGCGCCGAATTGCGTGCTTTGAAATCAGAATCGATGTCCTCTAAAAGAGAAACTGAAAGAAAGCGCATCCTTGAAGCGAAGCGGGAAGGTGCGGCTGGTGCTCAGAATGGTGCCGATTATGATCACGAAGAGGGCGACATCGACGATCAGGAGGCATATTCCGATTCCGTTGTAAGACCGGCGGAAGTGGAACGTATGGAAACAATTCAGAATGTTCGACAGGCGATAGAGCACCTGAAGAAACACGCTCCGCAATACGCTCAGTTCCTTGATCATATTTCTGGAATCAGTTATTATGACGATGTCCTTGTCGAGCTCGTCGATATTGTCGACGCCGGAAACGACAAGGTGAGAGGACGCAACATCATGCGTTTCCGCGGCAATGAATACACGGATAGAATCGTCATAGGCCGCAATGCTCTTGGATATCAGACGCTGATGCATGAGCTCGTTCATGCATTCACATCTGTAGCGATACGTTACGACGAGAATTTGCGTGAAAGCATACAGGATGCGATGGATTATATGAAGAGTTCGATTGGAGCTGCAAGACTGTCAAGCGTACTTGGAGCGAGCGGAATGTATGCGTTTGAAAATCCGAATGAATTCGTGGCGGAGTTCTTCAGCAATCCGAAGCTGCAGGCTCTCGCGAAGAAGGTTGAAATGCCTGCGACAGTCGAGGAGTCGAAACCGGGAAACGTATTCACGAGATTCATAAACTATATTGCGAAGGCTATAAGGTCGCTGTTTGGAAAGAAAGACACTTCGTTCTACGATAAACTCAATGACACGTTGTATTCCGTCGTGGACAGACAGGCGCAGCTTAACGCAACTGGCGAGCGAGTATTCAAGACGAAAGCCGAATTCGATGCCGCGAGAAAGACGGCGTCAGGTTCGAAGGTGAACGGCGTCGCGATGTCTACGAAGATACCGACCGTCGAAGAAAAGCTTGATTACAGATATGTCGATCCGATATATGGCGACAGAAGCGCAGGCGCACGAGAGCTCGTTTCTTATTCTCCTTCACTTCGTACTCCTGGTGAAAGGCTGCTTTCTCTTTCGCAACTCGTAAGTCCTAACGACGAGTTCTCGACATTCGGCGGAATGCGTAGGCTGCTTAGAACCGAAGGCGTATACGAATACAATGCCGGTGGCCAGTCTTCTCTCATTGGTGTTAAGGAGGGAGATGTGTTTATCTCGGTTCGCTCTCTTCCGGTCGAGTCCGACGGATCGTATGATGCGCTGATTCGCAATGTATCGATGAGCAGGATGCCCGTTGTTATGGCAGTCGACCCGGATAACGTCGGCTACTATGTTGATCGTAACATGCATCGTATTCATGATGGAATCGTAGACGGCAAGGTGTATGTTGCAAATGATGTGTTTACCGATGATGATCTGTATAAGCTTGGAACATCATATAGACCCTTTGCGAAAGTTCTTGACGACAACGCGAAGTTCTCTGAACTTCGGAGAGAAGTATACTCTGATGAAGAATGGAACAAGTTCTCCGAGATAGAGAAGTACCACGCAAGGAAGTGTATAGGCATATAGTAACCGAATCGTTTTGACTTGTAAAATGCGAGTTTATAATCGTTAACTTTCGCACCGATAAAAAATAAAAAACAAGGATATGTCTTGTCTTGCAATCACTCCGTCGATAAGGGAACTTGCTGCTCGCTTTGGCGCAGAAACACTGTCAAGCGTAAGGAATGCCGTGGCACTCTGGCAGGAAAGGGAGATGGCCAAAGAAGGAAGTACGGTGACGATAGAGTCTATTCCGGATGTGGATACGCTCCACGATTTATACGAAGAACTTCGCAGTGCATATGCTGTAGAAACCAAGGTGTCGAAAGATGACTGGGACTACCTGCTGGATGAAAAAGAATTTCCGGAAGCATTGCTTAATCTTGCCGACAGGCTCGGTGTAAGCATAAAGAAAAACTTGCGAACGCGTACGCTCGAGGTTTCCTCCAATGGTGGAACCAGCGAAGACGTACGTTTGTTCAGGGCGCTTGCGATAGACGTTATTTATCAAGACGATTCCGCTGAGAGAGCATTTGGCATGACGCCGCACGAGAGGCTCGCTGCGATCATAGATTGGGAGGTGAGTCATCGTCGCGACAGAAGCGAACAGGCGAATAGTCTTCGAAGCTATGAGATACAACTTGCAAAACGCAACCTCTATGACGACTACGGCATAAGCACGGACGGCGAACTTGAGGCGATGAGAAAGCAGGCTGCAGAACAGATGACGTCTACGGAGCGGATGGCTCGTATAAACGAGATCGTTTATTGGTTCGACAGGATACTGACTGAACGTCACGAGGGAAAACTAAAGGAACTCGCCGACAGAAAAGAAGCGCTTGAAAGGGCAAAGTCCGAAAAGGACAAGAGTCTTTATCAGGGATTCGAATCCATGGACGAAGCTACCGAGCACACAAGAAGGTTGCTCAATACCGACCTGTCCGACCTTGGTCTTTCCGTCCGCGCATCGAAGAGATTGTCGGAAAGGAACTTCAAGACGATTGCGGATATTGTAAAATACAACCGCAGCATGTTCCAGAAGGCGGCGAACCTTGACAGCAAGTCGCTTTCTGAGATAGTGAAGCTTGTGGATTATCTCGGTTTGTCTTTCGGGATGGATGTCGATTCCGTCGTCGGGGTTAAATCGTCTGCGATATGGGAAGATGTTGAAGCGGCATATGACAGGGAGCTGTCGGAGATACAGAGTAAGCTCGGTTCGTATTCCAGGCTTGACGCATTGAAGGAGTACGATCCGAACCGCATACTTAACGAGATAAAGAAAAAATATTCCGATCTGCTTCAGGCCGAGGACGACGATGATTTTGTCGAGCGAGTAAGGGAGACTTTCCGTCTTTCTCCGAAGCACGTCAAGGCGAACATAAAGTCGTACAGGGCGCAAGCGAAGGCTTTCGTCGACAACTTTATCGTTCTCGCAAGCGAAGCGGCTGGCGAGCTGGAGGCTACCGAACTCGTGAAGATAAATCTTAAGTTCAACGATTTCGTCGATGCTTCGGAAGAAATGCCGCATGAGCAGGAGAGCCGCGATGGGGAAGAAGAAGGCGATGTCGAGGGCGTCGAGAACCAGTACAAGGAAAACTGGATGTTCGAATACGATACTGTCAGTAACTGGTCGAAGACTCCGGCAAAGGTTCGTCAGCTGTTCAGTCACTGTCAGGTCGGGAAACGCGTAACGAAATTCGGCGCTCCTTTGAGATTTCCGGTTATGCAGATCATGAACACGCTCATCAAGGAAATGATAGGCGTACAGAACAGCGAGGACATGGACCTTCTGTTCGAATCTCTTGTACAGGATTATCCTTGGATACAGTACATCCGCGAAGAAATTGCGAAAGATCCACAGCTTAAAACGCAGGTTTTCATCACTACTACCAGGTATGCGCAGGTTCTTGGCATTCTTGAGCGCAATGCGGCGAAGGGTAAGTCGAAAGACATGACGAAGAGCACGCTCAAGATCATCAACTCCGCCAATACCGTAGACAGCATCTATGTCGCTTTCCAGTATCAGATACAGTCCGGCATTCCAGTGAACAGAGACATGTCGATATATGACGGCGAGCAGATTGATAAGCGCGGCATCGATAAAGTCAATGAATTAATAGACGAATATACCGACGACGAGTGGGATGAAATCGCGAAAGCTACGCCGGATATGGTTGCATCTATCAGACAGTCATATCCAGAGCTTGTTCCTGATATCAGGAAGATGCTTACGGCTCTTGGGTTTGTTGTTTCCGATAACGATATCAGGGTGATAAGTGCCCGTGACGTAAGAGATAAATCCGCTCCATATAAGAACAATCTGGCGGGTCTCGTAAACAACACAATCAATCTTCTCAAGCAGCTCGAGAAGAATGGATACAAGACTGTAAAGGATCTGCTCGACGAGCCGAGAGACGTGAAGAACAGATCCGTTCTGCAATACTATAAGGAGATTGCGAAGATCCTTACGCTTACGGACAACGCAGCAGTCGAGCCGAGTGTCCGTGAAAAAGGCAAGGTAAGGTATTCCTTGGTGCAGCGTTCCAACCTCGACGATCTGATTACTGGCCTTCAAGGAAAAGTCTTCTCGCATATAGGCCCCACAATGGAAGGAAGAGTCGGTCGTATTAACATGACTCCGCGCGAATACGTCATCAAGATGTTCGGAGACGATCCGAGATTCGCAACGAAGACGACCGACGCCGATGGGAACGTGACGTATCATTTCAGGAACTTCATACTTGATGCTATTGTAAACGATACGTCGAATCCGACTCCGGCTTACTTTACGCTTCTCAATGCAGACACCTTCGCCCTCGACAAGCAGGAGCAGAAGAATCTTACGCAGAACGACAGGCTCAATATCATGTGGTCTCTATATCACATGATGTCCGGAGAAAACGCGAACGAAAAATACGAGAATACATACGGACGTTGGTATCCAATTCCATTACCATCCGACTCTGGGAGAATGGCGTACATATCGTTCCCGGTTCCGGTAGAAAAAGAACAACAGGACAGAATTATTCGCGAGGCTATTATAAAGGAGCTCGATCGGATGCTTGATCCGAGCTACACGGAATATGATGCAGCCCGTGAAGGAGAACATCCTGACAAGAGCCACGTTCCTCTCAACTTGAGGAAGAACAAGGGCAAGTTCTGCACGTTTCCGTATTTGAACGATCCTGAAATAGCTGGATATACCGTAAAAGATATTCTCGACGCATACAGATCCGCCGTCGGGACAGATCAGATGCTTACAAGGTTCGAGCCGATAATGAAAGATCTCGTCGGCAAGGTACGGCAGGCTATCGTAGAAAAGTTCATTGAAGAAAACGAGGATTATTATGCTATAAGGGAGAAGGCCGAAGGAGCTGTAGACGTTGAAATACTTCTTGTTTGCGAGAGTTTGTTCCAGATGGCCATGAACGAACTCATAAACGGCGACCCCGCATATTATTCCGGATACGATGACATTCAGAAGAGAGGAAAGCACGGGATCGTACCGAAGAGCAGGATAGACGTTTTCAATCCCGACTTCCTTGAAGACTATAAGGCGTATCACGGAATCGATCCGGATGCGGAACTTGACGAGGAAGATATAACGGAACACTGCCTTTACATAAAAGACCCGCAAATCCCGTCTCCTTCATATGACGACATTGTCGCATTATATGATCGAGCCCTTCGTGATGGATTGATTCTTCCGGAGACACGCGACGCCATGGTTCGTGCCGCCGAAAAAATCAAACATACCGATGGTCAGGCAGTCAGGGCGTTCGAGTCCATGCGGATGCTTAAATACGCCATGGGAGAAATGAAGAAAGGCGACGCTCTCGATCAGGCGTTTGGTAGAATTGCGAGAGGAGAGCAGCAGGAAGGTGATGCACATATCGTTCAGGTTGCTTTGAAGCCACTGTATAGCGGCCTTGTTCCTTTTCAGGAGCCCGATGGTTCCGTCCGCCTCGTCCCCGTGCAGCAGAAAGTATCGGAGCAGTTGTTGACCGCGGCGCTCATTCAGGCGTATGGAACGAAAATAGGCGCATCTCCGGCACTCCGAGCGCTGGCAAGGCTTATGAACGAAGAGCATATAGACGTTGCAATCTTCTCCTCTGGTGTCAAATCCGGAGACAACGGCGCCATTGATTTCGGAGATGTCAACCCTGAAACCGCAACAGAAGAAGAGATTCTCGAGAAGATGCGTTCCGAGATAAGGGAGCATCGTGCGAAGACTGGAATGCCGCTTATACACGAAGTCCCTTATTCTTACTATGGATTCGTCGCGCAGAACTCTGATACCGGAATGGACGAAAGTACGATTCCTATCGGCGTTCAGTTGCAGAAACTTATTTCTGCGGATCTTCCTGATGTGATCAAGGTCAAGACGGATGACGGATTCGTATACGAAGAAGCGAAATATCCCGTTGAAGGTATCGGCGAGCTGACGAAGCATGAGATCATTTCGTGGTATAACAAATTGATGACGCAGAAGATTCTTCGTGAATATCAAGAAGTTACGGGAGTCTTTGCAGACAAGAAGAAGTTGTCCGAAAAGCTGATGAAAGCCTGTAGGAATTCTTCGCGCAATTCGGCATACCTCGAGCGGGCCTTCTCACTTGACGAGTACGGCAACTTCGTCATTCCGCTCTGCGATCTTGCGACGATAAACATGTCTTCCGAATTCCTTAACAGCATCGTGAAGAATGCTGTTTCCAGAGTTACATCTCCAGGTAAACAGCTCGTGTCGATGTCTGCATTCGGATTCGCGAATGAGCTTAAATTGGAATTCGAGAGAGACGAGGACGGTGTTCCTATCCGGTATTCCGCGATTGATTGTTTGCTCCCCGCATGGTCCAGACATATCGTTGCGAAATGTATCGACGAGCGGGGTGTGCTTGATTTCGAGAAGATTGCGAAGGAGTCTCCGCAACTGCTTCGCGCCATCGGTGTTCGAATCCCAACTCAGTTCAAGAACTTCATCCTTCCACTCAGGTGCGTCGGTTTCCTTCCTTCAATTCTTGGCGACACGATTGTCACTGCAATAGATAGCGTTGTCTTGCAGGACTCCGACTTTGATAACGATAAGGTTCCGACGCTGTTCCCTTCGTTTACAGCCGATTATATGATCGACGACTGGGAAGACAAGGCGTTCGAAGATTATAAGAAGTATTCCGACCAGTTCTATGACTGGAAGAGAATGAGGAGCGACTTCGACGGTTTTCTTGACGATGGAATAAACCTGACTACTGTAGACGGTAAAAAGCTTACGTTCAGGGAATGGTATCGTCAAGGACTTTCGGACGAAGAATTCGAAGCGAAATACAGGCGAAAGGACGCTCCGGAAGGAAAGCCCGTAACGTTTGGCGAGTTCAAGAAGATTCACAGGGAGGACTATCTCAGACCTGATGGTCCAAAGCTTGAATATGTTGCATTCGATCCGAACGTTCCTATTGAAGAGCAGTCCGACGAAGCGATCAACAACGGGCTTATAAACGTCATGTATGGAATGCTTACTGGACGCGCCGTATCCACGATGTCGCTCGCATCCGGTTCCACCGAAAAGCTCAAGATTCTAAAGAAAAAGATAGAGGGAATGTTGCCGAAGGGCAAGTATGCCGGATATAACGGGCCAGCGGACATATCCACTAGAATCGGTCAGGAGACAAGGAACAACGACGGAAAGGTGATGATCGCAGTCTTTGCGAACGCAGGGGCGATGCAAGCCATACTTCAGCATACAATGGTTGCCCTCAGGCACGGTATAGGAGTTACCATAAATGGCAGAACTCTCGAAAGCTTGCATGAGACGAACATAGAAGGAACGCTTGAATCCATATCGAGATATATCGGTACAGCCCTTGGTGGCGCAGCCGACAACGCGAAGGATCCGATCCTTTCCGTCCTGAACATCAACTTGAGGACCGCTCCCGTCGTGTCGCTGATGTTGCAGCTCGGATATACGATGGAAGAGGTCGCCATGTTCCTGAACATCCCGTCGATCAGACATTATACCGACACTGGTTCGTACGGCGATTTCAAGGCTCCCGACATGAGCGATCTTCAGCAGGAACTTCCTGAAGGGCTCAAGAAGATGGAAGACGCTATCAAGATCGGATACGATTACAAGGCGATGGATCAGGATATGCGGGATTATTGTCAAACCGCTCTCGGCGTTTTCACGTATCTCGAGTCTCTTGGCGAGCGTATGCGCAGCCTTTCTTCTCTTGTCCGCGGAGATTCCGGAGGAACGGCTCCGCATGGTCCTATCGAAAACAATCTCGTCCGCTTCCTGAATTACGAATTGTTCCAGGAGGAAGAAGCGGAAGATCCTGTTTTTGAAAACTGGAGGGACATTGTCGATTACGACTATTTCGGTGAGATTTCTCCGGAACATGTAGACAGCGCAGTCGATCCGATAGCGCAGGCGTACATATCTTATGGCGTTGTAGGTGCGTTCAAGTTCCTCGCACGGTATTATCCTGGAATAGACGATCCGAATTATCGCGGACAGATAAAGAATATCATAAAGAAATACTATGGCGGAAGGGCTACTGCAACGAACGTGAAGAATGTAATGCATGCGTTGAACAATTACATAGAATCGTCGTTCGATTGCATGTGCAAGGAAGGAATGACATTCAGGCAGTCGAGAAATTATTACATGAACATCTTCCCAGAGGAAGCGGCGAGAATAATTTCAGAGCATCCTGAACTTGGTAGTTCCTTATTGTTCCGTCGGTTGAGGCTGTTTTCTACAGACGAGAATTCGGATCCGTTCATCACTTTGCTGTATGACGGAACAATGCTTAAGGAGACCCGCGACGAGTTCACTGCGACATGGCAGCAGATGTTCTATGCGAAGAAAGAAGACGGAAGCTCGGACAACGAGGTTCGCAGGCTTGCACTGGATCTGTTCAAGTATTGCTATTTCCGCAATGGAATGAATTTCGGGCCCGGTTCGTATGCGCATCTTGCGCCCAATGAGGCGAGGACATTCTTCCCCGGATACAATCAGATGCTCGACTCGATGCTGAGCGGATTTGGTTCTGAACTCTACAGTGGCTTCGAGCATCAATTTGTCAGAAACAATCTGTATGATTATAAGTTCTGCATGACCGTTCCGAGACAGCAGCAGAAGCCGGATTATCTCGACAAGGATGGGGTCGCGATGGATAGGATCACCATCAAGCATTGGACGAGAATGGGTGAAGAACGAGGAGGAGAAGCGAAGCAACAGGCGATGAAGTGGTTCTTCTTGGAAGGACAGGAGACGCCAAGAACAGCATTCGTCATAACCGAGGCCAAACAAGGCGGCGGAATTCGGTATCTTTATTATATGAAGGTGTCCGACAACATGGAAAAGGGAGAATCGATATACGCACTTACAACTCCGCTTGGATGGGCTGGAATGGCTGTCGAATACTCCGCAACCGAGCCTGGTTTGACGATGCCGAGCGTATACGATCAGGAAGAGGTGGCGGAAGCCGTGAAGCCGAAACGCAAGCGCAGGAGAAAGTCCGGTTCTTCTACCGGTTCTTCTGAAAGGAATGTTACTACGGGAGACGATTCCAATTCCTCCGAGGCACCGAATGAAGACGAAGACGACGAGGGAGATTTCTGGGGCAGGAGGACCAAGAAGCCTGCGAGAACAAAGACCAAGNNAGAAAAGAAAGCCAAGACGAAGTCGCAGGTCAAGAAGGACAAGGACGGAGGAAAGAAAACCAAGCGTCCATATACAATCGTAGAAGACAAATCGACTACGGGACGCATCTCCGATGTTGAAGCGGATTGTGCGACGAGGCCCGGTACGTATACGATCAGTATCGTAGATAAGAACTCGTCCCAATTTAACACATGGTTACACAACATCGTGTCCAAGCACCTTGGCGAGTCGCATTATGTTACCGACTATTACAGTCTTGATTCCATTCACGCCGTCGTGAAGGATCTTTCGAAGAAACTCGCAAGGAGAAGCAACAAGTCTATCGTTCTTAATCTTACGGGCTCGTACATAAATACAATCGAAAAATTCGGACGACAGGAAGATCTGGATGCGTTTGCGTTGAAGATATATGCGGCGATTAGAGATGCTGGAATCTATGTATCTAAAGTAGTTTCTACTGCTCAACCGGGTATGCCGCTAGCCTCCGCAAGGGCTGCTCTGAAATTGGGATACGCCCTTGAAATCCATCCTACTGCGGACTATAAGGTTCATGGTAAGGCTGGCGAGCAACCGGTATCAAGCAAGGACAAGTTCCTTGCGAACATCAGCGAAAAGTTTGCTTCCAAGGAATATCGTGGAGGCACGATGGTATACGATAAGGAAGACGGTCCGTTCATTTACGCACAGAATCCCTGGACGAGGGATATTGTTTTGCGGGACAGACATACTCTATATGTGTTCAAGGATAATCCTGAGCGATCTTCCGGAATAAACAAGGTGTCGACATCATCAAAATATGCACAGAAATACGGTTATGGGGATATTCTTACATATCCAAATTCCGGTTCCGCCGTTGCTCGCGGAGCGGAGAATGCATATCCGATTTCAACGATGAAAGCAGACGGTGTCGCATGGTCTGATTCTGAATTTGCGAAGTTCAAGAAAGTTATCATTGCAGAAATAAACGATATAATCTCCGCATTCAGGACTACCGAAAACGGATTCAAGAGGGTGGTGTTGCCCGTCGAGGATATGCTTGAAGACCTTCCGGAAAAATTCCGCAAGTGGTTCTCCGATCAGATACAAGATCTTCAGGACAAGATAAATGAAATAGCGGAGACAAGAGTAGATTCCGAAGAAGATGAAAGTAATGAAGAGCTTGTGGAAGGAGAAGTTCGTGTAGACAAGTCTACTTTGCTCTCAAAGGATGAAATACAGTTTACAGGTGCAGATCAAAAGGACGTATCCAATATAAGGATGATTCTCGTGGAGCAGCTCGCCCAGCGTGGCATCCTTATAATGAATTCTTCCGGAGAACAAATCAAGGCATCGAAACTGTTCCTTATCATGCCAAAGGATAATTCCAGCGTAAATATTGAAAACTGGTCCAAGGCTAAAATCTATTCTCAAGACGGTTTCCTGATAACGGAAGATATATTATTCCAATTGCCCGGCAGTGGAACCGTTTATAATATTTTGACATCGAAAGACAAAGACGGACATGCCGTCGCATGCGAAAAACTGATAGCCGTTCTTGGAACATTTTCGAGTTTCAAGCAATTGCGAAGAGCGGGAATGGCGTGGTTTGACGATGAAGGAAACCCTATGTGCGGATAATTATGGGACATTTTTGTATTGTAAATCCTAAAGTTAGGTCAGAGAAAACTGGAGAACTCGTAGAGAGCAAGCTCTTTGCCGATTTAAAGAAAGCGGTAGGATACAACAACGCTAGAAAAATCTGGATAAGGGTGCGTTCTGGCGAGTTTGAAGATGCGTATGACGACGATCTCTCGCGAGACGAGAATGGCGAATATACATTGTCCTCGCTCGAGTCAGTAAAGGAATTGGCTCCTCTTCTCGGCGTTCGAGCTCGAAGAACGGAAGCGGCAAGACAGACCGACGCTTATCAACCAGTAGAAGCCACCAAGGAAAATATAGCGCTTGCGGAGGAAAAAGCAATTAGTTACAATTCCAAAGCAGGTAACGAGTTCATCGCACTTCCGGAAGTTTATGAAGACAACTCCGGAATGGAGATCGTGCAGGTACAACTGATTGAAAACACACCGGAGAACAGGGAGAAGGCGTCGCAAGTGAATCGCAAGAGGGTTCTTGTTTCACGCCTTTCGGAGTCGCTGCAAAAGATAGGCGTGTCTCCCGACGCCCTTGACATGGTGATGGATCTTCTTCGTGAAGATGGCGTTCAGGCATACGAAGCCGCTATTTCTGTCGCAGAAGACATCAAGTCTCTCGCCTTGCGTTCGAACGGGGAGAATGCGAAGATAACAAATGCGGACAAATTGTCCGAACTTGTTTATGTCTCCATGTGGGGGAGCCCGATTCTCGAGCGTTTGGCATCATTCATTTCCGACAGGGGTCTTGAGGAATCCATTCTTTCTGATTATGATATGGATGGATTTGAAGACGAGCAGGATATAACGGAAGCGGCTGTTGTGCGAATCATATCTGANNACCTTGAAATGGATCCTGAACTTTCGCAGTTGGAAAAGCTTGTACAGCGGTTGCAGGATGAGATAGATTCCAAGTTTTCGCAAATAAGCGAAGATGAAATGAATTCTTACATCAATGAGGCGGAGCGTTCTATTTACAGGAGAGAGTTCGACGAAGACAATCCGCAGGAAGAAATCGTTATATATAATCAGGAGAGCGAGTCCGAAGAATTCAAAACGTTGAGCGCACGCGTAAAGAAACAGAAGGATCTCTTAAAGAAGGTCATCGAAAACAACGTCAAGAGATACAAGATTCTTTCTTCGCAGGACACTGGATATGAAAGGGATTTTGATCAGACGCTGACTGCCGGTCTTTACTCGAGATGGGAAAGCGAAGAATACGAGCTCGGTATATATGAATTCGTTGACGCGTCTCTTGAGCAACTTATAGTTGCGGAGAACAAGCTTGAAGAACTTCGTACGAATTCAAGCATGTCCATGGAGCGGAAGGCTCAGGCTCTTATAAATGTGAGAGACTTCATTCGTTCTTATAAGGTGTCTCTTGACGCCATAATGAAAGCAAGTTATTCCGGCGTCATCAGGCCAAACAAGAAAATGAATGAAGTTCTCGATCAGGCGTCGAGAATAATCGGTGGACTTGAAGCTGGATATGAAGCGCAGAAACATCCGCTCCTCGTAGCCTTCGTCCGTCGCTTTGTCGGTGACGGTCTTGTCGTTCCGTTCGGAACATGGAACGGGAAGAAGAAAGGGGACGTCATCACTGCAGATGAACTTCTTGAAAGAGCTGAAAGGGACATCTCCGTCTTCGACAGATGGCTTGATTCTATGGCAGAATCTGGAGACATGGTGCTCAGGATGCTTGATCAGACCGCGAAGAAAGCGAGGAGCGAAGCTAGAATCAAGACGATAGAATACAAGAAACGTCTTGACGGAGCATATTTGAATCTTAAGAAGAGCGGAATTACCGACACTTCGTTCATGTTTGCTCGCGATCCGAACGGACATAAGACTGGTAAATATATTACAGCGGAGCAGGCGGAACATCTTGATATTGCAAGACGCAGATATTACAAGGAAGTAATGTCAATCAAGAGAGAACTTGATGCTCTTCTTCCGAAGGATGCTACAACAGAACTGAACATCGTCAGGGTTAGAAAAGATTACATCGAGCGCCTGAAGGGACAGGATATAAATGGCATCATCCGCGAAACGAAGGAGGCTCTCCGTGACAAGGTTAAAAGACGCAGCGACGATTTCGACACCGGCGGACGAACAGAAGAAGACAACGACGAGGCGCAGAAGTCGGTTCTCACAGACTTTTATGGCAATGAAGTGGAGAGGCTTCCTATCATGTTCGTGAATTCGAAGGACGGAGAAAGCCTTGATGATCTTTCCGAAGATGTAACGTCGTCCATGCTGATGTATGCGAACATGGCCTGCAACTACAGCGCAATGAACAACGTCGTCGGTCTTCTCGAGCTTATGAGAGAGAAAATTTCAGAACGTCCAGTTCAGCAGCGTGCGGGCAAGAAAGCACTCGTGAACGTTTTGAAGGCATTCGGTCTTGAAGTCGAAACCCCCATCGAGAAGTCCGGAGAAGCGACGAACATAGTTCGACGAATGAATGACTGGTTCGGTTCACAAGTATATTCGAGATACATGAAGGACGAGGGAGAAATCTTCGGCATGGACGTTGGTATGCTTGCAAACCTGTCCAACGAAGTCACAGCCCTCAATCAGTTTGCGTTGAATATTCTTTCCGGTATCAGCAACGTGATGACCGCGTCGGCGATGAATAGAATAGAGTCCATCTGCGGACAGTTCTTCTCCGTGAAGGACTTGGCTAAAGCGGACAGCATATTCTGGGCCGCCCTTCCTGATTTTCTTGGAGACGTTGGACAGCCAGTTAAGCAATCCAAACTTGCTTTGTTCATGGAGAAATTCAACACAATGCAAGACTTCGAAAGTGACGTCAGAGGGCAGGAATACGCGAAGTCGAGAATGGCAAGACTGATGAATTCCAATTCTCTATATGTCATCAATAACGCAGGCGAACTTTGGATTCAGAATCGTGCGGCTCTTGCGCTTGGTGAATCTCTCGGTTTGTATTATGAAGACGCGACAGGAAAAAAGATTCCTATAAGCCTATGGGATTCACAAGAGATAGTAACTGATGAGAACGGAGTGAGCAGACTTGTTACTAAACCCGGCATAAAGATGGCTGACGGAACTGCTTTCGACGACAGTCTTGATGTGATAACGAAGTTCACGAACAAAGCGAAGTCCATCAACCAGAGAATGAACGGTATCTATAACTATGAAGATCGCTGTGCAGCACAGGCATACGCATGGGGTAGAATCGGACTTATGTTCCGCAAGTGGATCAAGCCGTCGCTAAATAGACGATACGCTTCACTCAATTATAATTTCGACGTTGAAGAATGGGAAGAAGGCTTCTATACAACAACCGGACGGTTCTTCATGCAATTGGTAGAAGATCTGAAGCGTGGACAGCTCGACATTGTTACGAGCTATAAGAACCTCGACCCGAGAGAGAAGGCCAATCTTATGAGATTTGCCGTAGAAGTTGGACAATTCCTCAGTGTATGTGCAGCTTTCGCGATTCTAAAGAATATCAAGAAAAATGCGGATGACGATGGAGATGAAGCACTTGCGAAGTCTTGGTGGTTCAATCAGTTGCTTTATCAAACCCGTCGTCTTGAATCTGAAATTGGATCGCAGATGATCATTAACCCCCAGATGATACAAGAGGCGTTCAATATCTTGAAGTCTCCGGCGGCATGCGTCAACACATGGGAAGGAGTGAGCAACATGGCTCAACTTATGATTCCGTCAAATTATATAAAGACGCTTCAGACCGGAAGATATAAAGGTCATACGAAAGCATATAAATTGTTCTGGGATTCACCAATAATTCCTATGCATAGAACGATTTATCGTGGATTACATCCTCAGAACAGTCTTCAGTTTTATGACTTGTAACAATTCCATTTATACGAGAAATATGAATTGAAGTATTTGATATCTTCGCTTCATAGTTTCCATGTGTTTGGATTGTTGTTTAGTGTAGGAGTGGGGGACGCAGTGATTGCATCCCCCATTTGCCGTCTATTCTTCGCCGTCACAGACCCACCAGCCATTCCAGCCATCGAAATCTCCGAGCGCCTCAAGCAGAACTTTAAGGTCGTCAGCCGTATCGAGTTCATATGTGCAGACACTTCCCTCAATATTTCCCTTCTTAATCTTCGCGATTGCTTTCTTCTCGCCGTAATCGCATGCGCAGCGTGATGCCGCCTCGCCGAAGATGATCGTAATCTTATGCTTCTGTTCCATCTTGCAATCCTTTTAATATAGCCCTCAGATCATAAATATCATAATCATCGAAGTTGGTCCAGCTTTTTGTTGATTCTCCTTTTTCTCCAATGAATCCTTCAACTGCACCGTACTCATGGAACCATATCGTTCCGTCTCCTTCCATTTCAAACGCCTCTACGATGTTTGGGAGTTCAAGACTTGACAATCCCATCGCTTCATGCTCTCCGACAATGATGTCGCATTTTCTCGGATGCTCTTCACTCGTGCCGTTAAGAAGAGCGGATACCTTGTGCCTGATATCTTCGCGTTCAGCATCTTCTTCGTCAAATAGGCACTGGCAGTCTTCGCAAATCCAGCACGGTCTGTCAAAGAAAGTTTCCCTGATTGTCTTCGAGCCACAATAAGGGCAAGTATTCATTTCGTGTTTCATTGTACTTCCTCCAAATATTCAATCATCTCTTTTTCTGTCCCAAAGCATTCGGCATTACATGCTCCAGAAAAATTTCCACCGAGCCATTTGAACAGATCAAGAATCGTCTCGAACAATAGGCTGTATCCGTGGCTGTCGAATGCGGTATACCACAATTTATCATTGACCAGTACGGGCTGTACCGTAATATCATTGCGGATATACTCCGTTTCGAGCCAAGTTAATTCATTTTTCATTACCATTCCTCCTTACTGGTTTCTATTTCCGCCTGATGGAACGCCGACTGCGCCTCATCATTTTCAAATGTCATGGTTCCATCGTCGTTCAATGTAGCATCAGGCAAGTCATATCCATTCTCCGCGGCCCACATCCTGAAGTTGGTGATAGCCTTTCTCATCTCTTCGATGGTAAGATCGCATGTGCTTCTGGTTGTCTTTATCATCTCACCAGTCAGAGGATCTTTCGATACCTTCACGAATAGTTCTGGATTTGCGAGCGTCTTGAAATAGACCTGCTTGGCGTATTCCTCGGTTACACCGACATCCTGTGCAAGCACCCTGCACAATACATGGATGTATCTGTTCTGATTAAGCGTACGGTTCGACTCGTCTATCAGAACGACATTGTTCCGCTGGTTCTTCAGGAGGGAATTACAGCGTTGAATGAAACGCTTTCTATTCTCCTTGTTGGTAAGATCGTAGTTCATAATCAATACGGTACTTCTTCGCCCCCATCAATATGATATGGACATCTATCACAGATATTCCATGCATCGTCGTACTCTTTGTTTCTGACTTTCGGGCAATCATATTCTTTATAAAACCCGATTTCGTCTTTATTCTTTTCGCAATAAACACAAGTGGTCATTTTTGCAGAATATTATGCAGAATGATTTCTGCGGTTTCGTATTTATGTGACTGTCATGTGATTAAGCGGAGTGCTCCACTGCTTTGCAAGCAGGGGGTCGCCGGTTCGAATCCGACTATCTCCACAATCGCAAGTTGCTGGTTATAAATGAGTTAAGGCTTGAATTCTGCAAGAAGTTCAGGTCTTTTCTGTTTTCCCCTTTCATAATCGCAGTCCTATGCTTCATAACGCTATGCAGAATTGTTTGCAGACAAATTTATATATTTGCATCAGACAATCCAACATGGCAACTACAAGATTTTACCTGGACCTTCGTGGGCGGGCGAAGGACGGGAAAGGCAGCATCGTCATCACCATCTATCATAACCGCACCACGGCTATGATTCCTACGGGTGTGCGTGTATCTCCGAACGAATGGAACGGAACGCACGTCAAGGGGGTCATCGGTTCCGACGCCGTGAACGCAAGGCTTGCGGAAAAGAAGTCGTCGATTGACAGGTCTATCGCATATCTATCGATAGACGATAGATTCGATTCCATGACGGCTCCACAGATCAAGCAGGCTATCGTAAAGAAGAAGGAGAGACGTTCGGTCCATCTCGTATCGGATTTATTTGCCGAATACATTGCGACGGACATCAAGGATGGGACGAAGGAAATCTACAGGACTACGCTCTCTAAGGTTCTTGCGTTCGGAGGCAAGTCGCTGAAGATGGAAGACATAAACCTTAAATGGCTGCATCAGTTTGAAAGGTTTCTTGCGAAGACCCAAGGTGTCAACGGGCGTGCAATATATCTCCGCAGTCTGCGGGCGGTATGCAATTACGCGAGACACACCGGCGTCATCAATCAGTATGCTTTTGAAAATTTTTCAATAAAGCAGGAGCCGACAAGGAAACGGTCAGTCTCGATCGAACTTTTCAGAAAGTTCCTCAACCATCCGGCACCCGCAAATCTATGCAGGTATCGCGACTACTTCCTTCTCATGTTCTATCTCATCGGAATAAACGCGAAGGATCTGCTGCTGGTTAGTGAGAAGGGTATTAATAATGGCAGACTCGAGTATATCCGAGAGAAGACGCACAAGAAGTATTCGATCAAGATAGAGCCGGAGGCCGAGGAACTGCTGAAAAAGTATGAAGGAAATGGCTATCTGCTCGAGGCGATGGACCATTGCAAGAACTACAAGAACTTCGTACACGAGATGAACGACAAGCTGAAGGAAATAGGCGGCGTAACATGGGAGATGGTTCCAGATCCGGATGATCTATTTGGTACACCACAACTAATAAAAACCATAACACCGGTGATTCCGGAAATCTCCACATATTACGCACGCCATTGTTGGGCAACTTTCGCTTATGAGATAGGCATTTCGCTCGACGTCATCTCGCAGGCGCTCGGTCATTCGTCTGGCAACAGGACCACTCTCATATATGTCAAATACGACCAGTCTCTCGTCGACGACGCAAACCGCAAGGTGATAGACTATGCGTTAGGCGCCCGTTGAACCGAAGCCTCCTTCTCCGCGGTCAGATTCTTCAAGTTCATCGACTTCTACCATCTCCATCTGCGGACACGGAATGACGACGAGCTGTCCGACCCTTTCCCCTACGGGATATCTGCTGATATGCGGCTGTACGATTCTGTACTTGAAGATCAGTTCTCCGTGATATCCCTGGTCAATGATTCCCAATCCGTTCGCTAATTGCAGTTGGTGCTTGTACACGCTCGAGCGCGGGCAGAGCAGACCGAGATGTCCTTCTGGAAGGCTAACGGCAATGCCGGTGTGATAGGTCACGATGTTCCGTTTCCTGTCCTCTTCAACGGATACTGCGGTCAGATCGAATCCCGCGTCAGACGGATGCGCCTTCGACGGAGTCACCGCATTCTCCGTCAGCTTCTTGAATTTTATTTTCATCCAACAATTCGATTATTTGGTTAAGTTTTTCCAGATCTTCAGCATATATCCAAGGTAGCGACAGCATGTCCTTGACCTTGTTCGTCAGGTAAAGTATCGTTGCGTGATGAAGGTGAAGCATCCTGCCTATCTTGGTCGTAGAAAAGCCCTCGTTCCGCATGATATAAGCTATGAACGATTTGGCGATCACGTTTTCCCTGACCCTGCTTCTGTCTATAGCCCTTCCGAAGACGCTTTCGGTAGCTGATCTGATCTGCTCGAATCTGTTTTCGATAGTCTTCACCTCTCCATCCTTGCATATGCTGCTGACTATCTTGTTCATCAGCTCAAGCTTGGAACCGAGCGGAAGAACCTTTATCGATTCAAACAGTTCCTTGTCTTCAGAATCCATAGAATTCCCTTTGAATATACAGCGGACACGGGTCTGGCTGCGGTGTTATCTCCCATCTGTAGGGGAGGTTCCTGTCGTGCTTGTCGTACCAGATGGCACGGAGGCAGGTGGACGCCAGCGGGCATCCGGTTCCTGGGCAAAGGTCGAAGTCGGGCATATCGTTCAAATGTCATGGTTGTTCAATAACCGACCGATTCTCGTAAGTATAGCCAATGCCTCCTCGGGTTTCTTCTTCGCCGCCTGGATCAGATCGCGTATCCAGTTGAGCTGTCTGTCCCTCCATTCGACACCAGCCTTGAAGTCGTCTTCGCATACTTTCTGACTGAGCGAATCCTTATAATGATTCTCCGCCCACTCTTTTGCAGCTTCATCAGTTCCCTCGGGAGGATTAACCTTCTTTGACCACAATGCTTCGGCGACCTCCCTCGCGACTGAGTATTCCAGCTCCTTGATTGACGAGCAACACCCTGGAAGCAGACCGAAATTGTCGAACAGCCATTGATCGATCTCGTCATTAAGGAGGCGTTTGATTTCTTTCGGTATCTTCTTTCTCATTTCTCTTTTGACCTCTTCGTACCTCGCCTGCCCTTCCGGTGAGGTACGCCGTTCTTCTCTTTTCATTTTTCCTTCAGTTGCTTTATCAGTTCATCCGCATATTCAATTGACGTTTCAATCTGGCATTCGTGTATCTCCTTATTATAGCAGACTCTTGGATGGGCCATCATGCCAGCAAGGACATCCCTCGCAGTTTCCGCACGGAATCTATCCCAGTCGAAGGGTTCGTGGTATTTGATAGTGCCAGGATTGTTCAAGACAATGGTTTGCGGCTTATCGCGATCACACCCACCAAGCGGCGATCGCAGACAGCATTCGTAGTATTCACATTCATTACATTTCATTCTTCGTCCTCCTTGCAGATAATCAGTTTAACCTTATCACCAAGGTGTAGTCCGCTTTTCATTTCATCAAGGAAAATTGCGGGATATCCTACCGTGGTAGATGCCAGTGTCCCTTCCACCGCCTCCTTCATCATCTGCTCCTTCTGCCATTTCGCTCCGGCGATGTAGGCTTTAATAGCACTCGCCTCAAAAAACGGTTTCCATGCGGAGCCATCTGGATTCTCGTGCCATTCGGTTGCATACTTCTTCGCCGCTTCTTCAAGGTCTTTCAGAAAAGGCTTTTCATCTTCTCCGAGCATTTCCAACGAATGGTCGGCAATACATTGTGCAATACCAGGGTCAATGGGTTTGCAAAAGTCGGTAACATCAATCTTTGCGTGTTCAGCACCCCATTTGGCGAAGTGGCGGGCGATTTCAGAAAGAATTGAAAGCGGTGGATTGTCTCTGCTTATATATGTTGCAACATCAAAATAATACCGCCTTACTTCTTCCTCCAACCCCTCTTGTATCGGCTTTTCCGATTTTTGTTGTATAATAACTGGCGGTTGCGGGGTCGAACCCAAAAGGTCTGCAACTACGGATAACGGATAACGAGGTGCTTTTTTGTCAAGTCCTTCCTGCTCCATCGGCTTTTCTGATTCAAGGGTGTCGAGGAAGGAAAGGAGAGAGTCATATTCCTTTGTCATCTCTTTACAAAGGATTATGCCTTTATTCTTATGTGGAAACAGTAACTTCTTCCGCCATTCAATCTCTTGGCGAATCTTTTCTATCGCTTTCATTGTATTCGTGGATTTTACTGACTATTTCTAGAATGGTTCTTTTGGTGAAATCATTGTATCTACGCAATACTTCCGTGTAGAACTCTTCGCTTTCACCCCAATCTTTACCTTCCCTTTCTTCACGGGCACACTCAAGAATGAAAGTATCAATCAATTGTACATCGCCCCAAGTTAATGTTGGTTCTTCTGGTTCAAGGGTGTCAAGGAAGTCCTCGCCGGGAGACCAAGAAGTGTCTTTCCGCATTAACAAATCCAAACATGCAATATTATCATTGTCGCTTACGATACCAGCCTTTCTACCATAAGCAAGACATTTCGCAATCAAATTACATACGCGGTTGTCTTCATTTATTTTCATAATTTAGTCCTCCTTTCCGATAAGGTAGTTCGTGCTCTCCATTTCTTCGGTTTCAATCTTATCCAGAAACAAGTCATAGAACATTTCGGTGATGTACCCGATAAGATACGCCCACGCCTCTTCATCTTCAATCCCACGGGTAGCAAGAACACGATAAGCGATGTGATATATTTCGTGAGCAACTACCTTGTTATTCGGCTCATCGTGGAAGATTGTGATGCAGTTCGTTCCACCACCATAGCAGACTGTTATTGCTCCTGCTTTTTCGTCATACACATTGTTGAAAAACTCCTGTTTCTTTTCTTCGGTAGCATCAACTTGGTCAAGGAACGCCTCCAATTCTTTGCGGTTGGTGTCCCAAGCAAAGGACACATCGCAATCGTAAATGTCTAAACTAAATCCTTTAATCATGGCTATAACTTTTTGAGCTGGTTGTAAAGCCTTGCTAATTCCTTATCACAGGCCGTAAGTGCCACCGCTTTTTGAAGAGCTTTCATTTGCTCCTCGCTGGGTTTCCATCTTGGCTTCATATGGAGTTCATCTTCCGGCGTGATGACTGCTCCGAACTGTTCAAGGAGTTTCTTTTCGGCATCAACCCGTCCATTGATGTATCCTTCAAGATGCTTGGAACATTCGGAGCATTTCTGCTCTTTCTGCTTTTTGAGCCATGAGAGTACATCCTCCTTCGAGTAATCCATCTCGAAGAAAGCCTTGTATCCTTCATCGAGAACTTTGATGATCCATTTTATCATCCTCTCGTCCTCGCTCTCGCGGAGTTCGGGAAACACCTCCTCAAGCATCGCCCGTGACGGACAGTTTGACAATTCCCAGTTCTTTTTCGCCCGTTCCAGAGCCTCGTTGTATTTCTTTTCGTATTTGTCCATAGTCAGTCAATTAGGGCCGATTCTTTTTGATTTCGTCAAGGATGCGGTGCAGAAGGTAGGTGATACCCGCAAGCAATCCACAAATAACATATTGTACCATAATCAAGCCTCCTCGCTGTATCGTTCCGGAAATTCTTCTTTCTCTACGGGCTCATCAATGTCGCTTTCGATATCACCCTCCTCATCATTCTCCCCAGCCTCAGATATCTTGACGGTGGACGGATCATAGTAAATGCCATTGTTGCCGTCAAAATGTTCGACGATGATGGACAGCGCCTTATCCAAAGTTTTGGCAACGACCTTGAATGTCGCCATCTGCCAGAACTCATGCAAGACGTCATAGCATCCACTCCCCCTCCATTCGAGGGGGCAGTCGACGTCATATTCCCAATATGAGCCGCACACAACGGCATCTATCACGAAATTCTTCATTGCCTTTTAAAACTGTTTGCAGTAATAGGTATATCTCTTCAGGTACATTTCTACCATCGACTCGCAAAATTCCCTTGCCTTTCTGGTAGTCGATTTATTGCGCAGCTCCCGCCAGCGCTGGACGTTTCCGTTCATTTCGTTGGCTCTCGTCTCGATATAATACTTTGAGGCTATGACATTCCTGAGCCTCTTCATCTTGAATTCCCGCAATGTCATTTCTAAAAATCTATAATCAACGTCTTGTTCTTGTAATCGATCTTCGAGTTCCTCTCCTTGAGGAAATCGCTTCCGATGATTGCGGAGACCTCTATCTCCTTGTTCATCCTATTGGTGAACACCCTCGAGAGACCAGAGCAGTCATACTCCACTCCGCTCATCGGTATGTCATAGGTGTCCCCATCCACGGACTTGACATTGATTGAACCGGCGACTCGGCACACTGCGTTCGCGTCTCCCTCGCCGTTGACTCCGACGAAGCTGGTCCTGCCTCCTCCCTCCGTCGCGTCCATCCCGTTGCCGATCAGCGACGGGTCGAACATGGTCACCTCCGAGCCCGTGTCGACGATCCCGACGCGGGGTTTGCCGTCGAGGGCCCGGAAGATGACCAGCGGAACCCTCGACTTGCAATAGCGTAATGGTATCTGAATCCTACTCACCTTTCCATCCTTTATCCTTGAAACGGACCATGTTGTCGAAGAGACGGTAGAACGTAATCCAATTGACGTGTCCGTCGACCATCTTCTGCGCCAGGTTCTGAATGTCCGTAAACTCCACGTCCTCGATTTTCAGCACCGTCCTGACGAACCTGCAGGCGAGCTTCTGATCCTCCTTCGAGGCGAAGGAATCCGAGCGGAACCTCAGCAGATTCCTGACGTTCTTCGGATACGAGGAGGAATGCCCCTTCATCTGGAAGATGACGTCGTGATCCCTCCACTCGAAGCCGTTCAGGAGCGTATCTATCGTCCCGGGATACCTCCGCCAGTCGAGGTTGTTCAGCGCCGCCAGCTGGATCTTCAGGTTCTCGTCCCAGCCGCTCGCGTAATGCCGGCTCTCCTCCATGCAGAGCTTGTGGATGATGAGGAGGGTGTCGAGCGTCAGCTCCTCGCCCGTGTTCAGGTCGAGGGAGTCGATGTGGACGTTCGGGGTTGTATTCTTGCCCTCGAGAAGTCCGATGTAGGCCGCACTGAAGTCCGCGCAATAGACGTATGTCCATTGAGTGAACCAGACCACGTCCTTCTCGTTCATCGTCGGAGCGATGTTGCGGAGGGCCTCCAGGATCTTGTCCCTCTGGTTGTACATGTTGAACGCGGCGATCTTCTCGGATGGAAGTACGGCTACGAGGCAGGAATTGGAGTATATCTTGCCCAAGGTCTCCTCGGAGAAGACGTTGCAGGTGCCCTTGTCATAACCCCGCTTGATCTTGTAGTTCTTGCGGATGTCCTCCAGGTTGTACTTGCAGTCCGGGATGACGCAGATCTCGTCGCCCTTTGCGGGTTTGAACGAAGAAGACTTCAGCGACTTGATCATTTCCTGTAATCTTTCGATTGTCTTATCGTCGACAAGATACGGCCTTGTAGTATTTATCCAATATGGCGTATCCACCGCATAGACGTCATAGCCGTAATACTGGACGCCATTGCATTCAAGATATGCTTTCATCGTCCGAGGATTTCGATAAGGTCATTCGGACCAGCTGTAGTGATATAGGACGGGACCTTCGCCTCACTCTCTTCGTATGCGAGAATCTCTCCGAGGAGTTCCTTCCATCCCTTGTACTGATAGATCTTCTCGCCCTTATTGAAGGAAAATCCACCGGACAGGTCGATCTCATAGGTCACCGGAACCTTGTCAGTACGGCTTATGTCGGTGAAGAGATAAGGAAGAACGGTGTAGTCACTATAGTCTTCGTCATTGGCGATGATCCGTTTGATACCGTCCGTATACAGTTCTCCCTGGATGTCGTAGCGCATCTTCAGGAACTGTTCCGGGAAATCATAAGCGGGCATCGAGCTGGTCTTGAGGTCCACGAGGCGGATGGTCTTCTCCGTGTGGTTGACGATCATCAGATCAGGCATGAACTTCATCGTCACCTCTTTTCCGTCGATGACGGTGGTGAACGTAAACTTCGCCTGATAAATGAATTCGACCTCGTCAGTATTCTTGACTCCGAAGACAGTCTTCAGATACGGATCGTTGCGGAATATTCGAGCCATTTCCATCGCATCATCCCAATCTACTTGCGAAACGAGTTTCTTCCCGGATCTGAGCGTGTCGAAATAACTGGAATATGCGGCGACCTTATTGTATCTGGTGTCAGGCTTCAAACGCATCTGATAGCTCACGGAATCGGCGGCCTCGAGGAAGTTCGTCATGGAAACCTCCACGAATCTCGTCGCATCGGTCTTCGTAACGAGGGCATCGAGAACCTTTCGCTCGGCATCCGGAACGCTGAAATCAACGACCGCATAATCGTCGAGAGTCCTCCGCCCCTTCGTAAGGATGCTGTCGAACAGGGTGCCGAATTCCATCTCGGGAGTAGGCTTCTTC
>LXOW01299022.1_pt1 | contig 26051 bp, 21 predicted proteins | sample 1368591 | NCBI WGS metagenome assembly LXOW01 (sample SAMN04884650, study PRJNA319009) | bovine gut metagenome | isolation source: Cow rumen | host: Bos taurus | place: Italy: Legnaro (PD) | collected 2014-07-09
ATCATCTTTTGCTTAAAAAGTTAATTTTTTACTATTTTTTTAATATAGTTCGTTTTTTTTCTACTAATTCATAGATCCGAATGGTATCTCGTGTCGCGGCAACATCGTGCGTCCGCAGTATAGTGCATCCTTGCTCCAGCGCATACAGCTGCAGCGCCTGCGTCGCTTCGAGGCAACTCTCCGGCGTCAGCCCCAGCGGCCGCCATACCATCGACTTCCTGCTCACGCCCACCAGTATCGGCAACCCGTATTCGCGCAGCATCCCCATCTTCCGCATACATGCATAGTCCGCCTCCGTGCTGCCGATGAACCCGAACCCCGGGTCGAGGATCAGCTCCATGTCCTTCATCTCCGGCATACGTGCAGGCAACTCCAGGTCCCCGCGTAGCGTCCATATATACGGCGCTTGCGCGCGGCGCACCACTTCGTACATCGCCTCGCATCCGCCGGAGATGTCGTTGATGATCAGCTTCCCGAACTCTTCCAGCGCGCGGCGGGCGATCTCCGGACGGAAGGTATCCACCGACAGCTGCACCTCCGGCATCGCTTCGCGCAGCGCACCTAACGCGGGCGCCAACCGACGCCATTCCTCCTCTTCCGTCGCAGGCGTACTGCCCGGACGGGTGGAGCAACCGCCGAGGTCCAGCATATCCGCACCATCCGCTATCGCCGCCCGCGCCCAAGCTACTACGGCTTCCGTAGTACCCAACCGCGATGCCGCATAGAAACTGTCCGGCGTCACGTTCCCTATAGCCATTATCTGCGCTTTCACGCTGCTGATGTTTTGTTTTGCGCTGCAAAATTAGTAAAAATCGCCGAATTATGCAAAAAAATCGAAAAAAAGTAGTGAAAATTTTGCGTATATGGAAAAAATTCTGTACTTTTGCAGGCTGAATTATGTAAACTGTTCAGATTTGGAATCATAAATCATAAATTATAAATATGAAAAACGTTTGTAAGTATCTCTTGATCGTTTCGGTAGCAATGGCTGCTATGTCGTGTAACCAGCGTGAGTTGAATACCCGCGTTAGTAACACTACCGGTTGGAATTATTTCGACCGCAAGACCACGAATTTTGAGGCCAACGAAGGAGTAGGTAATGTCAACCCCGTAGGTATGGTGCCTATCCAGGGTGGTTCGTTCACGGTAGGTGAGAAGGATGAGTTCCTCACCGCTCCGCGTAATAACGAGACCCGTACCCTGACCGTCAGCTCGTTCTACATGGACAAGTATGAGATCACCAACATCAACTGGAATGAGTACCTCCACTGGTTGGATTTCGTCTTCGGTGCCGTTGCGCCGGAGTTGGTGGATAAGGCCCGTCCGGACCATAAGGTTTGGCGGGAGGACCTCGCGTACAATGATCCTTATGAGGACAACTATTTCGAGCACCCTGCTTTCTCTTTCTATCCCGTTGTCGGTGTATCCTGGGAGCAGGCGATGGCGTATAGCCAGTGGCGTACCGACCGTGTGAACGAGATGGCGCTCATCAATGCCGGCGCGATCGTCGTGCCCCCGTTCGGTGACCTCCAGCCTACCGATGACGAGGCCTATAAGGATGAGTGGGAGCAGCAGACCGGTTACGAGATGTACTCCTATGAGGAGGTTAGTCCCGAGGATCCCGAGCAGACTGTCACCATGTATCGTCCGAGTTTCGAGTGGATCCGTGATAAGTTTGTCTTCAATACCGAGAAATACCTCATGGATAAGACCTATGTGCCCGAGTACGGCCGCCGTCCGCATCGTGATAGCTATGGCGTGGAGCGTAAGGTCAATATCGCTGATGGTATCTTCGTTACTGGTTACCGCCTGCCGACCGAGGCAGAGTGGGAGTTCGCGGCATACGCACCTGTGGCGGGTGAAGACGGTCTGACGGTAGAGGGTAAGGTCTATCCTTGGTCGGGCTATCATCCGCGTGATATGTCCAAGCAGAACCTCGGCCAGATGCAGGCGAACTTCGTCCGCGGCCGCGGCGATATGATGGGTGTCAGCGGTGCGCTGAACGACCGCCGTGTCATCACCAACCCGGTCGATGAGTTCGCTCCGAACGATTTCGGTCTCTATAATATGGCGGGTAATGTAAACGAGTGGGTACTCGATGTCTATCGTGAGACTACTTATCAGGAGACCAGCGAGTATAACTCCTTCCGCGGAAATATCTACAGCCGTCCGGTCCTCGATGAGAATGGCCAGTTCGGTATCGACTCCGTCGGTTGTGTCAAGATCACCTGGGGTAAGGAGGACGATAAGCGTGACGTGCTCGATGGCGACTTCGCTAGCCTCATCGATACCGACTATCCGCTGGATACTACCGGTATTGAGAACCTCGCTGCTGTCAAGTTCGACCCGACCGATATCCTTGCTCCGCGTATCACCAAGAAGAGCCGTGTTTACAAAGGTGGTTCTTGGGCAGACCGTATCTATTGGCTCAACCCCTCTACCCGTCGTTACCTCGACCAGGATAAGAGCTCGTCTAAGATCGGTTTCCGTTGCGCGATGTCCACGCTCGGTGACCAGATCCCCGGCACCCAGGTCCGCCGCAAATAAAATTTGAAATAATCGTTAAAAATTTGAAATCATAAATAAGCAATGAACTTCCCATCTAATCTTCGCTATACGAGCGAGCACGAATGGATTCGCGTAGAGGGTGATGAGGCTTTTGTCGGCATCACGGACTATGCGCAGTCGGAGTTAGGCGAGATCGTCTTCATCGATGTACCTACTGTCGGCGAGACGGTAGGCCAGGGTGAGGTCTTCGGTTCCGTAGAAGCCGTGAAGACGGTGAGTGACCTCAATATGCCGGTTACCGGTGAGGTGCTGGAGCTCAACGAGGAGCTGGATGCAGCGCCCGAGCTGGTCAATAATGACCCGTACGGCAAGGGCTGGATCATCCGTATCGCCATCAAGGACGCTGCCGAACTCGACAGCCTCATGGATGCGCAGACCTACGAAGCAAGCCTCTAAGCATTCTTCTAAATAGGGAAACAGAGCCACCTCCGGGTGGCTCTGTTTTTTTCCTCCTCTATTCCCTCCTCTATTCCCTCCTCTATTCCATATTATATCCGCGCCCGCGCCCGCACACGCACACAAAAATTTCCCGAATCCTTGCGTATATCGAAAAAAAGTAGTACCTTTGCACGCGAATTGAAAATAGTGATGAAAATAAAGGGAACCAGGTGGAAGCAAGCAGGAAATAAGCGTATAGCAGCAATGATGACATTGCTGCTTACTTTGGTGTGCGGTTCCGTATGGGGAAATCCGACATATTCCACCTCTTATTCAGAAGAAGAGTGCAAAGATGTAGCCGGTAGAATAGAAACGGTCAATCTGGGTTGTGATGGCATCCGACTGACCGTAATCGGTCATACAACCACCGGTAGTGTAAGTTATCAATGGTATAGAAATGACGAAGAAATCGATGGGGCTGCGAGTGATACGTATACGGCTATTTCAGGCGGTGAATACTACGTGATGGTAGATAACTCTGATGCAGAAGGAGATCATTGTGCAAAATCCTCCAACACCATTACACTTGAGGAAACGGGTGCGGCAACAGCCACAAAGATTGTAGATAGTTGGTATGTTAAAGACGGCCGTCGCACGCCGGATATTGCATTGGTGCAAACAACGGACGCTGAGAACTTCCAGGTGAAGAGTGGTTCTACCGTTATTTGGGATACGAAAAATGCCGTAACCACCGGTTTTTCAGATTGTAGTTTCTATTTGGCCGAGGATGGCATTATCTATTTAAAGGGTCATCAGTCTGATGGTTCGGAACCAGCCATTCTGAGTGCCGGTGACGAGACACTTACTTTCATTGCTCAGGCTTGTGGCGGCGATGCCGGTAGTTTGGATATTACGATTCATAAGCAGGCCTCAACGACTTATCCGTCTGTTGCTTACGTATCCGTCGGCACAGAGCAGGGTGCTGTGACTGACACAACAGCCGGTTATTACAAGACGACTCCGTTGTACATCTATTTGGATCACACATTAGGAGATGGGACATTCGATTTAACAGCACAAAACATCTATTGGTCGGTGGACGAACAAGAACTTCGTGAGCATTATTCCCAATTCGATGCCATCGTGATTACTGACGAGCCGAATACCACCAAGAATAAGGGTGGTAAGAGTTACGTAGATGCAATGGGATATATGATAGATATTCGTCCGATATTGACCATGAAGACAAGGGTAAGCGATTTGTCTAACTGGGAAGCGAAGGGTGTTGATGGGAATCCCATATCGCCGAATCCGCGTCAGTATGCGATGAGGCTACAATGTAAGGATCACGCGCTATTCAAAGAACTAAGTGTAGGCGGTAATGTATTGGCTGAAACCATTGACGGTGTCGAGTATTGGACGGTGACGATGGTAGATAAGACCCAACCGCCGTACGATGCGTTGGCTACCGATGCCACCGATTACGATGGTACACCTGCAATGCAGGGTTTTACTGCAAGCGATGTAAGCAGTCTGTTGCTTTTAGGAGAGATAAGTGACGGTGTGTACTATGCTGCTGTTGAGCGTCAGGAAGAACCTTCGGCACGTCTAATGTTACTCGGATTAAACGCTCAAGCGCTCCCGAATGCATTGACCGCAGAAGGAAAGAAAATCATCGAGAATGCCATCTCTTATCTTGTAGAGACCAATATGGAAAAGGTGGCAGATTGCTCAAGTTACTTCACAGACGCAACAGGAGACCATCAGTGGCAAACGGGAGGCAACTGGACCGGTGGTAGCGTACCCAATGATCCGACCATGAAGGTGCGTATCTTGAAACCGTGCGTTCTAAGTGGCGGTGATCCGATTCGCGTAGCGTGCGTAGATATTGCCACAAGCGGTACGAGTAGTAAGATTGCAGGTGAATGTACCGGTAAGTTAACGATTGAGCCGACCGGTGCATTGTCAGTTGGCGGAGAAGTGCGTGCAGCTGCAGCTCCAAACTTTAACACAGGTGACTTGATGCCTATAGATGAAGAAGATCTTGTTATTAACACCAACTCGACCCATCAGGCCGCATTGGTGCTCAATAACGACAAGGGGGATACGAAGGCAACGGTGAATTTATATAGCCTCGGTCGTACAGAAAGCGAAGCATACCAGTTCCAGTACTTTGCCGTGCCGATGAATTATATCGATGTCCATCCTGCGTTCTCCGGTTCGGGCATCTATACTTATGTATGGACAGAGGCGACAGGATGGGAACGCCGAGGATACTATAAAGGCTTAGAGGCTTTTGAAGGTGTCGGTATAACCACTACGGCCGGTTCGGCAAGTAATTATACGCTGAAAGGTGCTTTGACTTCGACAACCGAGAAAGAAATCACGCTAACCCATGAATCCAACGGACAAAATATCGTTGGTAACAGTTGGCTCGCGCCGATAGACATCGCATCGTTGCGCACCGGTTTGGCGGGAGAAGATGTAGAGAAAACGGTATATATCTATTGCGCGGGTAACGATGGTGGGGCAGTGGGTATCGGAAGTACAGAAACCGCCGGTCAATGGCTCGCTATCCCGATAGAAGCGGCAGGGTGGGAAGCATGGACAGGTCTAAAGGTTATTCCGGCAATGCAAGCCTTTTGTATCAAAGCAAATAGCGAAACAACACTCACGCTGAACTACGACGACCATGTACGCTCTGCGGCATCTGCTCAACTGAATCAACCATTGCGTGCGCCGAAACACGATGCGGACACTGAGGCTATTGACCTGATTCGTATCCGCGTAGCCGACAGCCAGACACACACCGATCTTTTCCTTTTCGAGGGCGAACAGTTCAGCGAGGAGTTCGACAATGGATGGGAAGCGAAGTATATGAGTAGCGACGGACGCTCGGCGAAATTGTACGCGGAGACTGCTGTGGGTCACATGGCAGTAGTCGCTCAGCCGGAATTCGAAGGAACGATATTAGGTTTCGCACCGGGTAAGGAGACCGAGTACACCTTCACCTTCAGCGGCCCGGACAAAGGATACTACCTCAATGATCTGAAAATGAAGAAATCGACGCTGATAAGTGAAGACGAGAGTTATCTGTTTAGTTTCGAGGATGGCGATACGAATCGTTTCTACATCAGTAAGACACGAATCGATGCACCGACTATAGCGACCGGAACGGAGAACACTGGCGATGGCGCAAAGGCAAAGAAAGTGATAGTGAACAATATACTCTATATCATTCTCAACGGAAAGGTATATAATACAGAAGGAATAATGATAAAATAAAACAAAAATGGCAACGAATATGAAGAAACAATTTATAGCAATAGAAGGCATCATTTTTTTTTCGCTCTTGATGGGGATTTTGGGCGCTGCGCGCGCGGAAGCGGTGGAACAGGCTACCTTACCCTCTTTTACTTTCCGCTCTACGAGCTTATACTCCAATCAATGGACACGAGAAATCCACTTCTTGAGAAATATGGACGATTCACAGCCCGCCACCAATACCTTCGCGGACACTTCCGGACCGAACCGTGTGAAAAAGGATGATCCTCTTTTGCCCCCGAATCCCGTCCCAGATCCTTCCGATGCCGGCAACGTCCCCCTCTCCGACGGCCTCATCGAACTGATGATCATGGCAGGGGGATATACGATAGCCAAGCAATTGACTGCAGGAAAGCCTACAGGCGTTGGTGGTAGTGGTAGTCTTTGAAGCGGTCGTCGGAGTCGTCGGAATCGCGGCGGAGACGGTTGCGCAGGGACTGCCACCAATCGAGGAATCGCGGTTCACGCCAGTTGATATGCCGCCAATAGAGGATGAGGAGCCATCCGAAGAGCAGTCCGCCGAGGTGGGCGAAGTGCGCGACATGGTCGGCGGTCAAGCCGGCTACCGAACCGAGGCCGGCAAAGAGCTCGATGAGCGCATATATAATAACGAACGTGCGCGCGCGTATGGGGATCGGCAGGAAGATGATATACATCGGTACATCCGGGTAGAGCCATCCGAAGGCGAAGAGGATACCGAAGACGGCACCCGAGGCGCCGACGGTATTGAGGAACTGACCATAGTACGCGAGGCTGGCGGCATCATAGGTGGCACTCATATTGGAGAGCATCAACGCCCAGACACCTTCCTGCACCGCCGCGGCACCGAGACCGCAGACGAGATAATAGATGAGGAAACGCCCGCCACCCCATTCACGCTCGATAACCGGCGCGAACATCCATACGGCGAACATATTAAAAAAGATATGACTCAGGTTCGCATGGAGGAACATATACGTGATCGGTTGCCACCAATGGAAGGTACCGGCGGCGATATAATGCAAGCCGCCTAACTCATTCAAGTCGATGCCGTAGCGCTGCACCAGGGCAGTCAGCAAAAAGGCCACTAAGTTGGCTACCAGCAGGTAGCGCGTAACAGAAGGTAGATTTCTCATAACGGCGACAAAAGTAGTAAAAAATTGCGACATAACCGCATGAAAAGTGCGATTTTTTGGGGGAAAAGCAGTTTTTTTTAAAAAAAAGTGCATTTTTTTGCCGAAAATATTTGCAGAATAAAGATTTTTTAGTAATTTTGCAAGCGTATTCCGAAGAAGGAACCAATCAATTAACATTATTAATAACTTTAAAAAACAAAGGTATGAACAAATCAGAACTTATTAAGGCAGCAGCAGCTAAGGCTGAGGTATCTGCTAGCTTGGCAGCAAAGGTTCTCGACGCAGCTATCGACGCAGCTGTTGAGGCAGTAAAGAAAGGTGAGGGTCTGCAGATCATCGGTGTAGCTTCTCTGGCTATCAAGGAGCAAGCAGCTCGTCAAGCTAAGAACCCGCGCACGGGCGCTGTTATCAACGTTCCTGCAAAGAAGGTTGTTCGCATCAAACCGGGTGCTAAATTTGCTCTCTAATCAGGCAATGTAGCTTCTAAACGAGTTGCCCGCATGGTTGGGCGACTCGTTTTTTGTGAAAAGAAACAGATATGCTGAATATTATCTTAAGCGGTGCGCCGGGTAGCGGCAAAGGTACGCAATCGGCTTTCATCGCCAACAAATACGGAGTACAACACCTCTCTACGGGCGACGTGCTGCGCGCGGAGATAGCGACGGGTAGTGAACTCGGCAAGCAGATCGATGCGCTGATATCGAAAGGTAACTTGGTGCCGGACGATATGATGTACGGCGTGATCGAGAACTATATCGCGAACCTGCCGGCGGACTGCAAGGGTACGATCTTCGACGGTTACCCCCGCACGGTAGCGCAGGCGGAGTCGCTGACGAAGCTGCTGAAAAAATACGATATGGAGGCGATCATGATCGACCTGCTGGTAGATGAGCAGTTGCTGATCCAGCGCCTTATCGAGCGCGGAAAGAGCAGCGGTCGCAAGGACGACAACCTCAATACGATTCGTCACCGTATCGCGGTCTATCACCAGCAGACGGAACCCATCGCGCATTACTACCTGCACCACGGTAACTACTTCGCCGTGAACGGTAACCACACGATGGCGGATGTGTTCCTGCAGATCATGCGTATCATTGACGGATACGTTAAATCGTTAAAGGGTTAAACCGTTAAACCGTTAAGCTGTTATGGCCGCAAACTTTATTGACTACGTGAAGATCTACTGCCGCTCGGGCAAGGGCGGCGCGGGTTGTATGCACCTTCATCGCGCGAAGTATCTGCCGAAAGGCGGACCGGACGGCGGCGACGGCGGCAAGGGCGGTTCGATCATCTTGGAAGGCAACCGTAACCTATGGACGCTGCTGCACCTCAAATACCAGAAGCATATCATGGCGACGGACGGCGGCAAAGGCGGTCAGAGTCGCTCGTTCGGTAAGGACGGCGAGGACAAGATCATCGAAGTGCCGTGCGGTACCGTGGTCTATGACGGCGAGACGGGTGAATATATATGCGAGGTGAAGGAGCATAACGAGCGCGTAGTGCTGCTCAAGGGCGGCCGCGGCGGTTTGGGCAACTGGCATTTCCGTACGTCCACGAACCAGGCTCCGCGTTATGCGCAACCCGGCGAACCCGCGCAGGAGCGTACGGTGATCATGCAGCTGAAGGTACTGGCGGACGTCGGTCTGGTCGGTTTTCCCAATGCCGGCAAATCGACCCTGTTAAGCGTGGTATCTGCCGCCAAACCCGAGATAGCCGATTATCCCTTCACGACGCTGACGCCGCAACTGGGTATCGTCTCGTATCGCGACGGCCGCTCGTTCTGCATGGCCGATATCCCGGGTATCATCGAAGGCGCCAGCGAAGGCAAGGGTCTGGGACTGCGGTTCCTGCGCCATATCGAGCGTAACGCGGTGCTGCTCTTCATGGTACCGGCCACTTCGCCCGACATCGAAGCGGAGTACAAGATCCTGCTGCGCGAGCTGGAGCAATATAATCCCGAACTGCTCACGAAAGCGCGTATCTTAGCCGTGACGAAGACCGACCTGCCGCGCGTGGATGACGAAGGCAAGGACCTGCCGGCGATCAATTACGCGAAACTGAGCAAGCGGCTCGGCATCGAAGTGCTGCCGATCTCGTCGGTAGCCGGCGAAGGTATCGAGGCGCTGAAAGACGCCCTCTGGACCGAACTGAACAAAGAGCAGAACCAGGTCATCGAGATATCCCATGCGCCGATAGAAGTGGCGCAGTATTCGGAGGAACCGGAGTATCCGGATAAATCCGATGACTCCGAGGAAGAAGGCACGATCTACCTCAACGANNGAGAAGCACTTGGTATTGTTTCTCTCGTTCTTCGTAGGTGCTTTCTCGGCTGCGGCTGCGGCTATACTGAAGTCCTTTATTCATTTTATCCAATGGATCGTCGAAGAGCAGTTGATAGGTGACGGCCGGACGTGGTGGTACCTGATCACGCCGATCATCGGTATCACGCTCGCGGCGCTGTTCGTCAAATATATCGTGCGGGACGATATCTCGCATGGTATCACGAAGATACTATACGCTATCTCGCAGCGCAAGTCGATCATCAAGGCGCATAACATGTGGAGTTCCATCGTGGGTTCGGGTCTGACGATCGGTTTCGGCGGTTCGGTAGGTGCGGAGGCGCCTATTGTGCTGACGGGTGCCGCTATCGGTTCGAATCTGGCGAAGGCCTTCCGTCTTGACCAGAAGACGATGATGCTGATGATCGGTTGCGGTGCAGCCGGTGCGATAGGCGGTATCTTCAAGGCTCCGATAGCGGGTCTGGTCTTCACGCTCGAGGTGCTGATGATGGATCTGACGATGACCTCTGTAGCGCCGCTGCTGATCTCGTCGGTGACGGCGACTGCGCTCTCGTATATACTGACGGGCACGGAACCGATGTTCCCGCTGAAGTATATCGAGGTGTTTGCCGTAGCGCGTATCCCCTGGTATCTGATCTTGGGCGCGATATGCGGATTGGTGAGTCTGTACTTCACGCGCGGCATGAATACGCTGGAGCAATGGATGAAGCATAATGTCCGTTCGGCGGGTATGAAGATCGTGGTGGGCGGACTGACGCTGAGTCTGCTGATCTTCCTCTTTCCGCCTCTCTACGGAGAGGGTTATGACGTGATTCACCAGCTCATCAACGGCGATAACCTGAGTGCGTTGCATAACAGTCCCTTCGAGAAATACCTTATTCCTACGGATTTCTACGCGGGGCTTTCGACCCTGAATACGCAGTTGCTGCTGCTTGTCTACTTTATCGCGATCATCTTATTAAAAATCGTAGCGAGCGTAGCGACGAACGGTGGCGGCGGTGTCGGAGGTATCTTCGCACCTTCGCTCTTCATGGGTGCGATAGTCGGATTTGTGACGGCGCGTATCATGAATATATGCGGACTGATGGTGCCGGAGACGAATTTTGCGCTGGTAGGTATGGCGGGCCTGATGTCGGGCGTGATGCATGCGCCGCTGACGGGTATCTTCCTGATTGCCGAACTGACCGGCGGTTACCACCTCTTCATGCCGCTGATGATCGTGAGCGTGATATCGTATCTGACGATCATGCTGTTTGAGCCGCACTCGTTGTACGCGATGCGTCTGGCGCAGAAAGGCGAACTGCTCACGCATAACAAAGACCGCAACGTGCTCACGCTGCTGAAGATGGACAGTGTGCTGGAGACGGATTTCGTGACGGTATTTCCGGAGATGACCCTGGGCGAGTTGGTACAAGTGATCTCGAACAGCAAGCGGAATATCTTCCCAGTGATAGACAAACAAGGGCACCTGCGCGGTATCTTACTGCTCGACGAGGTGCGCAATATCATGTTCCAACCGCGGCTGTACAAGCGCTTCACGGTGGAACAGTTGATGAGTTTTCCGCCGGCTATATTACGGTACGATCTGCCGATGGAGAAAGTGATGGAGACATTCGAAGATACCGGCGCATGGAACTTGCCGGTAGTGGATCAGGACCGCCGTTACTTAGGCTTCGTATCCAAATCGAAGATTTTCAATTCATACCGTCACGTCCTCGTGCATTTCAGCGAGGAGTGATTTGCAGTACTGCAGCAGTTCCGCCGCTTCTTTGGCAGAGCGCTTATACTCATCCATACCGAGGGCTTCGGCGGATTCGAGACGGGAGATGATCTCTTCCGCTTTTTTTATGGCTTCGTCGTAGGACATGGCGTTAAACTGTTAAATTGTTAAATTGTTATTTGCCTTTACCGTTGAGGATGACGCCGGCGGTGAAGAAGAGGATCTTGAGGTCGAGCAGGAGCGACATATTCTCCACATAGACGACGTCGGCGTTGAGTCGCTCAATCATCTTCTCCATGGTATCGGTGTATCCGACGCGGATGGGACCCCAACTGGTGAGTCCCGGGCGGACCTTATAGATGAGGCAGTAATAAGGTGCCTGCTCCATGATTTTCGCTATGAAATAGGGGCGTTCGGGTCGCGGTCCTACAATCGACATGTCGCCGCGTAGGATATTCCATAACTGCGGCAGTTCGTCCAGGCGGTATTTGCGCAGCCAGTGGCCGACTTTCGTGATACGCGGGTCGTTATCGAGCGTGAGGTGCGGTATGCCGTTCTCCGCATGGTCGATCATCGTGCGGAACTTAAAGATATGGAAGGGGATGCCGTAGAGTCCGACGCGTTGCTGGGAGTAGAAGACGGGTCCTTTGGACGACAATTTGACTTGCAGCGCGATCATCGCGTAGAGGGGTGAGAGCAGCACCATACCCGTAGCAGAGACGACGACATCGAACGCACGCTTGATACAGAGTTCGGAATCGGACATGGTCTGCTCGGTGATACGGATGAGGGACGGTCGGTCAAGGTGGCCGATACGCGCGGCACCGGTGAGCATGTCATATACGCGCGGCACCATGCTGATCTCGCAGGAGAGCGGGTAGAGTTGCGCGATGAGTTGGTATAACTGGCTGTCGGTATATCCGTTCGGCAGGTCGATGATCACTTCGTCCTGTTCACCGGGAATCAGTTTGCGCGCCTCCTCCATCGAGTGGACGGTCTTAGTCCGCAGGATACCGCGGCGGCGGGAGAGCAACGTGATCGTCAGACGCGGGATATAACTGAGCACGAACTGCAGGCCGAAGAGCACGAACAGGGAGACGATATAGCGGGAGTAGTACTCGGTGGGATCATCGATGATGATGATGAAAAAGAAGATGATGGAGATGACGATCGCCGAACCGAAGGTGCGCAGGAACTCGCGCCAGAGCGGTTTTTGGAACGGACGGAGGTAGTAGCCCGAGAGGTAATAGATCACCAAACAAATCACCGGATAGACGAGCATAGGAAGCCAATAACTGAAGGCAGGGATGAGCACGTCATCCAGAAGCGTGGTTCGTCCCTCATATACCATCCATCGGAAGGCCAGGAAGCATATCCACACCAGTTCGCTACTGATGAGGTCCGCGGTGAGATACCATAACTGTTGTTTACGTCGTAAGTTCATACTTTCATCTTCATTCTTCATTCCCGAATAATGCGAAACGTGCCGTCTGCGTTCAGTTTGATGATAGAGGACGGTTCGCATGGCGTGTCATCGTCTCTGCGAAAGCGGCAGACGTAGTCTGCGCGGTCCAAGACGGTTTGCTCTATCTCATGGAAGAACCGCGCGGTAGGATGTCCGCTGATGTTCGCCGAAGTAGATACGAGCGGATGTCGTAGTTGCTCGCATAGCGCCTTACTGAAGGGTTCGTGTGTGATGCGAATACCTATCGAGCCATCCTCTGCAATCAGGTTCGCAGCCATATTCCGCGCCCCCGGGTAGATGAGGGTGAGGGGTTTTTGATCGGAGTACTCGGAATAATCCGAGTTTTCCGAATAATCTGATGCCTCGAGCAATGCCCATGCCGCTTCCGGCACATCGGCCACGTAGTAGTTCAGTTTGGCGGGACTGTCCAACAACACAAGCATGGATTTGGAATCCTCGCGCTCTTTGAGCGCATAGAGTCGCTTTACGGCTTCGGCATTCGTCGCATCGCATCCCAAGCCCCATACGGTATCCGTAGGATAGACGATGATACCTCCGTCGCGTAATACCCGCAGTGCCGCCTGTATGTCCTCTTTATCGTATCGCATTATTCGCAATTTGGAGTGCAAAGGTACGATAAAATATTGAATTTGGCAAAAAAAGAGAACAATTTTAAGAAATTTTCTTAAAAAATGCGTTTACCCCTTGCACAATTGCAAAAAATGTAGTACTTTTGTAGCCGGTTTAGTAACGAACAACGTAAAATTTCAAAATCATATACTACAATGAAAGAATTAGATCTTACCAAGTATGGTATTCAGGGTGCGACCGTTATCGCACACAATCCGTCGTACGAGTATCTGTTCGCGGAGGAGACCAAGCCGGAGCTCACAGGCTTCGCTAAGGGTCAGAACACCGAGTTGAACGCAGTGAACGTCATGACCGGTATCTACACCGGCCGTTCGCCTAAGGACAAATACATCGTCATGGACGAGAACTCGAAGGACACCGTTTGGTGGACCACCGAGGGTTACAAGAACGACAACCACCCGATGTCGGAGGACGTTTGGGCAAAGGTTAAAGAGCTCGCTATCAAGGAGCTGAGCGGCAAGAACCTGTACGTAGTAGACGCTTTCTGCGGTGCAAACAAAGACACCCGCATGGCGGTTCGCTTCATCGTAGAGGTAGCATGGCAGGCTCACTTCGTAAAGAACATGTTCATCCAGCCGAGCGAGGAAGAGTTGGCTAACTTCGAGCCGGACTTCGTGATCTACAACGCTTCGCTGGCAAAGGTAGAGAACTTCAAAGAGCTGGGTCTGAACAGCGAGACTTGTGTTGCCTTCAACACCACGAGCCGTGAGCAGGTTATCCTCAACACCTGGTACGGCGGNNAACGTCACCAGCCGTGAGCAGGTTATCCTCAACACCTGGTACGGCGGTGAGATGAAGAAAGGTATGTTCTCGATGATGAACTACTACCTGCCGCTGAAGGGTATCGCTTCGATGCACTGCTCGGCTAACACCGACATGGAAGGCAAGAACACCGCTATCTTCTTCGGTCTGTCCGGTACCGGTAAGACCACTTTGAGTACCGACCCGAAACGTCTGCTTATCGGTGACGACGAGCACGGATGGGACGATCAGGGTGTGTTCAACTTCGAGGGCGGTTGCTATGCAAAAGTTATCAACCTCGACAAAGAGAGCGAGCCGGACATCTACGCTGCTATCCGTCGTAACGCCCTCCTCGAGAACGTTACCGTTGACGAGAACGGCAAGATCGATTTCGCTGACAAGAGCGTAACCGAGAACACCCGTGTAAGCTATCCGATCAACCATATCGAGAAGATCGTTCGTCCGGTATCTGCAGGTCCGGCAGCTAAGAACGTGATCTTCCTGAGTGCTGACGCCTTCGGCGTACTGCCTCCTGTTTCCATCCTGACTCCGGAGCAGACCAAGTACTACTTCCTCACCGGTTTCACCGCTAAGTTGGCAGGTACCGAGCGCGGTATCACCGAGCCGACTCCGACTTTCTCGGCTTGCTTCGGTCAGGCATTCCTGGAGCTGCATCCGACGAAATATGCAGAGGAGCTGGTTAAGAAGATGGAGAAGAGCGGTGCGAAGGCATACCTCGTGAACACCGGTTGGAACGGTACGGGCAAGCGTATCTCGATTCGCGACACCCGCGGTATCATCGACGCTATCCTCGGTGGCGACATCCTGACCGCTCCGACGAAGAAGATTCCGTTCTTCAACTTCGAAGTTCCGACCGCTCTGCCGGGCGTAGATCCTGCTATCCTGGATCCGCGTGACACCTACGCTGACGCTGCTCAGTGGGAAGAGAAAGCAAAAGACCTCGCTGCCCGCTTCATCAAGAACTTCGACAAATACACGTCGAACGAAGCAGGTAAGGCTCTCGTTGCTGCCGGTCCTCAACTCTGATTTGTATCCTCAACAAGTCATAGAGGCCCTGCGCCATGTGCGCTATCCGGGGACAGGTAAAGATTTGATAGAGAGCGGGATGCTCGAAGACGATATACGTATATCGGGTTTCGAGATCTCGTTCTCGCTTATCTTCCAAAAAGACAACGATCCTTTCCTCAAATCCGTGGTCAAAGCTGCGGAGACGGCGCTGCATACCTATATCGATCCGAATATAGAGGCGCATATTCATACGAAGTTCGTTAAGCAGAATATCCAATCACCCATTACCAATCACCAATCACCCATACATGCGAAGCATGTAATAGCCATTCATAGCGGCAAAGGCGGCGTAGGAAAGAGCACAGTGACGGCGAATCTGGCGGTGGCTTTGGCGCAACAGGGTTACCGTGTCGGACTGCTTGACGCGGATATTCACGGTCCGTCAATGCCGAAGATGTTCCATACCGAGGACTGCCGACCTTTCTCGGTGGAGGAAGAGGGGCGTACGCTGATTGAACCCATCGAGCAGTATGGCGTGAAGATGCTCTCGATCGGTTTCTTTGTGAACCCCGACCAGGCGGTTATTTGGCGCGGAGGTATGGCTTCGAATGCCATCAAACAACTCATCGAAGATGCCCACTGGGGTGAACTCGATTATTTCCTGATAGACCTTCCTCCCGGTACGAGCGATATTCATTTAACCCTGATTTCATCGGTACAATTGACCGGTGTCATCGTGGTGACGACCCCGCAACCGGTGGCGCTCGTTGATGCCCGCAAAGGGGTGGAGATGTTCCGCAACGAGAAAGTGAACGTACCTATCCTCGGTCTGATCGAGAATATGGCGTGGTTCACGCCTGCTGAACTGCCGGAGAACAAATATTATATCTTCGGTAAAGACGGCGGTAAAGAGTTGGCTGCCGAACTGCATATCCCGCTCTTGGGCCAGATTCCTCTGGTACAGTCTATCCGCGAAGGCGGCGATGAAGGTACGCCTATCGCCCTGCAAACAGGACACCCTGCCGCTGCGGCTTTTGAATCAATCGCGGCGAAACTCTGATCACCTATGTCCCGCACAACAGAACTCGGTACAGCACCGGTAAACAAACTGCTTTTTCAGTATGCCATGCCTGCCATCATCGCGATGACGGCTACCTCGCTGTATAACATCGTGGACTCGATCTATATCGGTCACGGTTGCGGTGCGTTGGCCTTAGGTGCACTGACGGTAGCCAAGCCGTTCATGGATATATGTGCGGCGTTCGGTAGCCTGGTAGGCGTAGGTGCGTCGTCGCTTTTGGCGATATACCTGGGTCAGAAGGACTATGAGAAGGCGAATCGCGTGTTGGGCAACGTGATTGTGATGAATGTGATCCTCTCGGCGATCGTGATGGCGGTGGGTTTGATATGGTTAGACCCTATCCTCTTTGCCTTCGGCGCGAGTGCAGACACGATCGGCTACGCGCATGAGTACATGGAGATTATCCTGTACGGAAACATCCTGACGCATATCTATTTCGGCCTTAATGCGATGCTCCGTTCGGCGGGTCATCCGCGTTTCTCAATGACGGCTACGATCGTGGCGGTGGTAGTGAATATCATCCTCGATCCGCTCTTTATTTTCGGTATGGAAATGGGTGTGCGGGGTGCTGCTTTAGCTACCGTGATCAGTCAGGGAGTAGCGGTCGTTTGGCAGTTCACCAAATTCATGGATAAGAACGAATTAGTTCGATTTCATCGGGGAATTTGGCGACTCAACAAGGAGATTACTTTCCGCGCTTTGGCGATCGGTATGTCTCCGTTTTTATACAATATCGCGCATTGTTTTGTGGTCATCATCATCAATAATCAGTTGAAGCATTTCGGAGGCGATATGGCGATTGCATCGTACGGAGTGATCAACCGTCTGACTTTCGTTTTCGCGATGATGGTGATGGGTCTCAATCAGGGTATGCAGCCTATCGCGGGTTACAACTACGGCGCGAAGAAATACGACCGTATGTTGCAGTCGTTTTATCTCACGGCGCTATACGCGACGGGTGTGATGGGTATCGTCTTTTTCCTGGGCGAGTGTTGTCCGGAGATTGTGACGCGTATGTTCACGCATGATCCTGTCTTGGTGGCGCAGACGATCAAACCTATGCGTATTATCTGCTCGTCAATGCTGATTATCGGTTTCCAAATAGTGACGGGAAACCTCTTCACTTCTACCGGAAGAGCCGGTAAGGCTATTTTCCTGAGTCTCACGCGGCAAGTGCTGTATCTGATACCGCTGGTGCTTTGGATGCCGACGCTCTTTGCGGACCCCATCGACGGTGTATGGTGGGCTATTCCGGCGAGTGACACCCTCTCTGCCGTCACGGCAATTGTGATTCTTCTGCTCTCCCGCCGCAGTTTGCATATCAAAACGCAGGAGGAATAATTTTCTGTAAAGAGAATATATATACAAAGTATATATATGCAAATTGTTGTGTTTTTATATTTGCATATATCATTTTTTTTGTGTACCTTTGCGCCCGATTTTGAATAAATTCAAAAAAGTTATGATATACCGATTTGTATTTTCGTGTGAGGAAGGTGATCCTGCTTTCCGCCGCGTATTTGAGGCAGACGCTGATGCTACGTTTCTGCAGTTACACGAGGCCATCCTGAAGAGTGTAGGCTATCCCGACGACCAGATGACGTCGTTCTTCCTTTGCAATGACGAATGGGAGAAAGGTCAGGAAGTGACGCTCGTGGAGATGGATTCGAACTTCGAGTACGACAACATGGTGATGAACGAGACGCGTCTGAGCGACCTGATTGAAGAGGAGGGTCAACGTCTGATCTATATCTTCGATCCGATGTTCGAGCGCTATTTCTTCGGTAGTCTCAAGGAGATCAAGCCGGGCAGCATGAACGGCGTGGAGTGCGTGGAGAGCAAGGGTAAGGCTCCGAAGCAGTTGAAGAGCGACGATCCCTTGGCTGTCGGCGGTAAAGGTGGCGACGATGACTTCCTATTCGACGACGAGTTCAAGGACGAGTACGACTTGGGCGACATCGATATGGAGGGTTTCCAAGACCTGAGCTTCGACGATGGAACGATGTTCTAGGCTGAAAACTGAATACTGAAAGCTGAAGACTTTATTGCTCATAGTGGGTCCGACGGGTGTCGGGAAGACTGAACTGGCGTTGCGCATAGCGGAGCGGTACGGTTGTCCGATTGTGAGTTGTGACAGTCGGCAGATCTATCGCGAGATTCCTATCGGTACTGCCGCCCCTACAGCGGAAGAGCAGCGGCGCGTGAAGCATTATTTTGTGGGGGAGCGTTCGATAGAGGAAGATTATAACGCCGGGCAATACGAACGGGACGCATTGGAATTATTAGAAACCCTCTTCGCAAAGCAAGATGTGGTGGTGATGACCGGTGGGTCGATGCTATATGCGGATGCGGTGTGCAAGGGTTTGGATGACCTGCCGTCTGTTCCTCCTTCCGTACGCGCGGACGTGCAGCGCGAGTACGAGACCAAAGGTCTCGCGTGGTTGCAGAGCGAAGTGCAGCGTTTGGATCCGGCGTATTGGGAAGAAGTGGACCGGCAGAACCCGGCGCGACTGGCGCACTGCGTGGAGATCTGTCGGGTGACGGGAAAACCCTATAGCGCGTTGCGCTCCCATACGGAGAAAGCACGTCCGTTTCGTATCCTGAAGGTGGGTCTGGACCGTCCGCGCGCAGAACTGTACGCGCGCATAGACGAGCGTGTAAAGGCGATGATGGCGGCGGGACTGCCGGAGGAGGCGAAGGCGGTTTATCCGAAGCGCGCGCTGAACAGTCTGCAGACCGTGGGATATAAGGAGTTGTTCGCCTATTTGGACGGGGAGTATGACCTGGACCGGGCGGTTGAGTTGATACAGCAGAACTCGCGTCACTACGCGAAGCGTCAGCTGACATGGTTTCGGCGCGACAAAGAGATACATTGGCTGAATGCCAAGGATGAATATGAGAAAAACAGCGATATTATTGATGATTGGTTGCGCGCTGATAGCGTGCAAGAAGAATAGCGTGTCGTTCACCTATTCTCCATCGTCTCCCAAGGCCGGAGAGACGGTGACATTTTACAACCACTCTGAGTCCGGAGAGGATTGGAGTTGGTCTTTCGGTGACGGTGCTACGTCGGCGACTAAGGCGCCGGCGCATGTATACAAACAACCCGGTACGTATCATGTGACGTTGATGGTGGACAATAACAAGTCCTGGCGTGCCTCGATGGATATCACGGTATATGATACCGTTCCTTCCTTCGCCTGCGCCGATACGGCCTTCGTGATCTATAAGGACTATACCTTCACGGCCAGCGTATATAACCCGTACAACTATAAGTTGGCGTACGAATGGATATTGCAGGATTCGGTGGTTAGCAAGGACGGCGGCACGCTGAAGTGCTATTTCACCCATCCGAATGACTCGGCCTATATCACGCTTCGTCTCTCGATCAACGAGGAGTCGATGGATATCACCCGCGCCTTCTATATCGCGGACCGTCAGACCAATTCGGTGCTCTTCCGAACGGCCTCTGAAGATTACCGTCAACGTATCTTCGGCGACCGTGCCGAAGGGTATAAACCGACGACGGACAGTGAGTTGCTGGATATTGAGCAGGACGTGGAGCAGTGGTATAACGACAGTACCTTCCGTTTGGCTGACCTGGCAGTGACCTTCCCGGGTATTCAGGGCTTTAAGATCGCGAACCGCAAGATTTACTACCGCGCAAACGGGCTTTGGGTGGCGAATATCGACGGTGCATATAAGGTGCAGATAGATGAGACGCCTTGTGCGGCGATGACGCTGGATAACCAGGACAGCCGTATCTATTGGGCGAATGAAAAAGGGGTATGGTACATGCCGTTTGTGGGTTCGGATAACAATAAGTTCGTCACCACGCCGGAACAACTGAATGAATTGAAAAACGTAACTAAAATAGCCGCGGATGCGGAACCAAAATGACACAACCGGATTATATTTTTGAGACCTCATGGGAAGTATGTAACCGCGTAGGAGGTATCTACGCCGTGTTAAGTACTCGCGCAGCGAGTATGCAAGCCGAGCACCCGGATAAGGTGTTCTTCTTCGGCCCGGATTTCGGAGCACACAGCGATATCTATTTTCGCGAAGAAAAGGGATTGTTGAAAGGATGGAAGGCGCCGGCCGAGATACCGGTGCGTATCGGTAGATGGGATGTGCCGGGCAGTCCGATAGCTATCCTGTTGAAGTTTGATGCCTTATGGGAGCGTAAGGACGCGATCTACGGTTGGGCATGGAATCTATTCAAGGTGCAGAGTCACGCAGCTTACGGCGACTACGACGAGAGTTGTCTATTCGGCTACGCCGCCGGTATGGTGATGGAGAGTTTGTATAACTATCTGAATAATCAGAGTACTCGGAAAACGCAGAGTCTTCCGAATTTCTGCGCCCATGCCAACGAGTGGCAGACGGCTTTCTCGATCTTCTACCTGCGCGACCATTGTCCGAAGATCGCTACGCTTTTCACGACCCACGCGACAGGTATCGGTCGTTCAATCGCCGGTAACGGTAAACCCCTCTACGACTATTTCCACGCCTATAACGGCGACCAGATGGCGCAGGAACTGAACATGGTGAGCAAGCACTCGGTGGAGAAACAGGCGGCGCACTGGGCGGACTGCTTCACGACCGTCAGTTATATCACCGCTCGCGAATGCGAGCAGTTGCTGGACAAGAAAGTGGATATCGAGACCCCGAACGGTTTTGAGTCGAAGTTCGTGCCGAAGGCCAAGGATTTTGAGACGAAGCGCAAGGAGTCCCGTGAGGCGCTGCGCACCGTAGCCGGAGAGATCTTAGGTGGCGTTGTGCCGCAGAATGCTTTGCTGATCGGAATTTCTGGGCGACTAGAGATGAAAAACAAAGGAATAGACGTCTTCGCAGAAGCGCTGGATAGGTTGGCACAGAAGATTTACCATAGTGATCAACCCGAACGCGAGGTGGTGGCGTTTGTGATGATTCCGTATCTCGATCGTGCGCCGGCGCGAAAGGGAAAAGTGAGTGCGGTGTTTGTGCCGTATTATTTGGACGGACATGATCCGTTGTTCGGCAAGACCTATTATGACTTGTTGATGGGACTGGATATCACGGTCTTCCCAAGTTATTACGAGCCTTGGGGTTATACGCCGCTGGAGAGTTGTGCCTTCCATGTACCGACCATCACTACGAGTCTGGCGGGTTTTGGTGAGTGGGCTTCGCGTCAGAAACAACCGAACGGAGTGGTGGTGATAGAGCGTAATGACAGTAACTTCAACCAGGTAGCGGAAGAGATAGCGGATACCCTCTTGCATTTCGACCGTCTGTCGAAGGAAGAGAAAGCGGAGGTGCGGAAATGCGCTGCGGCGACGGCCAAGAAGGCGGATTGGAAGCATTTCTTTAAATATTACCGCAAAGCCTATGAGATTGCCCTGAAAAAACGGGATAAAAGAATGAAATTATGAAAAAGAGTTTATTGATAATGGCGATGATGCTGCCGGTGGCAGCTTTCGCATGTACCAATTTCTTGGTAGGTAAAGACGCGTCGGTGGACGGCAGTACGATGGTTTCGTACGCTGCGGACTCGTATGGTATGTTCGGTTTTCTGCATTTTGCTCCGGCGCAGGATTGGCCGGAAGGTGCGATGCGGGAAGTGAAAGACTGGGATACCGGTCGTCCGCAAGGTCAGATTCCGCAGGTGGCGCACACCTATACCGTAGTAGGTAACATGAATGAGAACCAGGTAACGATCGGCGAGACCACCTGGGGCGGACGTGAAGCGCTTTGGGACACTGTAGGCGTGGACTACGGAAGCCTGATCTATATCGCGCTGGAGCGCAGTAAGACGGCCCGCGAAGCCATCGAATGGTTGATCACCCTCGTCAACGAATACGGCTATGCGTCGGAAGGCGAGTCGTTCTCGTTCGGTGACCCCAACGAAGTATGGATCATGGATCTGATTGGTAAAGGTCCCGGAAAGAAAGGCGCCAACTGGGTAGCAGTCCGCATCCCGGACAACGCCATCAGTGGGCACGCCAACCAAGCGCGTATTACCACCTTACCGGTGAACGAGAAGCATAAACTGACCAAAGAAGAGAAGCGTCTGCAGAAAAAACTCAACTGTGTATGCAAGGGCGATTGGATGTGGGATAAAGACCTCATCGCTTTTGCGCGCGAGAAGGGTTATTTCACCGGAGCAGACAAAGATTTCTCGTTCCAAGCAGCCTACAACCCCTTCGACTTCAGCGGACTCTATGCCTGCGAGGCACGCGTATGGACGTTCTTCCGCCATTTCTCGGACGAGATGGACCCGTACTTGGACTACGTGACAGGCAAGACTTTCCGTGAGACGGGTGGTCAGTACGAAGGAAAACACATGCCGTTGTGGATTATCCCGAATAAGAAAGTGAGTGCGCAGGACCTCAAGGAATGTATGCGCGACGAATACAAAGGTACGCCGATGGATATCACGCAAGGCACGGATGCGGGTCCTTGGAACAGCAAACTCCGTTTCGGCGGCCTGGGCTTCAAACTGGATTCCGTGCAATATTGGTACGAGCGTCCGGTAGCTACCCAGCAAACCGCATGGTCGTTCGTGGGCCATATGCGTTCCTGGAGTAAATACGGAATTTTCTGGTTCGGCGTGGACGATGCGGCATGCTCGTGCTATGCACCGATGTACAGTTGTCTGAAGCATGTGCCGGAGTGCTTTGCCGAAGGCAATGGCGATAGTTATACCTTCTCGCCGACCAGCGCTTGGTGGACCTTTAACCTCGTAGCCAACTGGGCCTACACCAAATACAGCCGTATGTACCCGCATATCCGCGAGCAACAACAGATATGGGACGATAAGTTCAACACCCAGATTGCCGGTGTAGATGCAGAGGCTGCGGCGATGAGCGAAGAGGATGCAAAACAATTCCTGACCTCCTATTCGTGCTCACAAGCAGAGAATCTGGTAGCGGACTGGCAGCGCCTGTATCTCTATCTGGTGACGAAATTCATCGACGGCCAGGAGCGTAAAGAGGAAAACGGTCAGTTTAAGCGTAATCCGTATGGCAACAGTTGCGGACCGAACCGTCTGGCGATGCCGGAGAACTGGCTGCGTAAGGTAGCACCGGAAATCAATCACGAATAATCAATCATACATCCTATAATGAAGCAATTTAAGGAATATAAGCAGTTGAATCTCCCCGAGTTGAGTCGCGAAGTGCTGGCGCAGTGGGAGTCGGAGGATTTATTTGGTAAGAGTGTATCGACCCGCGAGGGACACCCGCAGTTCTTGTTCTTCGAAGGACCGCCTTCGGCGAACGGTATGCCGGGTATTCACCACGTGATGGCGCGTACCATCAAGGATACTTTCTGCCGTTTCAAGACCATGCAGGGCTTCCAGGTGCGCCGTAAGGCGGGTTGGGACACCCACGGTCTGCCCGTCGAACTGGGCGTAGAGAAAATGCTCGGCATCACCAAAGAGGATATCGGAAAGAAGATCTCCGTGGATGAGTACAACGCCGCTTGCCGCCGCGAGGTAATGAAATATACGGCGGAATGGACCAACCTCACCAAGCAGATGGGTTACTGGGTGGACCTCGACAACCCGTATATCACCTACGATAACAAGTATATCGAGACCCTGTGGTATTTGCTCAAAGAACTCTACAAGAAAGGCTATTTGTACAAAGGCTATACTATCCAACCGTACTCGCCTGCGGCGGGAACAGGTCTCTCCTCGCACGAACTCAACCAACCCGGTTGTTACCGCGACGTGAAGGACCTCACCTGTACGGCGAAATTCCATCTCAAGGACGGTCGCTATATCATCGCTTGGACCACCACGCCGTGGACGCTTCCTTCGAATACCGCCCTCTGCGTAGGACCGAAGATCGACTATGTGGAGATTGCGCTTGAGTCGGGCGAACATATCATCTTGGCGGAGGCGCGTCTGTCGGCATATTTCGAGAACGCCGAGATAGTAGCGCGCTACAAAGGGACGGACCTCGTGGGCCTGGAGTACGACCCGCTCTTCCCGTGGGTCAATCCGGGATCGGGAGCCTATCGCGTCATCCCCGGTGATTATGTTACAACTGAAGATGGTACGGGTATCGTGCATATCGCGCCTACCTTCGGTGCGGACGATAAGAAAGTGGCAGACGCCGCCGGTGTGCCGGGACTCTATATGCAGACCAAGAACTTCGGCCCGCGACCCATGGTGGACTTCACCGGCAAGTACTGGAAACTCGAAGACTTGGATCCCGAATGGGTAAAATCCAACGTCAATACCGAACTATACGGCAAGTACGCCGGTCGTTGGGTAAAGAACGCCTATGACCCGCAATTCACCGTGGACGGCAAATACGACGAAGTTGCTGCAGCCAAGGCTGAGAGTCTGGACTTGCACCTGTGCCTGGAGATGAAAGCCGATGGCCGTTTGCTCAAGAGCGAGAAGCATGTGCATACCTATCCGCACTGCTGGCGTACGGACAAACCAGTGCTCTACTATCCTTTGGATAGTTGGTTCATCCAATCTACTAAGGCCCGCGAGCAGATGATTGCCCTCAACCAAACCATCAATTGGCAACCGGAATCTACCGGCACAGGCCGTTTCGGCAAATGGCTGGAGAACCTGAACGATTGGAATCTCTCCCGTTCGCGTTACTGGGGAACACCCTTGCCTATCTGGCGCACGGAGGACGGTAGCGAAGAGATATGTATTGGTTCGATTGCAGAACTATTCGCAGAGATAGAGAAGTCTGTCAAAGCCGGATTCATGAAAGCGAACCCCTGGCCGAAACATAAAGTGGGTGATTACAGCAAGGCGAACTACGATCCGTCGGTTATTGACCTGCATCGTCCGTATGTGGATGCCATCATTCTTGTTTCGCCGAGCGGCAAACCTATGAAGCGCGAACTCGACCTCATTGATGTATGGTTCGATTCGGGAGCTATGCCATATGCCCAGAACCACTATCCGTTCGAGAACGCCGATCTGCCGCGCACGGCGGACTTCATCTCCGAAGGTGTGGATCAGACCCGCGGATGGTTCTTCACGCTCCACGCGATCCACACGATGATAGAAGGCACCGTAGCCTACAAAAACGTCATCTCCAATGGTCTGGTACTCGATAAGAACGGCAATAAGATGTCCAAACGTCTCGGCAATGCCGTCGATCCGTTCGGCGCACTGAATACCTACGGCGCCGATGCGGTACGCTGGTACATGCTGACGAACTCTTCGCCATGGGAGAACCTCAAATTCGATCCCGAAGGTGTCGATGAGATCCGCCGCAAGTTCTTCGGAACGCTCTATAACACCTACGGATTCTTTGCCCTCTACGCAAACGTGGACAACTGGCAACCTGCTGCCAACACCGACGGTCAACCGACGGTCAACCGACAGTCAAAGCCAACGTCAGGCCAAGGTTACGCCGAAATTGACTTATGGATTCTCTCCAAACTCAACTCGCTCGTCAAAGAGGTGACCGAAGCCTACGAGGCCTACGAACCCACCAAGGCGGGTCGTGCGATATCGGACTTCGTACAGGACGATCTCTCCAACTGGTACGTGCGTCTGAACCGTAAGCGTTTCTGGGGCGGCGAGATGAATGCCGACAAGCAAGCGGCTTATACAACGCTCTACACCTGTCTTAAGACCGTTGCGCAATTGATGGCGCCGAATGCACCGTTCTATGCCGATCGTCTCTATCGCGACCTGTGCGGCGAGAGTGTGCAC